>OFGN01000009.1_pt1 | contig 193057 bp, 143 predicted proteins | sample 1521821 | NCBI WGS metagenome assembly OFGN01 (sample SAMEA3504094, study PRJEB24116) | mouse gut metagenome | biome: mouse gut; feature: mouse-associated habitat; material: faeces | place: Denmark | collected 2011
TCTCAATATTAAATCTAAAAAAGAGACTGCCTAACTTTGATTGTTAGACAGCCTCATTGATGAAATCATGGCCGCCGTCAGTCTCGAACGACTCCCAGAGCGACGCTGAGTTGCCGTCAGCCTCCAGACGTGGGTTAAGGTTTCGTACTGACTTGGCACGCTTCATGGTAGATGCGTTGCCGTTGACCACATGGCCCTTCAGTGGAGCTGCGGCGGGCACCTGTGCGTTCAGAGCCGGCACTGCGCAGAGCGCGGCCAGCGAAAGCAGTAAATGCTTGTTCATGAGTTAGGTTATTAATTATTATTGTAAAAAGGATGATTGATAATCCGATGGGTTCCGGAACCACGCGGGTTCACGGTGTTTATTTCATTGCCGCAAATCTAACTTAAAATCCCGTACTCTCCAAATAAATTACGCATAATTTGCAATTGACGGTCGGTTTTTGACAATTATTACCGAAGTTATGTTCATTGGAACGGGGTCCGGCATCCCAAGGGGGTGTTGTTATTTGGCAAACTGACATTATAATATGGCAAATATCAGTAAGAATATGTGGGAATAATGGACAAGTTACTGGAAATTTTAGTAATTTTGCAGATTGGGAGGGTGTTAACAACACAATCCGGGTCGAGAGGCCCTTTCAAACCTACTACAACTTATTTTAATCAATTATCAATCAACTATGTATCTATTAAGAAAGCTGGCACGCAACGCTACAGCCCTCATCGTGCTGTTCGCGACGTCGCTGCCGACACTGGCCGGAATGGTCTACTTCGACAATTCCGCCACACAGTGGGATAAGGTTTATCTTTACTGCTGGAACGAGAATGGAGACGAGGCCGCTTGGCCCGGAACTCTGATGACCCATGTCGAAGGATCTGATTTCTGGTACTATAATGTTCCGGAAGGTTACAGCAATATCATCTTCGCAGAGAAATTTGGCGGGGCGCAATCAGGGGACCTTACCTATACCGTGGATCATTTTTATACCCAGGGTGGAGATTCCAACAAAACATGGGAGGAGTACACCGACCTGCCAAAGCCGGAAGTGGCGGATCCCGACCCGACACCCGACCCGGATCCGACACCCGACCCCGACCCCACGCCCGACCCCGATCCGACACCCGATCCGGATTCCACTGGCGATGTATATGTCTATTTCAATGGGAACTGGTCAAATGTACATGTATACATTTACAATGAATCTGTTTCGCCGACGATAGAGAATGACTCATGGCCCGGGGTGGCAATGCAGTCCGACGGCCCGAACGGATATTTGTACTATAAAGTGCCCGCCAATCTAAAATACAATTCAAATGTCATAATAAACACCGATACCGGAACGAATCGTTATCCGGGCGATCAACAGCCCGGTATGCCGCTCAACGGCAGGTCAATGGTATTTACTGTCACCGGCAATCAGTGGGCACCGTTTTCGGGTGATGAACCTGTGGGTTACGGACCTCTCGGCGCTTTTGTAGAGGCTACCGACGACGGCACATCGGTAACAATCAAGGCCGAGAAGGGTACGCTTGTGGTGACTCCCTATTCGGAGGAAGTTGTCAAGATTTTCACCCTCCCTTCAAGCCGCAGCGGCGCAAAGGAACGTCGTTCAATCTCTGTGGCAGCCGAACCAAATGCGACTTATACCACCGCCCAGGATGACGACTACTATTATATCTCTGTTACGGATGGTGTATCGCTGAAAATTCAGAAAGCAAGCTGCCTTGTCCGCTTCTGCAATGCAGATGGCTCCAACGCACTTATTGAGCGCACCGGTCTTATAAACAATGACCGGAACTGTACCGTCAATTTTGAATCAATGGGCGACAAGGGCTTCTACGGAGGGGGTTACAATGGCAAATGGATGAACGTCGGCGATCACGCGCTCCGAATGAACAACACCCAGACCGGCGGCTGGCCCGAGAATGACGACAGAGATTATCATAATATCTGTATCCCGTTCTACGTATCGACCAACGGTTACGGTGTCTACTTCGATGACCATTATATTGATGCCTCGATCACGCCGTCGGCCAGCGGAACTTCTTACTATTCCGGCAGCGAAGACCCGATAGCATATTACTTCATCGGCGGCGGCAACATGGAGCGCGTAATGGAGAACTACACTCTCCTTACAGGTCGTCAGGAACTCCCTCCCTATTGGGCGCTCGGCTACATCACCTCCAAATTCAGCTTCGCAAGCCGCAAAAAAGCAGAGGAGGCCATTGACAAGACTTTGGATCTCAACATACCCCTCGACGGCATTGTCTTCGACATCCATTGGCAAGGTGCACAGGATGAAAATGATGAGCAAGTTGCAACCCAAGGCTTTTATATGGGTAATCTCGACTGGAATAAGAACAAGTATCCCAATCCGGAAGAGATGCTCGCCAACTTCAAGGCTAAGAATGTCCACTCAATAGCCATAACCGAGCCTTACTTTGCAGGAAGCATCTCTAATTACCAGACTCTTAAGGAGCACGGTTGGCTTGCGGACGAGAGTGTCAACAATATGGATTGGGTCTTTAATCCCTCCGGACTTATCGACGCCTCCAACCCTGATGCCATGGAATGGATGAACGGATTCTACAAAGCACGTACCGAGGAGGGTCTTGACGGATGGTGGCTCGACCTCGGCGAACCGGAAAGACATGACGGTGATTCTCATCATATGGGTGGCAATTTCAATCAGATTCACAACGAGTTCGGAAATCTCTGGATAGAGTCAACCTACAATGGCCTGAAAAAGAATTTCCCGAATATGCGTCATTTCCTGATGCCCCGCGCCGGTACAGCCGGTATGCAGCGGTTCAGCACTTTCCCCTGGACCGGAGACATCAGGCGCAGCTGGAACGGTCTCGCGGCACAGATTCCCGCTCTGGTCAACGGCTCGATGTCGGGCATGGGTTATCTCGGATCTGATATAGGTGGTTTCACTTCAACGGGTACAAATCCCAATCTTTACTTGCGTTGGGTACAGTTGGGAGTGTTCTATCCGATGATGCGTACACACTCTGCCGACCAGCCTGAGCCGTACAACAGCTGTTATAGCTCGGTAGTTGACAAGGTTCGCGAATTTATCCGTCTGCGTTATAGCTATCTTCCCTATACCTATACGCTTTCATACAAGAACACCCGTTACGGTAGCCCGATTGCGCGCCCCATCAGCTTCATGGATCCCGATAATGCGTCAATCGCAAATTGCATGGATGAATATCTCTGGGGACCCGACATCCTGGTTGCCCCGGTTGTGTCTGAAAACGCTACGTCAAGAAACATCACATTCCCCAAAGGTGGATGGGCTGACCTTAACGACGGCAAGATATATGAGGGTACCGCCAACTACGCTGCTCCGCTCGATCGCTTGCCTCACTTCCTGCGTGAGGGTGCGATGGTTCCGCGTTACATGGATAGCGATTATACGAGCACTGCCAACCTTAATCCCGACAATATTGAGGTTGAGTTCTTCCCTTACAGGAACAACACAGACCTCATGACTGCCGAGATGTATGAGGATGACCATGTTACACCCGACCCTATCAGCACAGGCGACTATCACCTCACCAAGTTCTCCGCTCTTTCAAATGAGTATGGTGTTGCTGTCATGATTGAGCATGAAGGCACACGCCACTTCAAACCTGAATCGATGACTTCAAACCAGGCCGATGTCCGTCAGTATGTTTTCCATATCTACGGTCATGAAGCCCAACAGGAAGTCAGCGTGATACGTTATCCGGCTGCAAATACAATGGCGAGAGCATCAGAACAGTCCACTCCGTTGTCAAATCATGGCAACAAGGATGCGTTCGACAACTCCGACGAAGATGGATACTATGTGGCTGACAATACCACGCATGTCCGCGTGTCAGCGTCGCCACTCGAAACATTGCTTCTCAGCTCGGGTGATGCAGCTCTCGTGACAGGTGTTACCGGAACAGAAAGCATCAACTATCTCTGGCTTGCATATGCCGACGGCACAATCAATTACTCTGCACCCGAGACAGCCGACAGCCTGACTCTGGCTATCTATGGTCTTGACGGCACTACCGTAGGTGAATACACAGGCCTTAATGCAACAGGAGTTGTCAACTCTGTGAATGTTGACCTCCCCGCCGGTGTTTACATCGCAAGGCTCACCGCCCGCACTTCAGGCAGCGCATGGAAGACAGAGACACTCAAAATTGTGGTAAGGTAAAACAACTTTTCACACTTTACGTTAAAAAAAGAGGAGCCGCTCCGAGCGGTTCCTCTTTTTCTGCTTCTCTCCGTTTCTATTTCGTTATGATAGAAGTACTTTTTTATTGAACACACCCCTGTCAGTTTGACCGCTATGAATTGTAAAGTATCGAAACGCGGACTCGAAATGCCCGCATCTCCAATACGCCGTCTCGCAGGCGCGGCACGCGACGCCGAACGTCGCGGCACTTTCGTGTACCGTCTCAACATCGGCCAGCCCGACGTGCCCACACCGCCGCAGGCCTTTGAAGCCCTGCGCCACATAGACCGCGATGTGCTCGAATATTCCCCCTCGGAAGGTCTTGAATCACTCCGCGTGAAGCTCGCCGAGTATTACTCGCGCTGCGGACTCGACATCCGTTCCGAGGAGATTATAGTGACATCGGGCGGTTCGGAGGCCGTGCTGTTCGCTTTCATGGCCTGTCTTGATCCGGGCGACGAGATTATCGTGCCCGAACCGGCCTATGCCAATTATATGGCATTCGCCATTTCGGCCGGAGCGCACATCGTACCCGTGGCGACATCAATCGAAAACGGCTTCCGTCTGCCACCGGTGGCCGAGTTTGAACGGCTCATAACGCCGCGAACCAAAGGCATACTGATATGCAATCCCAACAACCCGACCGGCTATATCTATACACGCGACGAGCTGGAGGCAATCGCCGACCTGGCCGCGCGTCACGGACTGTTCCTGTTCTCCGACGAAGTGTATCGCGAATTCTGCTATTCCGACCAGCCTTTCATATCGGTGATGAGTCTGCCGCAGGTGCGCGACAACGCCGTGCTGATTGACTCCGTGTCGAAACGCTACAACGAGTGCGGCATACGCATCGGCGCGCTCGTGAGCCGCGACCCGGAGGTGCGCGCCAACGTCATGAAGTTCTGTCAGGCACGTCTGAGTCCGCCGCTGTTGGGCCAGATTGTGGCCGAAGCGTCGGTAGATACCCCCGAGGAATATATGCGCGAGGTGTATGAGAAATATCTGGAACGCCGCAACTTCCTGATAGAGCGGATCAACAGCATACCGGGCTGCTACTCGCCGATGCCGATGGGTGCGTTCTACACTATAGCCGCTCTGCCCGTGGACGATGCCGACGAATTCTGCCGCTGGTGCCTGGAGGAATTCAGCCACGAAGGGGCGACCGTGTTCATGGCTCCGGCCTCGGGCTTCTACTCCGACCGATCACTCGGGCGCAACCAGGTGCGTATAGCCTACGTACACGACATCCCCTACCTGGGCGCCGCCCTCGACACCCTGGCCGCCGCCCTACGCGCCTATCCCAACCGCCGCTGAGACCGACAATAACTTGGACGGAATCAAAATATGAATCGCAACCGTGGTTGACGCAACCGTGGTTGCGATTCGTAAATATAACACCTTTCCATCACATTGCCAAACGATTCCACTGCATTTTGCGGTTTTAACTTTTATGTTTGGCTTTTATTGAGTAACTTTGTGGTTTGAACAGTTTATTTGTCTGACATGAGATTTGCAAAGACTATCATAGCGGCGGTGGCTGTCGCTGCGGCCATTCCGGCTGCGGCGCAGGTCTCGGCCGACCCGGCACGCTTCTCGCCGCTCGCCACGGGATATATGGAGCGCGCCCGCGCCATGAGCGACGCCGGCAACTATGCCGGTGTCATCGACCAGCTGCGCCACCTCGACACCCAGCAGGTCGCTCTCGACCCGGCAATGGCCGAGGAATATACCTATCTGCTGGCCAACGCATATTATGAACGCGACGACGAGGAGTGCCTCGCGCTGCTGATGCAGTTCCGCGACTCGTACCCGGCATCGCCCCTCGCGGCCAACGCGTCGCTCGCCATCGGTGACTTCTATTTCTTCCGCCATGAATGGCCCGACGCGCTCGAAGCCTATTCGGAAATCGACCTCGACCGTCTGAACCGCGACCGCAAGCTGCTGTATACCTACCGTATAGCCTTGGCCGACATCAAGACCGGCCATTTCAAGGAAGCCCGTCCGCTCGTCCGCTCGCTCAAGGGTGCCGCCGGTTATGAGGACGCATACTGGTTCTACAACTCATATCTCGACTATATCGACGGCGACTTTACCCGTGCCTACGACGGCTTCAGCCGCGTCACCGGCGGCAAGGAGGGGCTGGAGGCCGGTTACTACATGGCCCAGATCGAATACTCGCGCGGCGAATACGACAACGTGATCAGCCGCGGCCGAGCTCTTCTCCGCCGCAATCCGGTCGAGGAACTTGTGCCGGAGATGCAGCGCATAGTCGGACTCAGCTATTTCAAGAACGGCGACGATTCCGAGGCTTACAGCTACCTGACCGACTACATGCGCGGCGTGCAGGGAACACCCTCGCCCGACGCAGTCTACGCGCTCGGTGCCGTGGAATATGCCGAGGGCCGTTACAGCGCGGCCGCACAGCGCTTCGAGTCGCTGACCGACAACATGGATGCCGTCGGACAGGGCGCATGGCTCTACCTCGGCCAGTGCTATCTCAAGCAGGACAACGCATCGTCGGCCGCGATGGCTTTCGAGAAGGCCACACGCATGAACTTCGACCGCAAGGTGAGCGAGACCGCCCTCTACAACTACGTCACGGCCCTGACACGCGGCGGCAAGGTTCCTTTCTCATCATCGTCGGAACTGCTTGAGAAATTCGTCCGTCTTTATCCAGATTCGGAATATACCCCGGAGGTCGAGGCATATCTCGCCACGGCCTACTATAACGACCGCGATTACACCAAAGCGTTGGAGTGTATCGACGCCATACGCAACCCGACGTCGGCCATGCTCGCCACGCGCCAGAAGATACTCTACGAACTCGGCATAGAGTCTGTGACCAACGGGCGCGCCGAACAGGCCACCGGCTATCTGCGCCAGGCCGTCGCTCTCCGTCAGCATGACCGCAATCTCGCCGCCCAGGCATCGCTCTGGCTCGGCGACGCGTTGTTCTCGCTCGGACGTTTCCGCGAGGCACAGCAGAGCTACGAGGCGTTTATCAAGGATGACACATCGCGCGAGAACCGCGCCCTCGGCTATTACGACCTCGCATACGCCAAATACAAACAGAAAAATTACCGTGGTGCCGCCTCCGACTTCGCTTCGGCTCTCTCGGCCCGGCCCGCGCTGCCCGCCCAGCTCACCGACGACGCACGCATACGCCGCGCCGACTGCCTCTATTACGAGGGGAGCTACGCTGAGGCTGCGGCACTCTACACGCAGGCCATCGACAACGGTGCCAACGACACCGACTACGCTCTCTACCGCCGTGCCATTCTGCGCGGGCTTGCGGGTGACACCAAGTCGAAGCTCAGCGACCTCAGCCGCGTGGAGCAGGAGTTCCCCAACTCACGCTGGCTTTCGAAGGCTCTTCTCGAACAGGCCCTGACCTATGAGGAGACAGGCCGCACGGACCTTGCCGCCGACGCATACAAGAAGCGTCTCGGAGTGGCGGCCGACGTTGACATAGACGAACTGCTCCGCATGGCCTCGGCCATGCATGAATCAGGCCGCTCGGCCGATCTGCTTGAGGTCGTGGACCGCATACGCCACGCCGGAGGTCTTGAGGCCGACGAGATGGCCGAGATCAGCCTCTACGAGGCAGACGCGCTCACCGACCTTGGCCGCGACATGGAGGCCAACGCCATCTACAGCAGCCTCGCCCAGAATCCCACCTCGCTCCCCGGCAGCAAGGCGGCGGTGACACTCGCCGACAGCATGGTGCGCTCGGGCGACTTCGAAGGGGCGCGCGACGCGATGGAGGAGTTTACCGAGACCGGCACACCACATCAGTACTGGCTCGCACGCGGCTTCATCGCCCTGGCCGACGCATATTACGGACTCGGCGAGAAAGTGCTTGCACGCGAATATGTCACAAGCCTCAAGGAAAACTATCCCGGCACCGAGGATGACATCAGCTCGATGATTGCCTCACGCCTCAAAAAATGGAAATGATGTTCAAAAGATATATCCCCGCAATTCTCATAGCAGCAGCCGGACTCCCGGCCATGGCCCAGTATGACCAGGACATCACCGTCGAGGGCAAGTATGTGCCTGAGTTCATACCGCAGGACCGAATCGGACTCTTCCCGCGTCCGGTGAAGTTTCCCGCCGAAAAGTCCTCGCTCTCTTATTCGCTCACGGGCGTGAACGCTGATTTCATACCTCAGGCCATACCCATTCCGGCCACAGGCTGGAACGATACCCGCCGTTATTCCGCCGCACGCGGCTATGTGGAGCTCGGTCTCGGCTCATGGCTGCGGAGCACGCTGTCGGCCGGTTACAGGTTCATCGACTCGCGCAACACTACGGTCGGAATCCGCTTGCAGCACAACTCGACATCGCTCTGGAAACCGGAGCTCTCCGAGGCCATGGCCGACACGCGAATGTGGCGTTACGACGAGTCGCTCGGCATATACGGCAGCCACATCTTCGACGGCAAGGGCCGTCTCGATGCCGCCATAGACTACCATATCGGCAATTTCAATTACTACGGCTACAATCCAGTGGTTGCAGATGATGCCGGTGACGGTGCCGTCAAGGCTCCCACTCAGACGCTCAACGATATATCGGCACGTGTGGGATGGTCCTCGCCGGCCGCTCTCGATGACATCTCATGGCGAGCGGCGGCCGGGGTGCGTTATTTCGGCTACCGCAGCCTGTACCTGCCCTCCGGCACCTACGGAGAGGTGGATGCCTTCACCGGTGGCCGTGAGACGCATGTCAATCTGACGGCAGGGGTGAATTTCCCGACCTCCACCAAGTCGTCGCTCGGTATCGACCTCGATGCCGACATGCTTGCATATGCCGACTGCAAGGGCCGGGGAACGTACATTCCCGAATCGCCCGTCCTGGAGTCGCCCGAGACCTACGGCATGGTGTCGCTCACACCCTATTACCGGTTCACCCGCTCGCGCCTCGACATCCGCGTCGGTGCCAAGATTGACCTCGCCTTCAATGCCGGAACCGAAGATAACCGCTACAATACGTTCCACATAGCACCGAGTGTGACACTCGACTACAATGCCGGTCCGGTGGCCCTCTACCTGCACCTGCTTGGTGGTTCGCAGCTCAACACCCTGGCTCACGATTATGAGGAGGATTACTATCAGGCTCCGGCACTGTTCGAGACACGCCCCATATACACTCCGCTCGATGCCGAACTTGGCGCGACATTCGGACCTTTCTCCGGTTTCCACGCCGGTGTAAATATCGCATGGCGTGCGTCGCGCAATCAGAACATGGGTGGACTCTATCAGCTCTTCCTCAACCGGACGGACTTCACGGAACTTGGACTCCCCGAGGAGGCTGACGGCACACGTCTTGCCTACGATTACGGCTTCGAGAACTTCTACAACATATCCGGCTTCTCCTTTGGCGTGAACATGGGCTACGATGCCGGCCGCTATTTCAAGATTGATGCCGAGGGCACATATCAGCCTCAGGATGGCAAGACCGGGTATTTCAACGGCTTTGACCGTCCGCGCTGGACGGCCGGTGCGGTCATCTCGACCAATCCGTGGAGCACACTGAAGTTCCGCGTCGGTCTCGACTACCGTGGCGACCGTGCCTATGCCATACAGGCATACGATGCCGACTCCACACGGCTCAACGGCGGTCCTGTCATGATGTGCGCTCTGCCCGACCTCGTGTCGCTCAATTTCGGCGCATCATATGGCATAACAGACAACTTCAACGTATGGATCCAGGCCGACAACCTGCTCAACCGCACCAACTGGTACGGCCCCTCGCTGCCGGAACCGGGCATACAGTTGGCTGCCGGAATCGGGGTCACTTTCTGAAACAAACCGCCCCCGCACGCGTTAAAGAATTAAGGCCTCATAACGTACCGTTACGGTACGGTGCATGAAGGCCGAGCTACAGAATCTGAGTTTCAATTTACGAAAATGAGCACAGACAGACTTACACTCGCATATCTCAACGAGGATGACCGCGCATACGGTCTGGCGGGCATGGCCATCTCGCTTGCCGCCCTCGACGCGATCGACCGCATAGCCACGGTCTCGCTCGACGCCGAAGGCCCGATGGTGTCGTTCTCGCACGAATATTACTTCACGGGTTCTCCTTCGATTTCACCCAAATCGACATGGAACAACCTGATTCACAACTTCTACATCACTTCGGCGATGGTGGTCTCGAACGTCATGGCGCGATCCATGGTGCGTCTCGGCACCGAGGTGCCCGACGAGATTCTCGACCGCATCCGCGCCGAGATGGAGGCTGAGGGTGCCGACACATGCTCGCTTGAGACCGACGAGGTCGATACCCTCTACCGCAAGACCACGACCGGTATGCGCCGCATATTCGCCAACTCGCGGCTGCACCCGGCCATCGAGGAGTTCGCCCGCACACTCTCGCGCCGCCGCACCCTCTCAGGCATGGAGATATACGACGAACTCCGCGCTCTCCGACTGATATGACAAACCCGGACCGCGGACAGAAGCAAGAGCTGCCCCCCGGTCCCACAAAAGAGTGATATGACACTTGAAGAAATGCAGAAAGCCGTCGACCGATGGATAGAGACCATCGGCGGCGGCTATTTTTCAGAGCTGACCAACATGGTGCTGCTCACCGAAGAGACAGGGGAACTTGCCCGGGTCATGGCGCGCACCTACGGCGACCAGGTGGCCAAGCCGGGCGACCTGACCGACCCTCGCGCCAACCTGCGCGAGGAGATGGCCGACGTGCTGTGGGTGCTGACCTGCCTTGCCAACCAGACCGGCATCGACCTGACCGAGGCCTTCGCCGAGACCCTCCGCAAAAAGACAACCCGCGACACCCACCGCTTCATTTGACGGAATCGATCCGCGGGGTATGGGCGAGAAATTATAACACGGTATGTTTTTCAACACATTTTCAACATTCTGCTTTGATATGACTGAAAATTATTGTAAATTTGCAATACACGTAATTTCCCGGACAGCCATCGAATTGTCATAGACCGGCTTCCCAGAGGTCAATCGTAATTTAATGAGACGGGAATGCGTTGCAAACACATCTTCAGAACTTTTAGCATAAATATACCATGGCTCGCAGGACTTCCCAATCATCTTCCCGTTCCAGACATTCGAACAGTTCAAGAAGAACAGGCAGACAGAAATCATCTTCGAAGGCTCCGGTTGTAATCGGTGTGATTGCAGCTGCCGCAGTAATCGGCTTTCTTGCATGGTGGCTCTGGCCGTCAACCGACTATTCCTTCAAACGTGCCCACCTCGACAAGTATGTCGCGATGACAAATAAACCGCATCTGTTAGGTGACGGTGCGTCCGTCTATGTCGATATGTCAGACGGCATGAACTTCGCCTACGCGACACCACAGAGCAAGGAGGTGCTTCAGGCAGTCATCAATAAACTCGCTGCCAACAGCGCCATCAAGTTCTATGGGCTTGCCGACCAGAAAATCACGGAACTTGACATGAGCCACACCCAACTGTACAACTACATGCTCAATCCGGCAAGCTATGACAAGCAGCAGGCTCCAATCGAGAAAACTCTTGCCCAGATTGTCGAAAGCAACCGTCCGGCCCTTCTCATGACCGACTTCGAGGAATATAAGAATGGCATAGTCGAGAAGGCGGCATATGCCAAGGCTTATTTCATAAAATGGCTTGCCGATGGCAACAATATTATTTTCTATAAGTGGGACTTCACGGAGAACGGCAAAGCCAAACACATGTTCCTTACGGTGTTTGACGACAATACCAAACGTCTGGCGCGTCTTGTGGAGAATGCTGTTCAGATGACCGCTCCCGACATGGAGAAATATGTGTTGGGTGGCCATGACTTCGATTATCCGACCTTCTCCAAATATATCTCGCTCAAACAAGGGGGCAACTACCATAACGGAAAAGGGCAGGATAACGTTACGGCTGTAATGGAAAACAGCGGCCCTGAAGATTATTTCAGCTACAGCCAGCCGTATGCCGATGCTTCGGGCAAGCAGGGCCAGTTCGCCCCGCTCGACAAGGGTGTAGGCGCCTTTGCCGAATACTATCCTCTCGGGGTGACATGGAAGCAGGCCATAGAGAATGCCGATGCTTTCAAGCAGAAAGGTGTTCCCGAGGATGATGTCTACACCCACCTTCTCAGCCGGCTTTACGTGGACTTCGGTGCCCAGGACGGTTTCTATATCAAGGAGGTTGAAATCAGGGTTTTCGACATGCAGGAGACCATGAAGGCTGTGGCACAGAACGACTCAATCAGTCCGGAAGATATGGACACGATAAAGAATCCGGAAATCACCATGGTTCTTACCGGACACTCCGAACCGGCTATAGATTATGGCCGCAGATGTGAGGAAATCGTCGTTGATTTTGACCAGCAGTTCAACGGTACGTTCCCCGGAGGGTTGCCTGCAAGCGATCTTATCCGCGTGAATGTGGTGATTGCAAAAGCGGAAGCGGAAATAGAGAACGCTCAGGCATTCTTCAGCTGGGCCGGAAATCCCTCGCTCGCCGACTCGGTCAAGGAGACGTTGACCGCCGCAAGCAGCAGTCCGATAGGCCGTGTGCTCTATACCTACTATCTTAAGACTCTCGCCGAGTGATAAACCGATTTACAAACAAAATAACAACTAAATAAAATGGATCAAGTTTCTTTGACTTCAGCCTATATGTGGGCTATCGTTGTAATGGTGATTTTCTTCCTTATCGCAACTCTGATTGCCAACATGGTTCTCTACAAGCCCAATAACCCCGGCACCGCAACCTGCCGCCTGTGGTTCTGGATTCTCTGTGTGGCCACAGGAGTTGTCGGATTTCTCATCAATTTCTTCATCGGCCAGGGCATCACTGTGCCTACAATCAAGTCAGCATATCTCATGCACGCGGCCATCGCCACGGGTGTCAGCGTTCTGCTTTACATCATCATCGGTTTCTGCGTGAGCAAGATGTTCCCCTCCTCCAAAGTAGGCAGATGGTTCTAAAGCAGCCGGCTCCATCAATATAAACCCAAGCCAATGAACGACAAATTATTTCTGATAGCCATCGGAGGCACCGGCATGCGGTGCCTCGAATCATTCGTGCATCTCTGTGCGGCCGGGCTGTTTGACAATCATACCATCGAGATTCTCACCCTCGATACAGACCAGAACAACGGCAACAAAGACCGTGTGGAGAATCTTATCGAGCTGTATAACCGTGTAAAGACCCATGACAATGCCACAAAAGGTGGTGAGCAGCGGAGCAATACTTTCTTCTCCGCCAAATTGAATCTATACCGGTTCTTCACGGATTATTCCACGGCAAACCGCATGACGCTCAATGCCCTCGCGGCCACGAAGAACCTGAATGACCGCCAGCGTCAGGACAATCAGGATCTTTCCGACCTGCTTTTCGAACGCGACACCGTGCAGCAGTTCAAGCTCGACCACGGATACCGTGCGCAGACTCATCTGGGATCCATGCTCATGTATCACGGCATAATCGAGGCTGCCATCAATGCCAAGAGCGGCACTGCGAATGTAAAGTCGCAGGAGCGCGAGCTTGCAGAGTATCTTGACCTTCTCAACAAACATGCGGCGCAAGCCCGCGTGTTCGTATTCGGAAGTGTGTTCGGCGGTACCGGGGCATCTTCAATACCGGTAATCCCGATCGCCGTCAGCGAGGCGCTGAAGATTCTGACCGGCGGCAACAATGTGCTGAACCTCGACAAGGTTCTCTTCGGCTCGACTCTTCTGACGGATTATTTCTCGTTCAATGCCCCTACGGCCAGCCAGATAAGCAACGACAAAGTTGTAGCCGACTCACATAATTTCGCGCTCAATTCGCAGGCTGCGCTCAGCTTCTATAACGATGACCCAACGGTGAGGAGCACCTACAAGCGCATGTATCACATAGGCTGGCCAACAGGGTTGAAAATAAACTACTCGGAAACGTCTTCCGGAAACGTCGTGACCGGAGGTCATGAGCAGCGCAATGCCTGCCATGTGGCGGAGCTCATGTGCGCGGCGGCCGCCTATGACTTCTTCAACGCCGACCGCGCGGCACTCGAACAGATAGGCGAGGCGGAATATGACTTCCGCACCGTACTTGTTGACGATAACGGCAACATGCAGCTTTCGGGCGCAAGTTTCGTGGGCAGCGAGAAGAGCGAGGTGTTCGAGAACAAGCTCGGGGCGCTCCTCTCGTTCGCGCATATCGTTCTCTCGAAGTTCGGCGGCGCACATGAGGGCACCACAGGAACCGCCGTGCTCCTCAACTATCTTGACGAGGCAAAATTTCCCGAATACAACGATCTTAATGACGCGCAGTGCGAGGAGATTGACAGCTACCTGAAGGAGTTCGGTTACAAGTTCGTGAAAAATGACGTGGTGTTCGGCTGGATATACCAGATATTCCGGTCGGTCAAGGCCGGAAAGTTCATATTCTCGCCCGAGGCTTTCCGCACGAACATAAACGAGCTGCGCGACATCGACCCCGGCACAATCTTTGCCGACGACTTTCACCACTGGGACAAGACCGGCCTCGGGTTCGGATCCGGAGCAGACAAGCGTTTCAACACGCTCATCAGCATTCTCAAGAAAGAGGACTCCCTTCCCGATGAAAAGCAAGCCGGCAACCTCAAAGAGGAATTCCTCGCACAGATGTACAACGCTATCACGATAGCCCAACATTTTAACGCATAGACCATGGCCAATAAAGTTCTGACGATAGATGTAAATCCGGCGGCGGTGCCCTCAGGTTCTCTCGACCAGTGGAAACCGCTTGAAAACACTACGGTCTTCATAAAGAATATCATCACCCCGACGCTGAGCGAGAACACGAATGTGGGTCAGTTAGTGTCGGGAATACCGACGGCTTTTGCCCGAGTGGATCTTTTCAAGACGGCGATTGACCATGTGGCCACAAACGGGATGTCGAACGAGAAGACAAACCTTGTGGGCTACTACACCCAGCTTGTCGATGAATGGCGCGGTCTGATAGCGTGCATGGCTCTTGACTATGCCCATATCTCGGTGAGCCGTATTGACCTTGCGTACAGCGACGGTAAGGATATCGCCAATACCGCCAATGTGTATGAGCCCAAGGGTGCGTTCGGCAACATGCTGCTCCGCCGCAGAAACCGCTGGTGCGACCAGAATCTTACCGACAATCAGACGGCTGTCCCCTATATCAATGTCATAAAATACCGCAATCAGGTTGTCGGCGCGTCGGCTCCGGAGTCTCTGCTCTTCACCTCGACCGGTTACAGGTGCGAGCCGTCAGACGAGCTGCCCTGGGTGGATGTGGTGACAGGCAAGTTCATCGATCCGCTGAAGTCATCGATGAAGCCCATGCAGATTGCCACTCTCCACGCATATGTAAGCCACATACTCGACAAACTCGGCAGCGCGGAAGAATACTACAGCAATCTCCCTGCGGGCGAGGGCGTGAACTACTCATCGGCACGCACCATCCTGACTAACTGGAAAAAGGAAATCGAGGACAGGGCTGCGCGTGACGGTTTCGAGCTGTCGATAGGAAGCACTCCTCCGGTCAGCGCGGACTTCGGCGGCCCGTTCAGCAAGCTCTTCTGCTTTGAGGATGTGCTCTACGGAGTGGAGGGTATGATCTCCGACAGCGAGACTGCGGGCAATATAAAATTTGACCCTAAGAATCTTCTGCTTCCGGATGACTCGCATATCGCCAAACTTGACCTCAACATCAGTCCGGATGAGATTGCCAACCTTCCGGTGCTCGTATTGCAGGCCGACATAAAGGGTATGGACGGCAAGGCATTCTTCGCATTGCCACTCAGCGCGCAGGGACTCAACGTGTTTGGCAAGAATGCCGCCGCGCTTGTCGGCCTCTCCTCCAACGCCAATGCCATAGAGTCAACGCTCAAGGCGACATACGACCCCAATGTCCGCACCGGTAATCTTGAGGTGGAGCTCACCCTTGTCACCGAGTCGGGCAAACGGCGCCAGATAAACAAGGTCTATACCTCCGACGGGGAGATAAAGAATTCCGACATCCTCATATGGCCCAATTTCATCTCTCCTCAGTGGGATGCCTATTTCATGTACAATGAATTACCCCACAACGGAAAGACCCAGTCATATCGTGCTTTCCCATTTGTGGGTGAGATGGATCAGGGCTATTTCCGGATATTGGTCGACAAGGACAAGGCTCCGGTCCTTCTGAGTGAGGAAGGCCGCATCACCGCCCCCGAACAGCGTGTCAAGGCTGAGCTTATGGTGGTATCGGACGAGGCCGTGGCCGACAATGCCTATAAGTATGAGATTTACCGCTCCAACAAACCGTTCAAGGGTGTGCGCCTGCAGGCTCCGACCGGCAACGAGGGTGGTTATCTTCTTATAAACTACAGCTCTGCGCAGGGGAGCACGCTGCCGCACGACTGGATGCGTCCCGGCGCGCATGGTTCGCTCCAGGCCGCGCGTGTAGGCATAGACTTCGGAAGCACCAACACCTCGATCGCATTCTCGACCACCAACAACACTATCCGTGAGCAGGGATTTGAATTCCGTAACCAGCGTGTCTCCCTGCTCGGAAACGAACTTCCGGGTCGCCCTGTATTCCCGCGCGAGAATCAGGTGTTCTTCTTCCAGGGCACCGGTCCGGCAGTCAAGTCAAATGCAATAAAGAGTGTGCTCACACTGCATGACCACCGCCGTCTTCCGGCTCTTCAGGCGGGTGAGACCATCAAGAGCAGAAATGGGAGAGAGGTTGTAGGCGGCTTCCCTTGCTTCACCGACAATCTTCCCTTTGCCAACTCCAACAATAAGGAGATTACTCTCAACTATCCCAATGGAGTGGGTGATGTCATACAGATCCACAACATGAAATGGGAGGACAACGATGATGACAAGGCGCACAAGAGCGCATTCCTGCGCACACTGATGCTTCAGGTATACGCCACCCTTTTTGCCGAGGGATTTGTGCCTGAGAGCGTCAAGTGGTCATATCCGTCGGCCATGTCGGGACCCCTTCTTTATTCCTATCAGAGCATATGGGATAACCTGAAGACAATCTCGCCGGTGCTCGACACATCAGGTGACCGTATCAACCTAAATGTCAGCAGGTACACCAATACCGGTTCAATCGGTGGCGGAACCGGTGCTTTCGGTACATCAGGTGATGCCGCAGGCGGATTCGGTACGACCGGCACCTCCGCGTTCGGCGGTGGCTTCGGAAGTTCTGCCGGGTTTGGCGGTGCGGCTGCCGGTGGCTTCGGAGGGAATGCCTTCGGTGCGCAACCGGCGGAACAACCCAAGGCTCCAGAGGCCGGTAACAGTTCGTTTGGAGGTGGTTCATTCGGAGGTGGTGCCTTCGGTGGCGGTACGTCTTTCGGAGGAGGAGCTTTCGGAGGAAACGCGTTCGGTGGCGGTGATGAGGAGAAAACTGCTGTCCCTGAACCGGATGAAGACTTCATGCCCGACGATTCCAAGAAACCGGTGGAATACAATCCGCAGCCCCTTTACACGATGACCAATCCCTCGGCCAATCCGAGTCTCTCTGAGGCCGAGGCTGTTGCCAATTACATATCCGCCACAGTAGGAACAGAAGCAAATGTGCTGAACCTCTGCTTTGATGTGGGAGGAAGCACAACCGACATATCAGCGCTTTTCTATCTGAAAAACGGTGTGACGATGATCAAGCAGAACTCCATCAGATTCGCGGCCCAGAGAGTGTCGCACACAGTCGGGAAATTCCCGAGACTGCGGGAAGTGCTGATTGACATATGCTCAAAACATCATATCCAGATGGTCGGCCTGAATTTCGGCAATAATACGTACAACGAACAGACGGCTCCCTACTTCTTCGACCAGATTGTGAACCGTCTTGACGACAGCCAGCTCGGAGATCTCTATAACGGCATCGCCGCCAATTGCAAGGAGCTGATGTGCGTTAACCTGTATGTCACGGGTCTGCTGATGTATTATGCCGGACAGATTGCCCACAAACTGATCGACGACCTCAACCGTACCTCCGATCAGGAATGGTCGCCTAAACAGCGTCCGCTTGTGCGTGTGACTTTCGCCGGAAAAGGTTCGCGTCTTTTCCAGTGGCTCAACACACTCGATCCCAAGAGCGCGAATGAATATTATGGCAAATCCTTCATTCTCGGCTATGGACAGGAGCACATGCAGAACACACTGGCGGGCTGGCAGGAAATCAAATTGCCGGCACTGCATGACCCCGACATAAAGTATGAGGTCTCAAAGGGTCTGGCCAAAGGCATCTCGCCTCTGTTGCGTCCGCAGAACGAACAGCCATCCGAGATTATCGGAGAGTCCGGATTCGAACTTATCGGCAAGGACAATGTGAGCCGTCCGATCGAGTTTACAAATTCGCTGACTCCGGCAATCATCAGTGCGATCGGCACACGTCTCATGTTCGGGGGTAAGACCCAGAATGCTCAGAAATTCACAGAGTTCTGTGGCTGGTTTTATCAGGCGGCCAGCTATCTTTTCGGCTGGAGCGTCAACCCGCTGACATTGCAGCAGGCGTGCCAGTCTCTCAATATCACGGGCTATGTGCAGAACATGCCCGAGTTCCGCAATGCCCTCGACGAGGCGCGCACCGGCAAGCCTTTCAGCTTTGTCGCACCTGTGATTATTCTTGAAGGTATGAAATTCTATGACGAAACGCTGCTTAAACTGATTTGATGAACAGCGACAGTTATAAAATAATTATTTCGCTCTCGCACGGCCGTATCTCGTTCGAATACTGGCTTCGCGATGCCGAGGATAAGCTTACGCCAATGCCTACGGGACATTGGCCGGCTCCTCTTGCGTTCTACTGCACCTCCACCGGCATAAAAACCGGTGAAGATGCGGCCCGCGCAGCCCATGCCGGGATGAGTGGCGCGTATGACGATTATTTCAGTCTCATAAAGACAGCCGAGACTTACACGCTCGGGAGCCAGAGGCTGCCTGTGCGCAATCTGCTGGTTGATGCCTCCGAGTCGCTGTTCGAGGATTTCTTCCGTGAGGTGCTCTGTGGCCGTCTGGGATCGCTGCGCGACAACCGCGCCACTATGCCGCTGACAATTGTCTGTGATGCCGACATTCAGCCGAATGAGCGCGCCCTTCTCAAGGGCCTCTTCAATGACTGCGGCTACAGCCGCGCCCGGGTGGTGGATTATGCTTCTTACATAGGCCGCTATGTCCGGGGTACTCTTGCCAAGGAGTATGTCTGCGACAATGTGCTGGTGGCCTGGACTGAAGGCGAGGATCTGTTCTTCACGCTGTTTGATGTGGCCAAAGATGATGTGCCTGCTCAGGAAAGCCATGACCGCCTCGGAATCGATCCGCGGAAGGAGTATGTGAAGAATCTTATCTGGGAGCGTTTTGTCGGGCTGAATCCTTGGATTAACAAACAGGATCATGAGGATGCGGTCGATAAACTTGCCTCGGATTTTCTGAACTCCAACCTTCCTCTCGTGAATGATAAGGTTCAGCTGTCAGATGGTAATACATACTATTACAAACTTGAGAAGAATCAGATAGACTTCCTTATCAGAGGTAACGAGGGGGCGGTGCTCCGCGAGAAACTTGAAGGCTTCTTGCGTAGGCATGGTCTGTCAAACCGTAGCCGTACTCTGTTGTTGCTGAGGGGTGTGGCTGCGGGCAACGATTATTTCGAGCAGAATCTCAGTCCCGGTTTCTCGAAAACCATAAAGAGTGATATCAAGCTCCGTGATAATACGATGAGTCTTATTCTCGGAGAACCACATCCGGAATGGACCGCACCGCCTGTCAAATCCCAACCTCCTGCGGATGACCACGTAGGTCCAGTAAAAGTCACCTGCCCTGATTCCGATAAGCGACTCAAGGAACTTAAGAAAAGATGGCGTGAGATAAGGGCCGCTTCTAAAGGAAAAGCCAATAGTGGTCAACCCGAAGTGGCAGTTCAGATGCTGAAGAGCTTCAAGGAGGAGTGTGAGACTGTTTCCGGTACAGATGATATTGTAAAGGAAATAGAACAGAAGATACAGGAGCATATTAAGAAAGTCAACAAGGAACCTTCCGTTGATAAGCCGGTGCCATCAGGGCCCAAACCTCCCCGACCGGGAGAAGAATCGGCACCCAAGCCGGTAAAAGATGAATGTGCGGAATTGATCAGGCAGGGTAAGCTCAGAGATGCCCGTGACTGGTGCCGTGCAAACGGAGACCGCACACGCGCCAACATACTGTCGGATATTATCCGCGACCAACGTAGCGTGGAAACCCGCAAACGAAGCCTGGAGGAATGTCGGCAGACGAAAGACCGCAATCAGATTGACCGCATAATCAAGGAGCTCGGAGATTATCTTGACCTCTGTGCGAAAGTGAATTACGATGCTCCTGAGATCAGGCAGCTGCTCGCTGACTTCAAGAAAATAAAATAAGGCTGCCGCTGTTGCGGCGGCTTGCTGAAATGAAAATATAAACCAATAACAATACAGCCATGGCAAAAAAATTTGACCTTAGCAAAGGTGAGAAATTCTCTCTCGGAAAGAGCGATGAACTTTCTGCAATCCAGGTGGACCTCAACTGGAAATCGGGAGCCGACCTCGATGCAACAGCTTTCCTTCTTACTGACGAAGGAGTCATCTCGGCAGACGCGGACTTCGTTTACTACAAGTCCAACAACCGTTCGGAACCCTACAGTCGTGAGAAATTCGGAAGCAAGAAGAACTGGCGAGACAACACCGTGCCTGTCAGCTTCGACGGCTCTGTAGTCGGTTCGGCAGATGACCTTGGTGACGATGACGGTGGCGATGAGGCCGGAGAAACCATGCATGTCGATCTGTCTAAAGTTCGTCCGGAGATTACAGAAATCGTTTTCTGTGTCACTATTTACGACGAAGACAGCAGGACTACTTTCAAGGATGTGCGTGATCCCCGTATTGTCATTACCGACGAGGAGAGTGGAGAGGAGCTGTGCTCTTACAACCTGAAGGAGCATTTCTCTTCAGAGACAGCGGTTGTCGCAGGCGCGCTTGTGCTCAATGAGGATGGCGAATGGGAGTTCGAAGCTGTCGGCAAGGGCTATGACGGCGGACTCCAGACGCTTGTGGACATGTATTCTTAAGCGTCGGTTCATGACGCGGCAGTGTAATTACCATAAAAACTGATAACATGGGAAAATTCAATTTAAAGAAACTTGATGGAGGTGACCGGTTCTCGCTTGCGAAGAGTCTCGGTCTCGACAACATACGTGTGGAACTTACCTGGCAGGATGGAGACCTCGATACACAGGCATGGCTCCTCAATCAGGATGGCCTTATCGTGAACGATGAGGGATTCGTATTCTACAACTCGGAGAACAGGACAGAGCCTTTCGACCGTGCAAAACATGGAAACAAGAAGAACTATCTGGCGTCAACGCGGCCTATGAGTGCCGACGGTGCCGTTTTAGGTGCTAAGGATGAGCAGCAGGGCGGTATCGAGACCCTCAACATATGCCTCAGCAAGATTGCCCCGGATGTGCAGGAAGTGCTGATTTCTGCTACTGTATACGAAGGCACTTCGTTCGGTTCTGTAAAGGATGCGAAGATTACCATCATCGACGAGGAGTCGGGCGATGCTCTCTGCTTCTTCGAGCTGACGAAAGACTACAAGACCGAGGATGCGGTTGTGGCCGGACGTTTCCTTATCGATGACAATGGCGAGTGGGAATTCGAGGCAATGGGCAATGGATATAACGGTGGTCTCCAGACCCTCGTTGACATGTACGCCGAAGAGTAAAGCGAAGCATTATGGCAGAAGAAAAAAAGAAGTTCCAGCTCGACAAAGGGGGGAACCATAAATTTGACATATCGAAAGGCACGAAGCGCAGATTCGACCTTTCGAAAGATGATGACGAACCGGCAGTGGCAAAGGTAGCAGACACGAAATCTGTTCAACAGCCCGCACCGGCTCCCAAGCAGCCAAGTGCCCCCAAGGCCGAACCTAAGCCGGCTGCCCCGAAGGTTGTTCCCGCACCGGAACCGCCGATGCCTGAACCTACGCCCCGTGGAGGCGGAATGAAGTGGCTCTGGATCCTGTTGGCTGTCGTGATTGTTGCTCTGCTCATCTGGTGGCTGATTCCGTCCAAGTCGCAGACACCTGCTGAAGTGGCTGAACCGGAGGATACGGCGATGGTGGCACCTGAGGCCGCAGGGGAGGACTCTGCCGCCGATCAGGGTGCAGCTATATCAGCTGATGAGGTGACAGAGACTACTCCGGAATCAGAAACTGCCGCTCCCGCTGTCGCACCTGCTGCGGCTCCCGCACCGGAAGCTGTTCCGGCAGCCGCCGTGGCTTCTGAACCTGCTGCGGCTCCGTCGTCAGCACCGGTCAGCTCAGATGTCGAAGCGGAGGCAATGAAGGTAATCCGTGGCGACTACGGTAACGGACGTACCCGCAGGAACCGTCTCGGCTCACAGTATGATGCCGTCCAGGCTCGCGTTAACGAGCTGAAGCGTTCCGGCGCATTCTGATTCACAGGGTCACAACCGCTTATAACGTCCTGACCCATATGAAAAGAGGCTGTCTGACACCAAAGTCAGACAGCCTCATATTTTTTTAGCCCGGGGGTCAGCGGGGGATGCGGATCAGGGTTGAGGTGGTGCCCTGACGCTTGATGAGAAGCTGGCCGGGTGCCGGGTGGGTCACGCGGATGCCCTGGAGGTTGTAGTAGGTGGCGGGTGCGTTGACATCCGGTTCATTCTCTGTGCCGATCTCCTCGATTGCGGTCGTGCCGGTCACGGTTCTGACGGTCAGTGTGCTGGCGTAGGGCGAGGCGTAATATGACTTGTTGTTGGCAGCGCCGTAGTAGAATGTCGAACGGTAGGGGAAACTGAATGTGCGGACCTCATACTTCACGCCGTTGTCGCCGGTCTCTTCTTCCGTTTCAAGAGTTATGCGGTTCGCCTCAGGGGTGTTTGCAGCTCCTCCACCATATGTGTGCATGTACCAGGAATAGCTGCTGATTGACAGGTCTCCGAGTTCGGAGCCGCCGTTCAGCCCGAGATCGGTACGGGTCATCAGTACGTTGTCCGGGTCGGTGGCGTCAAGCTCTATTGTGGGGCTTGTCGCAGAGGAGCCAAGCGACTCGTAAAGGCCGTGCCATGGGTCGATTACCTGATATATGCCGGGGTTGGCGCGTTTCTGCATCACGGTCACGTTGTATGAGTCGATGTACGGCTCGGGCGAGAATACGTCGCTGACGATGTGCTCGTCGAAAAGTCCTTGACCGAGGTCAATCCAAGGCTCCTGATAAACGCCGCCGGGAAGCACCAGCACGCCGCCGCTCTTCGCGGGATACCATCCGGAGGGATCCCTGTGGTTCGCTCCCGATGATGAAGCCTTTGGCCACTGAAGCAGCATGCTACCCTCGGGGAATGTGATGACATTGTCGACATTGGTTGCCACAATGCCTTTCAGGGCTTCGACGGTCGATTCTTTCGGCCATTCATATTCCACGGTGTAGAACCAGAGGTCGTTGGCGATGTTTATCACGCCGTCGGCAGGATCGACCACCGAGGTCTTCTGCGAGGGAATCATCACGAAACCGGGGTCGGTGGCATCGACGATGAGTTCACCGTCACTTACAAGGTCGGGCCATACGCCGGTTACCTTGTACATTCCGGCCACGCCTGCGGCCTCGTAGACCTCGACATCGGTAAATTCGGCCGAGGCACCCATGAAATCGGCCATGGCCGAGGCGCGGTATTGACCTGTTCCGAGGTGCACCCATGAGTATTGCTCATCGGCGGCGAGCGTCGGGATAACTGAAAGGGAGGCGATGACCGCCAATGTGTAGATTTTCTTCATATGTAAGTACAGATATTTATGATTAGCGCAATATTGGTTGCACGGTGCAAATATAGGCTTTTGGTTTCAATCCTGCAACAAGAATCGTAAAAATAGATGGATTGTTGATAGGGCTGAAATAAAAAAAGACCGCAGAGAGGGTCTTTTTATCGGTGGTGTCGTGTCAGATTGTTGTTCGGGAGGCCTGTCCCTGCGGATTGTGATCAGTGTCGGATATTGACTCGGTGTGCTTTTTGTGCTCGTAGAGCTGGTAGGAGTTGATTACGTTGTGCCAGATGCTGTAGAAGCCGCCTACAATTGAGGTGACGGGGGTGAAGAAGGTGTAACCCATCCAGATGGCGAGCACGGTGTTTTTCTGGCCGCATGACTGGCCGGCGGTTATCTTCTCGCCGTAACGTATGCCGATTTTGCGCCCGAGCCAGAACTGAAGCACGCAGCACACGAGCGATACCGCCACGAGCCAGAGCTGTGTCCAGATGTCAACGGTGCTGTGTACGATGCTCCGGGTGGTCACGGCGAGTGCCAGCGCGAGTGCCACTGCCCAGAGATAGAAGGAGAGTTCCTGGTGTTTGCCGACGCGCTCCGCTATATGTGGCGCGAAACGGCGCAGCAGGGCAGCCGCGACGAGCGGCATGAGCAGCAGCGGGAACACTTTGCTGAGAATGAGCAGCGCGGAGGTCCAGACTGTCATCTGCGGGTTTGGATGCACGAACGGTACCAGAGCCGGTATGAGCAGGGCGGTGGCGAGGTTGATGAGCACGGTGTAGGTGGTGATGTTGTTGACACTTCCCCCGAGCTTGCGGGTTATGACAGCTCCGGCGGTTGCCGTGGGGCATATCAGACATATCATCGCGCCTTCGAGCACCACGCGCAGTCCGCTGTGCGGCATCGCCACGAGAATGAGACCGATGGCGAGGAATAGCCCGCACTGGAAGATAAGCAGCCACAGGTGCCACATGCGGAAGCGCAGGTCGCGCACGTCTATGCGGCAGAAAGTGAGGAACAGCATCGAGAAGATGAGAGTGGGCTGTATCAACCCGATAACGTCGTTGACCACGGGATGCACGGCCGGAGGTATCGGGAGGAGGGTATAGAGGAAATATCCGGCTATGCCAGCCAGCATCGCTATGATCAGAGTCCAGTCTTTGAGAAACTTGACAACATTCATTGGTTCGTTTGGTTCTGTTTTGCAGTTGCAAAGGTAACTCTTTTATATGGGGCATGCAAAAAAAAGACCGCGATGAACGCGGTCTTTGGTCAAGTTTATGATTGATTATGAATGCGGGTCAGCGGTGTGCGAAACGGAGAGTGGCGGTGAAGTTGTCACCGGCGGCGCGGGCTATGTAGATACCGGTCGGCAGAGCGGGGATGTCGAGCGAATCAGTGTCGGCCACAGCTGTTACGGCTCCCGAAAGGTTGTAGACAGCTATCGTACGGGCGGCCTCGCACCGGAGCGTGTCGCCGCTCATGACAAGCTCGTGCGCCTTGTCAGCGTCTACACCGGTCACTGATGAAGGCGTGAATTCCTGAAGTTTCTCCGGAGTCGCTATGAACCAGTAGTCGCGTCCACCCTCGATGGGATAGTCGGGGAGCTGGAGGCTACGGTTCCAGTTGTTGACAATCAGGTTGTAGTTGCCGGTTGCCTCGTTGTGTCCGAAGACTTTGTAGTCTGTTCCGGCGATATTCACGATGTCGATCGGAGCCTGTCCCGGCCATGCACCCCATATCTCCTCATCGCCGTATGCGTAGACTCCCATTGCGTCGTAACCGGTGCGGTCTTCGATGTAGATGTGCCAGTCATATTCAGGCACGGCCTGGAGCACACCCTCGACGCTCACGTTGTCGATGGCGAGAGCCGGGGCACCCTGACATTCGCTGCCTTCGGCCACGGAGATGTTCCATGCCAGATAAAGGTCGCATCCGGCACCGAAGTCAACCGGAAGCTCAGCCTCGACAGACTTGGTCTCGATGGGTACAATCTCAGCTCCGGCGGTCGCAGCAGAGGCAGGGAAAAGGGTCACGAAGTCTTCACCGGCGGGGGTCCAGTTGCGACCGTCGACCGAGGTGTGGAGAGTCACCGCGAATCCTGCGGCGTTGTTGCCGTCGCGGTATTTCTCAACGTCGTAGGCGAGCTTGAGCGAGGTGATTTTCTTCGCTCCGTCGTTCACGAAATGCGCGTAGACATTCACGGCGCGTGTTCCGCCGGCAACACCGGTGGTGATACCGCCCACGGCACGGTCTGTGGCATCAGGACCGAAGTTCCATGTGCCGTTCTTGGCGTTGGAGGGGAGGCTGACACCGCCCGCGTAGGTTGTAGTGGAGGAAGCTGTGCCGAACGAGCCGACTGCCCGGGGAGAGTCAGTGCGGTCTATGCGCCAGCCTTCGGGCATGGCGGCCTGAGCAGCCTCACCGAGTGAATTGAAATCTTGCGAATATTCGAGATTAGCGGCGTTGAGTGCCACAGAGGGTACCACGGGCATCTCGGTCACGGCGCGTGCGACATTCACATGAGCCTTACCCTCGAAGCCTGCTGCGCGGACTGTCACGGTATATTCACCCGGTTCGGTGGCGTGGAACACACCCTCGGGGCTTACGGTCGCATTCTCGTTGTCAACGCTGTATTCCACCTTGTCCTGGGGCAGAACGAGTCCGAAGGCATCGGTCACGGTAGTCTTGACTGCCACGGTGGCGGCATGGTGGTTGACGGTCTGCGAGAACGAGTTGAGCACGGCAGCGGCGCGTGAGCGCATCTCGGCGGCATCAGCCTCGCTGACCGAGGCCGGATGGCTTGTGATTGACGTGGGATCCTCGCCGAAGATAAGGCCATATTCCATGCAAGCTGCCATATATGTGCTCATGTCGGTGGGATGGCGGTCATCCTGGAACCATGGAGCGAGGCCATCGGCACCCTTCTCGTCGTACATGTCCTGATAAGCGCTCATCACGGGGCAGAGCACCACACCGAACTCATCGGCCACGTCTATGTAGTTGGCCATGAAGATGTCGTTGAAGGCTGTGAAGTTGCCCCAGTCGCCGTAATATGCCCAGTTGACCGGCATTATGATAACCGCGTTGGGGTTCGGGCAGTATTCGCGGATATAGTTCACCCAACGCTTAACATTGGCACGGAATGTCTCAAGGCTTGTGCGGGGGAGCGAGCTTTGCTCCTGAAGAATGATGTGGCTCCAGGGCTGCGAGCGGACCATCATCTTTGCGCCGGGAAGTCCGTCGGCGGCCAGGCCGTCGCCCTCGTCCCAGTGTGTGGCGAGCGACTTGCCGAGCAGAGTGTGCTTGGTCCATTCTGCATCCTTGCCCATGGCCGAGGCAATGTCGTTGAACATCGCGCTCTGGTCGTTGTAGTGTATGAGCGAGTTGTTGAGCGAGAGCACGCGCACGCTTTCCGGCAGTTCCGGCACGAGCACTGTTTCGGCGGGGCGCACGGTCATCTTGTCGGCAACAGACTCCACGGCTGTCAGAGAGTATGTGCCGGTGCCGTTCTCATTGAGCGAGATAGTGATGTCGTATGTGCCGGGAAGGGTGGCGAGATTTCCTTTCGCGCCCTTCACGAGGTTGCCGGAGAGGGGAGAAGCCTCCGCTGCGTCGGCAGCGAGACCCCATACTCCGGCCATGCCGAGACGTTGGTACACACGCCAGTGCGACAGACCGTCGGCGGCACCGCGCATTGTGACGCGTCCGGTGAATGAAGAGGTTGCCTCGTCATAACGGAGCTCTCCGCTGCGGTCCATATAGTCCCAGCCATTGAAGTCACCCACCATGTAGACGGAAGTCAGTCCGGTCATATCCTCGTTGGGCTCGATAAGAAGAGTGGCCTCGCCGTTGTCGATGGTGAGAAGGATGCGGGCACAGTTGAACACCATGTTACCGCACGATATGTTGGTGCTGGTCTGTCCGGCCACGAGTGCATAAGGTTCCGACATCATGAGGTTGGTGCCGTTCGAACCGTAGTTGCACGATGCACTCCAGTTGGCATCGCCGATTTTGAACGAACCCGAGAGTATCTTGTCGCGCAGTTCGAAAGTGGTGTCGGAGAGCTTGTTGAACTCCCATTCGTCGAGCACGTCCCAGCCGTCCACTCCTCTGATATATATTCCGGAATGGTTAATCTCCGGGTCTGTCGGGTCAACCCAGTCGGGGTCGCTGTCGGCGAAAGTCGCCGCAATGCGCACGTCGTCGATGGCGAGTCCGGGAGCCTTGTCGGGAGTGGAACCGCTTGTCACGGATATGTTCCATGCGAGGTATAGCGGTTCTCCAGGTTCGATATGGGTGCGGAGAGCCTTACCGGTAACTTCTGTGACAGATATAGGCACTACGGCTGTTCCGGCTGTCTCGGAGTCCGGGTCGAACGATGTCAGGAATTCGTCGCCGGCCGCAGTCCATTTTTCACCGTCGGCCGACGTGTAGAGCTGCACGCGGAATCCGGCTGCGTTGGCACCCTTGCGGTATTTCTCGACATTATAGGAGAGCGAGAGATTGGTTATGATTTTCGACGGGTCCTCGTTGGCTATGGCGGTCATCACGCTCACGCCGCGCGTGCCGTTGGCGACGGTTGTTGTGAGTCCGCCGATGGCACGGTCGGAAGAATCGGGGCCGAAGTTCCATGTGCCGTTCTTGGCGTTTGAAGCGAGGCTGACACCACCCGCGTACATGACTTCGGTCGCGGCATCGTTCCATGCGCCCACGCGTCGCGGTGCGTCAAGGTTGCGGTCCACACGCCATCCGTCGGGGAGTGTGAGCGTGCCTGCCGCACCGTCCCACATCGAGTTGAAATCCTGGGTTACTTCCGGAGCTGCCGGAGTAAGCCCGATGGCTGCCGAAGCCCCCGGGGTGGCGATTGCCGATACCGCTGTGAGAGCTGCGAGAGCCAGTTGTTTCATCTGATTCATGATAATAGGTTTTAGAATTTGTTTCCGGCGGCAAAATTAGCGACGGCCGGCGGCTTGTCAAACTCTTCAAACTCAAATGTAGATGGTTTTAAATTTTAAATATCAATGAATCAGGTTTATATATGTCTGTTGCGTGCGTTGAAATGTAGATGCTCACGCAGGTTTATCATGACCGGAAAGAGCCGAAAACTGCCCTTCGAACGAGTCCCGCTCCATGGCGCGGTTGCGCATCTGGGTGCGGTAGTTGTAGACCGTCGATTCGGAGCAGCGCAGGAACCGTGCTATCTCTCCGCTCTCGTTTATGCCGAGCCATATCAGGGCGTATATCCTCAGTTCGGTACTGAAAGATAATGTTGCGGCGTAATGCTCCTCCGGTCTCAGAAGAGAATTGAGCGAGCCGATGAATCCCGGATACAGCGACAGGAAAGCCCGGTCGAAATTGTCGTAGAACTCGGCTATCTCGCGGTTGACATAGCGTGAGGAATTTATGGCCTTGGTCACCGCCTTGAGGTCGCCTTGCGCCGCAATCTTCGCCAGTTCGGCGCGGAAACTCTCCATCTTTTTCAGATAGCTCAGACATAGCTCCATGAACGAAGTTATGTACTGTTCCTTCACACGGCTTTCCTCGGCTATGCGCCGGTTGAGCGATTCCATCGATACATAGGCAGCCCGTAGTTGTTCATGCGATCGGCTCAGGGCCTCAGCTCCTTCGCGCAGCTGGCGGTTCTTACGGCGCAGCAGGATAAAGGCAATGATGACTACGGCAGCAACGACGGCAGCGAGAAGCGATGCGCCGGCCACAAGCAGGTTATGCCGCCGGCGGGCGTCGGCATATGCCGCGTCGATTGAAGGAAGGTACTCCGCCATCTCGATCTGTCGTTTGGAGGCATGGCTGGCGGCGGCATCGTCTGAGCTGCGGTGGATGTAACGGTATGCGCGATCCACGTCCCCACGTTCAAGAAGGAGCAACGCAAGGCGTGGGAGAGAACGGTAGTTGCGCGAGCCGCGGCTCAGATCGGAGAGTGCGGAGAGGGTGAGGTATCTTATAGCGCTGTCCCGCTCATTTCTCGTGATATATACCTGAGCGAGATGGTAATAGACCGATGCGGCCTCGGGCGATAAAGAAGGTGAATCGGGCAGCCTGGCGCGGAGCAGGTACAGGGCGGAGTCGGAATGACCGGAGGTGAGGTAACGGTTGGCGGCGATTGCCACGCGGTCGGGCGATATGGCGAGCACCGAGTCACGGTATGCCGAGGCGAGCCTCCTGTACCGGGCTGACAAGTTGCTGTCAATCGACCGTCGGGCAAGTGAGTTATACAGCTGTACGCCGAGCACGTAATACTGTTCCCGGGTAGGGGTGTCCATCAGGGCGGTGTCGAGCGATTCGAAAATCTCGCAGCTTTCCTTGGTCATGTATCCCTGGGAGTTATACAACGATGCGAGTCTCAGCCGGGCACGAGTATAGGAATCTGGCGATGCTCCGGGCGCGCGCGATACCCGCAAGGCCGACAGAGTATGCTCCAGTGCTTTGTGGAGGTCGATGTCGGAGAATGCCTCAGCCGCATCGAGCTGTGCGTCAAATTCTCCGGGTGTTCCGGCCAGTGTAGCCGCGGCTCTTGCCGCGCTGTCGGCGGTTGCAATTGCTGCCTTAGAGGCGTTCCGGTCTTGAGCTACAAGTTCGTCAAGTGTCGCCAGAGAGGTATCCTCCTGTCCCGTTCCGGCACAAGATTGCAGTATGGTCAACAGTATCGCTGTCAGCACTGCCTGAAATATTTTTCCAATCATATTGCAAATATACATCTTATTCCTAAATCACCACAACCGGTGAAAATAAAAAAGACCGCGATGGTCGCGGTCTTTTTTTATTTGGTCGGAAGTGATGTCAGCGGTTCATGCGGACTACGGATGACTTGCCACCCTCACGCTTGATTACGAGCTGGCCGTTCTCGGGGTTCGCGATGCGGATACCCTGGAGGTTGTAGTACTCGGCGGGAGCGCCAGCGTCTGTTGTCAGATTAGCCACGCCGGAGCCGTCGCGGGCAGTCTTAAGCACGATTGTGCTCTCCTGTGTAGCTGCCGTGTAGAATTTGCTTGTGCTTGAAGCCAGAAGTACCATTGATTCAACCGGGAATGTGAATGTGCGTACATCGTAGACAGTGCCGTCGGCATCTGTTTCTTCAGTCTCTTCAAGGGTTATTCTCAGGGCTTCCTCTGTTGCATCGGCACTCTCTCCGATAGCCTCATAGTAGAATGACATGCTCAAAAGGTAATAGAGACCGTCTGCTCCACCGCTGATGCCGGTCGATGTCTGGCCGATGATGATGTTTGACGGGTCGGTGGCGTCAAGTTCCATGGTCGGGCTTGTACCGTTGAAATTGAGGGCTGCGTAGAGAGCTGACCACGGGTCAATCACCTGGTAGATGTTCGTGTCGGCCCGTTTCTGTTTTACTGTCACATCATACGGGTCAACAGTCTTGCTGAATGCCTCGCAGATGATGCGCTCGTCGAAGGTGGCTTTGCCGAGGTCAATCCATGGATCCTCGTAATTGCCACCCGGCAGCACAAGGTAGCCGTCGCTCCTGCCCGCGTACCATGCGGTCGGGTCGGTCTGATACTGGCTGTCGGCGGGTGCCTCAGGCCATTGTAGGGCTAATGTCTTGACAGGAAGGTTGATCACACCGTCGGCGTTAACAATCACTTCATCAGGCACATTGGCGATAACTTCCTCTTTGGTATATCCCATTACCTCGGTATAGAGGTATGTCGAGCTTGCGATGTAGGTCACACCGTCAACATTATCGATGATACCGGTGTCCTGTCTGGGAATCATCACGAATTCCGGGTCGGTCGCATCAACGATGAGTTCCGCGTCGGGCATCATATCCGCCCACACTCCGACAACTTTGTAGAGTCCGGCATGTCCTTCGGCCTCGTATATGGAAACATCAGCGGGATCTGCTGAGCAGCCGTATGTGTCGGCCACCACAGAAGCGGCATATTTGCCCTCTCCGAGCAGAACCCAGTTGTATGATTCCGAGGCTTTGGCCTTTGCGGGGCGTTCCTTGGCTGTGAATGTGCGTACATTCATCTCTGCGTTGCCCTGAAGCGGGGTTGCGTTCTTGAGAGTCGCGACATTCACGGCGAGAGCCGGCATTGTGGCGATGGCCGCGAGGGCGGCGAGTGTGTAGATCTTTCTCATGTTTCTGTGAATATTGGTTTATAGTGCTTGTCAGATTTGATTCACCATGCAATTGTTTTATTCTTGATAATATCTCAATATTCAAGAAGTATTGACGGCGTTGATGGATGGGTTATTTCTTTTCCGGTGGCAAATATAAAACCTATTTTTAGATTATGCAACAAAACGGGAGATTTTTATTGATAAAAATATGTAGCAAAATGTCAGATGGCTCATTTACAGCCTTCAACAAAAGACCACAAATGAGCCACCCGGGTATGAGACTACACCAGTAACCAGCGTGGAATATCTAAAATGTGTATTCCCTCATAATCAGTTTCATCATTACGTGTTCTCGCCAGAAGAATCTTGGGATAGGCATCACGGATTTTTAACAGAGGCTCTACCTCTCTTTTGAAAGTGTCTTCGTTGGTAATATCGTCGCTTACCTGTATGTAGATTTTCTCGTTGCCATTTATTGCTACGAAATCTATTTCCTTCTGATACAGTTTTCCGACATATACATCGTATCCCCTGCGAAGTAATTCGATGAATACTATGTTTTCCAACATGCGCCCCCAGTCCATATTGCGCTTGCCCAGCACAGCAAATCTTATTCCTGTGTCCGCAAGATAGTATTTGCTCAAAGACTGAAGATAGGTCTTCCCCCTGACATCATAGCGCTTTGCCTCATAGAACAGGAAGGCATTGCAAAGATAGTCGATATATGTGCCAACCGTCTTGTGATTGGTCTCCTCTCCATTTGTAGACAAGGCATTGCTGATGTTTCTCGACGAAGAAATATTGCTGATGCTATCCATCAGATAACTGCTCACTTTTTTGAGCATAGTTGGATTTGCAATCCGGTATTTATCCACGAGGTCGCGAATGAGTATTGTCTCATATACTTCACGGATATATTTCCCTTTGTCGGTTGAGCTTGTATAGGGATATGCTCCGGACAATCCCCCGGTTTGTATATAATCGTTGAACGCGCTCTGGATATTATCTGACACTATATTATGGTAAATGCAATACTCCTTGAAACTAAATGGATAGACATGAATCTCAATATGACGACCTGTGAATAGAGTTGCAAGATCGCTACTCAACAGAAATGCGTTTGAACCGGTCAGATAAATGTCATATTTTTCTTCGGAATGAAGACTGTTTATTGCCAGTTCAAATCCTTCACAGAGCTGTACCTCGTCAATCATAAGATAATTCGACACGCCCTCCTTATATTTATTTTCGACAAATTCATTAAGGGCATGGTATTCTTTCAGATGCTCAAAACGAAGTTTAGTCAAATCAATCTCGATGATATTGGCGGTGGCATCAATGCTTTTCACATATTCTGCAAACGCACTAATCAGCTTTGATTTGCCTGAGCGCCTTATCCCGGTTACTATCTTGATGTCGGGAGTATTCATTACTCTTTGTAACTGGTTGAGATATTGCTGTCTGGTTATAAGTTTCATGCGTGGTCATTTCCCAAACTTGAAAATATTTTGATTTTGGGAATTTATGCAAAGTTACTTAAAAATTTGGATTTGGCAAATATATCAGGCTGCTGGCATAGCGAAACGAGGTGTGGAGATACAATGCAGTCGCGCAATGCCGGTCAGCTTCCGGCTTTTGCGCGACTGCGGTATATTCGCCACTGCGGTATATTCACGACTGCGGTATATTTTTGCGCGACTGTCAGCGGACGGGGGTGCCGTCGTTGGAGAGCTTCAGCTCGGTGCCGTTGGAGAGCTCGACTTTGTAGCCGTAGCGTTTCTTCTTCAGCTCGACAATCTGCGAGCCTGAGAAGTTCTTGCTGACGTATGCCGATACGGCTGCGGGTACGGCTTTGGCGGGAACCGCAGCGCCATAGGCCGCTTTCATTTCTATCCATGAACCGTCGGCGGCTATCTCGATCTCGGCACCGCTCACGAAATCAATCTCGTATTCGTAACGGCCGTGGTCGTAGTCTTTCTCAGCCTTGCGGATTTTTTCAGATGCGTAGTGAGCCGAGATGAATTTCTTGACCGGAGAGGGTATCTCGGAGGGAGAGACGGGAGTGCCGGCCCACATGGTGGCCGCGCAGACAAGTGCCGCGGCGGCGAGAATAAGTTTTCTTATCATAGGGTCAGTATTTATGTTTGAAGTTACGGCGTGTGCCGGGTATCACTTGTTATAGAGGCTGTTGAACGACTCGGTGTACTTGCGGCCAACGGGGATGGGCTGCTGTACGGATTCGAGGTGTATGCGGCGGTTGGAGAACTTCTCGATTGCGTTGAGAGCCACGATAAACGAGCGGTGTACGCGTGCGAATCCCTCGGCCGGAAGTTTGTTCTCCATCTCTTTCATGGTGATGTGCGAGAGAATCATGGGCATGTTGCGGCGGTAGAGCTTCACGTAGTTGTCCATGGCCTCGATGTAGAGAATGTCGGAGAACTTGATGACCACGTTCTTGTATTCGACCTTGAGAGTGAGCGAGGCGTTTGCCTCGGGCATGTCGCGGTGGCCGATCCACTTGCGGGCCTTCTCCATGGCGCGTTCGAAACGCGGATAGAATATCGGCTTGTGCAGGAAGTCAACCGCATCGACATTGAAGCCGTCGAGCGCGTACTGGGAGAACGCCGTCGTGAAGATGAGACAGATGTCGGCCGGCAGAGTGCGTGCAAGCTCAAGACCATTGTGGGTGCTCATCTCGATATCCATGAAGACGAGGTCCGGTTTTGTTTCCTCGATGCAGCGCATTCCGTCGACAGGTGAAGTGAACGTGCTCAGTTCGATATCACCATACCTTTTGCAATATTCCTCGATGATGCTCAGAGCTATGGGCTCGTCATCGATAGCGACACATTTTATCATTTATTCAGAGAGTTGATTATTAATTTGACATTGAATTCGTTGCCGTCGCGCCCCATGTGAAGTGTATGCTCCCCGGGATATAGGAGCGAGAGACGTTTCCGGCAGTTCTCGACGCCGATTCCGCGGCCGGAGGCATGGGGTGCCTCGAAAATATGGTTGGCGGTGGTGAAGGTCATGCGCCCATCTTTCTCGGCAAGAGATATGCGGATGGAGCTGTGGTCCACCGGAGAGACACCATGCTTGAAGCAGTTCTCGACAAAGGTGACGAGAAGCATCGGAGGCACCATCAGATTCTCGTTCCCGATATCGAAAGTGAGGTCCACATCGGTCATTCCGTTCAGCCGGAGGGTCTGCAGACCGACGTACTGGCGGATGTAGTCAGCCTCGTCAGAAAGCGGGACCAGCTCGGAGCGCGAGGTGGTGTAGACGTAGCGCATCATCGAGATGAACTCCTCAAGAGCTTCCACGGCCTTTGTGTTGTGGGTGAGGAGAAGGCCGTAGATGGTGTTGAGCGTGTTGAACAGGAAATGCGGCTTGATCTGGGCACGGTAGAGGGCTATCTCGGCCCGGTCGCGTTCAAGCTCGACCTGACGCCGGCGCTCAGTCTGTTCCTCGGCCTGGATCACGAGCCCGACAGCGAAGCTGAACGCCTCGACCACCATGTAGAGCGACCATACGGCCTGTTCATGCTGGGGGAAGAGAGGGAGAATACGGGCCACATCCATATCGTAGAAATTCGGCTTCGGTGTATATAGATACACCACCGAGAAACCATATGTCACGGCCAGCGAGAGGAGTATGATCAGAAAGCCGACCGTGCGCTGCCCGGTTCCCCGGAACAGGGCCGGGACCGTGACCGCGCGGTTCAGGATATAGAGCGCGTAGAGCCATATCCCGTATGATATGACATACCAACGGAAGTGGTGTAGCCACCGCTCTATCGGAAATATCATTACAAGCAGCGGCAGCACAATCAGACAGAATGCGAGGTCTATGTAGACCGGAACATTTTTCATCCGAAGCAAACGACTCATAACTGGTTGCAAAGTTAACTATTTTATTGATAGCATGATAAATTCGGCATAAGCGTTTATCACCGTTTCAGTGCAGTTAGTCACTATCTTATCAGACGGATAAAAAGATTGTTGGTTTAATTTTCTAATTTTACAGCGGGAAATGGACAATTCAAAGTGGGGAAAGTGAAAATACAACGGTCCGTTTTGACCGGACCATTGACTTAAGAGTTCTCATATGAATGTAAAGACGTTTATAGACCGTCCCGTGCTGGCGGCCGTCATATCGGTGGTAATCGTGATTGTGGGTGTCATAGGGCTTCTGCAGTTGCCTGTGGAGCAGTTCCCGAACATCGCGCCCCCCACCGTGCGTGTGTCGGCCACATATACGGGTGCGAATGCCGAGACGGTGATGAAGAGTGTCATCGTGCCCTTGGAGGAATCGCTCAACGGTGTGGAGGATATGATGTACATGACCTCGACCGCCACCAACACCGGAACGGCCTCAATATCGATTTACTTCAAGCAAGGAACTGATGCCGACATGGCCGTCGTGAACGTGCAGAACCGTGTGGCGTCGGCCCAGGGTCTTCTTCCGGCCGAGGTCACCAAGAGCGGCGTGACTGTCCGCAAGCGTCAGAACAGCACGCTGAAGTCAATCACGCTTTATAGCCCGGATGACTCGTTCGACACGAAGTTTCTGACCAACTACATGAAAATCAACATCGAGCCTCAGATCTCGCGAATAGCGGGCGTGGGTGAGGTGAATATATTCAGTGCCGATTACGCCATGCGCATATGGCTCGACCCGGCGCGTATGTCGCAGTATGGTCTTGTGCCGGCTGACATCGACAAGGTTCTCGCCGAGCAGAATGTTGAGTCGCCGACCGGCACGCTCGGCGCGGAGTCGGCCAACACGTTCCAGTACGTGCTCAAATACCGTGGCCGATATGAGGATGCCGAAGACTACGGCAATCTTGTTGTCAAGGCTCTTCCTGACGGCAATGTGCTTCGTCTCAGGGATATTGCCGACATCGAACTCGGCTCGGTCAATTACGCCATGCTGAGCGAGACCTCGGGACATCCGGGCGCGAACGCCATGATTGCCCAGACGGCAGGCTCCAACGCCAACGAGGTCATCACCGAGATTGACGCCACGCTCGACCGTATGCGGGAGCAGTTGCCGAAAGGTATGGTGCTGACCGACATATCGAGCACGAAAGATTATCTCGACGCCTCGATTTACAAGGTTGTCGAGACGCTCGTCATAGCGCTTATCCTTGTGGTTCTTGTGGTCTACATCTTCCTTCACGACATGCGTGCCACACTGATTCCGGCTATCTCAATCATTGTGTCGCTCGTAGGTACGTTCGCGTTCATATATGCCGTGGGGTTCACTCTCAACATGCTGACACTTTTCGCGATAGTGCTTGTGATCGGTACCGTGGTCGATGACTCTGTGGTGGTCGTGGAGGCTGTGCAGGCAAAGTTCGAGGAGGGTCACTCCGACCCTTACGAGGCTACGGTGAAAGCCATGGGAGGTCTGTCTGCCGCGCTCATAACAACCACGGTTGTCTTCATGGCGGTGTTTATTCCGGTCTGCTTCATGGGAGGCACGGCGGGAACTTTCTACAGGCAGTTCGGCCTGACAATGGCGGTGGCCGTCGGAATCTCGCTGCTGAACGCTATGACGCTCTGCCCGGCGTTGAGTGCGCTGCTCATGCGCCCCGCAAGCGTGAAAGGGGAGAATGCCGGGTTTGTGAAGCGTTTCCACTATGCTTTTGACCGCTCGCTCAACGCCGTGACCGGTCAGTACCGGTCGGGCATCATGTTCCTGTTCCGGAACCGTTGGGTGGTGCTGGTTCTATTCCTTTTAGCTGTCGGCGGTCTGGTATGGCTGATGAAGACGGCGAAAACCGGGCTTGTGCCTCAGGAGGATATGGGTACAATCAGCCTGAACGTACAGGTCGCTCCGGGAAGTACCCTGGAGGAGACCGACGCGATAATGGACCGTATCGAAGACTCGATCAAGAACATTCCGGCCATCTCGATCTATTCGCGGGTGTCGGGAAAGAGCGCGCGTCATGACCAGTCGGCATCGGCCGGATCGTTCAATATACGTCTGCGCAACTGGAGCGAGCGCAAGGGTGAGAAAGATGACATCAACTCTGTCATCAAGGAGATCTACCGCCGCACGGCCTCGATTTCTTCGGCCCAGATACGAGCCTCGCAGTCACCGATGATTTCAGGTTACGGCACAGGCAGCGGTTTCGAGCTGTATGTCCAGGACCGGTCGGGCAAGACCACCGACGAGTTGCTGGCGGTGACGCGGGCGTTCATCGACTCTCTCAATGCCCGCCCTGAGATTTCGCGTGCCTATACCACTTTCGACACGAAATATCCGCAATATATGGTCGAGGTTGACGCCGTGAAGTGTCTTCAGACCGGAGTCTCGCCGGGCGACGTGCTCTCGACATTGGCCGGATATGTGGGCGGGTCATATTCGTCGAACCTGAACCGGTTCACGAAACTCTACCGCGTCATGGTTCAGGCATCGCCCGAAGCCCGTCTTGACGAGGAATCGCTCAAGAGCATGTTCGTGCGTTCGTCTGGAGGGCAGATGGTGCCTCTCGACCACTTCCTGACGCTGACACGTGTCTACGGCTCGGAGAGCCTGTCGCGGTTCAATCTGTTCCCGGCCATCTCCGTCTATGGCGAGCAGGGAGAGGGATACAGCTCCGGCGAGGCTATCGCGGCTGTGAACGAGGTCGCAGCCCATGCGCTGCCTGTAGGCTATGGTTTCGAGTTCGGCGGAATGTCGCGCGAGGAGGCCTCCTCGGGCAACACGACTGTGCTGGTGTTCAGCATCTGTCTGGCATTCATCTACCTGATTCTGTGCGCGCTCTACGAGAGCCTCACTGTGCCGTTCGCGGTGATAGCGGCCGTGCCGTTCGGATTGGCCGGATGTTTCCTTTTCGCCCGCTGGTGGGGACTGGAGAACAACATCTACATGCAGATCGGTCTGATCATGCTTATCGGTCTGCTTGCCAAGACAGCCATCCTGCTCACGGAGTATGCCACGGCGCGGCGCAAGGAGGGCATGGGGCTCGTGGCTTCGGCCATATCGGCCGCCAAGGCACGTTTCAGGCCTATCATCATGACCTCGGCCACGATGGTGTTCGGCATGTTGCCGCTGATGTTCGCGACAGGAGTCGGTGCCAACGGAAACATATCCGTCGGCACCGGCACGGTGGGTGGCCTTCTGTTCGGCACGCTGGCGCTTCTGTTTGTGGTGCCCGTGCTGTTCGTGGTGTTCCAGTATCTTCACGAGCGGATCATGCCGCGTCGCCGCAGAAAGTCATAATCATTTACGCATGAACCCTTAAAGGGTATCTGTCCCTTACAGAGACTGGCGGAAGAGCCATTCGCGGACGGCGGGGATACGGTAGGCGTAGTCGAACGAGTACATATGTTCGCTACCCTTGCCGTCGGCGGGAAGCACTGTGCCCGGCTCGAACTCGATCATGTTGACCGGTGCCCCTTTGTCGAGCATGGCGTTGGCGAGTTCGCTCTGTCGCGATTCAGGAAGTTTCGCGCTCCATTCGGCGAATGTGTATTGCACTCCATCCTTGCGCGCGGCCTCTTCGAGCGGTTTGATTTCCGAGAAAGCCTTACCCTTGTCTCCGGCTATGAAGTAGACGAACTTGTGCTTGGCAAGTTCGGGGAATGTGGCGGTGTCCCAATGGCTGTCTACAAAAATCGAGGCGGCGAAAAGGTCGGGATAAGCCACATTGTAATACATAGAGATCATGCCGCCCATTGACTGACCGGTGGTATAGAGACGTTTCGTGTCGGCATTATTGTCGGCCACAACCTGACGCAGCATACGGACCACGATGTCAACCTCGTCGGTGTGCTCATAGGCATCGTTGACGGCCACTCCCGAGAACTGCGGCACAAGCACATAGCATGGATGATTCTTCTGCCATTCGGGGGTTGCCCATACAAGACCTCCGTAGCCTTGTGTGAGCGGAAGAGTGACGTCGCTGCCCGGAGTCGAGGCGTCGGCGATGAAGAGCACGAGGGGATACTTCTTGCCGGCTTCGGCATTGGCCGGGGAGAAGAGGTTGTACTTCATGGTCTTGCCGGTCTCGGCATCCTTGTATTCCAGTTGACGGAACTGCGGGACGAGAGTCCGGATCATGGCCTGGAGCGTTGAGTCGGACGACTTGTCGATAGCGGGACCGCCGCCCGGTTTGCCGAGCTGCGGGCCGCCGGGGCCTCCACGTTTCTCTGTCATCTGGGCCGAATCGGAAGCCGAATCAGCGTTACCGTTTTTATTTGTACCGGAGCAGCCCACGCTGCCTGCAAGTAGAAAAACCGCTGCAAGCGTCTTGCAGACACCACAGCGGAAAACCATAAGATTCATAACCTTAAATTGAAATGTATAACCATGTAAAACTCACAATACATAAAGCGCGGGCACCACTTATGGTTCGTGACAGACCGCAGACAACCGACAACCCTCCGTCAACCGCACCCAAGCGGCCCGACGGAGGGTTGTCAGTATAGTTATTCAGTGGAATCAGTCGGCGGTCGAGGTGCGGGCCTCGTGACGCAGCAGGCGGCGGATGGTGCGCCATTTCGGCAGGATGGCCGTGGGGCGTACCGGGCCGAAGCCGAGCAGAATGACGAGAAGTGCCGTCAGAGCCGCTATCAGCAGCCAGCCGTAGATCTCTTTGATCGAGACGGCGAGCGCCTGGACCTGTACCATGCCGTAGAGCTGCCCGAGGGGCATGTGCGAGGCCGGGTTGAAGTCGGTGAACACCGAGCCGATCTGCGAGGCATTGCGTGCAACGGTGTGGCTCAACCACTCGCCGATTATGGCCGGACCGAGTGTCGCGCCCATTACAGCTCCGGTGAAGCCGTTGACGGTCAGGGCCTGCGGAAAGACGAAGAAGTGCATTCCGCCCTGAAGTATCGAGGTCAGGAAAACTATCGATATTATCACCGAGGCGGCTCCGCGTGCGAAGAGAGGTATGAAGAGCATCTCTTTCTCCACGCCGTAGTCGAGCAGGAAGTAGAAGTAGGCCAGGTAGACGGCAGCCAGGGCGAAGCCTATGGCTGTCATGGTGCGGTAACGCCAGCGGCGCAGCGCGAATGTCACGTATGTGAACCCGCAGCCCACGAGGATTCCCGCCAGCACGTACCAGTTGAGGTCTATCATGTTGGTCTCGTCGTAACCGAGGATGGCCGTGGCATAGCTGTGCTCGAATACATGCTCGGTGGCGAGCAGCGTGAAGAATATCAGATAGATGAGCGTAGCACGCAGCACGTTGTGGTTGGTCAGCGCCGTGAACGAGATGTAGGGATGGTGGAGGAATGTGGCGCGCCATAGGTTGATCGCCACACATGCCAGCCCGATGATGGTCGCTCCGGTGATTTCCTCGGCTTCCCACCAGTCGTAGTAGTTGCCGTACACGCACACGAACGTGAAACAGAGCATGAACACCGACCAGAGTCCGGCTCCGATCCAGTCTATGCCGAGCAACGGTATGTGGAGCGGGTCGTGCCGGGGGCGTACCAGCAGAAGCACCATGACCATCATCAGCACGAGAAGACCGACCATGATCCATTGCATGTACTCCCACTGCCAGAAGAAGGCGGTATAGACCGTGAAGATGCCGCTGAGCTGTATCACTCCGTCAACCACGAGGTAGACGTAGCAGAAGAATATCGCCATGTCGCGCACCGGTGTGAGCCAGAGCTGTATGGTGGAGTTGCAGATGAAAGTCGCCCACATGCGGAACCAGCCGGCCACAAAGCATGTCGCCACCAGAAGTGGCACCGAGTCGGTCGATGCGCATATGAGGTTGGCGGCTATCAGCACCGTGCCGCACATAAGGAGTCCCACCCGGCTTGAGAAGCGGAATTTCAGGCGGAACATCACCGCGAAGTTGATTGACATGCCGACGAGCGAGGCGTATCCGGCCATCAGTATGTCCTGCTGCATGAGCGCCGTGGTGCCGACCATGTCCGAGGCGGCTGCCATGTAGACACCTCCCGAGAACTGCACAATCAGCACGAAGAGGATGAACAGCCAGGGCTTGAGACGTCTCGGTACGAAATCCGGCACGTCAGGAATGTCGAAAGGTCCCTGCGGACCATGCCAGTCTGCCATATCAGTAGAGCACCTCGCATTCGACATTCATACCGGCGCGCAGACGCGCCATATCCTCGGGCTTGTTGCCGTCGGTGAACTCTATGCGTACCGGAACACGCTGGCGGACCTTCACGAAGTTGCCCGCCGAGTTGTCCTGCGGCATCAGCGAGAGCTTCGCTCCGGTTGCCTTGGAGAGGGCTGTCACCTTGCCTTTGAACACAACGTCGGGGATTGCGTCTACCTTTATCTCCACCTCGGCTCCGTCGGCGATGTGCTTGAGCTGGGTCTCCTTGTAGTTGGCGGTCACCCAGATGTCGGCGGCATCTACGATGTCGAGCATGGTCTGGCCCGGCTGCACGAGCTGGCCGACCTGTATGCTCTTGCGCGATGTGTAGCCGTCGCAAGGGGCTGTGATGACGGTGTAGGAGAGATTGAGCTCGGCGGTCTCTACCATGGCCTTGGCCAATTCTATCCCGGCATCGGTCTGGGCTATGCGGCCCTGTGTCTCGTTGACAACCGATGATGTTGCCGAACGCTGGCGCGAAAGCATCTCGTAACGGGCTTTCTTGGCTTCGTAATCGGTCTTGACACCGTCGTACTGCTGGCGGGTCACAGCGTCTTTCTCAAGAAGTTTCGCGTAGCGGTTGAGCTCGGTGGCGGCATGTTCCATGAGCACTTTTGCCTCGGCTATTGAAGCCTCGCTCACGGCAACATTGGCCGACGCGACACCGACGCTGCGGTCAGCCACGCCGCGTCCGGCGAGGGCGTTCTGGTAATCGGCGCGGGCCTGTGCGAGACGGAGACGCATGTCGGCGTCGTCGATGATGACGAGTGTGTCACCCTTGTGTACGGGCTGGTATTCCTTGAAACGGATTTCCTTTATGTAGCCCTGCACGCGGCTGTTGACGGGCACAATCTGCTGCTCGACCTGCGCGTTGTCGGTAAATTCCACATTGCCCGCGTGGTAGAACTTGGAGAAAATCCAGAGTGCGGCGCCGGCTATTACAATCAGTGAGAGGATATAGGATATTATCTTTTTGGTGCGGTGGTTCATATTGTTCCGGAGATGAAAAGAAGTTTGTAATAATAATATATGATGTCGATTCGGGCGTTGACGAGCTGCTGCTCCGCGTCGAGTTTTGAGTTGGCGGCATCGAGCATGTCGGTTATGAGAGCCATGTCGGCTGAATATCTCGTGGCGGTCGTGTTGTAGTTGCGTTCGGCCAGCTCCACGCTCTTGTTTTGGGTCTTCAGAGCCTCGTATGCCTCAAGATAGCGGATGTAGTCAGCGCGTACCGCCAGCTCGACATCCTCGCGGGCGGCGTCGAGTTGCTCCACAGACTTCTGAGTGGCCGCGCGGCTTTTGGCCAGGGCCTTGTTAGACTTGTAGAGCGAGGCGAGGTTGTAGCTCACGCCGACCCCGACCCACCAGTAGCTTAGGTTGCGGTTGATAGGGGGGATTTCCACGAGAATAGGGCCGTCCATGGTCCATCCGGCCTGGATTCCGACTTTGGGAAGGCGTTCGGACTTGACGAGGCTTTCAGCCTTACGGCTTATGTCGACACCTGTTCCGGCCAGCCGGAGCGAAGGGGCGTTGGCCGAGGCCTCCTGCTGCCACCATGCCTCTCCGGCCTGTGGCAGTGCGCGGTCAAGAATCAGTGAGTCAGGCACGACCACGGTTCCGGCGGGAAGTCCGGCGGTGGTCACGAGGTTGTTGTTGAGAATCTCAAGAGTGTTGTCAATCCGCACGAGCTGCAGCTCAAGGTTCGATACGAGGAGCTCATAACGGGTTATGTCATTGCGGAGAGCCGTTCCCTGGTCATACCGGACCTGCATCTCTTCGAGCACCTTGCGGGCCTGGGCGATGTTGTTCTCGACCACATGGCGAAGGTTGGCGTACTTGTACAGGTCGAGATAGAAGCCTGTGAGCTGGAAGCGGATATTGTCGCGTTGCAGCTCGGTGGCGTAACGTGCCGCGGTCGATTTGAGCTCGGCCATCTCTATCGCGCTCGTTATGGCTCCGCCCATGTAGACGGGCTGCGAGATGTTGAGGCCGAGTCCGGTGCCGAGGTGGGGGATAGGTGCTTTCTCGTAGCCGGAGAAATTACGTTTGGTGATGAATCCGTCGCCAATATAGCTGACGGAAAGCGAGGCGTTGATGTCTGGCAGACGCTGGCTGCGGGCCACGCTGATCTCGCGCTCGGCCTCTTCCTGCGCGGTAAACGACGGGCGCAGGCGCACGCTGTTGGCCTCGGCCGACTGGAAAATCTCTTCGAGCGAGATTACGGACCGTTGCGCGTTGCCGACGGGAGTCCCGCAGCCCAACAGGACTGCCGCCAGCAGCCCCGTGAGCAATCGGTGATTGTTCATAAGGTGTGAAAATTATTGCCGGCCCGGGACGCGGGCGGCACGTTTTGGAAAAAGTTGATTGTCTGAAGGATGGGGAATGCCGGTCCGCAGGCGTATGGCGCACCGGGAGGACTGACCGGTCTGATAGGTCTGACGGGTCCGACCATTCTGACGAGTCCGACCAAATCTGATTGGTCAGACACAAGGTCACTATAATAAAATCACTGGGTGCTCTTCCAGTTCTCCTTAAAAGCGAAATTGCATATGGAGGCGGTCAAGTGTACCGCTGAAGATAAATTGTCTGTCATATAGGGCGGCTCTTTGTGAACCGCACTGCAAAATTACAAAAAAATCGCGACCAAACCAACAGAAAAATAATTTGCGGATGAGTGTGAAACCCGTTGCTGCAGTACAGTTCCCACACTGTGACCGTCATTGATAATAGCTGTTCCCGGCTGGTCCCCCTACCGGGTATTCATGTTATTGACCTGCTGTTTCGAGGGTGAGGAGGTGACGTTTGGCGGGGAGGCCTCCGGCGTATCCGGTGAGGGTGCCGTCGCTTCCGACTATGCGGTGGCAGGGTATGAGGATTGACAGGGCGTTGGCACCGGTTGCGTTGGCTACGGCCCTGACAGACTGGGGACTGCCTATATACTCGGCTATTTCCTTGTAGGTCCGGGTCTTGCCATAGGGTATGCTCAGAATGGCATTCCACACATCTTGTTGAAAAGCTGTGCCTGCAAGCTGCAGGGGTATGTCAAACTCTCTCCTTATCCCGGCAAAATACTCGTCAAGCTCCCGGACAACCCGCTCAAGCAGGGGTGTGGATTGCTCTTTGAAGTCGCCGTTCAACCGTTTCCGCAGCCGGTTATCGACAGCCATCCGATGCTTCCGTTCGAGCCAGTCGCACAAGCACACCCGCCCCTCGCACTCCCCAAGCCGAAGGACCCCGCATGGCGACTGATATATAGTAACCGATATAACAGCCATTTTCTCCATTTTCTTACTCCCTATCTTTATCTTGTTCTTAACAAATCTCCCAGTGCCCACCTTTGTCAGGTCGGACACCACATATTTTCTCCTTACTTTTATGCGGATGACTGTGCCGTTGTGATAAAAAAGTAAACAACGGATGTCAATCGGCAGGGCTTTCTTCCTCGGGGGGGAGGGCGGCGAGCATTTCGGCGCAGGTCAGGCCGGTGGCTGGGTGGCGCCACATGGGGGCCAGCTCGTTGAAGGGCTGGAGGAAGAAGCGGCGTTCCGGCAGATGCGGGTGGGGGAGTGTCAGCTCCTCCGTGTCAATCACCACGTCGTCGGCCGCCATGATGTCGATGTCGAGCACCCGGTCGGCGTAGCCGCCGTGTGCGTCGCGGTGGGGGGTGGGGTTGAGGCGCGACTCAATCTCCTTTATGTCGGCCAGAACCTCGGCGGGTGTGCGGTCGGAGACTATCATGACCGCAAGGTTGGCGAAAGTGTTGGGGGACACGAATCCCCACGGGCGCGACTCCATGATACCCGATGTCTCGAAATATCCATATTTCTCCTCAAGAGCGCGAAGCGCACGGCTTATGTTGAGCTTGACGTTGCCGAGATTGGAGCCTATGTTAAGAAAATAGTGCATGGCAGTAAGGTGTATTGTCAAGGTATATCTATGAGACAAGCGCCAACCCGTGGCCGGGAAGACGCTTGCCGTTATGTATCAGTTTATTCCGGATGGTCAGTGGATTATTCCTGTGAATCCGGAGGTTTCTATCAATCGATTTCCTCGTCAGCTTCGTAACCGCCCATCTCGCGGATAGCGTTCTTGAGCATGGTGTACTGCTGGAAGAGGTGGTTCACGGGAACCTCACCCTGGGTGTAGTCGTGCATCGGGCTCTTGAGGAAGAAGCTCAGGAAGCGCTGTGTGCCGCAACGGCCGGCGCGCTGTGCGAGGTCACTCAGAAGCACGAGGTCAAGACAGAGGGGAGCTGCGAGGATAGAGTCGCGGCAGAGGAAGTTGATCTTGATCTGCATGGGATAGCCCATCCAGCCGAAGATGTCGATATTGTCCCAGCCCTCTTTGTTGTCATTGCGCGGGGGATAATAGTTGATGCGCACCTTGTGGTAGTACTGGGTGTCCTCGTCGTTGCCGTGGCCGTAGAGGTCGGGCTGCTCCTCGGGCACGAGGATGCTTTCGAGAGTGGAGAGCTTGGAAACCTCCTTTGTGCGGAAGTTGGCGGGCTCGTCGAGCACGAGACCGTCACGGTTGCCGAGGATGTTGGTCGAGAACCAACCGTTCAGACCGAGGCAACGTGTGCCGATGATGGGGGCGAAACCTGACTTGACGAGAGTCTGTCCGGTCTTGAAGTCCTTGCCGGCGATGGGCATTCCGGTCTTCTCGGCGAGCTCCCACATGGCGGGGATGTCAACAGTTGTGTTGGGGGCGCCCATGATGAAGGGACAGCCTTCGGAGAGAGCCGCGTATGCGTAGCACATGGAGGGAGCGATGTGCTCCTTGTCGTCGGCCTTCATGGCAGCCTCAAGAGCCTCGATAGAACCGTGGATTTTCTCGTCTACCGGTACATAAACCTCGGTAGATGCTGCCCAGAGCACAACGACGCGCTCAACGCCTGTCTCGGCCTTGAAGCGGCGGATATCCTCGCGGATCTGCTCGGTCATGTCCCAGCGGTCCTTGACGGTCTTCACGTTGTCGCCGTCGAGACGCTTTGCGTAATTGTGGTCGAAAGCAGCCTTCATGGGCTTGATGGCCTCAAGTTCCTCGCGGACGGGATTGATGTCCTTCTCCTTGAGAACCTCGGCGTTGATAGCCGACTCGTAGGCGTTAGCAGGATAAACGTCCCATGCGCCGAACACGATGTCGTTCAGGTCAGCAAGAGGAACGATGTCCTTGTAATGGAGATATTTCTTGTCCGCGCCACGGCCGACACGGATCTTGTCATACTGCGTCATCGAGCCCACAGGCTTCGCAAGACCCTTGCGTGTCATGAGGACTCCGGTCATGAATGTAGATGTGACTGCACCGAGTCCCACCACCAAAACGCCAAGTTTGCCCTTGGGCGCTTCTGCTTTTTTTGTAGACATAGTTTAGAATGTGTTGTTTTCTTTGACTTGATATGCCTCTCCCGCCTCAGAGCGTCGCCCGGCGACACTCAATGATACGGGCAATGCGGAGCGCCCGTACGGGGATAGACATTGTAAAGTTACAGCCTATTTTGCATTTCACAAAACTTTTTCAGAAAAATTTATTCCTGCAATTCTTAAATTATCTTAACAGTTGCGATATTTAGTGAAATTAATTAAAAATACGGCTGATTTCAGTGTATTGTTTTAAAAACTGCAAACGAGGCTCAGAACAAAATCTCAAGCACGTCACCGAGTTTTGATATGATGTTGGGGTGAAGCTGTGCGTCCTCCTCGGCTGTCCAGCCTTTTCCTTTGAGCCATATGGCCTGGCAGCCTATCGACTCGGCGGGCACGATGTCCTTGCGGTAGGAGTCGCCGATGACGAGTGTCTGCTCCGGTTGCAGTCCGAGGGCCTTCACTCCATGCTCGAAGATGCGCGGGTCGGGTTTGCGGATTCCCATGACCGCGCTCTCGATGATGGCGCTGAAGTATTTGCGCACCCCGAAGTCTTCGAGCACGGTCTCGATGTTGCCGTAGAAGTTCGACACGAGCACCATGGGGTATCTGGCCGACAAGGCTTCGAGTACTTTCGAGGCATCTGCCACGCAGGCGCGGGCAGCCTCGTAGCATATCCGTGCTGTCTCGGCGCTCTTCTCCTCGACAGAGGCCGGGGCGAAGAGTCCCTGCCCGGCGAGCCATTGCAGCTCGATGCGCATCTTGATGAGGAGCATGTCGTGGAAGTCGTGGGCCGGGAGTATGTGACGCTCGCGGGCAAGCTCACGCTCGGCAAACACGTATGCCTCGCGGAATTCCTCCTTTGTGACGGCGATTCCGGCCTGCTGATATGCCTGCCAGATGATTTCGCTCCAGTGGTCGCCCCCAGTGTCGAGGGTGCCGCCGTAGTCGAAGATGAGTCCTTTGACTCGTGTGAGATCAATATTCATGGTTTTTGTCTTTGATTTTTTCAGTCAACAGTCTGCATATGCGTTCGTGGCGGAACATCATGTAGATGAGCAGCACGTTGAGCACCGTGAGTTCGAAGGCGAAGTAGAGCCATGGCATCCGGAAGATGAGGATGGCGGCGAACAGAGCGATGGTGCGCACGTTGAACGACAATATGTTGGTGTATTTCATGAGGGGGAGGCTGAGGCTGCGGAACTCGTCGCGGAATGACTGCGGTATCCGTGTGCCGAAACGCTCGCGGATGGCGGCGCGGAGCCGCTGCATGCGTGGCGTGCGGCTCTCCTGCCCGACGGTGTAGTTGAGGTAGAACGTCATGACGAGCTTCTGCCAGAAGTCGCGGCCCCACGACAGGGCGTTGTATTTGCGCCGGAGGTCATCGGCGTTCTCCAGCTCGCTCCCCTCCTCACCCTTGAGGAAATAGAGGTGGAACTGCCGGTAATAGTCGCCCATGGCGGCCTGGGTGGCGTGGCAGAGTCCGGTCATGACGGCCATGACCCATATCACCCAGTGGTGGGCCATGAAGAATTCGCTCGTCACGTTCTCACGCAGGCAGATTGCCACGTAGATGGCCGCGAACCAGAGGTCGCCGCTCAGTCCGTCGAGAATGCGTCCTATGCGGGAATACTGGCCTGTCATGCGGGCCAGCTGGCCGTCGGCACTGTCGAACGAGTCAGCCCATATGAGCAGCAGGGCACCGGCTATGTTGATCCATATGTTGTTGAAATAGAAGCATACGCCCGCTCCCACGCCGAGAAAGATCGAGGCTATGGTTATCGCGTTGGGGGTTATGCCGAGGCGACGGGCGAGAACGGCCCATGCGTAGCCTATGGGGCGGTAGAAATAGAGGTCGATGTGCTCCTCGGTATCCATCGACTTGAGCGATGCCTTGAAATTGGATCTGAGAGAGCCTTTACTGCCGACCTTCACATCTTTGTTTTCCTTACCTGTAGTGTTGTTTGTCATTGCGGGTTATCTCTTTTTCCAGTCCTTGATTGATTTGAGCACGCACTTGGCGATTGCCAGCGAGCCTTCGGCGCGGCAGGGAGCGAAGCTCGGCCAGTCGTTGAAATCTATTATGCGCACGGTGCCGTCGGCATCGACAATGCAGTCGCCGCCGTAAATCTTGACATCCATTATGTCGGATGCCTTCTGGCACATGGCCTTGAGCCCGTCGAGGTCGAAGCTGAAGCCGTGCGACTTGCCGTTGACAACCTCGTAGCCATACTTGGAGTGGCCTTCGTCGAAGGGATAGAACCAGTGGAAGAAAGGCTGTCCGCTCACGCCGTAGAACTTCACGAGGTCGCCCACGAGATGACGGTTAATGACCGCGCGGCCTATGCCACGGTAGAAATACTCGTGCAGCACCTCCTGCGCCTCCTCGATGTGGCGGCAATAGCTCACATCCTCCTTGTGCATGGCGTGGAAATCGCCGCGCTTGATCCAGCAGGGGCCGAATCCGGCGCGTTCCAGCTCGGGGCGCACGTCCTCGTTGGTGTTGACTATAAGGCTCTCGGGGTAAGGTATGTCGTTGCCGAGAAGCATGCGGGTCATACGTTCGCGGGTGCAGTTCTCTATGCCGTATCCGCTGTTGATCACGAGGCGGCCCTCCTCCTCAAGGCTGATGAGCTTGCGGATGGATTCCTGCTCGCGGCACATGTTGAGGATAACCTCCTCGCGGATCTCGCTGTTCTGGAACTGTTCCTCGCTGTAGACGGTCACCTCGCATCCGCGCTTGCGCAGATGGTCGGCGGCGGCGTTGAATATCGCCGCGTCGTTGCCTATGTGGTTGGGAGAATATGCGCCGGCGCGCATCACTCCCGCTATCTTTATGTCTGCCATGATGTTGTTTCTGTCGTTTTAGTGTGCAGGTGGAGTGCGGACCTGTGTCAGAGAACTCCCTCGCTGATGAAACGCCCGGCCTTGACGATGTCGCCGGCGTGGTCAACGTCGATGATGTCGCCCATGTCGAACGCCTTGAGGCGAAGCCCATCCGCTACGAGTGCGCGCTGGAAGTTGCGCATACGCGACACTCCGCGTCCGAGACAGTCGTCGAGCACTTCGATAGCGCGGCTGTCGAGACCATATATGCCGCCCGATATGTAGCGGGCCGTGTCCCAGGGCTCGTCGCGGAAAGCCACGATGTCCATATCCTCGCCGGTCTCGACGTAGAGAGGTTTCTCGTCGTCGATGTGGCGGGTAACAGCCATCATTCCCTCGACATCGGCCGGAGCCGCGGCGAAAGCCTCGACGTAGCGACGGAAGTCCTCCTCGCGGAATATGGTATCGACCGTCGTGAGCACGAAGCGTCCCTGGCCGCGCAGCAGACTGCCGAGCTCATGGAAACTGTGCATGGACGAGGGCGTGGTCCTGACCACGAGGTCAAGACGGGCGCGGAGCTTGGGAGCGAGTTCACGGAGATAGGTGGCTACCTCGGTCATATGTTCGTTGACGATGACTGAGATGCGTTCGGCCCCGAGGTCCTCGAATATGCCTATGAGGCGGCCGATCATAGGACGGCCGCAGATGTTGACCAGTGGTTTGGGGAGGCTGACACCCTCCTGGACGAGGCGTGAGCCTTCACCGGCTGCTATGATTCCGAAATTCATGATTCCTGTTGCTTGGGCTGTTCAGTTTCAACTTGTTCCTCGGTCTTGGGCTGTTCCCCGTTTTTGGGCTGAGGCTGGGTCTTGGCCGGGGCGTTCTTCTTCGGTCTGTCGTTATGCTGGTGGCGGAGCGGGTTGGCCGCTGCCTTCAGACTGTTACGGCGGCATCGGAAGATGTCGATGGCCTTGTAGATGGCCTCGCGCATGGATGTGGGGTCGGCCTCGCCTTTCCATGCGATGTCGCAGGCTGTGCCGTGGTCGGGGCTTGTGCGCACGAACGGGAGTCCGGCGGTGTAGTTCACTCCGTTCTCGCGTGCGAGTGCCTTGAAGGCGGAGAGACCCTGGTCGTGATACATTGCCAGCACTCCGTCAAAGCGCATGTAGGCACCCGAGCCGAAGAATCCGTCGGCTGCATAAGGACCGAAGGCGAGCACGCCGCTCTCGTTGCATTCCTCGATGGCGGGTGCTATCTGTTCCTTCTCCTCGTTGCCGAGCAGACCGCCGTCGCCGCAGTGGGGATTGAGCGAGAGGACGGCAATCTTGGGGCGCGGTATCCCGAAATCCTGACGGAGCGTGGCGGAGAAACGGCGAACGGCATCGGCAACCTTGTCGCGTGTGATGGCCGCCGGCACCTCGACGAGAGGCAGGTGGGTCGTGACGAGAGCCACGCGCACGTTGTCGTCGAAGAGAATCATCTGCGGGCGGGCATCATCGCCGGCCTTGGCTCCGAGGTACTCGGTGTGGCCGTTGTAGCGGAAGGCGTCGCTCTGCGCGGCTTCTTTCGATATGGGGGCTGTGACGAGCACGTCAATCTGCTGCGACTGCATGGCCGCCATCGCGGCCTCAAGGGCGGCGACCGCTCCGGCACCCGATGCGGCCGACGGCTTGCCAGCCTCGACCGTGGTGTTCTCAAGATGGAGATCCACTACGTTTATGCGGCCGTCGGCAATCTCCGAGGCATCGTTTACGCGGTTTATCGCCGGGAGTTCGAGGGCGAGAGCCTTGCGTGCGTATTCCACCAGACGCCAGTCGGCGAAAAGCACGGGGGTCATCAGTTCGAGGATAGTCTCGTCGGCCACAGATCTGAGGGCCACCTCAAGGCCGACACCGTTGAAATCACCCTGGGTGATTCCGACTCTGATAAGTTTTTCCATGGATTGTCAAGATTTTGCCGCGAGCATTCCACATGCGGCGGCTATGTCCTCGCCTCGCGAGGCACGTATGGTGGCGGTTATGCCTTTCTGGTTAAGGTAGTTGCGGAACATGAGCATCCGTTCCTCGCTGGCCGGGTAGAGGTCTACGCCCGGAATGGCGTGGAAGCGGATAAGGTTGACGCGGCATTCGATGTCGCCGATCAGCTTGACGAGCATGTCGGCGTGGGCGATATCGTCGTTTACACCGCGCCACATGATGTATTCGAGCGAGAGACGGCGCTGGTGGCTGAAGTCGTAACCGGCCAGACATTTCATGACGCTCGATATGGGGAACGCCTTCTGGGCCGGCATCATCGACTCGCGCTGGGCGATGTCGGCGGTGTGTACGCTGATGGCCACATGTACCTGCGTGCGGTCGAGGAGTTCCTTGAGCTGCGGGAGCTTGCCGACGGTCGAGACGGTGATGCGCTTCGGGCTCCATGCCAGACCCCAGGGCGCGGTAAGAATCTCGATGGCGCGCTCCACGGCCCCGAAGTTGTCGAGAGGCTCGCCCATGCCCATGAACACGACGTTGGTCAGCGGATTCATGGGAGCCATTCCCTTGGTGGGGCGTGGCGGGATGCTGAGAATCTGGTTCATTATGTCGGCGGCGGTCAGGTTGGCCTTGAAGCCGAGCTTGCCGGTGGCGCAGAAGTAGCAGTTCATCTTGCAGCCCACCTGACTCGACACGCAGAGAGTGGCACGGTCATGGTCGGGGATGTAGACAGATTCGATGTGCCTTCCGTTTCCGGCAGAGAAGAGATATTTTACGGTGCCGTCGGTCGATTTAGATGACTTGACGGGAAGCTCGCGTCCTATGATGTAATTGTCGGCGAGCCACTGTTTGTTTTTCTTGGATATGTTGACCATCTCGTCGAACGATTCCGCACCCTTGGCGTAGATCCATTCGGCGAGCTGCTTGCCGACAAACTTAGGCATGCCGCCCTTGTAGGCGACATCCTGAAGCTCGGCGAGGTTCATTCCTATGAGTTTTGTCTTTTCCATTTCTTGTCAGTTCGAATGGCGCGGCTGTCATCCTTTGGCGGGATGTCCGGAGCTGCGCCGGTGTGGTCCGGTGGGGGACTTGGTGAGACCGTGGCGCGCAAACGCCGCGGTCCCTGTTTTGATAACGGTCAGTGATGTCGCTGTCAACGGTAGGTCACTGCTCCGTTGTAGTTCTGTATGCGGTTGATCTGGTCGATGGCATCTTTTGCCTTCGGATCCTTGGTCTTGCGGAAGTGCGAGAGGGCAGAATCGTAGTTGCCCTTCTTGGCATCGAGGATGCCGCGCACGTATTCGGCCTCAGATGAGTTGCCGGCACGGTTGAGGAACTTGGTCGCGCTGTCAAGGTCGCCACGGCTGATTGAGGCCGATGCGGCGTTGATGTTGGCCACCTGGTCCTCGGGGAACATGCGGACGGCCACGTCGAACACCTCGTCAAACTCCGGAGTGCCCGGGCGGTATGTCTGCGAGAGGAGGAAGAACTCGTTGAGACTGAGGTTCTGCGGGCGGGTCTTGAAGACCTGCTTGATCTCGTTGACATCGGTATACTTGCGCACCTCGTAGGTTATGACATAGTCGGTGTGGCGAAGACCGGGGTATATGTTCTCAAGCAGGAAGGGGTAGGTCTTGGGGAAGAGTGCGCGGAGACGGTCGTTGCGCTGCTCGATGGGATAGTCGGAGTCGATGAACTCCACAATTTCCTTGGCATCGGCCAGGCCTGACTTCTGGACGGCAGCTTTCAGACCGGCCCAGTCCTCGGGCACGGAAGAGGTCTCGAAGAGGCTCTCGGGGAACGCTGACTGCTGGCGCACATATTCCTTGACGGCCTCGGTACGGCCTTCGGCCAGACGGACATTGTTGGCGTAGGGACCTTCGGGCGAGGCATATCCTGTCAGCTTGATCTTGCGGACCTTGGCATCCTTGTTGTCCTTGACGGCATCGATCGTGTCGAGAATCTTCTTCAGCTCGGTCTTGTTGTTGAGATAGTCGGGGTTGATGACTGTCTTGTTGACCACGAAGCTGATGTAAGCCTTTCCGGTCAGGTTGAAGAGCTTGCTGTCTACCGCGCGGGGCTCGATGTAATTGAACGACGGGTTGAACTGCGGGGCGGCATAGTTGAGGTCGGCCACGGGGATTACCTCGTCGGTAACATTATTGCCGCAGCAGCCCTCGCCGCGCACCTCGACGCCCAACACCGAATTGGTCATCCAGTTCTCGAAAGGTATAGACTGGGTGTAGGTGTATGAACCTTTCTGGCTCCCCTTGAGCAGGGTGGTGCCCTGCAGGTTGTCGTTGCGGAGAGTGTTGTAGTAGGCATTCTTACCGGCGATTGTCACCGACGGAAGCTCGACATACTTGGAGTTGTCGGTGCTCAGCACCATCGGGGTGAGCACAAGCTGGCGGTTGTAGCTCACCGATGTCTGCGAGGGTGCGACCTGCATCGACACGATGAGGAGTCCGTTGTCGGTCTTCTCGACTGTCATATCCGAAATGCCGACACGGTCCACATTCTGGGCCATGGCGCAAAGTCCCATCACGCCGGCCAATATTGAAATTATCAGTTTTTTCATAAAGCGGGATTGTTGCGTCAGTCACTGCACCGTGTCGGCGCGGCGGCTGGCGGTTCGACATTTGGTTCAGAATAGATATTCAACGTTGACGGCGAGCTTGGTCAGGCCGACATAGTTGTGGTACTTGTAGTCGCTGGCCTGGCTCTTGCCGGCGTCGAGCGAGGGGTATTCGCGGTATTTCGACCATACCCAGCCCACGCCGATCTCGGCCTCGATGTTCCAGTGCTTGGCGACAGGCCACGCGTAACCGTAGGCTATACCGGCACCGAATCCCCAGCCGCGAGCACGACCATCCTTGAGGGTGCTGAAGTCGGTGCCGAGCACCTTGTCGTTGATGGCGAGGTTGCCGAGGTTGCCGATGTCATAGCGGCCTCCGACGGCGTTGATGCCGAGGAAGTGGCCGGCGAACTTCTCGCAGAACCAGTAGCGGGCCTCGGGCTGCACGTACCAGTGACGCCATCTCTTGGAGTCAACGTCCCAGAAATTAACTTCACCGGTGAGGTCGAGTGTCCACTTCGGGGCGAGTCCGAACTCAAGCCCGATGTTGGGGCTGAGTCCGACGTCGCTCAGCAGGTTGGTCTTGATTCCCACGGTCTGTGCCTGTGAGAACATGGCCGGCATGAGCATGAGCAATGCCGGAAGGATGTGTTTGATTTTCATGCTTTCTATATTTTGGGTTAATTGAACGGAGAGATGCTTCTGCAGAGAGATGCTTTTATTATAACAACCTGCGGGGGCCGGGGATTGTCAAAAAATGCAAAAACAAAGGAGCGAGCCTTTTGGCCGCTCCTTTGTGGTATGGTTTCGGGCGGCCTTAATCGCCGGCCTCGAATTTGTAGATGTTGTTCTTGACGCGGTCGGTGCCCTGGAGCATCAGCATCAGGTCGGGGTTGATGAACTGGAAGTACTGCTGGTTGTACATCTGCTCGTTGTAGGGGAAGTTCTGGTTCTCCTTGCCCATTACCTGGTAGACGTAGACTCCGTCGTCACCCTTGGTGATGTTGACCTTCTTGTCGGCCTTGGCACCGCTGATGCGGCCAACCACACCCTGGTCGCGCACGCCGCTGTTCATGCCGAAGCGGAGCGAGGGGTAGTTCTTGACCTCGACACCCATGGCCTGAGCCGCGCTCTGGATGCTCTGGGTCTTCTTCTGGTACTGTGCCACGAGCTTGTCGCCGGCCTTGTCGGCGCGGATGCGCGAAGCGATGTCGTCGTGTACGTTCTTGTTGGTGACAGGCACATACTCGTCGTAGGTGTCGTCGATTGCCACCGCGTACATTGCCGGGTGTGTGGCGTCGCTTGAGTTGTAGATGTGGCTCACCTCACCCTTCTCGCCGTCGATCATGACCCAGCGGATCACCTGACGCGATTCGGGATAGTACTGGTCCATGCCCTGGAAGCGGGGAACCGCCGGTGTAGAGCTTGTAACGGTGAACTTCTGGACGTTGTATCCGGCCTTCGATGCGTTGGCGTTGAACTTCTCTACGGTGTTGTTTGCGCCGAGGAACTTCTCGAATGCGGTGCGGGCGTCGCTCTTGGTCTTCTGGCTCGGGGTGAGCGTGTAGGTTGCCTCGTCGTATTCGTAGATGGTGACGGGGGCGTTCTGCTTCACGATCTGCGCGAGGAGCATTCCCTGTGCACCCTGCTGGAGGGCGATGAAGCGGCCACCGGCGTTCTTGAGGCTGTCAAGCTGGTTCTTGGGGAGGGCGTTGGTCGCGCCGTCGGCATTGTAGAGAGGGAGCCACTGGTTGAGCTGGGTGGCCACGCTGTCGGCAGAGAAGCGGCTCATCACGCTGTCGGCGGGGAGTCCGCCGTTGAGGGCTGCGAGCACACGCTTGCCGATTGCCTCGGTAGCGGTCGATACGATGTTGAGCTGGATGGAGTCAACGTCAGCCTTGCGGCCTGCTACGCGGACCACGGTGAAGCCGCCGATGTTCTCCGACACGAGGCGAGCGGTGTCAACACCGCCGTTGAGGATGTATTCCTTGGCAGGACCGGCCGGGATGTCAGCGGCGCGGAGAGCATGGCGGGTTACGTTCACACCCTCTTTCTTGAGCTCCTTGGAGAGCTGACTGCCTTTCGAAAGTTCTGCCACGGTTTGGGCGGCGAGTTCCTTGCTTGCCTTCTGGTCAGCCTCGGAGGGGGTGATGTTGACAGCGATGAAGCTGATCTCGCGTGTGGGCTCGGCCACCTTGTACATCTCTTTCTCCTTGTTGTAGCGGTCTTTCACCTCCTGGTCGCTCACGGGATATGTCTTCTCGTCGAGGTTGCCGAAGGGGAGGAAAGCCACGTCAACGTTGGTTGTGGCGATATAGTCGTTGTAGAGAGCCTTCTTGTCGAGGTCGTTGGGCTTGACAGCGCCGACGAGCAGACGCTGGTAGACGGTCTGCTTGATCATCTTCTCGGTAGCCTTCTCGGCTGCGAGCCATGCACGCTGGAACGGCTCAACCTGTGCGTCGGTCAGACCGTTGCGCTTGGGGTTGAAGATTACCTCATATGCCTGCTGGGGAGTCTGGACGCTGAGACCGGCTGCGTTGAGCTGGCGGACCAGGTTCATCACCTCAGGGTTGCGGGGATTCTCAAGCATGTAGTAGCGAAGCAGGTTGCCGGTGCTGCGCACTCCGGCCTTCTCTGCGGCATCGAGCACGATTGCCTCCTGCATGAGCTGTTCGAGAGCCATCTCCGGCAGGATCTGCGTGTCGAAGTTGGCGAACTGCGCCGGGTTGTTGCGACGGGCCTCCTCCAGCTGGTTGTTGAGTTCCTCACGCTTGCGCTGGTAGTCGGTTATGTCGATTTTTGTACTTCCCACTTTAGCCACTGTGGTGTGGTCGCCCAAGATGTTGCGGCTGTTGGTCAGCGCGTCGCCGATGATGAATGCGAGGAGCGCCACGCCGATCACCACGATCAGAAACACTGACTTACTTCTGATTTTCTCTAATGTTGCCATTCCTTATATTTGGTCTTTTTTTAATTATCTCTTTGCGTTCTGAAGATGTCCGCCGACGGCGGTTCTCCTTATTAAACGTGCAAAGATAACACTTTTGGTAAAAAAAGCCAAAATTATTCGCGTTTTTCAAACATTTGAGACCCCATATCATGAAAATCGGCTTCGCGAAACGCTGATTTTCATGATATGGGGTCTTGATTCGGGGTGCGTGGTCGGGTTGTCAGGAATTGATCGCGAAGCGGCTGCGGATCTGGTCGACCATGTCGAGTTTCTCCCATGTGAAGAGCTCCACGCGGCGCACGGTCGGCTCGCTCTCGTAGCGGTTGCGGAATGTCTTCTCGACCCATTGCGGCTCACGGCCCACGTGGCCGTAAGCGGCTGTCTCCAGATAGATTGGCTCGCGGAGCTTGAGGCGCTTCTCGATGGCGCGGGGGCGCATGTCGAACATCTCGCCGATCGCCTCGGCAATCTCTGCGTCGGTGTGGCCGGTGCGGCCTGTTCCGTAGGTGTCGACGAAGATGCTGACTGGTTCAGCCTTGCCGATGGCGTAGGCCACCTGCACGAGCATCTCGTCGGCCACTCCGGCCGCCACCATGTTCTTGGCTATATGGCGGCATGCGTAGGCTGCCGAACGGTCCACCTTCGAGGGATCCTTGCCTGAGAAGGCACCGCCTCCGTGGGCACCGCGGCCTCCGTAGGTGTCAACGATTATCTTGCGGCCTGTCAGTCCGGTATCGCCGTGGGGGCCTCCGATCACGAACTTGCCGGTAGGGTTGACGTGAACAATCAGGTTCTCGTCGAAAAGGGCGCGTGTCTCTTCGGGGAGCTTGGCCATGACGCGCGGAAGAAGGACTTTCATAACGTCCTCGCGGATTACGGAGAGCATCTCGCGGTCAGCCTGAAGCTGAGCCTCGGCCGATTCGTCGAGTGCGGGGATGAACTCGTCGTGCTGTGTGGAGACAACGATGGTGTGGATGCGCACTGGGCGCTTGTCGGGACCATACTCAACCGTGACCTGGCTCTTGGAGTCGGGACGAAGGTATGTCACGAGTTTCCCCTTGCGGTAATATGCCATCTCCTTGCCCTCGCGGCGTATGTCGGCGAGCTCGCGGAGTATGAGATGCGAGAGGCTGAGAGTGAGCGGCATGTATTCTTTAGTCTCGTTGACGGCGTAGCCGAACATCATGCCCTGGTCGCCGGCTCCCTGGAGTTCTTCCTCGCTCTTACCCTCTTCAGAGGCGCGCGAGACGCCACGGTTGATGTCGCCGCTCTGCTCGTGGATGGCGGTCAGGATACCGCATGCGTCGCCGTCGAAGCGGTATGCCCCCCGGTTGTAGCCGATGTTATTGATGACCTCGCGTGTGCATGACTGCACGTCAACGTATGCCTCGGAGGATACCTCGCCGGCCACAACGACCTGTCCGGTGGTGACAAGAGTCTCGACGGCCACGTGGCTTTCGGGGTCGCGGGCGAGGAACTGGTCGAGCAGATTGTCGCTGATCTGGTCGGCGACTTTGTCGGGGTGTCCTTCCGATACGGACTCGGAGGTGAAGAGATAATTCTTTTCCATATGAAATGTTGTTGCGGGAGCGGCTTTGGCAGGGGGCTGCATCCGGCGTCGGCGACTCCACTCTGTGATACATAAAAAATGACAACCGCTTCTTGCGATTGCCCTCTGATGATGCCCAAGCTGTCTTCGGCGCGGACTGATTCGCGCCAAGGGAGCAGTTTTAGCATTTTTTTCAGTGGTTGCAAGCAGCCAAATTTATCCACTTAACAATTGCGGTGGCTTGGTGGTTTCATGCCTTGGGGCACGTGGGCCCGGTATGCCGACCGCTATTGCGTGGCAAAATTACAAAAATACTTCCATACCGCCAAGCGTAAATCGGTTTTGTTGCAAAATTTTGTCAGCGTCGCGCCGTTCAATGAGTGACGGCCGGTCTCTTGCACCTGCCTTATGCACATACATGACATGGACAGGATTATCATTTCTATAAAGGAGTTTCTCTACGCCAATATCGGCGGCGACCATCAGGCCGGCATCGTTACGGCTCTGCTGCTGGTGGCGATTCTGCTGGCGGCGGTGGTGGCGTACTATATATGCAAGTGGCTGCTCTACCTTTTAGGCATAGCCATCGACAAGACCCCGACCAAGTGGGACGACGACCTGCTTGACCATCATTTCATGAGGGCGGTCTCGCAGCTTGCCCCGGCGTTGGTCGTGAACCGTATGCTGCCCGCTTTTTTCCGTGCCAATGAGAGCGACTATGTGCACTGGATAAGTCTGCTGACCTCCTTCTATATACTGTGGGCGATAGTCCGCATTCTTGTCATATTCATCGGCAACCTCTACATGGCCATGGCACGCCGCAAGAGCACGCAGCTGTATGCCGTGAAGGGTATATTCCAGATGCTCAAGCTGGTGGTGATCTGTCTCGGCATAATCGTGGCCATCAGTCTGATGATCGGCAAGGAGCCGCTGGCTATACTCACCGCGCTCGGCGCTTCGGCGGCGATACTTATGCTGGTGTTCAAGGACACGATTCTCGGTCTTGTGGCGAGTGTGCAGCTCACGGCCAACAGGATGCTCCATAAGGGAGACTGGATTGTGGCCGAGAAATATGGCGCCAACGGAGAGGTGGAGGATGTGTCGCTCACTACGGTCAAGGTGCGTAACTGGGACAACTCGGTATCGACTATCCCACCCTACGCGCTGGTGTCGGATTCGTTCCGCAACTACCAGCCGATGCGCCAGTCGGGTGGCCGGCGTGTGGAGCGTTCCATATACATAGATGTGAACAGTGTGCGTTTCTGTACCCAGGCGGAACTGCGGACGCTTGACGAACGGGGATGGCTTGAGGGGGTGACGGTTGACCGTGCAGCCCGGCAGGTGAACCTGACGCTGCTGCGCCGTTATCTTGAGAAATATATCTCGATGCACAAGGATGTGAACCAGTCGATGCTCCACATGGTGCGTCAGATGGCGCCCACGCAGTCGGGGCTTCCGTTGCAGCTCTATTTCTTCACGCGCAAGACGGGCTGGAAAGATTTCGAGCATCTTCAGGCCGACATCTTCGACCACGTTTACGCCGTGATTGGTGAGTTCGGACTGCGAGTGTTCCAGACACCGGCCGGTACGGATATCTCTGTGCTCGGCAACAATATTCACTGTGAGACGTTAACAAAAATATAATAAGTCAAAACGACCATGAAAAGTCTGTTATATACCCGCACCGGCGACAAGGGAACGACCTCGCTTGTCGGCGGAGAGAGAGTCAAGAAAAATTCCGTTCGCCTTGAGGCATACGGCACCATCGACGAGCTGTCGTCCTGCCTCGGTGTGATAGCCTCGGATCCGCGCTGCGTGTCGGAGGTGAAAGGTCAGCTGATGGATGTTCAGAATGAGCTTTTCAACGTAGGCGGTTACCTTGCCACGGCAGTTGCGGTAGGGGAGGAGCCACGTTGCGCGTCGCTCGATGCGGCGCGTCTGCAGACGCTCGAAGGCTGGATAGATGCTCTCGACGAGCAGACACCCAAGATTCGCGCTTTTGTGCTGCCTGGCGGATGCGAGCTGGCATCGAAAGCGCACGTGGCCCGTACGGTATGCCGCAGAGCTGAGCGGCGCATACTTGATCTTGCCGAATCGGAGTATGTGGACCCGGCGGTGGTGACCTACGTCAACCGGTTGTCAGACTACCTGTTCATAGCCGCGCGCTACTTCAACTTTGTTGCCGGTGAAGAAGAAGTGGTCTGGAAAAAATAAAACGGACATTCCCCACGTTTGCAAAAAGAAAACAAATAAAACGAAAAAGATATGTATTGGACATTAGAGCTTGCGTCAAAGCTTGAGGACGCACCGTGGCCTGCCACGAAAGAGGAACTGATAGACTTTGCGATGCGTTCAGGCGCGCCGCTTGAAGTTATCGAGAATCTACAGGAGATAGAAGACGAAGGCGAGATCTACGAATCGATCGAAGACATCTGGCCTGACTACCCCAGCAAAGACGACTTCTTCTTCAACGAAGAGGAGTACTAATCGCCAATAGCGACATAAACAAAAGACAATCAATCGGATAAACAATGTATAGTTTGTTTGCCCGATTGATTTTTTTGCGTTTTAGCCAAACAAAGACCACTTCGTAAGTAACTGATGATTAGATTTGTAACTTTTATGTAAAATCCAAAAATCGGGTTTGTTTGGCTAAAATACATGCCAATTTCTTTCCTCGTGAATACTGAAATATGCCCCTGATTTTATCCTTCGAAATCCTCCTGAGGTATAGAATTGGCACTATAATCCAAGGTATTTCAATGCCATAACCATGTTCCCCTCCTGCTGTCGATTGTCATAGAATGACACTGAGTAACAATTTTATTTGGCCAAAAGTATGAAATACAAGAGAGATTCGCTGTAAACCAGTGATAACGGCACCTCTGAACAGGTGTCGCTATCATTGGTTTGATTCTGATTGCCGTCAACTAATGTTGACAATGTATGAGTTCTGTATGACCTCTTCAAGCGACTTGCCGTCAATTTTGACGGTGTCCCAAACGCTCTCGTCGCATGGAATCATGTACAATAGTTCCCCATGCATGTAGTCATGGGTGTCTTGATTGCCGAGTTGGTCATAGATATACCTTTCAGGCTCTTTTTTGAACCGGAACACCGGGATAGGGCAGTTTTCAGAATGAAATCCGTAAAAATTGCCATCCGCAACGTAGTAGATAATTAGATTGAAATGACCAATTTCTACATACGTCTGGAAAATCTTCTTTGAAACCGAAGATTTTGTTTCCATTCGATTCTCTGGTTGCCACCCCAGTTGCCATGCCTCAAGGTTTTTTCCTTCTCCAAAGAAATTGGGAACCACAACAGTATGGTTGCGTTTGGGTAGATGCATACTTGTAATGGCTATGGTTGGAATAAATCGTCTAAGGATATGACGGAGTTGATTTCTGATGCCTGGGGATTCTTAACCAGCCCAGAAGAGGCAACCATTGTGAGTTGAACCCCTTTTTTAGGTGCGACTTCTTGCTGGTATCGGCTTCTGCGCAAATTCATTTCAGCCAGATAGACTGGGGAAATAGAGAAGGGACTGTTGGTAAATTTCATTTCGCAGATATTGACAATGCCGTCTGCGCGGTCGATTATCATGTCAATCTGCATTGCCGGATATGAGTCGTTTCCCGGCACACTCCATGCAAAGTATTCGCAATAAACACCTCCCACACCAAGTGCCTTTTGAATCTGATGGATATGGCGATAGCATACTCTCTCAAAAGCCAAACCCCTCCATGAGTTCATTGTTCCAGTGTTCTGATGTGTGGCCCAATAGTTAGTCCTTGCTTTTTTCTTCAAAACAAAGTCATGATAAAACAATGTGAAATTGTCGGCTAATTTAAATAAAACACCACGTTGTTTCTTTGTCGGTTGAGGCATCTCTATAACAAATCCGGACAATTTGAGATTTGTCAGTATTTCGGTAAATTTAGCCGACATTCCGACTCCTGACTTTTCAGATATCTCTTTAGCCGTCATTCCTCCCTTCTTTTCAATTAGAGTTTTCACTATTGATTCATACCTTTCCGGAGCGGTGAACATGGACTTAAATAGCACATGGTATTCAATTTTCATGGGCGCGTTTTCCGAAAAAAACAGAAAGTCTATATTTGCTGACAAACTTTTTGCCGGGTCAATCAATGTCCAATAATATGGCACTCCACCGAAAATCATATATGCCTCGGTAATAAGGTGTCTTGACCAATTGAATTTATGGGCAGTACTGAATTTTTCACATTCGTTTAATGTAAAAGAGGTTAGCTCAATCTGGCGTGTTATGCGGTTATACAAACCTCCTTTACTGCTGAAGACCTTCTTTACCATCCATGAAGTGGCACTTCCACAGATTATCATTACTATATTCTTAGTCCATGCCGCCCAATCATTCCAAAAATGCCCGAGTGCCTTTACAAAATCAGAACCTCTCGCATCCATCCATGGCAGCTCGTCGATAAAGATTACCTTCTTTCCTCCTAATTTTGGGAATCCTTTTTTAGATTCAACAAGGGTTCGAAGCATATCGAAAGCATCAAACCAGTTTTGAGGTTTGCCGCATTTGGGAAGTCCATAGCGCAGTAATGTCCGGTGAAATTCCGACAACTGCTGCTTGGTGTTATAATCCTCAACACCCGTGTAGGAGAATGTGTAAGTGTTTCCCATAAATTCTTTCACAAGGTAGGTCTTGCCTATCCTGCGTCTGCCATATATTGCAATGAATTCGGAATGTGAAGAAGCGAGGGCTTCCGTAAGTATTTCAATTGGAGCATCACGGCCTATAATGGTCATGGTAGATTGGGAGAATTTGCTTTTCATAGTGCAAAGATACAATATAAATTCGACAAATGGGTACTTTTAGACTTAAAAATTACAATTAAAAGTAATCATCCAACCCGGCAAAACTTATAAAACTGCGAAAATGATAAACCTTTCATGGCTTCCTCCAGATATAATATCGGTAATTTTGCAAAAAACTACCGATACTTTTACGTCCGCCAATAATGTGTTTGCAACATTCTTGATCATCAGCATTTATTTTGCCAATGTTTTGCCAAAACACCAGTTTTTGTTTGACCAAGTGACAGGCGTTGACACTGATAGACAAATATGTTTGGCTAATGGTCGTCAAAAATTGCCTAACTCATTGATTATATGGCTACAAATTACGCTTCAACGAAGAAGAATATTAAGCGCGTGTAGGTACGCAAATAAAAGACAGTCAATCGGATAAACAACGTATAGTTTGTTTGTCCGATTGATTTTTTGCGTTTTAGCCAAACAAATTCGAATATTGCAAACTGCTGAATTAGTTGTTGTTGCAGATTTGTCTATTTCTAAATTGGTGGGATGCCTGGCTAAAATTCATGCGCTTTCCCTATCCTTGTGAATACTGAAATCTGCCCTTGACTCTATACTCTCTTTTCCTCCTGAGGCTTATAATTAGTGATTCACTCTGCCGGGAGGAATGATATTACGCGGAGATGGTCAGCTGAGATTTCGCCAAGTGGATCAAGGTCAAGATAGATTCGATTGTTGAAGCGGTAGAAGTATCCGCCATATAAATATTGACACCCGCAGTCACCGTCGCCATATATGTTATATTCGATATGACCTTCAAATCTCACCTCCAATATTTCATCTGATCCATTGCACATGTGCAATTTTAACTCAATATGGTTGGCTTCGTGGTCTATGAGGATTGAAAGCAGTTCACTGTCATGAAAGCTCCCCATATTGCCATGGGCTATCAAGTCAAAACCATCTATGAGGTCGCGTAGGTCGTCCATCAACTCCCCTTCGTTGGCTTTTTCTTCAGCTTCGGCAATGTAGGAGGCAAATTCCTCCCGTTTGCGAAGTGCCCCCTTTAAATCTTCCAGACTAACCGAGATTTCAGCTCCATTCCGGTTAAGAATTTCAGCACTTTCCAAAGCGTTTCTTAAATAACCCGGATACCGATAGTTGCGCCAGAGGGTGCTTTTCGCACTTTCAAGATTGGAATATAGACACGCCGGGTTATCTGGTGCGTCATTCATCAAGAATGCCACAGTCTTCATCAAGTCTCCATAATTGGAATGAAGCCGATGGTTATAACCGATAGTCTCCTTTTTACAATCATCTAAATATCTGTAAAGGGCTGCCCCCAATTCTGAGGCTTTTTTATCTGCCGGTTTCGCTGTTGACACCTTTTTGTGCGGTTTTACGAATATAAGCGGAGTCTTTGACTTGGGTTTTGCGCCGAACTTGTCATGTAGAAAGAAAGTCCACATCTCATCGATACCGGTGGATTGTACGTCGGTCAGCATCACGCCGGAGTGGCCACCTCCCCAATCGAAATCCGGAATGGATTCCATCAGTGCTGACGTGCTCAGTATAGTTGCGCAATCGGGTGATATCATGCATGTCGGCTCGAAATCCACATAATATGTTGTGCGTCCTTTCCCCGACCAGTCTTCACCACGATATGCTCGTGATTTGACTTTGCCTTTGGCAATAACTCCCGTTGGGCCTTCACCGACCTTCAGCATATAGACCACATCCCCTTTTTTAATTCGTTGGTAATCCCAAACACTCCAATTCATATAGGGAGTGCCTCCCGACAGACACCATTCCATGTCACGAAGATAGTCTATCATCCGGTATGATGATATGGCCGGATTCCATTTCAAAATATAGGTTGCCATTTTTGACGATAATGTTGATGCTGGATATTCCTGAGTTTATTAGTATAACCATCCTTGATAGCATTTTGTTAGCCTGTCAAAATGCTATAGCGGATGGTTGTACCAAGGAGTAGCTTTGTCTTCAGTAAATTTGTGAAAGTGAGATGTCTTAGACAATGACAGCTGCACTGACTATGCGATACCGCTGTCATTATCTGTTGTGGTTGTCATCAGCTGATGTTGACGATATAGGAGTTCAGAAGAACCTCTTCAAGTGACTTGCCGTCAATTTTGACGGTGTCCCAAACGCTCTTGTCGCAAGGTATCATATATAGGACTTCTCCATCTTCATAGTCGTGGGTATCTTGGTCTCCGAGTTGATCGTAAGTACAGACACCTTGTTCTTTCTTAAAGCGGAAAACTGGAGTAGGACATTCTTCGGCATGAATTCCGTAAAAATTGCCATCACCGAGATAGAAGAAAATCATATTTCGCGCCATGTCTTCCACAAAATAATGGAAGATCTTTTTTGAAACTGACGATTTGGCTTCTACCTTTTCATCTTGCTGCCAACCGAGTTGCCATGCCTCAAGGTTTTTCCCTTCTCCAAAGAAATCAACGACAACCACTTCATGGTTACGTTTCGGTTCAGTTGTACATGCTCTTTTCATTTGTATCCCTTTTTATTGAATTCAACGATTTTTTGAATCAAGGAGTCATATTTCCTATCAATAGGATGAATATTGCTTTTGTCGTGACTTTTCCTCCCTACGTCTCCGGATGACATTCCTCCGGGAAAGGTATGGAAGTGCGAGGAATTTTTATCGACTTTCGAATAAGGGATGACATTTCCGCTCTTGTCAAACTTCAAATCAATTTGGCCAATACATTTATGCTTCTCATAGATGCCTATTGAAACAACTTCAACTTCTCCCTTTTTGTTGACGCGCCCTAAGAGATAAGTAGGTGACTCAGAGTTTGAATTTACCGGCAACTTCACTTGCTTCTTATTCTTATTTTGAAGCAATATTTTATGACCATCAATCCGATGATGGAATTCCTGATGGGTTCGGCTTTTGCCTCTGACCCGATCAAGAGCTTTGTTGTAAGAATAGTTACCACCCATTTGCAGATCTGTTATTGTCGTTATCGAAATAGGTGCAATTCTCAGTGTTCTCTCCGGGGATTTTGGGCCCATAGCGCAAGATATGGAGAGGCTTCAGTTCCGTCCTTATACGCTCCATACCCTTCAGCCAACCTTCGGGATTGCCGTGTGTCAACACTCCCACGCTGCTGACAGCAATGATGGAATGCTTTGGCCACCCTTCGAGCCAATAGTTTTCCCAGTACTCATCCGGGAAGGAAACATTGGGGATAACTTTGTGGCTGCGTGATTGAAGCCAAGCTGTCCAAAGCTTGTTTAGGAACGAGGAGAACATCTTCTGTGGACGTGTCATCTCCATTGTCATGGAGAAATCCATGGAAATAGAAACCTTGAATTGAGATAGAATATCTTCAGTTTCAAAGGGGGTTTCGAAGAATTTCCGGATGCGGTCATCGCTGAAAAAGAAATGGGGAGCGATGTGTGGTACGGTCATATTCTTGACACGATGGATTCCACGGATATCCTCCGGTCTCACGCCGGTGTATGGTGCCACTATCGGCATCTCGTTTTCGGATGTCATGGTCACGCAAAGCGTCATGAATAGAAGGGTTGGATCTGCCTTTTCACGTTCAGGTGAACGTCCTGCACATGTAGCTTCCAGCGGCAAATCCATAAACGGAAGCGGTGGATTGGTGTTTTTATTCGTCATAATTTCTGATTTTAAACGGTTTTTAACAATCCTTGCAGAAAATTTGGGTATGACGATTGCGTGTTACGAAATTATTTCGTAATTTTGTGCTTGAAAACCCGTTTTATCCCAAAATTTCCAAGGATATAGCGAACTCATGGTGCCTCGTTCTCCGCCAAGAGTGAGGCTCCATTTTTTTTAGGGTGGAACTATCTTATTCTTCACCTCCTTCCTTTTTTGATCCAAATATCAAGGTCTGATATTGAATCGTTCTTTCGCTTAAATCCACGTCTGGTTCGTTAGGATCGATTGTCTTAAAACGACCATCGTTATAAGCTTTTCTCAATTTGATATTCTTATGAATGCTTCTTACAGTATTTGCATCGAGTTTCGTCTCTCCAATATTTTTATCCTTTGATACAATTTGAATTGCATCCCGGCGCATTGATGGAAAGTCTAAAAAACCTAATGATTGAGTTGCGAAAATCAACTGTGAATGTTGGGAAAACTTCAAGAAAAAATCCAAGAGCAAATGTTGTGTCTTGGCCTGCATTCCCGCACCGAACTCGTCCAGAGCCATTAACCAATTACCTTTTATTGCTTTGTAAAAGAGAGCAAGGTGTCTTATAAAACTTCTTGTTCCTTCTGACTGCAATTCATCGCTCAATGCAAATTCTCCCTTTTCTGTTCTGTGGACATATTTACTCGTCCACTTAGAAAGGGTTTTGAGGTTGGCAATTATATCACGCTCTGATTCCGATGGGTTCATCTTTATTAAGAATTCACGTGCTTCTTCTGGAATCTGCCTTTTTTTCTCCTCAACTTCAATATCAACAATGTTGGAATGAAAGGTTTGAAGCAAATCAATTAATATTGACTTAAAATTAGAATCTTCTTTTAACGCTTTAGCAACCTCCTGATCAGCCCCGTCAACGTTATAAAGTTTGAAAAACTCATACTTGAAGTAGTTCCGGACTTTTGTCAATTCATCGCATGAAATATTACGTGTGCTATATGCAGAAAGCACTGAGATATTTGCGGTAGTAGCTTCTTCTATTGACTTGCGTTCTTTGGGGGAAAGAGGCATCCAAGTGCCAAAACGCACTATGTTAACCCCTTTTTCTTCATTAAATTTTCTAGAGTAAACGGAGCGACTATTGTTCCCGTTATGGTAAATCCTCAGTTCCTCCTCAATAATTTTTTTCGGTGAGATTGTCAGACGATATCGATATCTTGACTCGTCTATAAAGAAATGTATGTCGAATTCAGTATCTTTTTGCTTACATTCCGGATCGAGGGCGAAGCGCAAATAATTCAATCCGTGGTCAACATCAGAAGGAATATTAAGTATTGTGTGTCGAACAAAATCAAGCGCGCATAGAATATTGGTTTTGCCGCTTCCGTTGGCACCATATAATAATATGGCTTTCAAGAGGCGTATATTCCCGATTTGAATAATCCAATCTTCACCATACTGTTTTTCTTTGGAAGCCTCAAATGAGACTCTCAAAGGCTCTCGGATGGAGAAGAAGTTGGATATGGTGATGTCCTGTAACATTATTTTAATTTTTAACGCTGCAAAGTTAATAAGAAAATTTTACTTATACAAGAGTTTCTGTATGATTTGTACAGAAAATGTAGTTTTAATGGCGACTTTGGGGTCTGAAATACAATTTCGCGTAGGTTTTAATACACTTTTTCTTGATGAATGACCCAATATCACAACTGAAGATGCGGTAATGTCGGTTGGGTTGGGTCAGTTGAGTGTGGCGGATTTTTGGTGGAGGAGGTGGCAGGCGCGGTCGGTGATGTTGTTCTCAAGGCAGGCGCGGTTGCCGAATATCAGGAAGTGATCCTTGGCTCGCGATACAGCCACGTTCATCAATTCGTGGTTGCTCTTTATGAAGACCGGATTGTCTGTCTTCCCATATACCAGCGAGAAGATTACAATCGGGCTTTCCGCGCCCTGAAATGTGTGGACGGTACCGGCGGGAAACCCTCTCAGGTATCTGTCCTCCCTGATCAGCGTGCTTTGCGCCTTGAATGGCGTTATGATGCTGACCAGCTCATGTATCGGTTTTCTTGAATCTCCGTCAGAGTATGCATCTTCTATGCGTGAGGCGTTTTCCTTAAGCCATTCGGAAATTGCCCGTACTTCATTGCGGTTCAGGCGGCTGCCATCCTTGACCTCGCTGTTGCCGTCAACCTGATGGAATCCGATAGGCGGAATATCTTGCAGATGGCATTTATCGGCGTGTCTTCCGCGCTTAGGCACCAGGTCGCCGCCATAGACCAGTTCGTTGGAATAGGAGATGATTTCATCGACACAACGTCTGTGCTCGTTAAGAAAAAGTCCCGGCGCGCGTTGTCCATCCATGGTTTCTCTCTCGTACCCGCATCTGTCTTCAGCTATGGCCATTATGCTCGACCGGCAGCATGAAAGCAGTTCATGGGCAGCCTGTAACCGCTTTGAGGTTATTCTGTTTGCCCAATAGGTTTCTTCCGAACTTTCGGGTAGGCCATAGACGGGAGGTATCTGTTTAACGTCTCCAACCACCAATGCCTTTTTAGCCAAGGCAAATGTCGGGAGACCAATCTCGGGACTGACCTGTCCGGCTTCATCTACTATCAGAATGTCCGCCAGACCGTAGTTGTATGTTTTCCCACATCGGTTTGAAGTATATTCAAATAGTTTCGGAGCCATGTAAAATGTGGATACCACACACGGGCATACGTACTTTATCTCCTCCCAAAGGAACTTTCCGTACACTTTCGGGATTCCGCCGCTTCTGTCACGATATTTCTCAATGGTTTGTATCCATATGCATTCATTATAGTGTACGGAAAGCCAATATAGGTCGAACCGTAGAGTCATGTCAAGTAACCGGTCAATGGCTTTCGCACAATTCTGTCGTGACTTGCGTTTGGCATTTAACGCATCCGCGATACTTGTCTCAAACGAACGGTTATAACGGGATGCCAGCCTCTCGCCAATTTCCAGAATTGATTCACATGACGTGCTGGAATTTTTGAGTGCGCGGTCTATTTCATTTAAATCACGTATAAGGTCATGTATCCGACGCTTGATTTCCTTTATGACAGTCCCGGTGTCTGCTGCCTTCATATGCAGGGCAGCACCGGCTCGCACGTAAAAGTCGGAAGAATCTTTATAGTAGCGGTACCGGAGGGTTCCATAGTTCATGCCGCCACGCGTGTCGGTCACGAAGTACTCTTTGACTTTCCGCCTGTCAACAGAGCCGGATGGACAGTAAACGGCCATCGGAACAAATCTCTCTTCCGTCCCGGAGTCATAGCATATCCAGCGGTGGTGCAGGTCTGTGCTTGAAGTGTCATCGTCTCCGCTTCCGAAGGCGTCAATTATATTTGTGATGGCCTTATTATTGGAAGAGGAGGCGAGAATCAGGGGCGCGGAGTCTCCGGCGTCGGTCATGCCGAATCGTGTGACATGCCTCACGACCATGTCGGCCACAATGCTTTGTAGCATTGTGGCCTTGCCGGTTCCGGGAGGGCCGGAGACCGCAAGGACATCACCCTCTTTGATTGAGGAGAAACAATGCACCGCGTCTCTCTGTGCATCGGCCAACGGGAAGTCATTTTTCATCTGCCCGAGATGGTTGCCGATATTTTTGCCGGTCACATTCCTGTGAAGCCTTTTGCCTTGCGTGCAGCCTGAAATCATTTTCTCAAAAAGAGGAAGCCGCAGATCCTGATTCTGTTCAATTTGTGTCAGGAGATTCACAATGTGCATTGCTGCAAAGACGACATCATCTTTTATCACAATTGTCTGTCCTTGGTAATCCTCCTCATACAGGTTGTGGGATGTGCCGTGCTCGTCAGCGAGCGAGTCAGAATCAAACAGGCTTTTGCCGGTGCGTTTCTCAAAAATACGGTCAATCTCCCCGATGTACTGTCCCCATCGTTCATCTCCGCAGATTAAGGGAGGAGCATCCTTCAGAGAAAATCTCGCTGCTTTTACATTGATGGTTTTCCCAGATAACGCATTTAACAACCTGTGAAATAACGCGTAAAATTTATTCTGTTGTCTTTTGACAAGAGGGTCAGCCCATACAAGGCTTTCTCCGGAAATGCTCTGGAGCCGGAATGTCACTGTGTCGATAGTTGCCTTTATAAACAGGAGGCTGACCCGTTTATACTCCCATGGCTGATCCTGAATACGGGTTCTCGGAGAAGAGTATTTTGGGATCATGTCGCTCACGACTTTCGGAATCAATATGATGTCGGCAACCGAACCGGTATTGTCTCCTTTACGTTGTGAGGCCCATGTATCGAGCAACCTTGTTCTGACATCGTTCTTTTCCAGCACACCGGACTTGAGTTCCTCATCGGAGATACAGAAATAAGAATCCCGGTTGTCGGGAATCTCGATATAATTGCGGAAACTCAATATGTCGCGGAAATACCCGCAGATGTCAGTCGATTCAGGCATCGGATATGTGTTTTATTTCGTTTAACTTGTCCTGCTCTCTCTTATTCCTTGCCTTAGATTTTAGGATGGAACAATTCAATCCCAAAGAATTAAAGAACATGTAATTAACATTCCCCACGACAAATTTGTTGTGTCTGATGCTTAATGTTCTAAAACACATCCAGATTATTGCCGCAGATTCTCGCCACTGAATTTAGATGTCCGTCCATACGAATAGCGCACTAAACAGGGCTGCGTACTGATTCCCAGCAAAAAATGTAAAAAGTTGCTTTAAAATTTGGTTTACGTTGTTTCACGAAAATTTAAAGCTGAGGGAAGATGAAAGAACTTGATCCGCTGTGGCAGTCGCAACTGCGTCTTGCGGTAATGTCGATTCTAATGAGTGTTGACTCTACACACTCGGGGAATTTACCAAGAAATTTGGCAATATCCAAATTATTAACTACTTTTGCAACAAATGAAGATGTTGACACGTTATCAAACAAACAGTATAATGGACACAGCAATGGAAGATTTGAAGGGATATGAAAATTTTCTTCGCAAACTTGCGGAAAATGACTCCTCCACTATCATCTCAAATGGTGGTAAGGATCATGCTGTGATATTATATTCCGTTTTGTTTGATAATACAGATAAAGAAGTAAGGATATTTTGCCAAAGTGGTAATTCCGAAGTATGGCAGGATCCTGTTTTCATCGAGGCTCTTGATAAATTTCTTGAAAAGCCCGGTACAGATCTCAAAGTCCTTACTGCAGGAGAGCCAAGTCTTGCTTCACGTTGGACCGACAAAGAAAATGTAGACGCATTTCATATTCAAGAGGCTGACAAAGAGTTAATATATACTCACTTCAGAAATCGCAAATGTAATTTTGCGGTATTTGATAAAAAGCGCTATCGATATGAATTCAATTGCGATGAATTCAAAGCTTACGGATCTTTTAATGCTCCAGAGGATAGTAATGAAATGGCTGAAATGTTTGATGCCGCTTTCGTAAATGCTTCACGATAAGAGTTATGCCAGAACTTCAATTGATAAATTTTTTGACAATTTTTCAATTGTTGGCTGGCATAGGCTTGCTCTTCTTCTATGATGACATTCTCCGTAAGATTGTTGACAGGGAATCACGAAAAAGATGCCTTGGGATAATCAATGAACTGAGATATACATTCCAGATAGAATTCTCGGCCTCAGACACCAAATTATTGTATAGACTTGTTGACATACTGCTCACTGATTCACAAGAACCAAGATATCAGGAATATTTCAAGAATACAGTAAGTTTTTGTGGTAAACTCTATTTTGTTTTCTTATTGGCGGTAATGTTCGTTGCATCACATGAAAGTCCATGTTCTCCAAATATGAATTATGGTTTCATACTAATTGCAGATATACTTTTGGTCATTGCTATTGTAATTGCTTTCGCGAAAAGAGACAACAGCTACCTTAAAAAGTATTGGAGTTTCTTCTTCCCTGCATTGATAATTGGTACAGTTGCGATACTCTCATTATTCATTCCATTAAGCATAGTGAATAATTTGATAACCATATATCTGATTTTTGCCTCTATACTGATTCTTGTGATTGCTATTGTGTTATATCATATTTATGACAATTATCGGTCCGACCGTCTACAAGAAAGGTTTTCTGAATTAAAAAAAGAGGCAGACGCTTATAGATATTGGGCAGTCAAGCCTGTTGATAGCCTTAGATATATTAATCTCCCTTCCTCAATCAAGGAACTCTTTCCTTACACAGCTGATCTGAATGATGCAGAGAAGAAAGCGAATCAATTCTTTAGTCAAGAAATCCACTACTTTCTCAACAGACATAGAACCACACACGTGCTATTCGTAAATCCGATTAAAGATTTATTGGTTTGGGCAAATTCAAAATGGGAACGTCGTACCATAGTATTCTATCTTTCCTTCTTGACTTTTCTACTGTTATATATTGTAGAGCTAATAGCCTTAGGAACTTTAAACTAAAAAACGTCCTGATGCCAAGAGAATTAAGAGCATACTACTGCATCAGTATTGCCCGCAAACTTACTCGCTGATGGGCGGATGGATTGGTAAAGCGTGGTAAATTATGGCAGACGACAATCTATCCGGGTTTGGAGTGGAGTCGGCAGATTTTTCGGAAGAATCTGCCGAGGCTCAGTTCATAAGCGGCAACATATGCGGGAAAGGAGCTTCCTGCACTGTATACCGGATGAGACTGAACGGACTTCAGGTTGCAGTCAAACGTCTGTCAGACACGCAGCTGCTCAATGCCGCGTTTATATCAGCCTATCGCAAAGAGTTTGAAATAGGCCGGAGGCTTAAGCATGATGCGCTCCCTGTCTATCGCGATTTGAGAGTGGACTCTAAAGAAGTCTATATCGTGATGGACTTTGTGGATGGCGTGACGGTCGATGACTTTCTGGTCAATGACGAAGGCAGGGAGTATTTCAATGATGAGGAAAATCTGAGAAGATTTCTGTTGCAGTTATTGGATGCCGTGGCTTATCTTCACCGCAGCGGAGTGATACACTGTGACGTGAAACCAGCGAACATTATGTTGCGTAACAGTGACCGCGCTGTTATGCTTATTGATCTTGACAAGGCCTATTGTGATACATATGATCTGACTCACGGTGGCACACCCGGAATCAGCGATGTCGTAGGGGGTGAGGAGAAACCGTCGGCCGGTAAGGACTTCGCCGCGATTGGCAGAGTGCTGGATATTATAACGGGCCGTGCCGCTAAAGCCGCTTCTCGTAAATTCAGACGTTTCCGTCATCTCTGCGACATGCCGGATATTTCGGTGGCTAAGCTTCGCGGTGCATTATCGGAAGCTAATAAGTCTGCGAAAACGGCAGTTGTCTTGATTGCTGCGCTTGTGAACATAACACTGATTGTGGCAGTCATGTTTCTTTTAAAGAGCAACTTGCCAATCGATGAACAGACTCTTGCAATTGATAACAGCGCTCAGCAGAATGAGCCTGCTGATACTGTTGCTTCGGAAGTTATCGCGGCAGGCAACGGTTCTTTGCCGAAAGCTGAGGTCATCGAGGTGTCTCGCGTTGAATCAGCCGGAGAAAGGAATGAGATTGCCGACTTTGATTCCAGGATGGCGAGATATATAGAGGCGACTGAATCAGCCACCGCCGATCTGAGGTCCGGAAAACTTAGTGATTCCGATATTCAAAAATTGGCATCGCGGGTATCAGATCTTTATTTCTCGATCTTTGATGACATAAGAGCGGATTACAAAAGAGAGTTTCCGGATGCTTCGGAATCGGATGCCTATCTTGCCCTGACCACAGCATTAGGAAACAGTCGTACGTTTAAAATAATGCAAGCGTTTAACCAGGAGGTACTTGACACGGTCAATGCGCGTCTTGCGAAATTTGATGCGTCAAATCAGATTCCGTGAAGGATAGACTCAATCGATGATTTCCAAATAGGTAAGTCCACCGTTTTTTGCTCCACGGTAAGGCCCGAGAGAAATACCGTCGCGCACGACATCACCGGCTATCAGCTCCTGATGCAGAATGAGATGAGTGATTTTAAGCCTGTCGCCCTTGATTAATTTGCTGTTGGTGGAGTCATCAATCTTAAACTCGAAATTCCCGAGATATGTCATGATAATGTTTCGGGAGGGGCAATAGCAGAGTCGGATTTTAGAGCCTTCGGATAGTTCGGCTACCTTGATGCTTTCAAACGATGTGAATTCAGACGTGTAGTTGTCCTCGCCAATGTCGTTCAGGAGGGCCAGATGGCTGTCATAGCCGAGCCATCTGGCCACGATGTCCATTGTTGAATTGCGTGGTGTGCGGTTACGTTCCTTCGAGTCGGCACCTACCAGACCGAACATGCGCTTGACTGTTGTCTCGCTTATACCGATTTCGTTTCCTAACGGTGCGCAGTCTGCGGAATAAATCCGGTCTTTACCATACTTGGCAAGTATTTTATCAATTAGGGGTTGAGGAAGCATGCCTTTTTCCTGAATTTCAATCGTTTTTTATTTCTTTGATGTTTTGAGGTTTCATTTGATGTCAGATAGGTTTTATTTCCTGTTGACGCGGCAAATTTATAAAATTTATCGGATAATACCTCAGTTCATTTTGTTCATTTGCGGCACCACGCTTTCATCCGCTTTCAGAATAATCCGTGCGACGAAAGGTAACATGGCCGCAGCATACGCATCCCAGGTAATGCATGCCGGCGGTTTATAGGTTGAAAATTGCTTGCGGATTTGGTGGTTTGTGAAAATATTGGTATCTTTGTCGGTGTGAAGCCCGTCGGGGTGTTTGTCTAACATTCAACGATTGCAGTGATGGAGATATGGGTGGTCTGGCTCGTGATAGCCGCCGTGCTGATGATAGCCGAGGTGCTTACGCAGATGGTCTGGACAATCTGTCTGGCCATAGGGTGCGTTGTGGCCATGGTGCTGTCCTGGTTTGATGTCAGTCTGCTGTGGCAGATTATCTGGATGTCGGTGGCCTCGGTGGCAGCTTTCATCTGGATTGTGCCGGTGGCGCGGCGATGGCATGACGCGAGCAACCGCCGTCAGTCGCGCGACGACCGTACCGGTATGGACGCGCTGCTCGGCCGCCGTGCCGTGGTCACCGAGGACATTGAACCCGGCAGACTCGGACGTGTGCGCATCGACGGCGACAGCTGGCAGGTCATGTGCCCGTCGGAGGTATGTATCCCGCGAGGAAGCGAGGTGGTCGTGACTGCCTACGACAGCATCGTGCTCCGGGTGCAACCCGTTGAATGATAATCGATAATTGTCAGCTCCCTGAGACCTGCTTTTCCGTGAAATCTGCTTTCAGGAGCACTGACTCAGATACCACTTATCTAACACTTACCGCTATGTCTACATTGTCTATCATCTTGGCTGTCGTTGTGGTGCTTCTTGCCATCACAATAATCTACGCCGGAGTAAAGGTCGTGCCTCAGTCTGAAACCCGTGTCATAGAACGCCTCGGTCGCTTTCACAGCGTGCTCGCGCCCGGTTTGAACTTCATCGTGCCCTTTATCGACCGTCCCAAAATGATATATACCCGCCGTATTGAGACTTCTGTCGGCAACCATACGACTGTACGCATGTCGGCCACCACGGTCATCGACCTCCGCGAGCAGGTGTATGATTTCCCGGCGCAGCAGGTCATCACCCGCGACAATGTCACCACCGAGATCAACGCCCTTATCTATTTCCAGATAACAGACCCCAAGAAGGCTGTCTATGAGATAGATAATCTTCCGAACGCTATCGAGAAGTTGACTCAGACCTCGCTCCGAAATGTGATCGGCGAGCTGGAACTCGACGAGACCCTTTCGTCGCGCGACACCATCAATTCGCGGTTGCAGAGCATACTCGACGACGCCACCAACAAATGGGGTGTGAAAGTGAACCGTGTGGAGCTTCAGGACATCACGCCGCCCGAGAGCGTGCGCGTGGCCATGGAGAAGCAGATGCAGGCTGAGCGCAACCGCCGCGCCGAGATACTCAACGCCGAGGGTGAGAAGCAGTCGGTGATACTCCGTTCGGAGGGAGACCGCACATCGAAAATCAATCAGGCTGAGGCTACTAAGCAGGCGGAGATATTGCGAGCCGAGGGCGAGGCCCGCGCCATCATCCTCAATGCCGAAGCCGAGGGGGAGGCAATCCGCAGGGTCGCCGAGGCGGTCGCGGCCACAAAGACCGATCCCGCCACCTACATGCTTGCCATGAAATATATCGAGACGCTCAAGGAACTGTCAGCCGGCAAGCAGACCAAGACCGTCTTCATGCCCTACGAGGCCACATCTGTCCTCTCCTCCTTAGGCTCGCTGAAGACCCTCTTCAATAACGGAGAGACGCTCGCCTGATAAACAGTTCATGATATGATTCACTTCACTTTGTAATCATAAACTTTTGTAGGGACGCACAACTCGTGCGTCCGTATATTTTTTGAGCAGTTTTTTGATTATGAATAACCCGTTTGAGTATGTGCCGTCGGCGGAGTGTGAGGCGGCTTTCGGCCGGTTGGTCGCGCGTCTGGAGGTTCTTAAGAAAAGTGAGGACCCTGCCGATGTCAATTTCTGCCGTGAACTTGAGGCCGGAAAGATGCTCGGCGTGCTTGTCGCCGCTGACAGACAAGGCGTGCATCATACGCTATATGCTTTCTCCGGCCAAATCGGAGAGCGTGGCTTCTATCATGACGGGTTTGTCGGTCCGGTGTTTGACTATCTCCAGCCAGACGGTCACTTCAAGACTCATGAGGCCGATATATCACGGCAAAATGCTGAGATTGCAGCGTTTGAGAATGATTCGCTCGCGAGGGTAAGAAGTGAGTATGAACGCGTCAAGGCTCTTGCCGATGCCGAGATTGCGGAATCGCGTGAGAAATACCGTCTATCGAAACTGGAACGGGCGGCGATAAGAGAAGCGGGTGAAGCCGATGAGGCCGTGTTGGCCGAGATGATACGCCGCAGCCAATTCGAGAAGGCGGAACTCCACCGCCTCAAAAAACGACTGGCTGCAAGAATTGAACCATATGCGGAAGAACACCGCAAGGCAGAAGACCATCTCGCAGCCCTCAAGGAGAAACGGCGTGCCGATTCCGAAGCCTTGCAGCAATGGCTGTTCACGAATTTCAGACTGCTCAATGCACGTGGTGAAAGCCGTAGCCTGAGTGAGATTTTTGCAGACACATCCATGCGGGTTCCACCCTCAGGTGCCGGAGAATGCTGTGCGCCGAAACTCTTGCAGGAGGCTTATCTTCGCGGGTGGGAACCGTTGTCGATTGCCGAGTATTGGTACGGCAAGCCGAAAGAAGGGGAGGTGCGCCGTCATGGGGAGCATTATCCGGCGTGCCGTGGCAAATGCTTGCCTGTGCTCAGCTGGATGTTGCAGGGGCTCTCCGTGGAGCCTGCGCTCGACAGCGACAGCGGCCAGCTGCGGTCAGTTGCAGCATCTTATCCGGAAGTAATATTCGAGAACCGATGGTTCTGTGTGGTCAACAAACCGTCGGGTATGCTGTCGGTGCCGGGAAAAGGTGCTGCAATGTCGGTGCAGCGATGGCTCGAAGAGAAATATGGAGCTGACAGGGAAGTAAAAGTGGCTCACCGCCTTGATCAGGACACATCGGGATTGCTCGCGGCCACGTTCGGCGAACTTTCATTCAAGGTCATGCAGTCGCTGTTCGCCAGGCGTAATGTCCAAAAGACATATGTCGCCGAACTGGAGGGTGACTTCACCATCCTCGACAAACCGGGGCACGGGCGTATAGAGCTGCCGCTTGCGCCCGATTGGCTTGACCGTCCCCGTCAGCGCGTGGACCTCGACCGAGGCAAAGAGGCTGTGACCGATTTCCGTTTCACCACCGTAGCCGGTGGCCGCAGCCGCGTGATATTTCATCCCCGGACGGGTCGAACCCATCAGCTGCGGGTACACGCGGCCTCGGAGCAGGGACTCGGTATGCCGATTGCCGGTGACCGCCTGTATGGCAAGAACGGCGGTTACGGTTCAAGGCGGCTGCTGTTGCACGCACACCGCCTTGAATTCATATTTCCGATAGACCGGAGTCCATACACATTCGAATCACCAGTTCCGTTTTAGATGAACAGGTTGAGGTTCGCGTCGTCGGTGCGCTGCATGTAGGTTGCCACGCCTCCGATTGTCACGTTGTCGAGAAGTTCCTCGCGCGTCACACCCATCACATCCATTGACATCTGACACGCTATGAACTCCACGCCATTCCTGATGGCCGACTCACGCAGAGCTTCGAGCGAGTCGATATTTTTCCGCTTCATGATATGGCGCATCATCTTGGTGCCGGCGCCCATCATGTTCATCTTGGAGAGTTTCAGCCCCTTTGTGTCGGAGGGGAGCATCATTCCGAACATCTTGCCGAAGAGGTCTTTGCTTACCTTCGGTTTATTGCTCTTCTTGATGGCGTTCAGCCCCCAGAAAGTGAAGAATATAGTGACCTTCTCGCCGGTGGCGGCGGCTCCGTTGGCCATCACGAAAGTCGCGAGAGCCTTGTCGAGGTCATCGCTGAAGAGAACGAAGGTCTTGTTACGGCGAGGCGGGTTGCCGCTGTCGCATGTTGCCTGACACGTACGACCGCGCTTCACGACGATGCGGTATTTGCCACCTTCCGAGTCAGACGACACGAATTCGTTGCCGGTGGATTTGCACCATGCCTCGGCATCGCGCACAAATCCAGGATCAGTAGCGGAAATCTCAATGGCACGGCCCGGTTCGGTTCCATCCATCGCCTCCTTGAGCTTCATGATTGGTCCGGGGCAAGAAAGACCGCACGCGTTGATTTTCAGCGCCACCGGACTTGCTCCGGATGTTTCAGGGGATTTGCAGCCGGAACTCTTTGGCTCCGGCACGCAATCAAAAGGGAGGGGAGCGGGTACCGGTGCAGTGGCCGAGCGATAGGTCTTGATACCTCCGATAAGATTGCGGACATCGCTGTATCCGTTGAGCCGCAATATGTTCGATGCGAGATAGCCGCGAAGGCCGACACCGCAGTACAGAACAACCGGGCGGTTGCGGTCAATCTCATCCATGCGTCCGCGAAGATCGTCAAGCGGAATATTGATTGCTCCCGGCAGAGAGCCGACGGCGAACTCCATGGGTGTACGCACATCGATCAGCTGATGCTCCTCCGGACGTGCATCCCTCAGCTCACGCCAGTATATCGGTTTCATGCGGCCGCTCAGGATATTGCCGGCCACATATCCGGCTATCGCCGCCGGGTCTTTGGCCGAGGAGAAGGGGGGAGCATAAGCCTGTTCGATGCGGGTGAGGTCTGCCACGGTACCACCCGATTTTATGATGCGCGAAATCACATCTATGCGCTTGTCCACACCGTCGTATCCTACCACCTGCGCACCCAACAGCCGTCCGTCGGCCGGAGAGAACACCACCTTGATTGTCATGGGGAGAGCGTCGGGATAATACGAGGCATGAGATGAGGAATGGGTCGTTGCCGACAGATATTCGATGCCTTCATCTTTCAGCCGTTTTGCAGGAAGACCCGTGGCTGCGACCGTAAGGTCAAACACCTTGGCGATGGATGTGCCGATAGAGCCCTCGTAAGTCTCCGAGTCTCCGGTCACGATGTTGTCGGCGACAATACGGGCCTGGCGGTTGGCGGGTCCGGCAAGATAATTGAGCCATGGCTTCCCGGTGATAGGGTGGGGGAACTCGACTGCGTCGCCCACGGCATAGATGTCGGGGTCGGAAGTGCGCAGGTGGCTGTCAACCTTTATGCCACGCATGGGGCCAATCTCCAGGTCGGCGTCGGTGGCGAGAGAGGTGTTGGGTCTCACTCCGATTGAAAGAATCACGATGTCGGTCGTGATGGAACGTCCGTCGGCGAAATGCACCTCAATCTCGCCGTTATTTTCCGAGAAAGAGGCCACCGCAGTCTCCAGATACAGGCGCACACCCTTCTGCAGCAAGTGCCCGTGTACAATCTGCGCCATCGAGAAATCGATTGGGGCCATGACCTGCGGAGCCATCTCCACAACTGCGACCTGCGCACCGGCATGACTCAGATTCTCAGCCATCTCAAGGCCGATGAATCCGCCGCCAACTATCACGGCACGCTTCACTCCACCTTCCACCACGCGCTTCTTTATAGCATCGGAGTCGGCCACATTGCGGAGAGTGAATATGCCCTTGCTGTCTATGCCCGGCAGAGGAGGCTGTACCGGTGACGCTCCCGGAGAAAGCAACAGCTTGTCGTAGCTCTCGGTGTATGACCGACCGTCGGGACCTTTTACGGTCACGGTCTTTTCCTCCCGGTTGATGGCAGTCACTTCCGAATTGACGCGCACATCAATGTTGAAACGCTTAGAGAAAGATTCAGGTGTCTGCACCAACAGCTTTTCACGCTCCTCAATCACACCCCCTATGTAATAAGGAAGACCGCAATTGGCATAAGAAATGTGCTCTCCCTTCTCGAAGAGGATGATCTCGGCCTCTTCCGAGAGCCTTCTCATTCTTGCTGCGGCTGTGGCGCCACCGGCCACTCCGCCTACTATCAGATATTTCATTGTCGTCGTAATTTTTTTGCAAAGATATGGATACATTTATAGATAAACAAATGTTTTTAATTATCTTTGTATAGATAAAATCTATCAATTGGCAGTCATGACACTACAGCAACTGAAATACATAGAGGCGATAGACCGCTACCGGAGCTTTGCCGAGGCCGCAGTCTCGCTTGAAGTGACCCAACCGACGTTGAGCGGAATGGTCGGCAAGCTGGAGGAGGAGCTGGGAGTAAAGCTCTTTGAACGAACAAGCCGGAAAGTATCGACTACCACAACCGGAGCCGCGATAGTGAAGCAGGCTCGGCTTGTGTTGATGGAGGCCAACCGCATAAAGGAGATGGTCGATGAGATCAAAGGTGATGTCACCGGGGAATTGCGGCTGTCGGTCGGGCCGAGCATCGCGCCCTACCTATTGCCCGATTTCATAAGAATCTACATGTCCGATTATCCGCAGGTCATGCTTCATGTCGAGGAAATGCGCCCTGAGGCGATGACACGCTCCCTGATTGACGGCACACTCGATGCAGGAATCGCAACTTCCGGACTCAGCCAGGCCGGGATATTCGAGATTCCGCTTTATACGGAGCGGTTTTTCGTATATCTGTCGGAAGGATGCCGCCGCAAACTGCTGGTATTCAATCCGGAAGAGCTTGAACACGAACATCTGTGGGTCATGAAAGAGGTGCAATGTCTTCGCGAGAGTGCTTTCAGTTTCTGCAAGGGACGCAAGGGTAAGCGACATGTGTACGAAGCCGGAAACATCGACACACTCATAAGGATTGTCGATGCCAACGGCGGTTATACCATCATACCCGAGATGCACCTGCCGATGCTCTCCGGCCACCAGCAGGCGAATGTCCGTGCCATAGAGGGCGACCATCTTTCATGGCGTAAGGTCTCGATGTATATCCGTGAGGACTACGTTCGCGAGCGCACCCTCAACACCGTGGCCGATACCTTGAAGAAGATAGTGCCCCAGCACATGATTGACACCGCTCTCAGGCAACGGAAAATCCGGCTGTAAAACTGTTTATTTGTTATACTCGCTTGGAATGGCTAAATTTGCAGCCATGATGCAGTGCTGCTTTTAATAATTGATGAATCATGAGAATACTGATAGCGGAATCGAAGACTATGACCGACTGTGGGGCGGAGGTCGGTCCGGAACTGTTGGCCGACCATAGGCCGAGGCTTGACTCTATAGCCACGACATTTATGAGGGGATGGAGTGAGTGGAAACCGGAGGAGATTTCGGCTGCCTTGAAGGTCAGTCCCGCGCTCGCCTCGGAGTTTCTGAAGATGGCCTATGAATTTCCGAACAAGGCCACCGGAGAGAAGGCTTTGGCGGCGTTCACGGGTGTGGTGTTCAAGGCTCTCGATTACGCTTCGCTCTCACCGGAGGAACAGCTGCGGGCAGACGGATGTGTCGATATAATCTCGTCGCTCTACGGCTGGTTGCGCGGCGATGACATTGTGAAGCCGTACCGCCTTGATTTCACACCGCGCATTGCGCCCACCGGAGCCACGATGGCCAACTACTGGAAACCGATTGTCACTCCTTTGCTGATGGAGTCGATGGAGAACGATGGCGAGACTGAGATACTTGACCTGCTTCCTGCCGATGGAGCCAAATGTCTCGACATGAGGCGTCTTCGGCGGACATTCCGCGTGGTAAAGGTTGACTTCCGGTCCGTTGCAGACGGCGGCACGCTGAAGACACCGCACTCCACACTGTTGAAAACACTGCGCGGCCAGCTTCTGCGGGAAATAATCAGGCAGGATATCCGCAGCATCGACTCGCTCATGAGCTTCGAGTCAGACAAAATGTACGTAGACCCCGACTCCGACCCGGCAATCGGCATCATCACAATGCTTGTCGCCGACACAACCACGGCCTGATTAGACTTAAACCTCACATATAAACCGGGATTTGGACATCGGATTCATGGATATTTTTGGGGTCGGGGTTTGGTGGTTGGGAAAAAATAGTTAACTTTGCCGGCGTTATGGTTGCCGCGCGGTGAAGAGTCACCGTCAGGGCATCAAGAGGGAATCCGGTGTGAGTCCGGAACAGTACCCGCTGCTGTAAGTCCTGCATAACGGAGAAGCATTGCCGAACCACTCAGTAACAACGCTGAAGCATCACGTCATTGGAGCCGTAAGACTCTGAGAAGACGCTATCTCCGGGGACAAGTCAGAAGACCTGCCATAACCGCATATTGGATTCAAGCCTGCGGGACCATGGGCTATCTTCTGACAATTCCAACGGACAAATACCGTGCCGCCATCCGGCAAACCGGAACCGGTCGTCTCCAAAGGATTGCATCTGACATCCGTCGTGCCGGGAAATTCTCTGCCACGCGCGTCATCAAAGATATTTCATAGCTCCGCCTGTGCGATTCCATTCGTGCAGGCGGCTTTTTTATGCCGTCCATAGCTTGACCATTCCTTCTGCCAGCGGCAGAGGAACCTGTAAACGACAATAAAGACTAAAACAACAAATTAACTAAATCAGACAGTTATGAAGGAAAACAAACTGTTCATCTCCCTGCTTCTGACCGGAACACTCCTGGCCCCGACCATCACGGCGCGGGCTGCGGATGTCACCGAGTCAGACTTCGGGACCTACGGACTCTTCCTCTACGACGGCTTGCCCTATCATCTTCTCGATGACGGGACGGTCGAACTCTGCAATGCCGACAATGTGAAAGGCAGTTATGTAGCCGGAAACAGTATCCAGCAGGAAACCGTCACAATCCCCGCAGTCGTTTCGTATGGCGGAAAAGACTACAACGTGACCGCAATCGGAGACTATGCTTTCCAGGGGTGTGCTTCTGTCAAGACGGTGAGTATCCCTGAGGGTGTGACTGTTATCGGGTACCAGGCTTTCTACAACGCCACCAACGTGGAGCTTGCAACCGGATTCCCCTCAACCCTTAAGGAAATCAAGGGAAACTGTTTCTACATGTGCCGCAATTTAGGCAAGATTGTTCTCCCCGAAGGACTCACGACCCTTTGGAGCGGATGTTTCACAAGGACATTCGATATGGGAGGAAATATCTCGGAATTGGTTTTCCCGGGTACGCTGACAACAATCACTGATGATTTCGGTGATTTCGGCACAATCTGTTCAGACCGTTCGGCCGGCACAATCGGTAAAATAACATTCAACGCCAACTCCGACTGGGAGGATCTGAGATTCTCATTCAACACCTTCAGCCGTGGTGTCAACTGCAAGGAGATTGAAATCAACCGCGACCTTGTCAACTATGACGAGAAATGGTCTCCGGTGAATATTGCCAAAGTAACCGGCCTTGAAACACTCCGCTTCGGCAATCAGGTTACAAAGATTCCTGATCTTTCGGGCTTGACATCGCTCACAACCATATACTGCGATGCTCCTGTTCCTCCGTCAGGGCTCAACCTTGCGGAGAGCGTCAAGGGTAATATCTCCGTGATTGTTCCTGACAAATATGCCGCTGCATATGCCGCGGACCCCGCGTGGGGGGCGTATGTCACTGCTCCCGTTGAGCCGTCGCCGGTAAACGCGTATGTCGATTTCTCGAAAATCGGTTATACCGTCGGTGAGGGTGACAGACTCGGCGCCGTGATGATTACATGGAACGATGGGCCGCGCAAGGGTGTCGACAACCTCATATATGGTGTCCGCTTCAACGACGGAGCCACACCCGGCGAGATAGTTGATGCCGTAGTCGAGGCGGACAGCCGCCTGCAGCGTATCGGCACCGCCGGATATGCCTACGACAACATGGACAAAGGTTCGATCGTGGAGATGTACGACCACTATGCCGACAGCAACGAAGAGTCCGTATGGAACATATATTCCGACGGGAAACCGGGTGATGGCAGCGTGATCTACCTTGTCTACGAACCCAAGGATAAGGATACTTCGGTTGTGGCCGAAGCTCCGAAATATCCTTTCTATATCCCCGAGGCCGACGTGATTGGTGCCCGCTTCCCCGAGAATTACGAGATGCCGATAGCCGACGAGATGATTATCCCCGTATGGGCACGCACGGGTGGCATTGGCCACACTTATGCCTACTTCGCATGGGATGCAGGTGCATTCAAAATCAACACTCAAGGCAAGAATCAGGCCGAGCAGGCGGAGGGACGTCCCTATGTCCGCGTTGACTTCGAATATTTCGTAGCCCAGCCGGGCGGAGGTGTGCAAGGTCCGCAGCGAAATGTCCCCGCTCCCCGCGACGTGATGGCGCAGGTAAACCTCTCGACCTACGGCTCAACTGCAGAAAAGGTTGAATCGACATGGAGCGCAAAGATGCCCATGAAGATTGTAGCCCCCGAGAAGCCCATAACCAAGATCAAGGATACACGCGTTCAGGTCGGCGGCTCAATGCCCTCGACACCATTGCGCGACTTGGTTGAGTATGAGCCGGCCGATGCCACCTACACCCGGTTCTTCCTTGAATTCTTCGATGAGAACTTCAACACGGTGCCTTTCTATCGTCAGGACGTCTACCCCGCACCCTGGACAGAAGAAGCCGAGCAACATCCCGGTTACGAGTACTGGCTTGAGGAGATGTCTGTGTCAAGCGGTGCGACAAGCGCGATACTGAACCTCAAGTATTTCTACGGCCTGGAGGAGACGGGCGACAATGAGTACCGTCAGGCCGACGGCGTGGAGGGTATGCTCTCATTCGAGGTCGCGGCCAACCCGGTGAAAGCAGTGGCTCTTGACGGCGACTTCGACGGCGATATCGAGCTGACGGCGCACGACCTGCTGGCTCTCCGCACCAAGGCTATGCCTGCCTCGGCCAACCAGAGCGTGCTGATGACAATCGAGAACGCCACCGATGAGAACATCGCCACCGCGTATCCCGTGAGCGGATATATGCCCGACGGAGTGACAATGGGCAAGTTTACCGAACTCGTGACCTACCGTGCCGGAGAGTTTGACCTCGTGCTCACCTCTGCCGAGAACAAGAACGTGAGCCGCAGCTACCACGTGGTTGTCAAGGAGCAGGAAATGCCCGACGAGGATTTCAAGGCCGGAACCTTCTGGCTCAACGAGGAGTGGTTCACACACAAGAACGGCTCGCTCAACTATCTGACCGCGCCTGTGGTATCGTCGGACGAGGAGATTATCTACCGCCCCTACACCACAATCAACGACAATGCCGGATTCGGCGCCACATCACAATATGGCATGATATTCGGCGACAAACTTTTTGTGATGTCGAAACAGGCCCACGACGCGGGCGACATCCGCGGGCAGGTCGGTGGCCGTCTCGTGGTGGCCGATGCCAACACGCTCCGGACCATCGCGTCGTTCAGCGAGATTGGCGGTGATGGCCGCGCATGTGTCGGCGTGCGTGCCGGCAAGGCATACATCGGTCATCATGCCGGTGTGCGTGTGCTGACTTGGGACGAGGACAACAACATGACTCTTGCCGATGCTGACATTCCGGGAATCATCAACACCCAGGAGGGTGACGATTCGACAATCGGCGGCAACCAGTCTCTCTACAACCAGCAGATAGGTGACATGGTGGCCGGTCCCGGTCATGCGTTCGTCATGCAGCAGGGAAAAGGTCTTCATATAATCGACACAGACACCGACACTGTTGTAAAGACAATATCCGACGCAAATATCGGGGCCATCACCCAGACTGCCGACGGTATGGTGTGGTATGCGACAGCGACTGGTGCCTCCGCCGGTCACTCCATGCTCCACTCCCTCAGTCCCCTTACCCTCGAAGAGGAACGTGATCCTGTCGAGGTGCCCGGAGTCATATCCACAGGCTGGGGCTCATGGCGCAGCAACAACTTCTTCAGCTCGGTTGACCGCCAGATGCTTTTCTGGAACGGCTCTGCATCTTCGATTGTCTCCACCGGCAACGTGATCTACGCCTGGGATACCGAGTCTGACCCCACCGATATGGAACCTCTCTACACATTCCCGAAAGTTGAGGGAATCAACGGAAATATCTCGCAGGAACTCTATGCCTCGATGCGTTACGACGACCGTGTAGGCGCGATACTTTTCGCCACCACTACGTCGCCCAACGCCAACTACCGTTACAACTGGCTGAACTTCCTCAATGTAGATGACCTTTCGGTTGAGAGTGTCCGTCTGAAAGACTACTATTGGTTCCCGGCTCTCCCCATCTTCCCCGACGTATTTGCTCCCGAGATGGAGGAGATTGACGACATTGAGCTGACCGAGGGTGGTGCGCCTGTACAGGTCAATCTCAATGCCACAGACCTCGACCACATTGATTCCAACATCCGCTTCTCGCTTGTTGATAACGCCGAGTCAGCGCGGTCAGCGCGGTCGGTGTCACCGGTTGAAGCGTCGATAGATGGCCGGACGCTCACCGTCACTCCGAAAGAGCAGGGAGAGCAGTCCATCGGTATAGCTGTCGAATCTAACGGACGAGTGTCTTATCACGCAGTCAATGTCAATGTAAAGGGTATCGGCGCGGGTGTCGGCAACATTTCGGGCACGGCAACCTCAATCCGTACCGAAGGCCGCGACATATTGGTCACCGGTTACAACGGTGTAAGTTTCCGGTTGATAGACGCCTCCGGCAACACCGTAGAGCGCTTTGTGAGCGAATCCGACAGCCACACTCACCACACCGCCCTCCTTCCCGGCATCTACGTGATAGCCGCAGACAACGGCACAGCCAAGAAACTCATCATCCGCTAATCCGACGCAATGAAATAAGTGCGCGGATATAGATGACGGATAAGTACAGAAACAGATAAACGCACAGATTACGGACGGGAATAGTATTTCTGGTATTAGCTTCGTTCCCGGCAGCTGTAATGGCTGCCGGGATTTTTTTGCATCAAAAAATCCTGCACTATAATTGTTATCTGCTGTTGTTTCAGGTCTACTGTCGGGATTTTTTTGCACACTTTAAGATTTTTGTGTATATTTGCGGATTGGAAACAAGAGGCGCCTCCGCGAGGGGCGGATTTGTTGTGAAGATACATCGCGAAGGAACGAACATATTGATTCTGCTTTTTATCGTGCTGGCAGCGCTCAACGTGCCGGTGTGGCTCTTCATGCCCCCGTACATAATACCCGCGTTTCTGTCGGCCCTGTCGTTTGTGGTCTATATGTTCGTGTTCAATTTCTTCCGCTGTCCCAAGCGTCATTACCGTGGCGAGCGTGTGGACCGCGTGGTCAGCTCGGTCGACGGCAAGGTCGTGGCCGTGGAGCGCGTCCGCGAGAACGAATGGCTCCGCAGCGAGGCAATCATGGTCTCGGTCTTCATGTCGCCCCTGAACGTCCACGCCAACTGGTTTCCGGTGGACGGCACGGTTGACTATGTGGCTCACCACCGTGGCCGCTTCCTGTCGGCCTATCTGCCCAAGGCCAGCACCGACAACGAGCGCAGCACCGTGGGCATCACCATGAACAATGGACGCCGCATTGTGGTTAGACAGATAGCCGGCGCGATGGCGCGGCGTATCGTCACATACGCGTATCCGGGCGAGAAGGCCGACATCGACGACCACCTCGGGTTCATCAAATTCGGGTCGCGGGTGGACATCTATCTTCCGGTCGACGCAGACGTGCTCCTCAAGATAGGTGACGTGACACGCGGCGGTCTCACACCGCTGGCTATAGTCAAACCGGAAACAAAATAATCTGAAATGAACGTAATAACACGCAATATACCCAACGCCGTGACATGTATGAATCTGGCGGCGGGTGTCATGTCCATTCTATGTGCCGCCCGGGGCTCGGACACTCTCTGGGGACTTCCGGCCTACAACTGGGCATACATATTCATTGGCATAGCAGCTGTGGCCGACTTCCTCGACGGATTCATGGCCCGTCTGCTCCATGCCTATTCCAATCTCGGCAAGGAACTCGACTCGCTCTGCGATATGGTGAGCTTCGGAGTGGCTCCGGCCGTGATAATGTACTACTGCCTCGGCGCGACCGGAGCGCAGGAATGGACCCGCTGGCTCGTGTTCATGATACCCGTGGCCGGGGCGTTGCGCCTGGCAAAATTCAATATCGACACACGTCAGACCACCTCATTCATCGGACTTCCCATACCGGCCAACGCCATATTCTGGATCGGTTACTCGTCGCTCTGCTACATTGGCACGCAATTTGTGACTGAATGGTACTGGGTGCTCGCCGTGATGGCAGTAGAAAGCTGGCTGATGGTCTCGCCGCTCCGCCTCTTCTCCCTGAAATTCAAGACCTGGGGCTGGCGCGGCAACCAATGGCGCTGGATGCTAATCCTGACAGCCGCCGTTCTCGTGTTCTGCATGGGAGTGCCCGGACTTATGTGGCTTATCGTCGCATATGTGCTTTACGGACTTTTCGCAGGCGAGAAAGCCTGAACAAGTCTAAAGCCTAAAACCTAAACCCTAAAGCCTGAATATGGGATTGTTTCTTATAATATTAGTGGTGATATGTCTCTGCTGGCCATGGATCTCGCGGCTGTTGTCGCGCTGGTTCAGCGGCTTCATGGCACGACGTGCCGAAGACATGATGCGCCGCATGATGGGTATGCCCTCGCGCAAGGAGGAACGCCGCGCCAACCGTGCGGCAGGCCAAAGCCGTGACTCTTCCGGCGCGTCGGAACGCCGCGAAAGCAGCCGCAGGACTTCCGGTGGCAGATACCACCGCCAGCCACGCACCGATGCCGCCGCGCTGCTGAAAAGCGTGGCCGTAGATGTGGAATATACCGAAATCAAGGAATTCGAGTCAACAACCATCGTCGAGGATGACGGCAAGACACGCCGTGTCTACAACGAGGAACAGGTGAGCGACGCCGAATTCATGGAAATTAGAGAGCGATGAAAACACTATATGTCAGCGATCTTGACGGCACGCTCCTTCAGCCCGACGCCCGTCTGTCGGAAACGACGGTCTCGCTTCTCAACCGTGCCATAGCCGAAGGGAAGATGTTCACCGTGGCCACGGCGCGTACACCGGCCACAGTCGCTCCGATTCTTTCGGATGTTGACCTGCGGTTGCCCGCTATCGTGATTACCGGAGCCGCCATGTGGAACAAAGCCACAGGCCGCTATTCCGACGTAAGGCACATCGCTCCCGGGACAGTCAGCGAACTCCTCCGCATCTATGGTGAGACCGCGACATCCTCCTTCATGTTCACCCTCGACCATGACATGATCGACATCTATCACCTCAACGGCAAGCTGCTGCCGCTCCAGCAACAGTTCATGGATGAGCGTATCCACAGTCCGTGGAAAACATTCCATATCGACCCGGAGGGAAAAGATACATTGCCAGCCGACCTGTCGAAAACAATCCTGTTCTACACCATGCTTCCCGACGCGAAAGCATTCTCCACCTACAACCTCATAAAGGACGTGCCCGGAGTGAAGGCTCAGTATTACCACGACTTCTATGGACCTGAGATTGGAATACTTGAGACGTTCGATTCCGGTGCCACCAAGGCCAACGCTGTCCGTGCGCTCGCCGGGCGTGTCGGGGCTGACCGAGTGGTCTGCTTCGGCGACAATATCAACGACCTCCCCATGATGGAGGTGGCCGATGTGGCGGTGGCCGTGGAGAACGCACTCCCCGAGGTGAAGGAGGCGGCCGACATAGTCATCGGCCCGAACACCGCCGACTCCGTGGCAAAATTCATCAGCTCAGACAAATGAAGATATACGAGAGGATGCGTACCGGCAAGATGCTGGTGATAATGGTCTCGGCTGTGGCCGTGATTATATTCCTTCTTATCTCCAACAATCTCATCAAGGCACTCGCGCAGCAGGAGCGTGAGCGCATGGACATCTGGGCACAGGCCACCGAACGTCTCGCCAAGGCCGGGGTAGACTCCGACTTCGAGTTTCTGCTCGGCATAATATCGCAGAACAACAGCATACCGGTAATGATCAGCGACGAGGACTTCAACATCTCGGAGTTCCGCAACTTCTCGCTGCCCGACAAGGAGGATGCCGACAAGTCGCTCTACGAGGAACTGACCCCGCGCAACAAGGAATACCTGCTGAAACGCCTCAAGAGCATCGGCGGTGACACCCCGCTCGCAGAGATGGTGGAGCGCAACAACCACTTCATCGAGGTGGAGCTTTTCGGCGGCGGACGGCAGTACATCTACTACGAGGATTCGACGTTGCTCAAGAGCCTCAGTCTCTATCCCTACATACAGTTGGCGGTTATGATAATAATCGCCGTGATACTCTACATGGCCGTAGTCAACACCAAGCGCGCCGAACAGAACCGCGTGTGGGTCGGTCTGTCGAAAGAGACGGCGCATCAGCTCGGTACACCCATTTCCTCGCTGATGGCATGGGTGGAATATCTTCAGGCAGTCGGTGTCGAGCCGGAAGTGACCGGAGAACTTGACAAGGATGTCAAGCGGCTCTCGACAATAGCTGACCGCTTCTCGAAAATCGGTTCACAGCCCGACATGGAGCTGGAATACCTGAACGAGACCGTGCGGACATCGCTCGACTACATGAAGAGTCGCGTATCAAACCGCGTGGAAATCAACATGCACCTCTCCGAAGATGACCATGGTGTGCTGCTGTCGAAGTCGCTGTTCGAGTGGGTCATGGAGAACCTCACCAAGAACGCCGTCGATGCCATGCAGGGAGAGGGGCGCATAGACATCACCACAGGTTCGGACAAATCAACGGTCTGGATAGAGGTCAAGGATACCGGCAAGGGCATAGCCCGCAAGAATTTCAAGACCGTCTTCAATCCCGGTTACACCACCAAGAAACGAGGCTGGGGACTTGGCCTTACGCTCGTGAAGAGGATAGTCGAGGATTACCACGGCGGTCGTATCTTCGTCAAAGAATCCGAGCCGGGTATCGGCACCACCTTCCGCATCGAATTCCCCGCCTAATGGATTTCCCCGTCTGATGTAATTCCCCCACCAATGGAATCCCCCACCAATGGAATTCCCCGCCTAATGTAGGGTCGCGGCATGCCGCGGCCGTGCCGTGTGGCGCCTGCGCCCCCACCGACATTGAATTTTTAAACATACCTTGCATAATATCGGCGAAAGAACTATATTTGCAGGTGAAAGCATGCACGGATCAGTAACATAAGGCTGTTCAAGGAAATGAAACCCCGGTTTTTGATACATATACTGCTGATTGCGGTGTTTGGACTGCTTGCGGCGGGATGTACCCACACCCCCGACGCGCGTCTGCTGCGTGCCAAGTCAATGATGACCGACTCGCTGCCACAGGCACGTGCCATGCTCGACAGCATCGACCGCGCCTCTCTCAGCGCGCCCGACCGCAACCTCCGCGACCTATTGGCAATAAAGGCCGCAGACAAAGCCTATGTGAAGCATACAGCCGACAGCACCATCATGCGTTTGGCGGACTACTACGAGCGTCACCAATCCACGGGCCGCTACCCCGAAGCCCTATATTACGCCGGCCGCGTCTACTCCGACCTCGGTGACTACCCGACAGCACTGGAGTACTACCACAAGGCGTTAGATATGATTGAATGCAAGCGTGAGGCGGAGTCATTAAGAGTTGTTATAATCTCACAAATGGCTTATCTTTATAATGCCATGCGCCTCTATGACGACTGTATACCCCTGCTGCAACAAGTAATTGAGATTGACATTAAACAGGAAGACACACTCAATCAGTTGAGAGATCAGGAATTTCTCGGGAATGTTTATATGAACAAGGGGGAATATGACCGTGCGGAAATTATTTTTGAAGAAATCTATAAATGTGCGCAAGGGCACTATCCATCAATGGTGTTGCGTCAACGAGTATATTTAGGAGGTATTAAATATTATAAGGGTGCTTACGATTCAGCTCTTAACATTTTACGTGGAGTGCCGGAATTAAAAATGAACGATAACCCCGGCAGCGCGTTATTGTTTGCTGCTAATACATATCTTAAGGCAGGGATATGTGATACAGCCTATAAATATGCCAAAATTTTAGCTGGACTTGAACACTCCCCGAATAGAAAAGCCGGGTATAAATTGCTGTTGTCAGATTCTCTCAGAACTTACGTGCCGGTTGATTCCGTACGGTTATACGCAACTAAATTGAGCGAGCTGACGGATGCATACATGGAGGAAAATGGAAGCCGTGACGCGTTGATACAGAAATCTAAATATAATTATGACAAGCATGACCGTCAGCAACGTATTGAGAAAGAAAAGCGCGAACGCTACGGCTTATGGTTGATTGTCGCAGGATTTGCCTTATGCCTTAGTATTATTGTTTTTTTAATAATGGCCATACGCAATAAAAAACAAAGGTTGCAGGCAATCAAAGCACGTGATGAAATCCGTGAATTAAAAGCACGACTTGATGTTTCTGAAAACAGATACAATGATTTGTTCGAACGGAAAATAAGTGAACGGGTATCTTCTCTTCATCAAAAATTTGCTACATCAAATTGTGATAGTATAAGAGAGGGCGAAGTTGAAAATTTCAATATTCGTCTCAGGGAAGGCCTGATAAACAAATTTAAAGAATTATGTCCGCAGATTAAGGCCAAACCTCCTGTGAGTACAGAAATACTTGATAGTCCTACTTATGCCAGGATTAAAGCGTTGGTCGATAGAGGAGGAAGTATTTCGGAGGAATCCGCGTTCTGGTCAGAGATTGAAGAGATGATACTCAGGACCAGCCCAGACTTCAAAACAATTCTTCTATTATTGGTAGGAGACGAAATGAAAACATTCAACTATCAAATGGCATTGCTTATAAGATGTGGTCTGAAGCTGGTGCAGATATCAAGTCTAATAGGCAAGACGAAAAACGCTGTATCCTCTCGGCGGGAAAAATTAGCTCAGGATATTTTTGGTGATGAATTCCATTCTAAACCTAAATATTTTGATTATGTGGTATTGTTGATTTAGCACAATCCGTTGAATCCAGACAAAATTTGACTTACCAATTTTATTAAAGGACGCGCAGATGACTAAATCGCAAAACAACTGATAATCAATAATATATATTAATTAAGAACGTTCGAAATAGGCTCGGGAATAAAAACCGAACTTACTTCGAACTTTTTTTAATGAGGTTTTGTGCTGAATGTCCTAAATTTGCAAGCGAACATTAATCATTATTAGCATGAAGACTAAAATTACAAAAGTATTTCTATTTTTGCTTCTAATTGGAAGCGCCTCAAATGCTGTAGCGGGATACGGCGTCAAGTATGTTACCATGTCTCCTGCGCCTTACTATACAGAAAAAGAGCACAACGAATACGAAGAGAAAGGACACCGTACACCTCCACGTGATGTGCAGTGTACCATCGACGCGGCGGCCGGCATCCAGTTCGTCGGTATGGAGAAGCTGGAAATCCTGACGTTCGAAATCTACGACCTCTCGGGCGCGTGCGTGGCAGTGTTCGGTGACGAAGACTCGTTCCTCGACTTCCTCTTCGCGCAGTCGGGCGAATACCAAATCCGCCTCGTCACCGCCAACTGGGCCTACGTCGGCTATATCGGTGTGTGATTACAAATGCGCAAATAAAGTGCATCAATCATCACAATAGTTACAAACACCAAATAACAACCAACAGTAACAACGACTTAAAAGGTCGCAAAATTAAACTTTATGAAGAAAATAATTCTTCTGCTTGCTGCGGCAAGCATCGCGCTCGGCGCATCCGCACAGCTCCGCGTTGCAAATTCAGGTCAGGTACATGTCGGTGCCGTAATTCCAGAAACCTCGACGGCAAATTCGGACACAGTAGCGACACTAAGGATTCTCGGACCGGGTACGGATTACTCAGGGGGAAGAATCTCCTTCGGTAAAGGAGAGGTCAGCATAGAGCATTCGCAGGCATCAAAACTATTGACCAGCGGTAGTAGTTTAATTTTCCGTACGGGATCAGGTTTCTCTTTCCTCTGTGGCATCAACTCCATACTGTCATATAATAATTCGTTATCCGTCTCGGGAAGTACACCTGCACTCACAAGTTCAGTGAAGGTTTCTGCGCCGCAGTTCCTCACAACATCCGATGCCCGCTCCAAGACGAACATCGAGCCTCTGGAGAATATGGGTGAGTTGCTGCGCAACATCGCACCGGTCAGCTACACGCTTGTTGGCAATGCGGAGGGTGATGCCGAAACAGATGTCAACGGTCCGAAAAAGAGCAAAGCCCGCTCGGCACAGCATCAGTACGGTTTCCTCGCGCAGGATGTGCGCGAGGTATATCCTGAATTAGTATATGAGGATTCGGAAGGTATGCTGAGCATCGACTATACGGGCTTCATCGCTATTCTTGTCGATGCCGTGCAGAATCTTCAGGGGCAGGTGAAAGAGCAGGCTGAGACAATCGAGGCCTTGAAAAACGGCACAAAAGAAGGCGGCAGCGTGCCTGACGGCTCTGTTGTGGCGAGCCTGTCGCAGAACCGCCCCAATCCGTTCCGCACATCGACAGTGGTCAGCTGCGTGCTTCCCGACGATGTATCGAGCGCGTTCCTCTGCGTCTACGACCTCAACGGCAACCAGAAACTCCGCAATAACATCACCGAGCGCGGCAACGTGGACATCACCATCGAGGGCAACACCCTAACAGCCGGAATGTACATATACACCCTGATAGCCGACGGCGTGGAGATTGATTCCAAACGAATGATACTCACAGACTGAGTTTGTGTTCTTTCATCCAAATAAATCAATCAGTATGAAAAGACTATTCATAATCCTGTTCACCGTGGCATTGCTGTTTTCGTTTGCAAACGCAAATGAAAGTTTGCAATATGTGGTGAATGTCGATTACGGTGGCGCCGTAATCGGCACAGAGACGCACTCATCGGGTGAGGTTTTCAGTACAATACAAATACCAGATCTTGATAATTCAGCCGAAGTAAATGATCCGACATTACCAGTCAGATATCTTACATTTGAAGTCCCAACTTATGTAAGCAATTTCAAGGCCTCGGTACAATCCGCAGTGCTCCAGCAAACTGTGAGTCTGAATAATGCCATATTGCCTTTTGAAGCTGTTGCGGCCGATGGAGTGTCTCAATCGACAGGTGACGGAATCATTTATGGCGACGGATATCAGTCGACTGCCGACAAACCATATGCGGAAATAGCAGATGAATATTTCATGAATGGCAATCGTCACTTTGTTGTGTTAAGAGTTGCTCCGGTGCTTTACCACCATCACTCAAAAACTGTCGATTTCTTTAATAATATCAGTGTCAAGTTGGAATACAGCGACTGTACGGAGGCATCCATGAAATTTCGGCCTATATTCTCCAAGGGTTTTCAGGAAGTGTATATGATATCCGAACCCTCAATTGTCGCACGAAGTCCCAGACTGGCACAGGCACAGGTTGCTTCATCTGCAAACAATATTCTGAGCAACTATATAATCATCACCCCTGAATCACTTGCAGAAAGTATCCAGCGTTTTGCCGACTGGAAAAGCCAGAAAGGATACTCAGTCAAGGTTGAGACGGTGGAGGATATTCTCTCGGATTCAAGATTCCGCATTGGAACCAATGCAAAATGCTTTGACAAGGAATCCTGCATTCGTGAATGGATGCGTGAGCTGTATAAAGAGGAAGGTGCGTTCTATTGTCTCATTGTTGGCGATTTCCACACATCGGCACCAATCAGAAAATTTAAATATCCGGGAACAATCAATTATAAGAATCCACCGGTTTGGTCTAATCCCAATATAGACGAGTATATACCTACAGATGTATATTTTGCTGATCTAACGACAGACTGGGATTTTACGTTGAGTAGTGCGGGAATATATGTGAGTGATGTGACAAAAGCCTCTATGTCTCTAACGATTCCTGTGGGGCGACTACTGTGCTGGAATGATGAGCAGATTAATAACTTTACAGATAAAGTTATTACCTATGAATTGAATCCGGGGCAAGGAGACCCGTCATATTTGACTAATGGGTTTGTTGTCAAACATCAGGATTTCTTTAAAAAATATGGTGAGGATTTTCCCACAATATTCTCATATACCGGTAAATATAAAATCAATACCCTGAAGTCAAATTACGGTGATATTCATGCAGAATTAAGACCACTCTCAAGCGAGGTTATTGCTGCAATGAGAATTGCTGGTATTTATAGTCTTCAAGGTCATGGAGGCCCAACGGGAATAACTTATGCAACAATTGCTGACACCACAAAAAAATGGCCTTGGAACAGAAGCATTCTTGCATTGGAAGAATACAAGAATCTGAGTAGCGGTACAGAGTGGGACAATGGAGGAGGTCTCGACATGCTCGACAATGCCGGCAGACCGGCGATTGCGTATTCCTGGGCTTGTACAATTGCCCCGTATGATGACAAAGTCGGCAATCCCGATGTGGTATATAATATGGCTTCTTCTTTTACTGTAGCTGGCAGCTATGGAGGCCCTGCCATGTTAGCCAATACCAGACAGGGATGGTTCAAACGATCCAATCACCTTGAAGAGAACTTTGCCCGCCATATGGATGAATTCTTAAGTATCGGACAATTGGAGAATATATCGAAATGCGAGTATTCAGGATCTATGGAATTGGACAGATTTTCCAAATTTACTCATAATATAATAGGCGACAGTGAATTAAAAATATGGAAAAATGTTCCGACTCAGATGACGGGAAAAATAAGGACAAGTAATGGAACCTTCACTTTTGCTGGCCCAGCTGCAACTTACCAGTGTGGAGTTGTAGGACAAACTTCCGGATATAGACAGGAAATTTCAAGTGAAGATGGGTCTTTCTCATTAGATTTGTCCTCAGAGAAAAAACTTGCCGCAGTATATGTCGAATCGGACAAATACTATCCACAGACATTTCTGGTAAACGGCGCGGAACCAATAGACTTCGATGCGGGAAAATTTATTCTGCAAAACGCTAAATTTAACGTTATGTCGCGCTCTGGATCAGGTAGGTTCAATATTGAAGATTATTCTACGTATCTGAATGTGCAGGATTCAGGAAAAATTCATATATTTGCATTTGATTCTATCGAAGCTTATAATGGAATAGTTGTGGGCAATGGTGGAAGCGTCGTTCTTGAATGCGATAAGAAGGTAAATCTTTCGGGCAATACAATAAGTGAGGGCGGCGATATTTCTGTTGAGTCTGAAACTCTCGAACTAAGTTATGGCTTCACTGTCATGAAGGGTGGAACATTTAGTATGGTTCCTAAGAAATAAACATATTCACTATCCGGGAGATAATGTAACATGCATCCTATCTCCAGAAATGAAACATTTAAAAGACAGGTTTATGATATTAAAACATTTACTGGCGTTATGCGGAGTCGTCGCGGTTTTTCCGTCGTATCTATTGGCTACCGGCTACGCACCGATGATCGAGGAGGGTAAGGTATGGCAGTATGCGGGGCAATATAGCCGGAATGTCAATGGGTATGGCGAGGGCGGTATAGCCTATCATTCCATGAAGTTTGACGGAACCATTACCGTCAACGGGAAGGAGTATCACCGGTTCACTTTCTTCGAGTCAGAGTATTATAAAGGCACCCATGAGTACGGGGTTCTTGAACTTGCGGAAGTTCTGGAAAGAACCGGTCCCAACTACTTCTTGCGCGAGGAAAATGGCAAAGTCTATGTGCTGACTCTCGACAATAAAATGTTCAGCACCGAAACACTTGACGCAACACTTGATCCGTCGGTTCCGGAAGAGCGCTATAGCGAGTTCCTGCGATATGACTTTACTCTCGGAGATGGAGCGGAGTTCCAGCTGCCGACTGGAATTGATGTCGGTGAAGAGATGCTGCAGACTGTCTACATAAAGGAAAAGACTCCGGTAAAGGTCGCCGGGTCTGAACGGAAAGCGATTACATTCTGTGAGAAAGTTGAACTTCCCGAACCGCCGGAACAACCGGAACCGACGGGTCTCGGACAATCGGTGCAATCCGAAGAAGGAGAAACCCTTGTAGAATATCGTGAGGTATATCCCGGTTCGGTTATCGAGGGAATCGGTCCGGACCGAGACGGAGATCTGGTGGTCTTCGGCCCTCCGTATTCGACTTCCTTGTCAAACAATGTCAACGGTCCCGGCCAGGGTTCATTCCTTAATTATGTCGCCGACAGCGAGGGCAAGGTGATTTACGGGTCAAGACTTGCGCAGGGCAACGAGGATCCTCACTCGATACTTGCGCCCGGCAAGATGTGGAAGTGGGAGTTCATATCGCTTACCAGCGAGCCGGAAAGGTCAACTGTCACCGCCACGGTTGAGGATAAACAGCTCTATATCGGCAATCGTCCTGCCCGACGTGTGAGTGTAGTGTCGGATGCCGGAATGTTCGAGCCTTTCACAGTGGTTCTCTCCGAGTCACGCGGACTTCTCGAATTTTACTGGTCGGACAATCTGAGCGGCACTTATGCCTATTTCACCCCGGTGATGGATTTCTCGCTGGTGAAAGGCGAGGCAGTCTATGCGGAAGAGGGCGGTAGCGATTGGCTTGTAGGGAGAGTATCGTCAGTCTTCAACGAGACGGTATGCGGCATAGACCGTAAGTACCAGCGAATTGAGAGTCAGAATACCGATCGGTCTTTTGTATGGGTAGACGGTGTTGGTGCACAATACACCGACGAGTATATGACAATATTCCCTCAGGCAGACTGCGGCAACTCATTCGGTGGTATGCTCGAATGCTACGAGAACGGTGTCTGCGTGTTCAAGGCCGAGGACTTCGCACGTGGTCAGAACTCGGTAGAGGGAGTGTTCGATTCAGAGACCGAGACTGTAAAGTCGGGTGCAACCTATGACCTGATGGGGCGGCGCGTGGAGCGCGTTCTGCCCGGGTCGGTCTACGTCCGCGACGGCAAGAAGTTTGTTGGGAAATGACTGTAAAGATAGCCTGGGTGCGGGTTTGACCGCACACCAGGCCACAGAGCGAGTTTAAACACACGAATCCGGCAATGCGCCGGAGGATTTAAGCAAGCGGTTGCGCGTATCGGGTCACGGCATTGGATTCGGCCCATATGCGCAACCGCTTTTCGTGCCGGTTTACGAGTCTGTTTACAGACTCCGGTTTGTCGGATTGAAACTTTTTTAGTATTTTTGCGTATTTATAGTGTGATGCGGCTGTAAGGCCGGAAAAATACGTAAGAAAGTGGAACAGAAAAGTCAAGGGCTGCCTGAGGACCTGTCGGGAAATGTCGCCGGAGGCAATGCCGCAAACGCGCCGGAGAAACCGGAGCAGGGCGTGCAGGAGGACAAGTCGAAACGGGTCATCGAGGAGGCTGCCAATTCTGAATATAAATATGGTTTCACGTCCGACATCGATACCGAGATTGTACCCCCCGGTCTCAATGAGGACGTGGTGCGCTTCATATCCGCCGCCAAGGGTGAACCGGACTGGCTGCTGGAATACCGCCTGAAGGCATTCCGGTATTGGGAGACGCTTACGCCCCCCACGTGGGCGCATCTGCGCATTCCCGAGATCGACTTCCAGGCCATCAGCTACTACGCAGCCCCGCGCAAGAAGGAGCTGAAAAAGAGCATGGACGAGGTTGACCCCGAACTGGTCAAGACCTTCAATAAGCTCGGAATATCTCTCGAAGAACAGAAGCACCTCGCCGGTGTGGCCGTCGATGCCGTGCTCGACTCGGTGAGCGTCAAGACCACCCACCGCGAACGGCTCGCCGAGCTCGGCGTGATATTCTGCTCGATGTCGGAGGCCGTGAAAGACTATCCCGAACTTGTACGCAAGTACCTGGGCAGTGTGGTGGGATACCGCGACAACTTCTATGCCGCGCTCAACGCGGCGGTCTTCTCCGACGGTTCGTTCGTGTACATACCGAAAGGGGTGCGATGCCCGATGGAGCTGAGCACATATTTCCGCATAAACGCTTCGGGCACTGGCCAGTTCGAGCGCACGCTCATCGTGGCCGACGACGATGCCTATGTCAGCTACTTAGAGGGTTGCACCGCGCCGATGCGCGACGAGAACCAGCTCCACGCCGCTGTGGTCGAGATTGTGGTCGAGGAACGTGCCGAAGTCAAATATTCGACAGTGCAGAACTGGTATGCCGGCGACCGCGAGGGCCGGGGAGGTATCTTCAACTTCGTGACCAAGCGCGGACTCTGCCGCGGACACCGTTCCAAGATTTCATGGACGCAGGTCGAGACCGGTTCGGCCATCACATGGAAATATCCGAGCTGCGTGCTCAAGGGTGACGAGAGTGTAGGCGAGTTCTACAGCGTCGCGCTCACCAACAACCATCAGCAGGCCGACACCGGCACGAAGATGGTACACATCGGACGCAACACCCGCAGCACAATCGTGAGCAAGGGTATCTCGGCCGGCGAGTCGCAGAACAGTTACCGTGGTCTGGTGAAAGTGGCCAAGGGTGCCGACAACTGCCGCAACTACACGCAGTGCGACTCGCTGCTGATGGGCGACCGCTGCGGTGCGCATACGTTCCCCTACATCGAGGTCGGCAACGACACCTCGACCGTGGAGCATGAGGCCACGACCTCGAAAATCAACGAGGAGCAGCTTTTCTACTGCCGTCAGCGCGGCATACCCACAGAGGAGGCCATCGGGCTGATTGTGGGCGGATACGCCCGCGAGGTGATGAACAAGCTCCCGATGGAGTTTGCCGTCGAGGCCCAGAAACTGCTACAGATCTCGCTGGAGAACTCGGTGGGCTGAGCCGCTGACAGATTATAATGGATTAGGGAAATAAATAGAAATCAAATTGATAGAGAGAATAATAATAATCGACGGGATTGACCCGCAGACATTCTACGGACCCAACAACAGCAACATATCGCTGGTGCGCAACCTCTTCCCGAAGCTGCGTGTAGCCGCGCGCGGCAATGTCATCAAGGTGATAGGGGAGGAGAGCGAGACCGCCGAGTTCGAGAAAAAGGTCAAGGAAATCGAGGCGTACGCGTCGAAATACAATAGCCTGAATGAAGAGGCGATTATCGACATAGTGCGTGGCGAGGCTCCGGCACGCCGCGATGCTTCGGGCGTGATAATCTATGGCCAGAACGGCAAGCCCATCTCGGCGCGAAACGCCAATCAGGCGCGCATGGTGCGCAGCTTCGACGAGAACGACCTCACATTCGCGCTCGGACCGGCCGGTACGGGCAAGACTTACATAGCTATCGCTCTTGCAGTGCGTGCGCTGAAGAACAAGGAGATCCGCCGCCTCATACTGTCGCGTCCCGCTGTCGAGGCGGGTGAGAAGCTCGGCTTCCTGCCCGGCGACATGAAAGACAAGATCGACCCCTATCTCCAGCCGCTCTACGACGCGCTTGAGGACATGCTCCCCGCCTTGAAGCTGAAGGAGTACATGGATGCCGGTACGATTCAGATTGCGCCGCTCGCGTTCATGCGCGGCCGCACGCTCAACGACGCGGTCATCATACTCGACGAGGCGCAGAACACCACCACGCAGCAGATGAAGATGTTCCTGACCCGACTGGGCATGAACTCGAAGATGGTCGTCACGGGCGACGTCACGCAGATTGACCTTCCCCGTTCCACGCGCAGCGGACTGCTGAGCGCGTTGCGCATACTGCGCAACGTCAAGGGAATCGGCGTGATAGAGTATGAGAAGAAAGACATAGTGCGTCATCCGCTCGTGCAGCGCATAGTCGATGCCTACGAGAATGTCAAGCCCGAGGAAGAAGAGACCGTCAACGAAGAAGAGATATGATACAACCTGGAGATACCGTGCGCTACCTCAACGCGGTCGGCGGCGGAAAAGTTATTAAGGTCGAGGGCAAGATAGCCTATGTCGATGATGACGGTTTCGAGACCCCGGTTCAGGTGAGCGACCTCGTGGTTGTGCTCCCCGCCGGACATAAGCCCGACAAGCCGGGCCGCATGATGTTTGACCAGAAGGCGTTTGACGTGGGACGCACCTCGGTGCGCGAGAAACCGGAGCCGAAGCCGGAACGGGTGGCACCTGTACATGCCGCTCCCGAACCGGAGGAGTTCCCGGTAGAGGAGACTGAATATGGCGACGACATGACCGTGGTGCTCGCATTCGAGCCGGCCGATGTCAAGCAGCTCTCAACAACTGCCATCAACGCTCTGCTTGTAAACGATTCCAACTATTTCCTGTCATATCAGCTGCTCCGCCGCGACGGCGAGTCGGGATGGACAGTGGCCGCTCGTGGCGAGGCCGCTCCCAACGAGCTTGTGGAGCTCCGCAGCTACACGCAGGACTCCGTCAAGGAACTGGAACGGATTGTATTCCAGGCCATGGCGTGGAAACAAGACAAGCCCTTCGAGGTGAAGATGCCGCTGAGCGTTTCGCGCAAGCTCGACCTCACCAAATTCTACAAACTGCACTGCTTCCGTCCGAGCATGTACTTCGACACCCCGGTGCTTGAGGTGTCGCTGCTCGCGGAGCGTCCACGTCCCAAGAAGTAATCATGGCCGAAAGATGGTGGAGCGCCCCGATGGAGGGCGACGGCGGCAAGACGGTCATTGTGACCGGCCGCGACTATATGGAGAAGATTTCAGGGTCGGGGAAGTTCCCCTACCTTGTGCGAGTGTCATGGCGTTACAACGCTCTGCCCGACGGCTTCCCCGACGAGGCCGACGCGGAACTTATGGGGCGTGTGAACGACGCTCTTGAGGAGACGTTCCGCAAGGACAAGGCTGCGTATCTCGTGGCGATATATACGGGCGAGGGACGTCGCGACTGGCTATTCTACGCCCACAGCCTCGCCATATTCGGCAAGGTCTTCAACCGTGCCCTTGAGGATGTGGAGGAGACCGTGCCCTTCGAGATCGAGGCGCAGTCTGACCCGGAGTGGAGCGAGTATGCCGAGATGCGCTCGCTCAGCTATATACCCGAGGATGACGAGGAATGATGACCGCCGTCCTGAAAGCCGAGGCGTCCTGCTTCGGCTCCCTGCAATGATAAACATCTTGAAACAAAGAGAGACAATCTAAAACAATAATAATCAAATAATCTAAATACAGTTAACCTTATGAAGAAAACATTCTTTGTTCTTGTGGCGGCGCTCATGCTCTGCGTTCCCGCTCTGCGTGCGCAGGTCGTCACAACCGAACCTTCTCCGCTTCAGGAGGACTCGGAAAATGTCGTGGTGTATTTCCACGCCGACGAAGGTAACGGCGGCCTGAAGAATATGCCGGCCGACACCCATATCTACGCGCATACCGGCGTGAATGTCGTTGATGAGAGCGGCACTTCCGAGGAGTGGAAGTATGCTCCGGAATGGGAGGAAGACCTTCCCAAGTATCAGCTCGAATATGTGAGCGAGAATCTCTGGAAGCTCAACATCGGCGACATCCGCGAATATTACGGTGTGGCTCCCACCGAGACAGTGAAGCAGCTCTGCTTCGTGTTCCGCAACACGGGAGGCACAAAAGAGGGTAAGGATACCGGAGATGCCGACATCTTTGTCGATGTTTTGGACAGCGGCTTCCAGCTCGCCTTCTCCAAGACAAGACCCGGAAATATCCTGACATCGGCCGGTTCGGTGCGTTTCACGGCCAACACCACTATGGAGGCTGACATAAAGATTTATGTCAACGACACTCAGGTAGCCGAGGCAGCCGGTGCCAAGACCCTCCAGACTCTCTACAAGTTCGAGAATGTGGGAAGCTACGATGTCAAGGCCGTCGCAACAGCCAATGGCCGCACGCTCGAACGCTCGATCAGGATTCTTTTCGCCGGCGATTCAGAAGAGGCTGCCGACAAGACAGTTCCCCCGATGGGACTCACCAAAAACGCCGACGGTTCATACACTTTCTGCCTCGCGGCTCCTGAAAAGAAGTCTGTTGTCCTCGTCGGTTCGTGGGACGGCTATGTGGGCAGTCTCGACCAGGTGATGGAATATGTAGATGTCGAGAACGAGGGCGCGACTTTCCGCTATTTCAAGACAACACTCCCGGCTACTCTGACCGGCACCGAGTTCGGATATTACTATTATGTAGACGGTACTTACGGCGTGGGTGATCCCTATGCACGCCTTGTGCTCGACCCGAGCAACGACAAGTACATCCCGGCCGAGGTTTACCCGAATCTGCCGCAGTATCCCGAAGGTCTTCCGACCAATACGGTTGTGGCATGGCATTCAGACAATCTGCTCGACTACAAGTGGAATGTGACCGATTTCAAGGGGGCTGAGAAGGACAACCTCGTTATCTACGAGCTTCTGTTCCGCGACTTCACCGGCACCGAGGGCGCAGCCAAGGGCAACGGTACCGTGCGTCAGGCAATCGGCAAACTCGACTACCTCAAGAATCTCGGTGTCAACGCCATCGAGCTTCTTCCCATCAATGAGTTCAACGGCAACAACTCCTGGGGTTACAACCCTAACTTCTACTTCGCAATCGACAAGGCTTACGGTACTCCGCAGGACTACAAGGAGTTTATCGACAAGTGCCACGAGCTTGGCATTGCTGTGATTCTCGACGTTGTGTTCAACCAGTCTGACTGGCTGCACCCCTGGTACGTCATGTATAAGTCCGGTTCGAATCCCTTCTTCAACGCCACCGCGCCCCACGCGTACAGCGTGCTCAACGACTGGAACCAGGGTTATCCCCTTGTGGAGCAGCAGTGGAAGGATATGCTTCAGTTCTGGCTGAAAGAATATAATGTGGATGGTTTCCGCTTTGACCTCGTGAAGGGTCTCGGCGACAACACCTCTTATGCCAACAACGGTGACTCGGCAACCAATGCCTACAACGCAAGCCGTGTGGCCCGCATGAAGCGTCTGCACGACGCCATGCGCGAGGTTAATCCCGATGCATATTTCATCAACGAGAACCTTGCCGGTGCCCAGGAGGAGAATGAGATGGCCGCCGATGGCGAACTCAACTGGATGAACCTCAACAACGCAGGTTGCCAGACCGCCATGGGCTATTCGTCAAGCTCTTCGCTCAACAGCATGTGGGCGACAAAGGCAGGACGCACCGCAGGCAGCACCGTTTCTTATCTTGAGAGCCACGACGAGTATCGTCTCGGTTACAAGCAGGACACATGGGGCACAGCAGGAGTAAAGGGCAACCACAGTGTGAGTATGCAGCGTCTCGGCATGACTGCGGCGCAGATGCTCCTCGTGCCCGGATCGCACATGATCTGGATGTTCTCCGAGATGGGTAACGCCGAAAACAGCAAGTCCGCCAACGGTGACAACAACACAAGCCCCAAGATTGTGGACTGGAACGCGCTGAAGGATCCCGACAATGCAGGTCTTGTAGAGACATACCAGAAACTTATCGGAATGCGTCTCAATCATAAGGATCTTTTTGCCGAGGATGCTGCCTACTCGCTCAATTTCAGCACATGGGCACAGGGCCGCACCGTAGCGACATCGGCCAACGGCAAGGAGCTTTATGCTGTGATGAACCCGAATGTGACCGGTTCAATCGACGTGAAGGTGAACTTCCTTCAGGATAACAACGAGGCATATCATGTAGCGATTCAGAGCTACGGTTCATCGCCGAAGTTCGACGCTGTTGCCAAGACCGTCACTGTCGAGGCCAACTGCTTCGCTGTGATCACGACGACAGACATCTCAGGTGTCGAGGATATGGAATATGAGGCGGCAGATGCCCTCTCGGTACGTCCCGAGGCCGGAGCAATCCGTGTCAGCAACTGCGCCGGCCGCGTGAGCGTCTACACGCTCCAGGGCGTGAACGTAGCCAACGGCGAAGGCGACTGCGTGCTTCCGGTAGCCCCCGGTACCTACGTAGTACGCGCCGGCTCCACAGCCGTAAAGGTTGCAGTGAAATAAGATGCAGTGAAATAATAAGCACCATATCACACGATGACGGCGGAGCGCATTCCAGCGTTCCGCCGTTTCTATCTCCATTTGTTCATTTCGAAATGTACTTCTAAGTGAAATTTGCTTCTGAATTGTTCTGAATTTTAAGTTAAAAGTGTTAAAATTGGGTTGAAATCATAAAAAAGAGGAAAAAAACGGGCAAAAAATGTTCGGGTAAATAAAATTTATATTACCTTTGCATCGTTTTTGATAGCAAATACATTGTTTTATTATTTTAAATTTTTAAAGAGATGAAGAAAGTAGTTTATTCGCTTGCTGTTCTTTTCAGCGTAGCACTCGTATCTTGCGGTGGCAACAAGGCTGCTGAGGCAGTTGATACTGACTCTGTAGCAGTAGAGGTTGCTGAGGACACAATGGTTGTAGCTAACGACAGCGACACTGCAGTTGTTGTTGAGGAGGCTGCTGCTGTTGAGGCTGCTCCCGCTGACAGCGCAAAATAATTTGCGTCTCAGAACAGCTTGACGAAAGTCAAAGTAAAGAAATCGGTGAAACCCTTCCGGGTCTCACCGATTTCCCTTTTTATATACTTGGCTTCAACAAGTCCCATGAAGCGTCTGGAGTGACGCCATTAAAATATTTTTGCATATATTAAGGTTCGTTTGCGTTGGGGTGCCGTGATTTGGCAGCGGGTGCGGTTAATTTTGCCGGTGGAGATTAACTTCTTCCGCTGACTTATTTCTTACTGCGTGGGGGGTTGCGACACGCGTGAATCATTATCACTATCAGCATGAATGACTTGAATGCCTTTGTTAAAGATGAGATTGCCATTATTCTTGAGGAAGATGCGCGGCGTCGCGCGGCAAATTCCCGTACTTTCGACCCTGTGAGCGGCGAGGGGGCCACCGGCGAGAGATTCGTCCTTGATGCCGGTGGACTCGACCGCATGTTCCTTCCCGTTTCCATGCGTGCCGAAAGCGAGGTCGAGGAGCTGATGGCATGCGGCAGTGTGGACGCGCTGCTCCGTAAACGTACCGGTCGCCGGGTCACACAACGCGACCGTAATAACTTCACCGTACACTTTGACCGTCTGCGTCAGCTGCACGACTTTCCTTACTGGGCTGCCACCCGCGCTTATATCAAAGACAAGCGGGGTGGCGATGACGTGCTCTTCATCCTGAACCGTCCGCAGCGTAAGTTTGTGGAGAGGCTCGAAGCGATGAGACTTGCCGGCAAGCCGATCCGGCTGATCTTGCTGAAGGCACGGCAGTGGGGCGGGAGCACATGCTCGCAGCTGTACATGGCTTGGCTCCAGCTCGTACACCGGCGGGGCCTCAACTCGCTGATTATCGCACATCAGGGCGTTGGCAGCGAGGAGATAAAGGATATGTTCGACCGCATGATAGGACGCTACCCGCTGTCGCTGCTGCATGAGGAAGATGAGGAATACTCGGAAAAGGAGAAGCGCGTGGAATGGGTTGGCAAGACGCGGACAATGTTCCGCGTGCCCTCGCGCAACTGCAAGATAAAGGTAGGCACCGCCGAACGTCCCGACTCATGCCGTGGCGGTGACTACAGCCTTGTGCATTGTTCGGAGGTGGGAATATGGCGCAGGACATTGGGCAAAACCCCGGAGCAGATACTGCGCTCGGCCTGCTCGGGTGTGCTGCTGCAACCGATGACGATGATTGTCTATGAGTCCACGGCAAACGGCACCGGCAATTTCTTTCACCGCGAGTATGAGGCTGCCCGGCGCGGCCAGTCGCAGTTTGAGGCGATGTTTGTGAGCTGGTACGAGATTGACCAGTATTCGCTGCAACTCACCGACAGCCAACGCGCCGACCTCGCAAGAGAATTATGGGAGGGACGGAATGTTGACACTGCGGTGAGCGACCGCTGCCAGCCGGGCAAATACTTGTGGTGGCTCTGGGAACGAGGTGCTACGCTCGATGCGATAGCATGGTACATTTCCGAGCGTTCGAAATATTCCGACCATGGACTCATGGCCTCGGAATACCCGAGCGACGATGTCGAGGCGTTCGTGCATTCGGGTGCGCGGGTGTTCGACAAGTACAAGGTCGAGGCTTTGCGGAGCACATGCGTTGCTCCGGAATGGCGCGGGGAGATAGATGTGCCCGGCGCGGCAGATGTCGCCGGACGGTATGTCGGCGACGTGGAGCGGCGCGACATGCTGAGACGCGTCGGTTTCATACCGCTCGACTCGGGCGGCTGGCAGATATGGAGGCAGCCGGAACGGAGCGAGGGTATGCGCGTTGCAGACCGGTATGTGACGGTGGTTGATGTCGGTGGCCGTTCATCAAAGGCTGACTGGTCAGTGATAGTGATATTCGACCGCGCCCCGATGCTTGAGGGTCGTGGTCCGGAGGTCGTGGCGCAATGGCGCGGACATACCGACTTCGACATATTGGCATGGCGTGCGGCGATGGCCGCGAGCTATTATGACGAGGCGTTGCTCGTCATAGAGAGCAACACCCTTGAGACCCGTGACCCTGACCGCGATACCGACGGCAACCAGTCCAACTTCATACTTAACCGGTTGCGTGATGTCTACCCGAACTTATACGCACGTCCCCGGAGTGACGAGGATGTGGCGCGGGGTGCGCCGACGCGTTACGGCTTCCATACCAACGTGGCCACGAAACCGATGATAATCGGCACGCTTGTCAAGGTGATACGCGAGGGGCTGTATGTGGAGCGCGACCGGACATGTCTTGACGAATATCTGGCATATGAGCGGAGGCAGAACGGCTCATTCGGAGCGATAGCCGGATGCCACGACGACCTGCTGATGACGCGCGCCATCGGCCTTCACATCTGCTTCCACGAACTCGACGCACCCCGCCGCGTGGCCGTCCGGCAGCCCGGAGTGCGCCCTCAGCACCGTCCGTCGGCCTTCGCCGCCTGGTGAGAGGTCGTCAGTGACGGATGTGAAGGAAGCGGGCAAGGCCGTAGACGTAGCGGCGGAAGCCGGGACGGTAGCCCAACACGCGGTCGAACCAGCCTATGCGGCGACTGAACTGCTTGACCATCCAGCCGACATAGAACATGGCGAAGAGTGTGCCCGGACCGACTATGTTCCATTGCCATTCTCCCCAGAAGATATAGCTGCTCACCACCGCAAGCGCGACAAGTGTGCAGTCAATCATTATCTTGACTTTCGCGAACGGCATCCCTGTAACCCGGCACACCGCCACCTGGATTCCCTCGCCGGGCATCGTGACCGAACCGCAGCGCACCTCCATCGCTATGCCGAAAGCGAGTATCGTACAACCCGCCGCCTGCGCGAGAATCTGGTAAGGAAGTGTGTTGAATTCGAACGGAGAGGTAAGCCACATGTTGAAGTCGATGAGTATGCCGAACAGAAAACCGGCTACTATCTGGAACAGTTGCACCGGTTCGAAACGGCGTCGCAGCACGGCAATCTGTGCAAGCACGAGCACGACGTTCATGAGGTTGGTGTACTGGCCGATTGTCAGCGCGGGCACCATATCCTCGGCACCGGCGAGCGAGAAAGCCAACGGCATGGAGGAGATGACGCTGCTGCCGAGATAGCTGCGCACGCAGAACGCTATGCCGAGAGTCATTATGTCGAGAGAAATAAGCAGCCAGATATGCTGCCAGATGAACTGGATGATTTTTTCGCGGAGAGGAACAATTGCAGTATTTGACATAGTGGATAGTTTAGCCATGAACAGTAACCCCGGCCGTCCGGCCCGGTTGCCGTTCATGCAAAGATACAAAAAATCTGCCTGAAATGCAAGTCCGCGAAATTTGGGCTTTAGGTTTTAGGCTTTAGAGTTTAGATTTTAGCTTTAGGTTTTAGAGTTTAGATAGGGGCGGGTAGTGGCGGGCGATGGCGAGGATGGCGCGGCGGTCGGGGACGGAGGTATCGCCGTGGGGACGCAGCAGCGGCTTGACGGCATAGAAATCGGGGTTCTGCGTCACCTGATAGTCCATGGCTTCCTGGTTGGCCATGCCATGGGCGAGAGCCGCGTTCTCGATAGCCTCGTCAGAGTCCTCGACTTCGGCAAGACGGTCGGAACCGTTTACGAGCGTCACCTCAAGCGTCGCGGGATTTATGCGCACCTGCGGGTTGCTGTCGTAACGGTCAAAATTTGCGATGTATTCCTCTACAGCCTTGATGATGGCTGCCTCAAGCTGTGTGTTTTCCATAATGTCTGTTTTAAATGATTCTGCATCTTTAAATGATGCTGCCAAATAATGTGGCTCCGGAGAGCAGAAGCACTAAATTGATAACAAGAGAGCGTTGGCGTTGGTTGAACGAATCGGGACAGTCACGGGGTAAATCGGGGCGTTTGCCTAATGGACAGCCTCGTTATTAAACATTTATTTGCGGAATTTGTCATTTATTGTGACTGCATGTCCGTTCCGGTAAATGTTTTGGGACTTGTCCGGTATCGGCTGCAAAAAAGATTACCAACCAAGTTGTTGCTGATGAAAAGATATTCCCTATTGCTTTGTGGACTGATGGCTTCGGCCGCTGTCACGGCTGTCGCCGCCGTCATCAAAGGCGATGTCAAGGACTCTGAAGGTGAGGGTATGCCCGGAGTGGCTGTACAGCTCGTCACGGTGCCCGACTCGGTGCGTGCCGGTTATGTCATGACCGACATCGACGGATCATTCCGCTTCGAGAACCTCAAGCCCTCAAACTATCACCTGCTGCTCACCATGACCGGCATGGACGACATAAGCAAGATTATCGAGATTGCCGACAGTGCCGATACCAAGGATGTCGGTTCGCTGACCATGACCGAGAATTCGGTGATGCTCGGCGAGGCCGTGGTTACCGCAGTGCGTGCGGCGGTCGTGGCCAAGGAGGATACTCTTGAATTTAACGCGGGTTCGTTCCACACCAACCCCACAGCATCGGTCGAGGATCTTCTCAAGAAGCTTCCGGGCGTGGAGGTAGGCTCCGACGGCTCCATCACATCGGGCGGCAAGACGGTGTCGAAGATTCTGATTGACGGCAAGGAATTCTTTGCCGATGACCCGAAGATGGCCTCGAAGAATCTCCCCTCCAACATCGTGGAGAAAGTGCAGGTTGTTGACCGCAAGAGCGAGACGGCACGTCTCACCGGCGTTGACGACGGCGAGGATGAGACCGTAATCAACCTGACCGTCAAGAAGGATATGAACAACGGCTGGTTCGGCACGATCGGTGGCGGCTACGGCACTGACAACCGCTATCAGGGCAGTTTCAACATCAACTGGTTCAAGAACGGTAACCAGGTGTCGATTGTCGGCGGAGGCAACAACATCAACGAGATGGGCTTCACCGACATGGGGCGCGGTCGCTTCCGCGACTTCGGCGGTAACAACGGCATCAACTCCACCCAGCAGTTCGGCATAAACTTCAATGTCGGCAACGAGGAGAAATTCCGTGTGGGCGGAAATGTGCTTTACACCCATTCCGACCGCGACTCGCGCAGCCGCTTCGACACGCAGTACCTCTTCCCCGACTCGGTCAGCTACCTGCGCGGAGGCTCGCGCACACGCGACCGCGGCCATTCGCTGCGCGCCCAGTTCCGTATGCAGTGGAACATCACCGAGGCCGACGTGCTTGACTTCCGTCCGGAGTTCACGCTCAACATGCGCCGATCCGAGCAGCAGGACTCCTCGATACTCCGCGCGAGCATAGCCGATGCCGACAAGGTGAACAGCAACTTCGCCATGCGCGGCAACCGTGGTACCGACTACACGGCATCGGGACGGCTGATCTATACCCATAAGTTCCTGTCGCGTCCCGGACGCTCGCTCTCTGCCCAGTTCAACTATACCTTCTCAAACACACGCGAGAAGGCAACAACGTGGAACGACATCGAATACTATCTGCGTCAGGATGACAGCGAGCGCCTGTTCGAGTTCCTCGACTCGAAACAGTGGAGCAACTCGCTCGAAGGCCGTCTGACATGGACCGAGCCTCTCGGTGACCCGGCACGTGGCAATTACCTTGAAGTCGCATACAAGGCTTCGCTGCGTCTGAACAACGCTGACAAGATTACCTACGACGTTCCGATACCCGAGGGCTTTGACCCGTTCGAGACAGGACTGACAGATTTCAACTCTGTTCCCGAGGGTGCGGAGATGTCATACGACCTCAGCAACCGTTTCCGCAACAAGTTCACCACACAGGAGTTGCAGGTGGGCTACAAGAAGGTGTCGAAATCCTATAACCTGAATGCCGGTGTGACATTCGCTCCTTCAAGTTCGGAGAGCGAGGACCTCATCAATCCTGCCCGCAACATTGATACCCGCTGGGTCTTCAACGTGGCTCCTTACCTGCGGTTCCGCTACAAGTTCTCCAGCACATCGAGTCTGAGCGCGAACTACCGTGCCCGAACCTCGCAGCCCTCGCTCACGCAGCTGCAACCTGTGGCCGACGTGTCAGACCCGCTCAACATCACCGTGGGTAATCCCGACCTGAAACCGACTTTCACCCAGAACCTCGGCATCCATTACAATAACTACAACACCTCGACCCAGCAGTCGATATTCGCCGTGGCCAACGCGAGCTTTGCGCTCAATAACGTCGTGTCGCGAACGCTCACCGACCCGGAGACCGGTGTGCGCACCACAACCTATGCCAATGCCAACGGCAACTGGAACGTGTTCGGCATGTTCATGCTCAACCAGCCGTTGCGCAACCGCAAATGGCGTGTTATGGCGCGTTTCAACGGCCGCTACGCATCGAATGCCGGTTATATCGACGGCGAGTTCAACCGAAGCGGTAACCTCGTGTTGTCGCCGACGGCGGGTATGACCTTCTCTTCCGACGTGTTCCAGATGACGGTCAACCCGACCTACTCGTTCCAGATGGCGACCAGCACGCTGCAACTCCAGCAGAACCGCTACACGCATTCCTACGGCTTCGATGCCGACGCTTCGGTTTATCTGCCCTTCGGACTGGAGCTGAGCACCGACCTGTCATTCTCGAAGACCACAGGTTACTCCCAGGGTTTCGACAACACCCAATGGCTCTGGAATGCCCAGCTGTCCTACTCCGTGCTGAGTGACAAGTCGCTGACCTTCTCCGTGCGGGCCTACGACCTGTTGGGCCAGAAGAAGAACGTGAGCCGTTCGGTGAGTGCCAACATCATCACCGACAACGAATACAACGACCTGAGCCGCTACGTGATGTTTGGCGTGACCTGGAAATTCAACACCCTGAGCAAGAAGACCGGCAACGTCAACATGCCCGACGACCTCCCCCCGATGGAGCGCGGCACGCGAGGCGGTGGCCAGCGTCCCATGGGGCCGCCCCCCGGCGGCGGTCCCGGCCGCATGTAACCCCACCTCCTTAAGAAAGGTAGATGACTGATTTATTTTTAGGAAGGTTGTCGGTGTCGGGTGGTTGGGTGCAGAGGGTGGTGGCGAGGGCGTTCATGTCGAGGCATTGGGCGCGGGTGGGGTGCTCACAGGAGGGCTGGGTGGCGTAGTCGGCGGGGCTGAGCAGGAGGAGCTGACCGGCGGCACAGCGTTCGAAGTCGTGGAGCGCGGGTTTATCGCGGTCGCCGAATGGCTGATGGTGGATTTTTATGACACGGCCTCCTATGGCCTCCACTTCCTTTAGTATTTCTTTCTCTCGGGGAGAGATGAAGGCTGAGACCACTACTCCGCCGTTGATGGCGGTGGTGAGACATGCCTCTTTTTTGTCGTTGAATACCTGTTCGCTGTCGGCACGGTGAACTATCAGCGGCGTTTTGAACGGGTTTCTGAATAGGAAAAGATTTCCGTAAGCCTGGATTTTGCGGCCCGCTATTTCAAGGTCGCGGGTCTTGCGGAAGAAGTCGGGGCGGCAACGCCGCACCGCTAACCGATATGGATTCTGACGGATGTATTGGGAGACATCCTTGAGCAAGCGGAAGCTGTAGATTATCTTGTCGTTGAAACCGGTGTCAAATACACGGGCATCTGGATTGCCGATGTATTCGCGCCAAATCTGCGATATGCCTGTTTTTAGGCCCCCGAGGGCAGTGCCTACGGGTTTGGACAGCCGTTCTCTGACTTGTATCAGCATGTGTATGTGGTCTGGCATCACGATGTGGTCGAGAACTGCGATTTTTGGATGGTGGGTGTTGAAATCTTTGATTTCCTTTTCGATGATGCAGCCAAGGGGTGAAAGGCTTACTGTGACTCCTGCGGGGGTAAGTTCTTTTATCACTAAGGTTGAGAAGTCGGAGGCCGAGGGGTGCTTGGAGATTGTGATATGATATTTCCACGGGGCGCGGTAGTCGTGGTTGCGCTTGCGGCGATTACCGTGGTGGCGAAAGTCGGTTTTATAGGGTTGGGAAGCGGGCTTTTGGGAGGCAGGGTCGGTTTTCATGGGGGCTTGCTTTGGGGGATGGAGGATATTTTTCGGGCATCCGCCCTCACACGGCTCCACTACCGCAGCGGGCTGAGCACTGGAGAGAGGGGGCGCGGACCCGAAGTAAAAAAGCCTTGGGCGGCGCGTGCGCGGCTCAAGGCTTTTTGCTGTTGTCTTACCAGGATTCGAACCTGGACAGGCAGAACCAAAAACTGCAGTGCTACCATTACACCATAAGACAATCCTATCGCTCCAGAAGTCTGTCGCGCTGTCGCTGTGACTCGCGTAGCTTTCTCGGAACTTTTGCAAAGTTAATATTTTTTCGCGAATTACGCAAAATTAATTTCGGTTTGTACATTCGTGCTGTGCCGGCTTGCCAAATCGGAGGCAACAGGAGTTGCGGCGGGGCTGTGCGCGTGATTACACGGGGGCGTGGTCATGATTACATCAGCCAGTCTACTATGGGGCCGGCGAGGAAGGCGGTCAGGATGCCGTTGAGGATGAGGCCGAGGGTGGCGTAGGCTCCATAGCGGTCGCCGAACGCGCTGATGCGGTTGGTACCCATCACATGGGCCGCGGTACCCATGCTCAGGCTCTTCGACACGGGGCTTTTGATGTGCCCTATCTCCATTGTCTTGAGTCCGGCCATGGCTCCGATCATGCCCACTATCACCACTATGGCCGATGACAGCGCGGGTATGCCCCCTATCTGGCGCGAGATCTCGATGGCGATGGGCGTGGATACCGATTTGGGTGCGAGTGAACGCACAACTTCGGGACTCGCCCCGAGCCATGAGGCTATCAGCACAACCGACACTATGCCGACCACGCATCCAGCCAGTTCGGTAAGAAAGAGTGTGAGAAACTGGCTGCGGATATGGCTTAGCTCATTGTATAGCGGAAGCGCGAGGGCTACGATGGCAGGTTTGAGCCAGAATTCTATTATCCGGCCTCCGGCATAATATTCCTCGAAGCTGATTCCGGTGAGCTTCAGAAACGCGATCAGAACGGCTATCGTGATGACCATGGGATTCAGCACCGCCACGCGGGTGCGCCGTTGCAAGGCTGTCGCGCCCCAGAACACAAGGAATGTGAGTGTGATGGTTGTGAGGGGATTTTTGAGGAAGTCCATTATTATCATGAGGCGACAGGTTTTATTTGCGGTGACGTTTGGCGCGTTTGTGCATCAGCTGGTGGAAGTGGCCTGTGACCAGAAGCACGAGCAGGACGCTGACAACTGTTGCTGTGGCAATCGGTATGAACTCGGCAGCAATTAGGTCGAAATAGAGCATCAGAGCCACGCCCGGCGGGATGAAGAAGAACGCCATGTTGTCAATCAGAAAACTGCATACGGGACGCACCGATTTCGGATTGACAACTCCCCGGCTGAGCAGGATGGTGAGTATTATCATGCCCCAGATGCTTCCGGGTATGGTCATGCCCGGCACCATGGCAAGCAGCTCGCCAAGGATGAGGCATCCGAAGATGATTCCAAATTGTTTAGCCATAATCGTTTGTATGAAATGCAAGAGAGAGGTTCGGCAGCTGTGGTGCGAAGGTTACGTGGCACCGCCGGTCAAGCGCACATGTGGGGAGAACGAGAAAGTCCTCCCCACATGTCATGAGTTTATTGCGGGCTGTTTATTTCTTCATTGTGAAGTGGCGCGAGGCGAGACGGTAGCCGTCGCAGAACACCTCGACCGTGTAGTCGCCCGGGGTGAGGGTGGTGTTGACATCCCAGTAGATTGACACGGAAATCTCCTCGTTGGCGTATTCCACCTGACGGTGTGCCGTGGACTGCACGGTCTGGCCATCGACAGTGAAGTTGCCGCCCGCACCGAGCAATGCTCCCTCAGGCGAGATTATGCGCATGTAGAAGTTCTTCATGCCGGGAGCCGCAGTGTTGTTGGGGCTGACGGTGAAGCTGACGCCGAGCTGACGGGCCTTGGTGATGTTCTTCTCGACCTTGCCTTTCTTGTTGTAGGCGTGGAACGATACGCCGGTTATGTTGAGCTTCTTGGCGAGCTGTACGGTCTGGGTGAGCTGCTGGTTGGTCGTGGTGGCCTGGGTGACCTGGTTGGACAGCTGCTGGTTCTTTTGCTGAACCTGTTCGATTTCCTGTTTCAGGCCGGCATTCTCCTCACCGAGACGCTTGATTTCCTCAAGATAGTGGCGCACGATGCCCTTGAGGGTGGCAATCTCACCTTCGAGCTGCTTGATCTTGGCGCGGCTCGCGTTCATGTCCTTGTTGTGGCTCTTCTTCTCCTCGTTAAGCTCGCGGATAAGTCCCTCGACTTTCATGCGTGCCTCGTTGTACTTCTGCACGAGCGAGTCGTTCTTGAGGTAAACCTGCTGGCCTTCATACTGGTTGAAATCGGCATTGAGCTGGTTGAACTCATTGGTAAGCAGGAGCTGGTCGTTTGCGATAGCGAGGCTGTCGGCGCGTGCCGTGGCCTGGTTGACAGCGTGTGTATTGCTGTTGTTCCTGACGATGAGCACCACCACGAGGGCGATGAGGCAGACGAGGACGGCTGCCGCCGCGATTACTATGGTCTTGAACTTCTTGTTCATAATCAGTTACTGAATTAAGCTATTATCGCGCAAAGATAACGATTTACGCCGAATCCACCAAATCAACCGCGACGTTTTGAGGCGAGGAGGCGGGCGGCGCGGGCGCGGCGGCGTATGCGGTAGATGATGCAGCGGGCTGATTCGTCGGTCAGGTAGAATGAGGGTGCGGGCTCGCAGACGGTGGTGTCTACGGCGTGGGTCATGCAGAGCGACGGGTCGGCTTCCATCTTGGCACGGACGCGACGGAGTATCTCTTCGTACATGGCGCGGCGCTGCGGGTACATCTTCTCGACCGTTTCGGGATTGGCTCCGCGCAGCATGGCTCCGATCACGTCGGCTGCCCGGCGTTCGCTTACCCAGAAACGTGACGTGGGTCTCGCTGCCGCCAACGCGAACATTTCGCGCAGCGGCGTATCCTCGGCCGTGCGAAGTACCTCCATGAACGACGTGTATAGTTCCCGGTCCCGCTGCCGGGTAAAGTCTGATGTGCTCCCTCTCTTCTTCATCGTATGCTCTCGTAATAGTGATAAATTTTCGTGTGCCCCCTCGGCAAGTCAATCATGGCGCAGCCGGCCATCGTGGCTGCAAAGTTAGTAATCCTGACTGCTGAATCATTGCGTTAAAATGTAAAATAATTTTAATGAATATATATGGATGTTAAATTAAAGTAGATGTGAAAATTAAAATATTACTTTTGTAAGTGCTAAAAAACAGATGTTTATGTGGCTTGATTTATTACGCAACGCAAGAAGTAGTAGAACCTTGGTAATTCTTTTCATCGTGGGGCTTAGCTGTGTGATGGCTATGGCTCAGGAGGCTTCTCCGGTTGAGGTGGTTGCCGCCGGTGGGGAAGAGGTGCCGGAGAGGGAATCGCGTGGTCGGTTTATGTGGGGGCCGACGGTGGGGGTCGATATATTTGCTATGGAGAATTCCTTCGGCCCCATGCGCAGGCATAACAGCATGGGTTTCGGCGTGGCGGCCGGCGCGATGATGAGGTATCTTTATGATAACCGGTGGTTCATTGATGCGGGATTGAATTTCGCCTACGACTATGCTCCTGTTAAAGTTGCGGTCTTTAACCAAGAATCGGACAATCCGGATTTTGAAGAATATGATGCGGACCGTTGCGCGTTGCAGCTGCCCGTCTACCTTGGATATAGGCTCAAACTGGTGGACAGGTTTTATTTCAACCCTTTCACCGGCGTTATGTTGTCGTATGGATTAGCCGGTAGGATGGATGCTCCAAAGGGAATGCCTGAATATAATCTATATGGTCAATCGGGTGTATGGAGACGTTTCAGTGCCTCGTGGGCAATCGGTTGGAATTTCGATATAGGTGATTCGGTCGGGGTTGGTTTTGCTGCATTCTTTGGTGCCAACCGCATGGCACGCCGGAAAATATTTGAGACCTCGACGATGAATGAAGTGAGCTGCCGCGTATATTTCACTTATTGGTTCGGTGTGAAATAAGGTTTCGTTTCAGCGGCGCCAGAAGGAGGGAATGAAGAGGACGAGGTAGGTGAATATCTCAAGTCGGCCGGCAAGCATGACGGCTGTCAGCAGCCATTTCACCGTGTCGGGCAGCAGGGCGAAGGAGCCTTCCACACCGGTCGCCCCGTAGCCGAGTCCGTTGCAGCCGATACAGGATGTCACCATAAATAGGGAGTCGGTGAATGTATATCCGAAGAATGTTATAATAGCGGACGCTATTACGGTGAGAAGCATGTAGATTGCAGTGAACGCCGCCACACGCGAGACCATGCTGTTGTCGAGGGCGCTCCCGTAGAGCCTGACAACGTACATACGCTTCGGGAAAGCGGTGGTGTGTATCTCATTGCGTATGTTCTGCCAGAGCACAATCAGCCGGTCTGTCTTCAGTCCACCGGTGGTGGAGCCGGCGCACGCGCCGCACGTCATCAGCAATATGGTGAGCAGCAGCGCATATGAACCCCAGCTTTCCGCTCCGGCTACCGTGAAGCCGGTTGAGGTTATGGCCGACACCACATGGAAAAGAGGGTAGAGGAGAAGCTCGTTCCAGCCCGTGGCGTTGCCACGTATCAATGCGGAGAGCAGCAGGGAGACATATGCCGCGAGGGTCATCGCGCTGAACACACGCACTACCGAATTGCGGAAGAATCCCCGCACATCTCCCTTCCACAGATTGAAAAGCACCATGAAGTTGAGTCCGGCCACAAACATGACGACCGTCAGCACTGCGAGCACATAGTCGGAGTGCCAGAACATCACGCCGTCGTTGTGTGTGGAGAACCCTCCGGTGGCTATGGCCGTGAAAGTGTGGCACACGCTGTCGAAAAGGTTCATCGGCCCCACCCACAGCAGCAGGATTGAAATCAAGGTCAACGCGACGTAGACTCCCCAGAGCGAGAGGGCGGTCTGGCGGATGCGCGGGTGAATCTTGTCGTGGGTTATGCCGGTAGCCTCGGCGTTGAACATCGATATGCCTATCGATTTGTTAAGCTCCGGCAGCAGGGCGAGCATGAAGAGGATTATGCCGAGACCCCCTATCCACTGTGACAGGGCGCGCCAGAAGAGTATTCCGTGCGACATCACCTCGACATCGCGTATCACACTCGCGCCCGTTGTGGTATAGCCTGAGATAATCTCGAACATCGCGTCGGTGAAGCCGAGCGGATGGGCGCAGGTCATGAGCGGTATGATACCGAACAATCCGAATATCACCCATATGAAGGCGGTGATTATGAATCCTTCGCGGGCGCGTATTGACTCGCGGCAGTGCCGGGTGGCGAGTATTGCCAATCCTCCTGTCGCAGCCGCCGACGCGGAGGCGACGAGGAATGTCAGCCAGTCGCTCTCTCCGTAGATTATGCTGACCACCATGGGCAACAGTAATATCAACGCGTCGATCAGCACAAGCCGCCCCACGATGTTGACCATCGCCCCTATGCGCAGAGAAGTCTTCATATCAGTTTGTTACCTGTTATTTCCTTAAATGTGTGCCTGTTGCGGCCTTGTTATTTGAAAAGCCTCCTGACTTTCGACAGCGAGCCGGTCAGGAAGAATACCACCACATGATCGCCGGGGCGTATGTGCGTGCGTCCTTCCACAAGTTCCCCTTTGCCGTCGCGCACCAGCCCCGCGATTGTCAGCTCCTGCGGAAGGGACATCTCGCAGATGGGGCGTGACACTATGCGTGAGGTTTCTGTCGCCACCATCACCGTTACCTCCGCCTTGTCGGTGGCGACGCACTGGGTAGTGGCTAAGTCAGAGTCGAGGAGCATATTCATCACCATGCCTGTGTTGAGCTGCTTCTTGTTGACAATCTTGTCGATGTCAAGGCTCTCGGCCTCCTGCATGTACTGGAATTCCTCAATGCGTGCCAAGGTCTTGCGCACACCATGCTCGCGGGCCACCATGCACGACACGATGTTGGTCTCTGAAGAACCGGTGAGTGCTAAAAACATGTCGCACTGGTCCACTCCCTCCTCTTTCATTGTGACAACGTCGTTGGAGCGTGCGTTTACAATGACAGCGTCGGGAAACTTGAATGCCATCTCGCGGCACCGGTCGCGGTCCGGGTCGATGACCGTGACCGACGGTCCTGACCCGAGCAGACGCAGCAGGTTTTCCGTGACGCGTCCGGCTCCGGTAATCATGATTTTTCCCGCTTTTATCGAGTTTTTTCCGCATAGCTTGTGCAGTTTGTCGGCATAAGCAGGTAGAGTGGATATATAAAGAGTGTCGCCGGGGGAGATATGGTCGTCGCCGCGCGGTATGATTACCTTCTCGCCACGTTTTATGGCTGCGACGTGAAAGAACCTCGGTGACTGCGAGAGATCACGCAGGGTTTGGCCGGCGAGTGTGTCATTCTCTTTCACGCGGACACCCACCACAAGCAGCTCGCCGCGATGCAGACGGAACCAGTCGGACACCCAGTTGTGATGTATGAAGTGGAGTACGGTCTCGGCTGCCATCTTCTCCGGGCATATCGTCTGGTCAACACCCAGACGTCGCAGCAGGGCGGCAAGGTCGGGTTGTGAGAATTCCGGTTTGTCGACGCGGGCTACGCAGCGGCGTGCGCCGTGCCCCTTGGCGAGTTCGCAGGCCACGATGTTGGCATTGTCGTCTGGAGTGACGGCGACGAACAGGTCAGCTCTCCCCGCACCGCATTCTTCAAGGGCAGCTGCTGAGGTCGGGTCGCCGACGACGGTCATGAAATTGAACGAGGCGTCCAGTTCCTGAAGCCGTTCACGGTCGGCACCCATCAGGGTCACGTCCTGGTTCTCGACCGACAGCATTTCGGCGAGGTGTGTACCGGTCTCGCCATCTCCGGCAATAAGTATCTTCATTATTTCCAAGCGTTGATCAACCGCACAACTTCACGAGCCTCTTCCTGGGTCATAACCGGAGAGATGGGGAGTGAAAGCTCACGGCGGTGTATGTCCTCGGTTATAGGCAGATGGAGATGTGCCCACTCCTTATAACAATTTTGCTTGTGTGGTGGTATGGGATAATGAATCAAAGTCTGCACTCCATGGTCGGCGAGATACTTCTGCAGCTCGTCGCGGCGGTCGCAGAGAATGGGGAACAGGTGGAAAACATTGGCCGACATGTCGGGCGTCGGGGGAATTGTTACTGCCGGATTTTCGATTTCATCGAGGAAAATACTGGCTATCGCACGACGTTTGTCATTGTCTTCATCGAGATATTTCAGCTTGACATCAAGCACGGCGGCCTGAATTTCATCAAGGCGGGAATTGCGTCCGCAATATTCGAAGACATATTTTTTCGACGAGCCGTAGTTGGCGAGCGTACGGATCGTCTCGGCAAGTTCCGCGTCGCCGGTAGTGACGGCACCTCCGTCGCCGAGTGCGCCGAGGTTCTTGCCGGGATAGAAGCTGTGGCAGCCGGCTATTCCGAGGCTTCCGGTACGCCGGTCACCGAACATGCAGCCATGCGCCTGTGCGTTGTCCTCGATAAGAAGGAAGTCATTATCACGGCAGATTTTTCCGATTTCATCGGAGAAAGCGCACCGTCCGTAGAGGTGTACGAGCAGCATGGCACGGGTGCGCGGGGTGACTGCCTCTGCGGCGCGTGCCGGGTCGAGTTGGAGCGTAACTGGGTCAGGCTCGACAAGCACGGGAGTCAGTCCGTTTTCGGTGATGCCGAGAATCGAGGCAATGTATGTATTAGCCGGAACTATCACCTCGTCGCCAGGACTGAGCCGTCCTGACTCGATGAGAGCGCGGAAAGTCAGGATGAGCGCGTCGAGGCCATTGGCGCATCCCACGGCATGGGAAACGCCGATGAAATCGGCGAAATTTCGTTCGAACCGCCGGTTCTCCTCCCCCTGAAGATACCACCCCGAATTGACGACGCGGCTCACCGCCTCATTTATCTCAGCCCCATGCGCCGCCGTCACCCTCTCCAGATCCAAAAACTTAATCATAATAGATACGAACCATTGATTGTGAGATGTCCTCTCAACATGACAAAGTTAGCAATAGTTTCCCAAAGTTGCAAATCATTTCATATGGATTCATTCAGATGTGCCGCCCTCGACAGTGTGTCAATGAGCGGGTATATAATAAAAGGGGCGCACGGTTGGTGCGTCCCTTTGTTGTTTGGGTTGGTTGTTTGTGTCCGGGTGGGTCAGAGGAGGAGTTCGAGCATGTATACGTCGGCTCCGGCCAGGTAGCCGGCGAGGGCGGCGAGGGAGAAACGCTTCAGGTACCAGCCGAAGTTGATTTTCTCCAGACCCATGGCGATGACGCCGGCTGCGGAGCCGATGATCAGAAGGCTACCTCCGACTCCGGCGCAGTAGCTGAGGAATTCCCAGAATACACCATCCTGTACGAAGTTGGCTGCATAACCCACAGCCGAAGCGTCTTCGAGGGGATACATGCCCATCACACCGGCCACGAGCGGCACGTTGTCGAAGATTGAGGACAGTATGCCGAGAAGTACGTTGATGATGTAGACGTTGTGTACTTCCTCGTCAAGCCATGCGGCTGTCGCTGCCAATACTCCCGATGCCTCAAGCACGGCCACTGCCAGCAGGATGCCGAGAAAGAAGAGAATCGAAGGCATGTCGATGCGCGAGATTACCTGCGGCAGACGGTGCTGCTTGCGACGCTCTATGCGCTTGCCGTTGTAGAAAATCTCGGTGTAGAGCCAGAGCACGCCGAGAACAAACAGCATACCCACAAATGGGGGGAGGTGAGTGATGCTCTTGAAGACAGGAACGAAGAGAAGACCACCAACTCCGAGGCAGAATATTGTGGTGCGTTCGGCAGCTGACATGCCGTGGGTCTGTTCCTCGACAGGATGCTCGAATGGAGGTATCACACCCTTGAGCGAGCGTTGGATTATGAGAAGAGGAACAACCATGGCTACAACCGACGGCAGCAGCACGCGCTCGATCAGCGCGAGGGCTGTCACGTTTCCTTTCACCCAGAGCATGATTGTCGTCACGTCGCCAATCGGACTCCATGCGCCACCTGTGTTGGCGGCAATGATGATCATTCCGGCATACAGCCAACGTTCATGCTGGTCCTCGATGAGCTTGCGGAGCAGGAGCACCATCACGATAGTGGTTGTCATGTTGTCAAGCACGGCCGAGAATACAAATGTCACGGCGCAGATCACCCAGAGCAGCGTGCGCTTGTGGCGCGTGGTGATACGGCTTGTGATGACGGTGAAACCTCCGTGGATGTCCACAAGCTCCACGATTGTCATGGCGCCGATCAGGAAAAACAGAGTCTGGGTAACATCGCCCAGCGATTCCACGAGCTTCACGTCGGTCACATAACTGAGAGCCTGTTTGTGCAGGCTTTCATTGGCGAGCATCGGATGAGCGTCCACGTATGCCTTGAACGCGTCGCCCTCGATGAGCGGCACAATGTATTCCGCGCCGAGGGCATAGATAATCCATAGAAGCATACCGAGCATCAGAGCCGTCGCGGTCTTGTCGACACGGAGCGGATGCTCCAGGGCTATGGCGAGATAGCCGATGAAAAAGAGTACGATCAGAGTGGTGATCATGATGTTGGGTTAGAGTTTTGGAATTATGATTTTAGGTATTTTAAGGTAAACAAGTCCCGCAGACAGCTTCAGTCTGCGGAACTTGCGGATCGTGTTTTCGTGGTGTTATTTTTTCTTCTTTTTCTTGGAAGAGGCGGAAGATTTCTTCTTGGAGCTTCCGGAAGATTTCGATGAAGCATTGGAGCCTTTCTTCTTGGAGGCGGTAGACTTGGAAGTAGTCGCCTTGGCCTTGGAAGGGAGCTTCAGCGCGTCGCCGGGATGGAGCTCGTCGCCCTTCAGGCCGTTCGCCTTCTTAAGCTCGGCAACGGTAGTGCCATACTTCTTGGCGATGGTTGTCAGGTTCTCTCCGCTCTTGACCGTATGGGAAGTGGGAGCCTTGGGCTCGGCTTTCTTCTTTGAAGTGGTCTGCTTGGTTGACTTGGCGGGAGCCGCAGTGGTCTTCTTCGAAGTCTGGTTGTTGTTGTTGCTCCACGTGTTCTCCTGACGGGCATAGGAACTTGACTTGGTGGGTGCAACCTCGCGTGCGCCCGAAGCGTCGGCAATCTCCTTCGAAGTCGTTATGCGGAGCATCTGACCGGTGCGGAGTGAATTGCGGGTCAGGTTGTTCCATGACTTGATGTCGTCAGTCGATACCTGATACTTGTCGGCTATTGCAGCGAGGGTCTCGCCCGGCTCGACCTTATGGGAGACAGTCTTGGTCCCTCCGCCGTTTCCGCCACCTCCGCGGCGCACAGCCACCGGCTCCGCCTCTGCTACCTGCTCAAGAGGCGTGTCGTCAATCTCGGCAGCCTCCTGCTCAATGGCCTCGGCAAGAGCGGCATTGGGCTGCTCTCCGGGTTGGGCATCGGTGCGGCGTGAGTATTTTTCGGCCTCATAGGCGAGGATGTCGCTCTCGCTCATGATGTAGGCGTGAACCTGCTGCGAGGGGAGGACCAAGGTGTACATGCGGTCGGGACGTCCCGGAATTACATCGGCGCGGAACTGCGGGTTGAGCACTCTAAGCTCATCGACAGGAATGTCGAGCACCTTTGAAATCTGCTTGAAGTGAACCCGGTCGGAAATCATCAGCGTGTCGGTCACGAGCGGCTTGGTGGCCAGAACCGGGCTGATGTTGTGATACTGGTAGTAGTTCATCACATAATTGGCGGCGATGAACATCGGCACATAGCCACGAGTCTCTGCGGGCAAGAAGTAATAGATTGACCAGAAGTCATGGTCGGAAGGCTCACCTCCGGCGCGGCGTATGGCCTTGTTGACAGTTCCGGGGCCGCAGTTGTAGGCTGCGATGGCGAGCGACCAGTCGTTGTAGGTGTCGTGGAGGTCCTTCAGATACTTAGCCGCACGTTTCGACGAAGTGTAGGGGTCGCGGCGTTCATCTACAAGCGACGAGATCTCCATGTCGAGACCCTTGCCGGTGGCGAGCATGAACTGCCACAGGCCGGTGGCTCCATGCTTTGACACGGCGTTGGGGTTCAGACCCGATTCAATCACTGGCAGATACTTCAGTTCGAGCGGCAGTCCGGCCTCTTCGAGAGCCTGCTCGAAAATCGGCATGTAGTAGAGGCTCAGACCGAGCATGGCCGACACCGCGCCGCGGCTCTTTGCCGTGTAACGGTCTATGTAGCTGCGCACAATCTGGTTGAACGGCATCTCGATGACGGTGTTCAGCTTGGAGAGACGGTCGCGGATAGTGGCATCGGAGACATTGGCATCGCCCTGACGCTTGTAGCGGTCGTCGGTGGCGGTGTAGTTCTTCAGATACCAGCCTTCGAGCATCTTCTGCGTGTCAAGCTCATAGCTCTCCGGATAGATTATGTTCGAGTCTGTTATGTCGGTCTTGAGGTCGAGCACATTCTTTGCCTTGTCGGCATGGGCCGTCAGGGGGAGGAAAAGTGCCGCCGCCGCAAACGCGATATGGAGAATTCGTTTTGTCATGATTATATTGTTCGAGGTTTGATTCGAGGTTTAAGGGTCAGAACGTCAATGCCCAGTTTAGTCCGAGAGCCGGTTTGCCGCTCCGTCCGGGCTGCTGCATCAGGGTCGGTGCCCAGTCGACCGAGAGGTCTGCCGAGACATCGAAGTGAGTCAGCGAGGCATCGACATAGGCATCGAGCATACAGAGCGCGTAGAGGGCGACAAGGCCGATTATGCACATGTCGCGGTACCTGCGTGCCGAGTCCTTGCGTGCCTTGAATGTCTGTTCAAGCCATGTATGGTCAAGATCCTCCTCCTTGACAGTCGGAGGGAAGAAATCCATGTACGACTTTGTCTGCGGGTCGTTGTCGAGCAGGTCACGGTATCCCTGCATGTAGTCCTCGTACTGGTTGTTGTTCCAGTTCGTGGCGTAGCCGAGACCCATGAAACCGCCGATCACTATCGGCAGCTTCCAATAGCGGCGGTTGTAGATCTGACCTAAACCGGGGCAGAGAGCCGACAGCCACACGGCGCGGGTGGGAGAGGGATTGAAGGGAATCTTGCCGTTCTCGTCGTAGGCATAGTCGTCGGCGCGAACCTCGGTCGGGGGTATCGAGTCAGACTCAGCTACGGGCAGGGCGAGTTCCGCGTCGAGATATACGGTTGAGTCGTTTGGAGCAGCCGGTGCGGACTGTGTGCCAGGGGCATCTGCGGGTGGGGTTGTGCTGAGATCGTCCTGACGGACGGTCGCGGCCACGCAGCGCGGGGAGAGATACCCGACCGGAAAAGAGAGAATGATACAGAGCGCGGACACCAACAGCCTTTCAAGCGGGCCGCAGTGTCCGGTGGAATCCATGTGTCTCGTTCTGCTCATTCTGTTGTGATGTTGTTGATTGTCTTCTTATTCGAGAGCCTTGATGAGCCGGTGCAGTTCGTCGTCAGAAGCGAACTTGATTGTTATCGTGCCTTTGCCGTTGGGGTTTCGGGTGAACTTCACCGGGGTGTTGAACCGCTGCGACAGCTGTTCGGCGAAACCGGAGTAGATGTCGTTGGCCGCTTCAGCCGGGGTTGCGGCGCCCTCCTTGCGTTTCCCCTCCGAAAGGTCGCGTGCGAGCTTCTCGACAGCGCGTACCGACAGCCCCTCCTTGAGAATCTTCTTGTAGAGTTTGAGCTGGTCTTTGGGGTCGGCCACAGCGAGGATGGCGCGGGCGTGTCCCATGTCGATAAGGCGGTCGCGCAGACCGAGCTGAATCTCAGCCGGGAGCTTGAGCAGACGCAGGTGGTTTGCTATGGTGGCACGCTTCTTGCCGAGGCGTTCCGAAAGCCGTTCCTGAGTCAGGCTGTATGAGTCTATGAGTTTCTTGAAGCCCAGAGCGACTTCTATGGCGTTGAGGTCCTCGCGCTGGATGTTCTCGATGAGAGCCATCTCGGTCATCTCCGAGTCGGATGCAGTGCGGACATAGGCGGGAACCGATGTCAGACCGGCACGCGAGGCAGCGCGCCAGCGGCGTTCACCGGCTATAATCTGATAGTTGCCATTGTCGGTCAGACGCAGGGTGAGGGGCTGTACAATACCCAACTCGCGGATTGAGACCGCAAGTTCATCGAGGCTTTCCTCGGAGAATGTGCGGCGCGGCTGTTCAGGGTTGGGAGAGATGCGGGCGATGTCAATCTCCGAGATGGCGGAGCTGCCGTCGGTGCGCACCTCGCCGAGGCTTATCAGCGAGTCGAGACCACGTCCCAGGGCGTTTCGTTTCGGTGTCATTTCTTCTTCTTGTTACGTGACCGCAATTCCTTTGCGAGCTGAGTATAAGCGATTGCTCCGCGTGAGTCTGGGTCATAGAGGATGACCGGGAGACCGTGGCTCGGCGACTCGGAGAGCTTGATGTTGCGGGGAATGACGGTGGTGAACACCATGTCGCCGAAATGTCCCTTCAGCTCCTCGAAAATCTGGTTTGCCAGACGGAGGCGTGCGTCGTACATGGTGAGCAGGAAACCCTCGATTTCGAGCTGCGGACGCAGGCGGCTCTTGATGATGCGCACGGTGTTGAGGAGCTGTGCGATACCTTCGAGAGCGAAATATTCCGCCTGGACCGGTATCAGTACCGAGTCCGAGGCTGTGAGGGCGTTTACGGTTATTATGCCGAGAGAGGGGCTGCAGTCTATGAGTATGTAGTCATAGCGGTCCTTGACCGGTTCGAGAGCTTTTGCCAGCATACGCTCGCGGTCGGGGCGTGACATCAGCTCGACCTCCGCGCCGACAAGGTCTATTCGCGACGGGATGATGTCGAGGCCCTTGACCTGTGTGGGCATAATGGCATCGGCGGCGGGATAGCCGTCGATAAGGCATTCGTAGATGCTCGCGTCGGAGTCGGTGGGTTCGACGCCGATACCCGATGTGGCGTTTGCCTGCGGGTCGGCATCGACGAGAAGGACCTTGCGCTTGTCAAAGGCGAGACATGCGCCGAGGTTGAACGAGGTAGTGGTCTTGCCTACGCCACCCTTCTGATTTGCTATTGCTATTATTTTTCCCATAAAGGTGAATTCAGCAGCGGTTCGGATTGATACAGCTACTATTATTTTGCAAAAATAGTGAAAATTCGCCGATTATCCGAATGTAAAGTATAAAAAGCGCGGCTTCTTTAAGAAAGTTTAAGAAGCCGCGCCGGAACAGTAATTGAGATTTCCTGTATTATTCCGATTTGTTTTATGTTATTGCCGCTGATGCTCAAGCCTTGACCGGCACTGCGGACTTTTATTTCACAATGATTTTGCTTGTCGATGAGCTTGATTTTACGATATACAGGCCCGCTGGAAGGGTGGGTTGAGGTTCACTGGCTCCGTCTTCGGCCACACGCACGCCGTCGATGGTGTAGTACACGCGGTGTCCGAGGTCCGGGTCTACGGCAGGATTGGATACTCCCGCTGGACCATCTACGTAACTCACCAGCTCCGGCTCTGAGAGAAATCCGTAGTAGCCGTTACCTCCATCTATGGCGATCGCTAAATAATACTGTCCGGCCGGCAGGTCGCAGAGCAGCCTTAACGGAGTGTTATACTTCAATTCCTTGCTTTCGCCCTCTTCGAGATCAACCACCATCATGTAACCCAGTGCGTAAAGCTCCGTGCAATCTTCCGACAAAATCAGAGCTGTAACGAAGTTGTGGTAAGGGGCACCGGTATTGTTGGTTAGCGTTCCCGTCACGACAATATCGCCATCGGCAGAGATGTGTGTGGGGTACTTGACATCGGTAAAATCAGGTGCTTCCTTTAGGACCGGAGTAAGTTCCACATCATCTCCGGTCTTGTCGAGTATGTAGCTGGTCACAGAGTATGTATAACCAATCACTGGCAAGTATTCAGTGCTGTCACCGAGAGTGTATGCCATGGTGATGGTGTATCTGCCATCTGGTATCTCACTGAGATAGGCACCATACCCGGACTCTCCCCAGCTCACTTCTATCGGCCCTTGGATCTCCTCCATGATGTAGATGGGGTCGCCCGAAGCACGTCCTGTCATATCAATCGGCTGGAAACATAGTCCGATAGTTCCGGAATGCATGACACCGGGTCCGGTATTGTAGATTACGTTGTCTTGTATCAATGCGTCTTGACCTTCGTGGACAGTCTGCGAGATGTGCAGGGGTTCGTAATAAGCCATGACGGCATGCTCCCATTGCGAGGTGCCGGTGCGGTCAGGTCTTATGCCGATAATAGCGTCTTGCATGAAGTTGAATCCTGCTGCCGCGCCCCCGATGCCCTGTTCGAGGGGGTCGAGAGCATCGAGAAGGAAATATCCGTCGCTTATGCCTCCCCATCCCCAGTTGAAGTGGAAATAGCCGTCTGATGAATAGCCGTCGCATATGTAGGAGTGGCCTCCGTCATAACTTTGGCCATCATAAATCACGGGTCCATCCTCCTGCAGGGACTTGTAGATAATCTCCTCCCAGTCGTAGAGGGAATAATGGTCGCGATAGATGAATCTTAGTGATGACTTGTCATAACGGAAATGATTGCCAAGTGCCGGAGCTATTGTCAGCGATCTGGCACTTGATGCGTAAGAACTATACTCCATCTCGACCGAGTAGCCGGCTGCACGCATAAGTTCGGCCACGGCATTGCACTGTTCTTCATCGGCATGGCCGGTATATGTTTCGAGCATCCGGCTCCACTTGAATGTCTGGCCGGAGAAATCCAGAGAGAGCGTGGTGCCGTTCCAGTCATAGGCTATGGAGCCCTCGCCTGTCTCGGGCCAGTTATGGTATTTCATGGCCTGTGACATAGCCGTCGCCACACATCCTGTCACCGACAGCTCTCCGTTGTCTTCGGGACAGAGGTTGTTATATGGCGTATCCTGGTCCCAGAGTGTCTTGCAGAGGGGTGTGATCGCCTCTCTTTCCGGACGGGCCTTGGAGATCCGGCGGGATTTCTTGTGCGAGGCGGCATATTCCACCTGACGAGCGAGCTGGTCGAGCCAATATGTCATTCCGGGAGCAATATTCCCGTTTTCATCGGTTAAATTTGTCTCTCCGTATCCAAGCAGAGCCGGTGCTCGGTCATCAGCCGGAGCCACGATGAAGCCCTCCGAGGCCGGACGAGTGAAGACATAGATGGCGTCGGAACCGTTGCTTTGGCGTGTCGTCGCGAGGCGGTACGAACCGCTGTTTCCGGCCACGCGTCGCGGGGCGTCGCCAAGGGCACGCTGTAATGCCGCTTCGGGAGTGAGCGGCGTCGCCTGTGCACACAAAGGCACAAGCAGCGTCAACACGATTGATGGAAATCTTTTCATAAAGTTATGTAGGTTATTTGAGGCGCGAGGTAGCTTCGCGGATGCGTCGCATGGCCTCGCGGATGTTGTCGTCGGAGGTGGCGTATGACAGACGGATGAATCCGTCGGCGCAGAATGCCGCGCCATCCACACATGCCACGTGTGCCTCTTCGAGAAGATACATCACATAGTCCGCGCTCGAAGTGATTGTCTTGCCGTCGCAGCTCTTTCCGATGAGTGCCTTGACGTCGGGGAATAGGTAGAACGCACCCTGCGGGCGGTTGACCTTCCAGCCCGGAACTTCGGCTGCAAGTCCGCAGATGAGGTCGCGGCGGCGTTCGAATGCCCGGCGCATATCCTCGACACACTGCTGTGAGCCGGTATAGGCGGCTTCGGCAGCTTTCTGTGCAATCGATGATGCTCCCGATGTGTACTGTCCCTGAAGTTTTGTGACAGCCTTGGCTATCGGTTCCGGCGCGGCGAGGTATCCTATGCGCCATCCTGTCATGGCATAAGCCTTCGACACGCCGTTGACGAGTATGGTGCGTTCCATCATGCCGGGGAACGAGGCGATGCTTTTCACTCCGCCAACGAAATTGATGTGCTCGTAAATCTCGTCGGAGAGGATGAGAATCGGGCTGTGGGGTTCGAGAACGCGGGCAAGAGCCTCGAGTTCATCGGCAGAATATACCGATCCGGTCGGGTTGCAGGGAGAGTTGAGCATGATCATGCGCGACTTGGGTGTGATTGCCGCCTCAAGCTGCGCGGGTGTGATCTTGAAGTCATTTTCGGGCGATGCCTCCACAAGTACGGGAACACCTTCGGCGAGCTTGACCATCTCGACATACGACACCCATGCCGGAACCGGAATGATTACCTCGTCGCCGGGATTGACTGTTGCGAGAAGGGCGTTGGCAAGTTCCTGCTTGGCACCGTTGCCGACCACAATCTGCGAGGGTTTGTATTCGAGACCGTTCTCGCTGCGGAGTTTGTCGCACACGGCGCGGCGCAGTGATTCATAACCGGCCACGGCAGTGTAACGTGAGAAGTTGTCGTCGATAGCCTTCTTGGCAGCTTCCTTGATGAAATCGGGGGTGTCGAAGTCGGGTTCACCGGCCGACATGCCGATTATATCGACTCCGGCTGCACGAAGCTCGTTGGTTTTCTGGAGCATGACCAGAGTGGCCGATGCCGAAAGATTCTCTACACGTTGCGAAATGTGGTTCATGACTTTATTCGTTTTGCAAATATAAAGGGTAAATGATTTTTATGCAAGTACTGAAAATCATTCTCCGTAAAACTGGTTGATTTTACGGAGAAAATGGTAGCCCGCTTATTCGGGCATGGAGAGGATTTTGGGAACCACCAGCTCTATGGTGGTGTTGGGGTCGAGGCGGTGACCGCCGTCGAAATCGGTGGCGTCGCCGTAGTGGGAGAGATATTCATCCTTGCAGTTCACGACGGTGTCCTGTGTGCCGAAGAAGGCCGACACAAGTTCCGGACTGTCAGGTTTGCGGCCTATTATGCCGAATTTCGGGTCGAACTGCTTCTCCTCCAGTTTCTGGTACTTCTTGACCAGCTTGGCCGATACCTCGAAATCCTTGGCTCCGTCTACACGCGGGTTGTGGAAAGGAAGTCGCTGGCCGACCTTCTCGGACAGATGTTCCGAAGGATGGAACGACGGGTTTATGAGAATGCGGTGGAATCCGCGGAAAAGCTGTGCGAACATTCCGCCCATGGATGTCCCGACTATTATCGCGTCGGGTCGCAGCAGGGTAGCGAGACGTTTCAGCTCGGTAACCGCGACTTCAGGTTGAATCGGAATGTCGGGCGATATGACCTCATGCTTGGCGAGTGTGCGCCGCAGCCGCTGTGCTGTGGTTGACTGCCCGGAGGATGATAGGCCGTGGAGATATACCACCTGTCTTTTCTGTGCCGGCATAGTATGATTGGTTTTGATTATGAGGGTTCAGGTTTTGCGGTTCAGGCTTTGACTTCGGCCGGTTTCTTGGGAGGTGCCCAGAGATAGAGCTTGTCGGACGGCCGCACCTTTTCGGGTACGGGCATGGAGAACAGCTGACCCTTGGTAACCCGCTCGACCGGCTTGAGGTCGAAGCGCAGCTCCTCGACTTTCATGATGATTGCACCGGTAGTAGGTCCGGAAATCACGATTTCATCGCCGATTTTCAGCTCTCCGGCCTCCATCAGGAATTCCCCGACACCAATTTTCGAGAAGTAGCGGATGGTCTTGGCGGCATACTGCTTGACGCGTGTTGCCGACGATCCATATTTCGAACTCCACTCTCCGAGACGCTGTCCGAGGTAGTAGCCGTTCCAGAATCCACGGTTGAAGACCTTGGTGAGGCGTGCGTCCCAGTTTTCCACCATTTCATCGGAGAAATTTCCCTCTGAAATGGCCTTCAGGGCCTCGGAATAACATGCCACGGTCTCGGCCACATATTCCGCGCCGCGTGCGCGACCCTCGATTTTGAAGACGCGCACACCGGCATCGACCATCTTGTTGAGGAAATGGATTGTCTTCAGGTCCTTGGGCGACATGATGTATTTGTTCTCTATGTCGAGCTGTTCGCCGGTCTCGCGGTCGGTCACGGTGTATGAACGACGGCAGATCTGGTTGCAGGCTCCACGGTTGGCCGACGAGTTCATCTCGTGCAGGCTCAGGTAGCACTTGCCGCTGACAGCCATGCAGAGCGCTCCGTGGCAGAACATCTCCAGACGTATGGGGCGCCCGGCGGGTCCGGTGAGTCCTGTCTCCACAATCTGACGGTGGATTTCCGCAACCTGCTCCATGTTGAGCTCGCGGGCGAGCACCATCACGTCGGCAAACTGCGAGTAGAACTTGACAGCCTCGAAATTTGTGATGTTGACCTGGGTTGAGATGTGGACCTCCTGCCCGATTTCGCGTGCGTAGAGAATGGCAGCCATGTCCGATGCGATGATTGCCGAGATTCCGGCCTCCTTGGCGCGGTCGATTATGCGGCGCATCAGCTCCATGTCGGAGTCATAGATCACGGTGTTGACGGTGAGGTATGTCTTCACGCCACGCTCCGTGCAGAAAGCGGCTATCTCCGCCATGTCGTCGGCGGTGAAATTCGCGCTTGAACGGGAGCGCATGTTAAGACCCTCGATACCGAAATAAACGGCGTCGGCTCCGGCCTTGACAGCGGCTGCGAGTGACTCGCGGCTGCCCACAGGGGCCATAATCTCAAAATCTTTTCTATCCATATGCAGACATGCGGACCATGCCGGTCCGGCGATTGCTTATATTGATGTCCGGGCATTCAGACCGGACAGGTGTTTTATCTTTTTGTGCTGATATAATATGTTACCGCCCCGAAAGTCAGTGATTTCCATCGGCAGTCAGACAGCCCCGCCGCTGTCATCAGCGCGGTCATCCGGTCGCGCTGGGGAGCAGCGGCAATGCTTTCGGGCAGGTAGGAGTATGCCCGTGAGTCGCCCGACACCAGCTTGCCGAGCGCAGGTATGATGTGGCGCGAATAGAGGCGGTAGCACGCTTTGGTAAGAGCGTTGGCAGGTTCCGACAGCTCAATCACGCAGAGGGTGCCCCCTCTGCGCAGAACGCGCGACATCTCGGCATATCCTCGGTCGAGATGCTGGAAATTGCGCACGCCGTAAGCGACGGTGATAAGGTCGAACGATTCGTCGGCAAACCGCAGGTCGAGCGAGTCGCCTTGTTCGAAAGAAAGGAGCTTTTTTGCGGATTCATCGGCGTTTTTCAGCTTTTTCTCCGCAATACGGAGCATGCCTTCCGAGAGGTCAACGCCGGTGACGCGGGCCCCCGGATAACGTCGGTGAAGGTCAAAGGCAACGTCGCCCGTGCCGGTGGCGATGTCGAGAATGTCGAGCGTATCGGCCGATTTGCGTGCTGTGCCGGCAGCGTTGAGCGCACGGTTGCGCCACATGCGGTGCAATCCGAACGTCATGGCTGTGTTCATGAAGTCGTAGGCAGGGGCAATCGAGTCGAACATCTCCTCGACCTGCTCGGCCTTCTCACGGTTGTCACCGTAAGGATTCACCAGTTCCGCGCCTGTCAGTGTCTTGTCATCCATCTAAAAACCTAAATCTTCTTTGAGAAACTGCGGCGACGCCGGTGCTGCCGTGTGTTGAAATACTCCCACTGGCTCTGCACCTTGCCGTTGGTCTCCATCTCCGGGTTGGACTCGGCATACTTGTAACCGTTGGCAATGTAGTAGGGAATAAGATCCTGGAACAGCAGCGCGTTCACACCCTTGTTCTGATACTCAGGATGAACGGCGACCAGCAGCAGATCCACGCGGTCGTTCTTCCCCTTGAGCCCTTTCAGCAGATGATACCAGCCGAACGGGAAGAACTTGCCTTTGGACTTCTGGAGAGCCCGGCTCATCGAGGGCATCGAGATTCCCACGCCCACCAGCCGGTCGTTTTTATCCACAATCAGAGTCAGCAGGTCAAGGTTCAGCAGGTCGAGATACTGGTTTATGTAGTATTCAATCTGGCGTTCCGACAGTTCGGAATACTGGTACAGGTCCTTGTATGCGTCGTTGATGAGATGGAACAGGGCATGACCATATTCGCGCTTCACACGCTTGCGGCTCTTGTACTTCACGACGCGCAGACCGAACTTGGCCTTCACAATGTCGGCTATGCGGCTGTAACGCTCCGGAACCTGATCGGGCACTTCCATAAGAAACTCCACCCAGTCCGATTCCTTGCGGTAGCCGAGGCGTTCCATATGCTGCGGATAATAGGGGTAGTTGTATATGGTGGCCATCGTGGACAGCTCCTCGAAGCCCTCTACCAGCATACCCTCATGGTCAAGGTCAGTGAATCCGAGCGGGCCGATCAGCTTGTTCATGCCCTTGCGGCGTCCCCAGTCCTCGACGGCCTTCATCAGAGCGGCCGACACTTCATGGTCGTCGATGAAATCGATGAATCCGAAGCGCGCGTTCTTCTCATGATGGCGGCGGTTGACCTGATGATTTATGATACCTGCGATGCGGCCCACAGGTTTGCCGTCGCGATATGCCATGAAAAGAGCTTCCTCGCAGAACTCGAAAGCCGGGTTGAGCGATGGCGAGAGTGTCTGGACATCGTCGTAGACCATCGGAGGCACAAAATAAGGGTTGCCGTCGTACAGGTCTGTCTGGAACTTGGTGAAGAGTCGCAGATTTTTCTTCGTAGGCTCTATTTCTCTGATTTCAATCATTTGGCGGGGTAATTGCGGGTACGTATGAGGTGTGGTTTTATCTGAGGGTCAGCCAGCAGAGCAGCACTACCATCACGGCGATGAAAGCGATGATGAGATAGTAGATCTGGGCTGAGTTGCGTCGTTCGACGGCGAGATGTATGTCGGTGATTGTCGAGAACGCCCTGTCGTTTTTCTCGCACTTCTCGGCGATGCGGCGAAGACGCGGCAGCGAGGTGGGGAGGTGGTCGAGCACTTCGTTGAGCACCTTGCCATAGCTGCGTATGTCGGCCTCGGCATCATGGGTGGAGAGCTTCGACTGCTGGTCGTAGCCAACGTTTATGAGCTTGAGATTCTCGTTGTATTCGGTGAAGATTATCGTCTCGGGCGTGATTGGCTCATGCACGATGTGGTTCTCCTGAATATACTGCATCGCGTCGAGCAGCTGGGTCTGGAGCCGGTGTACGATCTTCGGCGTGAGACGTTTCTCGTCGATGAGGCGGCGCAGCGAATAGCCGTACACGTCGTCGGTGATGATGGCCTTGCCGATTCCGGGAATATCCTCGAAATCGTTGACCATGACGATATTGGGGTGAGCCAGATTGTAGCGTGTCTCGAACTCCTGTTCAATCATCTCGCGGAATTTTGGCTCGCCCGCATACTCAGGCTTGAGAGCCTTGAGCATCACCCACTTGCCGTGCTTGCGCACGGTGTACACGTCATAAAACTTCTCGCTCCATTCGGGGAGCAGGGTGAGGTCTGACCATTTTCCGGATGGGTCGTTGATCGGAATTTTCTTCTCCTCCTTGCTGATGTACGCTTTGCTCTGGTCCAATACAGTAAATTTTATCAGGTGGAAACTTGGGGTGCCACTCTGCCGGCACCCCTGTAACTATCAGTCTGTGATTTTATCAGTCGATGATGTCGAAGCCGCAGTACTTGCGCAGGCACTCCGGTATAACAATTCCCTCGGGAGTCTGGTTGTTCTCCAGCAGCGCGGCCATGATGCGCGGCAGGGCAAGAGCCGAACCGTTGAGGGTGTGGCAGAGGTGCATCTTCTTGTCAGCACCCTTGTAGCGGCATTTCAGACGGTTTGCCTGGTATGTCTCGAAGTTCGATACCGACGAAACCTCCAGCCAGCGCTTCTGGGCTGCGCTCCATACCTCGAAGTCGAAAGTGATGGCCGAGGTGAAGCTCATGTCGCCCCCGCAGAGACGGAGTATGTGCCAGGGCAGGCCGAGTTTCTCAAGCAGCCCCTGAACATGGTCCTTCATCTCCTCAAGAGCTGCATAGGAATCTTCGGGACGCTCTATGCGTACAATCTCCACCTTGTCGAACTGGTGCAGACGGTTCAGACCGCGCACGTCCTTGCCGTAGCTTCCGGCCTCGCGGCGCCAGCAGGGTGAATATGCGCAGTTCTTCTTGGGAAGCTCGCTCTCGGTGAGGATAACGTCGCGATACATGTTGGTGACCGGAACCTCGGCGGTGGGAATCAGATAGAGGTTGTCGAGGTTGACGTGGTACATCTGTCCCTCCTTGTCGGGGAGCTGGCCTGTGCCGTAGCCCGAAGCCTCGTTGACCACGAACGGCGGCTCTACCTCGGTGTAGCCGGCGTGCCATGCCTCGTCGAGGAAGAACTGGATGAGAGCGCGTTGCAGACGTGCGCCCTTGCCTACGTAGAAGGGGAATCCGGCGCCGGTCACCTTGACACCCATCTCGAAGTCGATGATATTGTATTTCCTGGCGAGGTCCCAGTGGGGAAGTGCATCCTCGGGCAGGTCAGGAATTACACCGCCTGTTTTCTCAACCACATTATCCTCGGCCGTCAGACCCTCCGGCACTGCGGCGCAGGGGAGGTTGGGGACGGTGAGGAGCAGGTCGCGCATCTTGGTCTCGCACTCTGCCAGATGGTCCTGAAGAGCCTTTGTGTTGCCTTTGATGTCGGCCACCTTCTGCTTGGCTTCGGCAGCCTCGGCGGTCTTTCCCTCCTTCATCAGCGAACCGATAGAAGAGGAGAGTTTCTTGAGTTCAGAGGCGTCGGAATCAGTCTTCTGCTGGAGACGACGGCGTTCGGCGTCAATATCGAGAATCTTGTTAATAACTTCCTTGCCGTCGAAACCTTTGACGGCGAGACGCTTGATCACGAACTCGGGATCAGCCTTTATGGTCTGGAGCGTAAGCATTTCTTGTGGTCTATTATGGTTGTAAAATGCGGATATTCAGTTGGTGGGTTTTCAGTAATAACTGATGTTTTCAGAGACTGTTGAGCAGATTCTTGACGGCTTCGGATATGGCGCGACCCTCGGCACGGCCTGCGAGGCGTTTGGAGGCGACGCCCATCACCTTGCCCATCTCGCGCGGGCCGGTGGCACCGGTTTCAGCGATGATTGCGCGGAGCTCGGTGTCGAGTTCCTCTGCTGAGAGCTGTTTGGGGAGATACTCCTCAAGCACGGCAGCCTCGGCGAGTTCATTATCGGCGAGTTCCTGACGGTTATTGTCGGTATATATCTTGGCGCTTTCCTTGCGCTGCTTTACCATCTTGACGATGATTTTAGTCGCGTTTTCGTCGGAGAGTTCGCCGTTGGCACCCTTGGCTGTCTTAGCCTCAAGGAATTCCTTTTTGGCGCCACGGAGAGCTTCGAGGCGGACCTTATCGCGAGCCAGCATCGCCTTCTTGATGTCGTCGCTTACCTTATCAAAAAGATTCATAAGTCGTAAATTTATTCGGTCATAAAATCTGCGCTCGCGAATACGCGCACAAACCCGCGTAATCGGGAAGCAAGCACGCATTCAAACACGCGCAACAGGGAAGCAAACATCACAAGTCCCTATCAACTTGCAAAGTTACAAAAAAAATCGGAAACCCACGCCCCTCCGCCGCAAAAACTGCGAAAACAGCGACACCTGCGGTGATAATCTGACGTATAGAGGGGCAGTTCGGTCCGGTCTAATCAATTATCCAGGAGGCGATGGTGCGAGTCTTGCTGTCGAAGTTGACACCGATTTTCACCAACTTGCGGCCATCGGCCTTGAATGGCAGCAGGTATTCTTTGGTGTCAATCTGAGCCAAGGCCTCTTTCGCACTCTTGTCTATCTTGAACTCAATGACGTAGATATAGTCTTTGGTCTTGATAACCATGTCGATTCTGCCGGATGCAGTCTTGTATTCAGTTCGAGTGTAGAATCCCATTAGTTTGAAGACTATGAAAATTACATCCTGATAATGCTGTTCAAGATGTTTGAGGTCGAACGAGTCATACTGGAAATCGGCAAACAAACTCTGTAACCGCATCATGAATTCCTCGGCGCGACCGGCGCGAACATCCTTCACGAACTGTATTATTTCGAAACCGGCTCGTTGTTCAGGTACGGAAGTGTACAGAGGCATCACCTGGTTCAGGAATCCGGATTCCACTTCCTTGTTGGGGAACCCGAGCGTGACTTCGCCCAACTCGCTGTCGTAATCCTTTATAGTCAGGTATCCGCTCTGGTACATGACCGGTATATAATTGCCTAAATTAAAAGACAGGTCTGTCAGTTCCTCTACCGTTGCGTGCAGCTTGTCCAGTTTTATGATGGGCAGGTTGTCCGCCTTAATCATTTTGATGAGGAAAGTTGGAGTGCCGGTCTTGAACCAATAATTACCTATTTTACACTTGGACAAGGCCGAAAGCAGGCTGAATGGATTGTAGACATCAAGACAACCCTCGGGAGAGAACCTATAGCCGTCGTAATTCCTTTTAAGAGTCTCATAAGCCTCGTCAACAGTCTGTCCCGTTCTTTCCGCAAGTTCCGCCACACCCTGCGAAAGATTGCACCGGAGTTCTTTGCCGGTTATTCCGCAGATACCCTCGAACTGTTCGTCAAAAGAAATGTCGTTGAGGTTGTTGAGGTCGCTGAAAATGCTCAGATGCCCGAACTTTGTGACTCCGGTAAGCATGGCGAAACGGATATATTCGTCCATCCTTTTCAGATTGCCATATATGCCACGAAGAGTTTCGCGGTATTTTTGCTGAAGCTCCGGATTGTCGACAGTTTCTAACAATGGCTTGTCGTATTCGTCAATCAGGATCACAACCTTCTGCCCCGCCTTTTTATAAGCGCGTAATATAATCTCCCGGAATCGTGAGGAAAGCGAGTCGTTTAATTTTTCGATTTCATATTCGTTCTCCCACATTGCAAACTGTACATCAAGATTTGTATATAACTCTGATGGGTCATTGTAATCAGCTCCGGTGAAATCAAGATGGAGCACGGGGTGCTTTACCCAATCTCGTTCACAACGGCTTATTTCCAGACCCTCGAACAGATTGCGATGACCCAAGAAATATTCCTTGACAGTGGAAAGCAACAAAGACTTGCCGAACCGGCGTGGACGGCTCAGAAAAACGAACTGCGAAGTGTTGACAAGCCGATAGACATACTCGGTTTTATCAATATACAGTAATCCTCCCTCTCTGATTTTGGAGAAGGTCTGAATGCCAATAGGATAAATTATCTGAGCCATAATTACTGAATCTTTAAAGCAAATGCAGGAACCGGCATAATGCACGAGCCACCCCCTAACCTGTAATCGACATGCGTACTATAATACAAGTCGCTTTGCCTATAAAACACAAAGATACGAAAAAATCTCGATTTTTTACCTCAGGTACATAAGAATGTCGCAAAAATGAGAATAGAAAATGTGCGTCTGATTATCATTTCGTGTAAAAAATGTAGATGGGATAATATTATTCAAAAAAAATCACTATATTTGCGGGTGATTCAATAAGGGAAATATGGAATCCAATTTGAATCATCTAAGAGGGTTATTGAATAGAAGATACAATTATAAATTGTCCGCATGGTAGTTTATTAAAACCATTTTGCGGTTTTGTATTACGCAACTTCTGCATATATCCTTTATAGCACGCTGTGGTTTTTAATTTTTATTTCACTTCATATGGGTTTGGAACAATTGACACCATCTTCCAAAATTAATCCTGAACTTAATTGCAAGTGGCATTTCGCCAAGCAATTAGGTGGCCGTGATGACGGCCCGAATGATCCTATGTCGGAAAATTTTAAAAGAACTCCATATGCTTCATTAATCAGAGAATCTATTCAGAACTCTTTGGATGCAGTGGATGATGATTCAATTCCGGTGAGGATGTCTTTTCGTATAAAGAAATTATCACCAAGAAACTTCCCCAATTTATTCGGACTTGATACTCATTTGGATGGCTGTATAAGATATTTTCCTCAAGCAGATGAAAACTATAAGCCTATGCTGCATTTTCTGCGTAAAGCAAGGGATGCACGAGACTTGTATTACATCCAGGTATCTGATTTCAACACCACAGGTATGAGATACAGTCCGAATGACCGGGAAAGCGCCTTCTATGGTTTTGTGAGGGCCGCCGGTGTATCTAACAAAACTTCTGATACAGCCGGAGGTTCATTTGGGTTTGGTAAAGCAGCTTATTTCTATATATCCCCAATACGTACAATCCTTGTATCAACATTGACAGATTCAGGGAAATACTATTTTGAAGGAGTCGCTTCCCTATGTACACATTTCAATATCAACGATGAGAAATGTGTGTCCGTAGGTTATTACGACAATAATGATGGTATGCCGGTGGATAATCCGGAGGATATCCCTGCTCGATTCCGTAGAGATGAAATAGGAACTGACATCAATATTATGGGTGTTGAGATTAGCTCATCGTCTGATAAGGAAGACATCTATAAAGAAATGGTGATTTCTGTCCTTCAAAATTTTTGGTTGTCAATTTATCACGGAAAACTGGATGTCGTTGTGGGAGAATTAGAAATTACAGAAGCAAATATTGTAGACCTTGTGGAGCAATATTTCCCCGATATCCATGACACAAGCCGCAAAAAAGAGTATTTTAATCCAAGACCTTATTTAGAGGCCGTTCGGTTCGCAGGTCAAGACAAGAATCATCGGATTTATAACGAAACTTTACCAACTCTCGGCGAGGTGTGGTTTTATGCTTATAAGAATAGGGATGCGTCTGCACGCGTAGCCTATCTGCGTTCTCCCCGAATGATGGTGGATTGTAAGCAGCAACCGAGTGCCAATGGTTTCTATGGAGTTTTCTTTTGTGAGAATCAAGAAGGTGACAAAATTCTCCGGCGGATTGAAAACCCGGCTCATGACCAGTGGATGCCAAGCAATTGGAAAGATGAAAGAGGTAAAACGAATCGTATTGGGCGTAACGGGTTTAGGGAGATTAAGGAATTCCTTATTCGTTGTATTGAAAAATTGTTTGAACGTTCTAATCAGGAGACTCTCAATATCCGCGGACTCGATCAATATCTATATATACCCACTGCCATTGAAGACGATGACGACGACTATATGTCTGAAGCTCTGGTTTCCAATCCAACAGGTAGTTTTAAAGATGAGGGCGCTTCAATCACTACAGATGGTAAGCAAGTAGATATTCCGGAATCATCTGGTCATGAGTCAATTGGTAAAGTTTTGGTTAATAGTGTGCAGACGGGGATTCCGGATTCCAAAGGAAGTTTACTCAGTGGACCCGGTAGACGGCGTGGTAGTAATGGATCCGGTGTTGGTGCCGGTAAAATTAATCGTCGTAACATTCCGGTAGAGTCAGATGGAACCCCCGGTACCTATGCATCTGAGATACCTGTGTCCTATCGCTCTTTTGCACAGAAGAAAAATGGGATAATTGTACATAATATCATTATTCACTCAGATTATGAAGTTAAGAATGGCAGGATAGACTTGCTGGTGGGAACCGATCAGTCAGATGAGGTTGAACTGAATATTGTTTCAGCAAATGTCGGAACTGTTGAAGGAAATTCAATTTCAGGATTACACATTGTAGAGGGAAAGAATCCCGCAATCAGTATACGTTTTGCGGACGATCTTCCTCATTCAATTAAACTTGACGCATATGAGATTAAATAATGTTTCTTTCCCATATCCCGTGCTTGGAGTAAAGGATGATGTCTTGCCATTGCTTGGGTCAGATTGTGTGAAGATTAATCTCGAAACAACTCCTGACACATATAAATTCAGAATAGCATTGAGTCAGAATAACGAAGTAATAAGTCAACTGATAAAGGATGGTTATGCCGAGTATTCTTGTGAGGTTGATTGTCAGAAGGCATTTCTGAGGCAATCTTTTTCAAGTAGTATCTCTGTGTTTGATGTCCTTTTGCCAAGAAGATTAGTCAATGGGAGAGTTAACTTCAACGGTTTTGTTACAGTAAAGAAGGCAATTAAACAATATACTAATCCCGGTTTCAACGAAGATTATGATGGATACTCATTTGATTTGGAACCAGGAGACATACTTGCGGCCTTCCCTCAGGCACATTTTGATGCAGATATAAAATTTGATAAACTCCAGGCTGCCGGATCTTTCATGGTTATCCGTGAAGATGTGACTCTGAGTCAGACTCGTTTTGACATTGCAGGAGACAAGATAGAGATTGTATTCCCAACTTCTCTATATAATATGTATAAGGGTGGAGTGGGAGATGCTTATATGGACATCATTCATTCATCTGTGGTATTTAATGCGCTTTGTTACGCACTATATAACATAGAAGAAAATAGCGAGACATTGTGGGCAAGATGTGTGAATACACGGATTGAAACTGAGCCAAATCTGGCATGCTTCAAGGATTTGGACAAACTTCAAGTTCCTGAGCTTGCGCAGGCATTGCTTGGTGACCCTTATCGAAGAATGATGGAGAAATTATTAAATTTGCATAACAGCCAAACCTTAGAAGAGGAGGATTGAAATGGCAACACTTCAAAGAACATTTAAATCAAGCTATGTAACCCGTCTCAAAGATGAGTTACGGGCTGGAGTATCAATATCTAAATACGGAGAAGATGCATTTGAAATAGACGATGCTCAAATAAGACAGCTTGCCAATATTTATCATCCGGAAGGACTTTTGGATACTATGATGGAGTCCGAGTCTGAATTTAAGGCTGCGGTGGCTTTGTATGAGGCTTATAAGGATGTTTCTCCTTTATTGGCCTCTAATGAGTCTTTCTGGGCATATCTTACGCATACTGAACTATTTCCCTATTGTCAAAAACGCTGGCCTAAAGTTAGGGATAGTAACGTAGCATCGAACTATATAATGGATCATTGGTTCTTCGGTGGACAAGGAATGATGCGTAATACGCTTGCATCGTTATGGTGGTCTGTGTATTTCAGCGTTGATGACACGAGAGAGAATCCATACGAATTGACAGAGATACTGTTCGCCAACTATTCGTTTCGAGTGATTTGGTTTGCGGTGTTTCTTCGAATAAAAAATGGACTTCTCGGGGTCTTGGATTTTATTAAGGATAATCTTCCGGTTTTTGAGAAGAACTGGGAGATGCGTGGTCGTTATTTGGCACAGTATATTAATCGGCTGGGTGCGACAAGACAATTATCTTATCTGTCAAGAGAATTTTTTTATCAGGAGTGTGAAAAAATAAAGAGTAATATTGAATCAGTCAATACAGAAGCTGACTTAAAGAGGGTGTTGGGACAGGGTTAAATATTTTGAATGTTATTAAGTATAAATCAAATTGATATGATTACACAGCAAGAATTTATCGAGAAAGCCTCGCAAATCCATTCCTACAAGAGTGTTTCGGGGGTGGAGTATGCCAACGTAACAGTAAACGGTGGTAAACTAACTGGCACACGCCAATCAACAGGAAAACCGTTTGAGATTTCGTTAAGCAAATTATATCTGGGCTATAAGACGCTTACGGAAAATGGGCAGAAAATTACAACCAGTGCACTTAAACCATTCGTTGACAGGGTGCAGTCGCCCAGTTTGGGGCTGCTGGATGCCATGGGGCTCCTCTAAGAATAGAGTTTCTCAGAATCCCCATGATGCGATGAATGTCTCTTGAAATAGCTTTCCACTTTGACATCACCACTGACATTGTACTAAGCTGAAGTCTCAATATCCATTTTGGTGTACTTAAATGAGGCTGATCTGTAGGGTGGGTGTCAGTAGGTGGGGGACATTTTGGGGCGGAGGCGCGGGGGAAGGTGGTCGCGGTAGGTCTGCCATGCGGCGCGTTGCAGGTTGTATTGGCGGAGGTGGTGGCGCGCACGGGCGCGAAGCTCCATAATCTGTGCTTCGGTCAGGGGGGTAACGGATTGATTTGTTCCGGTGGCGGGGTTGGTGCCGGGGTCGGTAGCGGGGTGGTAGGAGACCGTAACGGATTGGGGGGTGGCGGCGCGGGCTTGTAGTGAGTCGGCGCAGGCGGAGAGAAGGGTCGCGAGTTCGCGGCGTGTGGTAAAGACCGTGTCCGCTATCACGACGTTAAGAAATGTTCCGGGGTCTTCTCCCATCAATATGTCAGCCCGATTTGCCATTTCAATAGCCTCGGCAAGCTGTCCGTGACGAAGTAGCCGCAGTCCGGCTGCGGTCAAGGCTCCACGTTGCGCCGCTATCTGGGCGGCCGGGGCATGGTCCATGTAAACCTCACGACCCGGTGGATTGGGTGCCACTGTTTTCTTTGCGGCTGAATGTAGCAGCGAATCGTTTTCCGATTGGTCGGTCACTCCGAATCGGTATCCGAAGAGCCATGGTGAGGTGTAACCCGTCAGGCTGATGCGCTTTTCTCCCGAAATGGAATATAGCCAGTAGACAGGGCGATGCTGCCCCGAGGCTGCGCCGGTGGCGATGATGTCGAACATCATCAGGCGACCGAAGTCTACCGAAGAACCGGTCCCCCTCAGATTGCGCAGGTCGTAGACAACAGTTGAGTCTGGCGACACTGCCAGCGTGACGTAACGCACCGGAAACTCCGGCACTGCGGAGTGGCGCAGACTGTCGAGCGCGGCAATAGCCGGGAGTGTGTCGGTGGCATTGGCGCGGATTTTCGCCATGCGGAAGGCTTCCCAGATTATGTCGCCACGTGTCAGCGTTGTGGGCAGAGCCTTAGACTCCCGCCAGTCTTTCATGAGATTTGCCGCATAGACCGGTGAGTTGAGATATGCGAGATTCACCACACGCACGTCGCGACGTATTCCCTCCACCTCCTGCGCGTACCAGAGCGGGAAGGTGTAGTTGTCACCGTTGACGAAAATCACCGCGTCGGGTTCGAGCGCGTTAAGCAGATTGGCCGCGAAATTGCGGGCGGCGTAACGGCCCGAGCGGTCATGGTCGTCGTAATTCTCGACACCCATCCACGCCACGACCGCCAATGGTATGAGATAACCCCACATGCTCCGCAGACGGCGGGCAATCATCAGTCCACCGAAGCCAATCCACACGCAATATGCCCAGAAAGAGCCGAGGAAAGAATAGTCGCGCTCTCGTGGTTCTCCCGGATCCTGATTCAGATAGACCACAATAGCCAGACCGGTCATGACAAACAGTATGGCAGTCACGGCGCAGGTCTGCATACCGCGCCGACGCGATTTCAGAAGCCATATCACACCGAGTATTCCGAGAATCAGCGGCAGCATGAAATATCGGTTGCGCCCCTTGTTGGCGCTTCCGGCCACCGGAGGCAGATACTCCTCGGCACCGAGCATGGCATTGTCGACGACCGGGAATCCGGTTATGAAATTGCCATGCTGCACCTCACCCTGCGACGGTCGGTCGTTCTGGCGTCCAGAGAAATTCCATAGCAGATAACGCCAGTACATATAGCCCGTCTGATAGGAGGCGAACCATGCGGCGTTTTGCAGATACGTGGGGCGTTTCGCCTTGGGGCGGTGACGTTCGCCGACGGCATCCATCTTCGCGACGGCATTTCCGGCCGAGTCAAAAGCCTCTGAAATCTCGACCGCTACCATGTTGGCGGGTTCCATACCGACCCATTCCCCATAAGAACGGATGTCGGAGGGATTGGAACTTGTGATGCGCGGAAACCACATGTTCAGCTCCGGAGTCTTTATGGTGCGGGCTTTCATGCCGCGCACGATGTATGCCTCACCCTCGCGGGCGAGCAATTCCGCATTTCGCGCGGAGTCGGCCGGCGATACGCCCGGCAGCGACGCTTTGAGCCGTGCTCCGTCCTCCTTCAGGACATGGACCGGGCGGTAATAATCGAGCTGATAGAACTTGTAGACCGGATGTCCGGCGGTGTCGTAATCCTCGCGGAGCATCGACTTGCTGTATGGAGTCGGACCGTACAAAAGAGGTTTCGAACCATATTGCTCGCGGCTCTGGTAAGAGGCGAACGAGAAAGGGTCGCCCGGCATGGCAGCGTTGGCGGGCGAGGGAATGTCACCGCGTATGGGTATCAGCGCATACGATGAATATCCGGTGAGGAGCATAGCCAGCATCCACATGGAGAGGCAGAGCCGTCTTGCCTTGAAATTGGAGCCTGTCACAAGAAGTATGGATACCGCAGCCGAAACCAAAGCTCCCGCCAGAAAGTGCTCCGAGATAATGAATATTCCCGAAAGAAATATTGCCGGGAAGCAGGCCAGCGCCATCACGGCGCGGTTGTGTGACAATCTTGTAGCGACGAGTGCCCCGATGAGCGACACTCCCAAAAGCAGTACATATGCCACCACGCCCGACAGCGGTGGAAGCCCCGCTGAATTGACAGCAGCCAGCTCAAATTCCGCGGCCAGAGCTATTGTCGAGGGCATCATGCCCATCAGCACACAGCCCACCGCCGCCAGCGACAGGATGAATATGAGAGCGAGGCGGAGAGTGGAGTGTATGCCCCTTCGCACCGCCCAGACCATAGCCAAGGCGGGTATGCAGAGCAGGTTGAGCTGATGTATGCCGATACTCAGACCGAACAGATAGGCTATCAGGATAAGCAACCGCCAGGAATCCTGCCTGTTGCGCGTGCCGGCCCACTTCGTCATGAGCCACACGCAGAGCGCGGACATGAAAATCGACATGGCATAGACCTCAGCCTCGACGGCGGAATACCAAGCCGAGTCGCACCATCCGAAGGCGAGCGCGCCCGTAAGTGCGGCACCGGCTGCGGCGAGAGGCGCGGGAATGTGACGTCGCGGCAGCTTTAGCAGCACCCACAGCCCGACGCGGAAAATTGTCTTGGCCAGAAAGAAAGCCGCGAAAGCCGTGAACAGTCCCGCCGACAGGTTTATGGCCAGGGCCGCATATTGCGGGCCGGGCGCGAGCATGGCTATGACCCGCTCCACGAGCATCCACACCGGATTGCCCGGCGGGTGGCCGATTTCAAGAAGATATGCCGCCGACACGTATTCCGGGCAGTCCCAGAACGACACGGTCGGTGCCACCGTAAGCCAGTATGTCGCGACGAGCATCAAGAATGCTCCCCATGACACCCAGCTTTCGGCCGACAGGTATTTCTTCTCAGATTCGGTCATCGGTATATCGGGGTTGGTTGGGTCAGCCCGGTGCTGTTTATCGCTCGGCGCGCATCGGATTGCTCAGGAAGTCCTCGTAGGCGAGGCGCACACCCTCCTCCAATTCAGTCTTGTAAGACCATCCGAGTCCGGTAGCCTTTGACACGTCGAGCAGTTTGCGCGGAGTGCCGTTCGGTTTGGTGGTATCCCAAAGAATCTCTCCCTCGTATCCCACGGTGCGTGCCACGATTTCGGTAAGCTCACGTATGGAGAGTTCCTTGCCCGTACCGGCATTGACAGTCTCGTTGCCCGAATAGTTCTCCATCAGGAACACGCACAGGTTCGCGAGGTCGTCCACATAAAGGAACTCGCGGAGCGGTGAACCGTCACCCCAGCAGGTCACGCTCTTGAGTCCGGCCTCCTTGGCTTCGTGGAAGCGGCGGATAAGCGCGGGGAGCACATGCGAGTGGGTGGGGTGGTAATTGTCGTTCGGACCATAGAGGTTGGTCGGCATGACCGAGATGAAGTCCGTTCCATACTGGCGGTTGAGATACTCGCAATACTTCAGACCTGAGATTTTGGCGAGAGCATAAGCCTCGTTGGTCTTTTCGAGGGCCGATGTCAGCAGGCATGCCTCCGGCATGGGCTGCGGGGCCATGCGCGGGTATATGCAGGATGAACCGAGGAATTCCAGCTTACGGCAACCGTTCTGCCATGCGGCGTGGATTACGTTCATTTCCAGCATCATATTCATATACATGAAATCGGCCGGAGCCTTGTCGTTGGCCTCGATGCCGCCGACCTTGGCAGCGGCGAGGAACACGTATTCAGGGCGTTCCTCGGCGAAAAACTTCTCGACAGCGTCCTGACGGGTAAGGTCGAGTTCGGCGTGGGTGCGGGTTATGATGTTGGTGAAACCCCGGCGTTTCAGTTCGCGTACTATAGCCGAGCCCACCATTCCACGGTGACCGGCGACATATATTTTCGAATTCTTCTCCACAGCAGTGTAAATTGAAGTTCTTAAAAATCAGTTCAGAATGCAAAATTACCAAAAAAACGCGACATATGCGAATGACCGCGAAAAATAGATGCAAATAGATGCCAAACAAAGCTATGCAGAAAATATGTATGCTTCCGTAAATCGATACAGAAGCTTTCCACGCAATCTCCGATATGGCCATGCTGCGAAATCAACTGGTTGTCACTATATCTATACTCGCTGTGTTGTCTAACAATTCGGCCCCCAGATTCGATGCTGCTGTTTTGGGTAGGTTGTGAAAATAGATATTGTTAAATAATGTTAAATAGATAATGATATTTGTGTTTTTTAAAAAATATTACTAATATTGAAAAATTAATTAAAAAAAAGAAAGAAATGAGGAAAATCATTATTTTAATTTTTCCAATCCTTCTGTTGACATTGGCCTGCTGTGTCCAAGAGGGTCCGGAAGAAACTCAAGCTGTCTCAGTTCAAGCAGTAGACCATTTTTCAGATGAGGATGATGCACTTCTCGTGCGTCTTCAGGTTATCAATGACAGTCTTGCAATGGAGAATGGATTGGTCTCTGGAACCCGTAATTTCAGGGACATTTTGAGAGGAATAGCTATTATTGCTGCCGATATAAAAGGTGCAATAGCTGGAGCAAAATTAGGGTTTTCGGTTATTCCTGGCTTTTGGGGTTTTGTCGGGGCTGGTGTAGGGGCAATAGTAGGAGCTGCAATATATTCCGCCATGGCAGCTATTCAATACAAAGCTCCAGCGTATGATAGTTCAATGGATATGTCCCAGGAAAAGATTGAACTGGTTATGGCTTCAATTCCTACAAACAATGAATTTATCCAAGAACAAATGGCTGAGTATGATAAAGTAGTAATTAATATACCGGCCAAGTATGAAGAAGCGCTGCGTGTGGGTATTCTGCATAATTTAACGCTGGAGATGTATGTCGGAACTCGGGAAATTGAAAATCTCAATGCTACCCTACCTAGTAATTATAAGAAGGTGCTCAGATCTTCTGAATTCAAGGCTCTTTATAATGGACTTATGGAGACCCCCCTATATGCTATATCATGCGACTCTGAGGATTTCGGTAAGCAATTAGAGAGTATGGGGTTAGAAAGACGCGAGGCTCGAATAATTCAGAAGTTTATCCAAGGTGCTGAAAATTCAGTTACCGATGAGTCGAGTATGAATCAATTGGTAAACTATTATGTGGATGCAATTGAAAATGATAATACTCTCTCAGATGACCAGAAGTTTGCTATTTATTCGGCTCTGTCAACAGGTGCATATAGTATGGGATATTGGTGTAAACACTATGAAAATTACTCCGATTCCGGGACGAGTAATGAGTGAACTTTAAAATTCACAGTGTAGAAACAATCATATTGCTCCTCTTCATTGGCAAAAGTGATTTTGAGTCGGCTATCCATTCTATGAATTAATAAAGGAAGTGTGGTAGTTCTTGATGAATGGTGCTGTCGACTCAAAATTTGTGATAGAGTACTCAAGTTTATTAAGTTTGTTTTACGTAACTTACAATAGTTCGTTTTTGCCGAAATATTGGATTATTTTAAAATTCCATTGAGGACTAAAGTATTATGTAAAATGCGAATAACAGCTTTGCATATTGGCTTATGTATGGTGAAACATAATAATTTGAGAGTCGTAAAAATATGTATAGTCGTTTTTTTTATTGTCATGATATTTGGCTCCGCAAGGAGTGCAGATGCTCTTGTCAATCAAGCCATACTAAGAACAGACACAACTGAATTGACTATAGGTGGTCCAGTGGAAATAGACACCACAGCTCAGGCATGGCGGTTTTCGTGGGGACCTAAGGCTGCTTTTCATTTGTTCTTTCCGGGAGACTTGACTTCATCAGTAGACTTTGAGGGATATGAATTCGGATATGGATGTTCCGTTGGCGTGAATCTCAGGTTTATTCATAAGACAAACTGGCTGTTGCAGACCGGGTTTTCCATCGGCTACGATAACGCTCCCATTCAGATGGTGCCGGTAGTGCCGATATATGGCGATGCCGCATGGCCGTCGCATTCCCTCCACCAGGGTACGATGGTTCTTCCTGTTCAGGCCGGCTACATATTCAATTACGGCGATGATCTCGGGTTCGGAATCATGACCGGAGTTGAAGGTTCATTCGGGTTTGCCGGAGCGTTATCCACACCTCGCGGGGAACGACATTATGATTTGTATGGCGACAACGGTGTGTTCAGGCGGTGGAATGTCTCGTGGGTGACGGGCTTCCTGATTGAGCTGCCACCCACAATTACCGTAGGCATAGACGGTTCGTTCGGTTTGCTCAATGTGGCCCGGCAACCGGTGTTCCGTTTCAAGGCCATGAACGAAACCTACGTCCGCATTTCCATGACCTACTGGCTGAAGTGAGCTTGTCAAGTATAAAGTGAGCTGCGGGTCAGCAGGTGGTGTAGATTTCAGTGAGGCGGGGGATGAAGGAGTCCCAGGAGAGGGTGGCTGTGTAGGCGCGGCGTGCCTCGCGGCCGATGTGGGCGCGGAGGTCAGGGTCCTTGGCCAGCCGACGCATGGCCTCGGCCAACGCGTGGGCATCGGCCGGTGGCACGAAAAGGGCTGATTCGCCGTCAACCAGATATTCCGACTGCGCACCGTTCGGAGAGCATATCTGTGGTCTGCCCGCAGCCATGACATAGATATTTGGCAGGCCGAAAGCCTCCCGCTCAATCGAGGGCAATACTGCAAAGTGAGACTGCGATATTATGTCAACCGGTATGTCGGCAAGAGTTTTCCAGTCAATCATCTCCATAACTCCACGGGTCATGGCGCGGCGGCGCAGCGAGTCAAGATAGTCGGGATTGCCGCGCCCCACGATGCGGAGACGGAGTTTCAGCTTGCGCAGCGATACGAGAGCGTCTATTATTGTCTCTATACCTTTACCTTTTACCAGCGGACCGGCATAGATTGCGAACACGGGACCCTTGGCCGGTTCCGGCTCGGGATGCACGTCGGGAATATTGACACTGTTGTGTATGATATGCACTGTCTCCCCGCGCATGGGCAACCGGTCGGGCCATGCCGCACGGAAACGCTCGAAAGCCGTCCGCGAAACGAATATATGCGCGTTGATTTTGTCGTAGATACGACGGAAAAGCCATGAGTTGCGCCCCTGACGCACGGTGTGGCGCGTGGATATGACGCGCACGTCCGGGCGACCGGCGATGCGCTTTGCCAGCAGCACAGTGAACGCGTCGCGGTAGCGGTGTACATGGACATAGGTCTTGTCGACCGGCAGGCCTTTCAGCACACGCGCGAGAATCACAGCCGAAGCCGGATCGAAGAAACCCCTGAGCGGAGAATGCACCAGAGGAATCTCCGCGCTGCGGAAGTGGTCATCGACCACCTTCGCGTCGCGTGTGACGGCAGCGACGCGCCAACCCGCCGCGCGGTAATGGCGGCAGATGTCGAGAGCGTAACGCTGGGCACCGCCCCATCTGTTGGAGGAGATGAGGTGGATCAGTACCGGCTTTTCGTCCATTTCTAACGGTCGGAAAATCAGTTTGTGTTCTAACGGTCGGAAAATCAGTTTGTGCTTGAGAGCATCACGCGGATGTCGATGCTCGGCATGGAGAGGTAGGAGGCGATGAGTTTGTCAACCAGCTTGCCTTCATAAGTGACCATGCCGCACTGCACGCCCGGAGTTGTCACCATCATACCGCGGAAGCCGCTCTTGATCGACAGCTCGTTGAAGAAATTCACCATCGGGTTCGAGAGGGCCATCGCCACGGTGCGGGGCACAGATACCGAGGGGTGCGACTCATTGAGGTCAATCACATACACGGTATCCTTCAGCGAGGAAGACAAACTCTTCGGGAACTCGAACTGGCGGGTGGTGTTGCCCGTGATTATGACATCGGCGGTCTTGACGCGGTTGGTGAGCACGCGCGGATGAATTGCTATCAGTTCCACGCCGGGATGACATGCCGGGCGGGCGAGCATCAGCGAAGAGGAGTCGTTGTCCATGAGCACGACCTTCGCGCCGGCTCCGGCAGCGGCGTTGGCGGCGGCGATAGACTCGGTGCCGCAACCTATCACCAGTACTTCGCAGGGGTTGAGTCCGGCCACACCGGCGAGGAGCACACCCTTGCCACCACCTAAATAGGAGAGCGATTCCTGAGCATACATTATGGCTGCGCGGCCATCGATTTCGTCAACAATATTGGCGAAAATCTGCACATCGTGGTGCGAGTACATATTGTCGAAGCATCCGCAAGCGATTTTTCTGTCGAGCAGAGCCTTGATTACGGTGCTTTCGAAGAGGGCGTCCCCCATCATGCAGAGAAGTGCCGATCCGGGCACCATCTTTTTAACATCCTTAGCACGCAGTGGATTATAGGTGAGCACCACCGGGCATTTGAGGGCCTCGTCGCGGGTCACAATCTTCACACCATACTCGGCATAAGTCTCATCCTTGAAACTGATGTCAACTCCGGCACCGGCTTCCATCGAGATGCGGATACCGGCCGACGTGAGAAGGCCGCACGCCTCGGGAGTGAGCAGGAAGCGGGTTTCGTCGGTATCGGCGTAATTGCCTACAAGACCGATATGTACGCAAGAAGGGGAGGCATCCATCACCTCAACCTCGGGCTGCGGTTCGGCCACAGTGTTTTTCTTAGATTCTGTCATGACTTATGCTGTTTGGTTATTATTAAGAGTCTGTACACTTATTATTAAAAGTCTGTCCAATCCCCGGTTGACGGCAATGTCGGGCACATATGCCTTTGAGGCCATCAAAAGCAAAGTTAATAAAAAAAATTAAATTAGAAAACATCAGCCCCCTCTAATTGCCCTCTAATTGCACAGGGTGCCTATCGGAACTACATAGACACCGTCTTTGCGGCGGTAAGCGAATGCGCCCGTCGCAGTCAATATCATTTTGAACGAAGGCTCGCGCATTTTCTTTGTGTCGATCAACGAACTAAGTTTATGCAGTTTTGCAGCCCCATCCTCAATCAGTTTCTCCCCTCCGAGCTTAATTTCCACAAGTCCATATCTGCCGTTGCGGAGATGCACGACGGCATCGCATTCCAGGCCGTTGCTGTCGCGGTAGTGGAATACTTCTCCGTCGAGAGACTGGGCATATACCCGCAGATCCCTGATGCACATCGTTTCGAACACAAAGCCGAAATAGGAGAGTCCTCCCATCAGGTCTTCCGGGCCAAGACCGAGTGCGGCTGTCGCTATCGACGGATCGGTGAAATATCTTGTGGGGGTGGTACGTATTGCCGATTTGGATTGAAGATTCGGGTTCCATGCCGACATGTCCTTTATCACGAAAATCTGTCTGAGGGCGTTGAGGTATGATTTGATGGTATCGTCGGAAATTTCATCGGCATCGTTAGATGCGACATCTTTTCTTATCATGGATACCGGTGCCTGACTTCCCTGTAGGCGTGCATATGACCGGAGTATTGCCCGTGCCCGTTCAGAATTGCGTGCCACTCCGTCAACTCTTGAAATATCTTCCTCAACCACAAGGTCGAGATAGTCGAACGATTGGGAGAGCGCGGCTTTACGACTCATCCCTGAACTTATTGCAAACGGCCAGCCTCCCCGGCACGCCAGAAAGGCTATGTCCTCAAGATTGTGTGGATTTGTTCCACGGATTATTTCCGGTTGGGCGAAAAGTTCGGACAGGCTTACTTCTCCGGATGAATCTCCCGACTCGGCAAGAGTCATTGGCATCATGTCAATGATGGCGACACGTCCGGTTCCGGTATGCCGGATTTTTTTCTCGTTTTCCGGAGCATGTGCTTCCGGAACAGCCGAACCGGTGAGTATGAACTGACCTACTTTGTTGCGGTGGTCTACCTCGAATCTGACGGCATCCCATAGCTCGGGAATCAATTGCCATTCGTCCACAAGGTGTGGTGTGGCACCGAGAAGCAGCTGACCGGGGTCAATTGCTCCCATCTGCATGTATTCCTCCCGGTGAGCCGGGTCACCGATATATATGACGCTATTGGCTTTTTGTTCCGCAGTAGTGGTTTTGCCGCACCATTTGGGGCCGCGTATCAGCACACAACCCTTTGCTTCAAGTTTGTCTGCGAGAAGCGAATCTGCGATTCGTGGGAGATAGTTCATACAGTATTGGTTTACAAATTAATAAACGTGTACAAAGATAAACAAAAAAATCCAATTCGGCAAATTGTGGCGGTTTTGTTCGGCAAATTGTGGCGATTTTGTTCGGAGAATTGTGGAGATTCTGTTCGGCAAATTGTGGCGGTTTCGTTCGGTAAATTGTGGCGGTTTCGTTCGGTAAATTGTGGCGGTTTCGTTCGGCAAATTGTGGTGGTTTCGTTAGGCAGGCGCGGACGCACGAGCCGTGCGTCGCTGCACAAACCGGGATTTTGCTTGTGGAACTTGAAAACTTTTATTAAATTTGTAGACAGATAAGTTGCTCATAAAACCACGGGTAGACTGCTCATATCAAACTGCTGCTTATCGGTTTCATTATGGTGAAAGATATATTACAAGCTAATCGTGCTATAGTTCCCGGTTCTAAAGAACTGGAGATTTTGCGTGAAAACTTCCCTGCCTGTTTTCATGCAGATGGAACTTTCGACATAGAACGATTTAGGGAATATTTGAAAGATAAGGTAGAAGTTTCTGATGAGGGGTATGAACTTCGGTTCCTCGGCAAGAGCTATGCCCGTATGTTGGCCTCGCTCGACACCACTACTGTGGTTGTGCCTGACGAAGCACATAACAAGTTGCCTGAAAATAAGGATAGCAAGAATATATACATCAGCGGAGACAATCTTGACGCGCTTAAACATCTATTGAAATCCTATTCAGGACAGATCAAGTGCATCTATATTGATCCGCCTTATAACACAGGGTCAGATGGATTCGTATATAACGACTCCTTCAATTTTACTGCTGCCGAACTTTCCGAGAAACTCAGCATTTCTCAGGCAAAGGCCGAACGGGTACTTGACTTGACCAGACGCGGTTCGGCCACTCACTCCGCGTGGCTGATGTTCATGTTACCGCGTCTGCTTCTCGCCCGCGACCTCCTGTCAAAAGATGGAGTAATCTTCATTTCGATAGATGACAACGAACAAAGCAACCTCAAACTTCTCTGTGACGATATATTCGGAGAAGAGAATATGATTTGCTCTTTCATCTGGAAGAAGAGACAGATGGTGGATAGCCGTACTAAAAACGGCGCATCGAAAGACCATGATTATCTTTTGTGCTATGGAAGGAAAGAATATTGTCGAATAATAGGCAAGGAGTCTGATAAAACTAAATACTCGAATCCCGACAATGATCCACGCGGACCTTGGATGAGTGATAATATGGTTGGCTTGGCTACTGCATCTCAACGTCCCAACTTGCATTATGATTTGACAGACCCGGGTACAGGTGTTACATATGCATGTCCGCCAACAGGATGGAGATATGAGCCTAAGCGAATGTTGGAACTAATTAAATCAAATGAAGTCATCTTTCCTAAAGATTGTACCGGACGCCCTCGTCGTAAAAAATTCATGCGAGATTTGGAGAGCGAATATACCGGTCTGTCTTCCATTTTGGAGACAACATATAGCTCTCAAGGTACACGCGAGTTAAGAGAACTTTATGATGGGAAAGAATATTTTGATTTTCCAAAACCAATTGAATACATACAGTTGATTCTATCTCAGGGAATTGCTCCAACAGATAGGGGTAACGTGTATGTCCTTGATTTCTTTGGTGGCTCTTCTACGACAGCTCACGCTGCGATGAATTTAATTTCTAACGGAGAGTCATTAAATTATATTCTCGTTCAAATTCAGGCTCCGTTTGAGAAAGAGTCAGACGCATTCAAGGCCGGCTTCAGGACTATTGATGAATTAGGTATCGACCGTATCAAACGCGCAGCCAAGAAAGTAAGGGAATCCAATCCGATGTTCGCGGGAGATTTAGGCTTCAAACATTATACCCTCGTGGAGCCGACATCAACCCAAATTGAGAAGATTGAAAAGTTCAATCCAAACGCCATAAGCGGCGACTCGTCTCTTGTTGATGAGTTTGGCGTTCCGACAATACTCGCCACATGGCTTGTCAGGGATGGTTACGGCCTTACTCCGGATGTGCAGGAGCTTGACTTGGAAGGTTATACAGCCTACTATATAGACAAGCATTTATATTTGGTAAACTCTTCGTTGTCAAGCGAGACGATTGGTGCATTGCTCGACAGACTCCAGAGTGATAAGGATTTCAATCCTCAGAATATTGTCATATATGGTTATGCCTTTGACTGGGCGGAGTTGTCGAGTCTGAAAGACAGTCTTCAGTCTGTTCAGGCAGGAGAGAAGAATCTTCAACTAAACTTTGATGTCCGCTACTGATTATGGAGTTGATTCTGCAAAGAAAGCTGGAACATCAGCAGAAGGCTGTTGACTCCATAGCCCGTGTGTTCAAAGATACATGGATTAAATCGCCCACAAATTATTATGCCAATCCGGAGATTACTGTTTTTCAGGATGGCGTGGGTGACAACATACGTGCCGTGCAAAGAGAGAATAAGATTTACCCTGAGAACAGAGGCTTTTCACTTGCTCCCGGTTGTCTGAATCTTGACATCAAGATGGAGACCGGAACAGGCAAGACATATGTCTATGTACAGACAATGTATGAACTTCACCGTCAGTACGGAATCAATAAGTTCATTGTCGCAGTTCCGGGGCTTCCTATCAAAGCCGGGGCAAGACAGTTCATGGAAGATCCGTACGTACTTCGTCATTTCTGTGATGAATGCGGTTATGATGCCGAGATTGTTCTGTTGACATTAGATACACCAAAGAAAAAGAAAAAGGGACGGCAATTTTTTCCATCGGCAGTAATTGAATTTGTAAAAGGCTCTTGCAGGGACAGCAGAAAAATATTTGTTCTTTTGGTGAACATGCAGCTGCTGAAGGAACAGAAAAACTATATGCTCAGCCGTGATGATTATGGGGCGGTAGTAGAGGGCTTCTATTGTCCATACGATGCTCTTAAAGCCACCCGACCGTTTGTCATCATTGATGAACCTCATAAATTTTCAAGAGACCAGAAGGCTTTTTCTGTCATTATGGACAGACTCAATCCTCAGTGCATAATCCGCTTCGGGGCGACGTACCCGGAAGTGACAATCGGCAAGGGGAAGAAGAGGCAGGTTGTAAAGGATTATCAGAATCTGCTTTACGACCTGAATGCGTGCCAGTCGTTCAACCAGGGTCTGATAAAGGGGGTCGCGAAAGAGCATTTTGAGCCTTCATCCAAGCAGGATGAGAAAGTGAAACTTCTCTCCGTGAAAAAGAATGATGTCGCGACATTCCAATATAAGAGTGCCGACCACCCTGCGCGTACTTTTCAACTAAGAGTTAATGATTCATTGGCACAAATAGCGGAAGAGTTTGCAGGAATTACCATCTCGGCCATTGATAAAAACTTCATCGAACTTTCCAACGGACAGACTAAAACCGTCGGAGAGGAAATGACTGTTGACATATTTATGAATTCCTATCAGGAGCAGATGATAAGGCTTGCTCTTGAACGTCATTTCGAAACAGAACGAGAGAACTTCTCCGGCAGGACATTCAAAATAAAGACACTTGCACTGTTCTTCATTGACGATATAACTTCCTATCGCAAAGGTGATGACGGAAAGAAACCGTACATACTTGAAGCATTTGAACGGTTGCTGAAAGAGAAGTTGATTGACACCATATGCAAACTCACCGAACAGGAAAAAGAATATAAGGAATATCTGCAAGCCAGCCTTGATAATATCAGGGCTTGCCATGCCGGTTATTTTGCACAGGACAACAGTTCGTCAGACGAAGACATTGCAACAGAGATCAATGATATTCTGAACGGCAAGAAAAAACTGCTTTCATTCATGGATAAGGAGGGGAAATATATGCTCCGTCGGTTCCTGTTCTCCAAATGGACATTGAAGGAGGGGTGGGATAACCCCAATGTATTCACCATTGCAAAACTCCGTTCAAGTGGAAGCGATATATCCAAACTGCAAGAAGTGGGTCGCGGATTACGCCTTCCGGTAGATGAGTGTGGCAACCGTATATCCAATCAAGAGTTTACGCTCAACTATATCGTAGATTTCACGGAAGCTGACTTCGCGAAGAAACTTGTGGATCAAATCAACAGTGAAGTGCCCGGATCTCTTACTGTTTCGCCTGACCTGATCAGGGCTGTTGCCAAAAAGATGGGCAAGACTGACATGGAATTGATGATTGAGCTTATGACCAAGGGTTATGTTGATTTTGAACGCAACATTAATCCTCAGACACGTTCACAATTCTTTGAAGAATATCCATTGTTCAAGACCGGCCTAAAACCCGAAAAGGTCAAAGACCGGAACAAAGTGCCTGGCAAACCGATAAAGATTAGAAAAGCGCAATTTGAAGAGATACAACAACTGTGGAGTGTCCTCAATCAAAATTACACTATCAATTATGATTCAGAACTGAATGATGAGGTGAGGAAGGCATTGGATAATATCTTCAAAACCCGGACTATCTTCTCTGACCAAATCATATCGAGCCGAAGAGATGAGGTCAGCAGTGATGGAGAGATGATGTCCGCGACATCAAGTTCCGGAGTTCAGTACACTATCAATCAACCTCTGCCTTACGGGGTATTTCTTAAAAGAGTTTCCGCTTCAACCAACATATCTGTTGCTATTATTCATGAGGCGATATGCAGATATGTCAGAAAGAGTGGAAAAATCAAGCCGTCTCATTTCAATGAACAAGCCGTCAGTCTTATAATTCAGCATTTCACAGATTGGAAAATCTCCACTTTGCAGGGACGATTCAATTACAAGAAAACCAAAGGGAAAGTCGCTGCCACAGCCTTGACTCACGCCGATGGCAGTGTAAAGGAGGAAATAACACAGGGCAGAATTGGCGTGAAAATCAAGGAAGGTGAACCTGCTGCCAAATACCTCTATGATACCAAAGCCTATGACTCACCTTTGGAACTGGACAATATTGAGGCTGACATAGATGGCGGGTTGTCTGGAATTGCGGAAGTAATTGTGTATGGTAAAATTCCAAGAAGCAGTATTGCCATACCAACAATTTCCGGCGGTACTTACAGCCCGGACTTCATGTATGTAGTAAAACGTGAAAATGGAGATAAGGAACTGAATATTGTTGTTGAGACAAAGGATGTGGAAAATAAATCAACAATGCGCGGGATAGAAGAAGCCAAGATTAAATGTGCTGAGATTTTCTTTAAGAACCTTTCAGCACAAGGATACAATGTGCATTTCCACACACAGCTCAACAATAAGAAGATGCTCCAGATTGTAAAAGAAGTAATTTCGTGATATATGTTTATGAGGCGACATCTGATTTTTCTGCTGATTCTGGTTTGTTGTCCGGTCGTTATGGCGGCGGGCAACGCGGTCACGGACTCGCTGATGGGTGAGCTGGAGAAAGTGTTGTCGCACCGTAATATATATGAGCGCAAGAAAGAGAACAGCATCCGTGAGGCGCGGCAGCGTCTGCGGTCGGCACGTGATGACCGAGACCGTTTCGATGCGTTGGGCGACCTGTTTGGCGAGTATCATCCCTATAATGCCGATTCGGCCTATAACATCAGTCTGCGTCAGGAACAGCTCGCCCGAAAGATAGATGACCGCGCCCTGATAATAAACGCGCAGCTGCACCGCGCCAACATCCTCTGCTCGACCGGAATGTATATGGAGACGCTCGACCTCACCGACTCGATAGATGTCAGGGTGGTTCCCGGCTATCTGCGTCCATATTATTTCCATACGTTGCGGACGGTATATGGACGGCTTGCCGACCATGCCGCCTTCGAGCCGGAGAGATACCGGTACGAGGCTCTTACAGACCGTTACCGAGACTCGCTGCTGTCGGTCAACGACCCCGACGGGCTTTTTCATGCGCTTATCAAGGCCGACCAGCTGAATTTCAGGGGTCAACCTGAAGAGGCCATACGCCATCTGCGGGCATATGTGAGCCGCCATGACCTCAGCGAACATGACAAGGCGATATGCGCCTGGACATTCTCCGAGGCATATGCCAAGACCGGAGACCGTGAAAATCAGAAAAAGGAATTGCTTACGAGCGCGATAGCCGACATGAAATCGGGGGTGCGCGAATATGCCTCATTGCGCGAACTCGCCCTGCTGCTCTACGAGGAGGGGGATATGGACCGCGCATACCGCTTTCTGACCATCGCCCTTGACGATGCCGCCAAATGCAATGCCCGGCACCGCATAATCGAGCTGAGCAACTATTATCCCACAATCAACGGAATATATGTCGAGACCGTAAAGAGCCAGAAGAAGATTCTTGAGCTGACCGCCATCATAATCTCCGCGCTCCTTGTGGTCGTGGTGCTGCTGCTTGTGCTGATGTGGAGGCAGATGAAGAAGAAGGCACGCGCCCGCCGACAGTTGAAGGAGGCCAACGACCGTCTGAATGAAGTCAACATAGAGCTGCGGCAGACCAACGGCAAACTCAACCATGTGAACAGCCGCCTGAAAGACTCGAACGAACAGCTCAACGAAGTCAACAACCGTCTCCAGGAATCGAACGACCGTCTGGCACAGGCCAATTCGGAAATCGCCGAGAACTCCGAGCTGAAGGAAGTCTACATAGGCCGGTATATGGACCAGTGCCTCGAATATATAGGCAAGCTCGACACATACCGCAAGACTGCGGCCAAACTGTTAGCCTCGGGCAAGAGCGACGAACTGAAGAAGCATCTCAAATCCTCGCAACTTGTCGATGAGGAGCTGAAGAACTTCTACGACCGGTTTGACGAGACATTCCTGAACCTGTTCCCGACCTTTGTCGAGGACCTCAACGCCCTTTTGCAGGAGGGAGAGGAGATACAGCCCAAGAAAGAGGGTACGCTCACTCCGGAGCTGCGCGTCTACGCGCTCATACGACTCGGTGTGACCGACAGCGACAAGATAGCCAAGTTCCTGCATTACTCCATATCGACCATCTACAACTACCGGACCAAAGTCCGTAACAAAGCAAAGGGAGACCGCACGCTGCTCGAAGCCGAGGTGCAGAAAATTGCCCGCAACAGGTGATATAAATTGCACCTAAACCGATTGAGAGGTATCATGACCTACTCACCAATCACTACATAAAACACCGGAAGTATAAATATTAAAGCGCATGTAATCAACGGTATAGTTGATTGCGTGCGCTACTTTTCATGTCACAGCTCTTGACCGGAACGAACAAAGCGAGTAATTTTGCCGCAGTTAACCACAGACCCGAAATCCGGCGGTCGGCGATGTCGACGGGCATACGACACCGGAGTGAGGGACTATTAAAATCTATCTACAATGCAAAGACGAGAGTACCATCTCAGGTATCTGTTGATGCTCCTTGTGGTGGCGATAGGCACACAACTTGCAAGAGCGCAACAGACCACAGTGACAGGAACAGTGAGCGATGCGGCGGGCGAGCCCCTGATAGGGGTGAGCGTCACCGTGCCGGGCACAAAGACAGGAACACTGACCGACATCGACGGCAAATACAGTCTGGAGGTCGCGTCGAAAGCCAAACTCCGATTCTCATACATAGGTTTCGAGACCGTGGAACTCAGCGTAGAGGGCCGCAGCCTTATAAATGTCGAGATGAAAGAGTCGGCCGAATCACTCAGCGAGGTCGTGGTGATCGGTTACGGCACCATGGACAAGAAGGAGCTGACCTCAGCCGTGTCGCACATCGGCGAGAAAGACTTCCTGACCGTAAGCTCCATGGACCCCTCGATGATGATCCAGGGCAAGGTGCCCGGCGTGTCAATCACCAACACCGGAGCCGGAGACCCCAACAACATGGCCAGCATCCAGATCCGCGGTGTGTCATCGCGTTCGGCAGGACTCGGCCCGCTGATTGTGATTGACGGAGTGCCCGGCGGCAACCTTACCAATGTCAATCCGAACGACATCGCATCGTTCGACGTGCTCAAGGATGGTGCCGCATCGGCAATATATGGTACACGCGGCTCGAACGGTGTGATTGTCGTGACCACCAAGAAAGGAAGCAAGGATGGCGCCACCCACACATCATATTCCGGCATGTGCGCATGGGATGTGGTGAACAAAGAACTCGACATGATGAGCGCGGCCGACTACCGCGAGGTGCGTCTCGGCTGGGGCGACCGGGGAGTAGACCTCGGCGGCGATGTCGATTGGCTCGACGCGGTGACACGCACCGGCTTCACCACACAGCACACCCTGACCGTGAGCGGCGGCAACGACCGCAGCAACTACCGCGTCAGCGCCGACTTCCGCGATGCCAACGGTATCGACCTCCGCTCGCAGCGACGCGAATATGGCGCCCGCGCATCAGTATCGCACACAACCAAGGGTGGACTCTTCACCGTCAACCTCAACGTGGCTCCCCGAATCATCTACCGCGAGAACTCGGACTGGAGTGTGTTCCGCGACGCAATCGAGGCCAACCCGACCACGCCGCTCATGGACCCCGAGAATCCAAACCTATACTACAATTTCCAGGGACAGGTGGTAGGCAAGAACCCCGTCGAGCTGATGAAACTGGAGAAGAACCATTCCGATACCAAGCTCCTCGACTGGGACGGCACACTGAAGCTCAACCTGCTTCCCCTCTTTGCCAAAGGAGGAGTGTCTGACCATATGCTCTCGACCCAGATAATGTTTGCCGACCACCAGTCGAGCAACAACGACTCATGGTTCCGCCCCTCGACAAGCACACAGGCCATCAACGCCGGATACGACGGCGAGGCAAGCCGCGCCTACAGCAAGGAGCGTCAGTATGTGCTCGAATGGCTCGCCAATTACAGCGGACACTTCGGACTTAACAACATCAAGGCCATGGTCGGCTACTCCTACCAGTACTATCAGGCGTCAGGATTCAGTGCATGGAACAAAGACTTTCCCAACGACGGACTCGGTTCCGACAACCTCGGCTCCGGCGAACTCGCCAAAGAGGAGGGAGAGGTGCTGATGAGCAGCTACAAGAACGACTCCAAGCTCATTGCATTCTTCGGCCGCGTGAGCTACGACTTCGACGGACGCTACTTGGTGACAGCCTCCCTGCGTCATGAAGGATCGTCGAAATTCGGAAAGAACCACAAATGGGGTAACTTCCCTGCCGTGTCGGCCGGATGGCGCATATCGCGTGAGAAATTCATGGAAGATGTGGCATGGGTCAACGAGCTCAAGCTCCGCGCCGACTACGGTGTGACCGGTAACCAGGACTTCGGCAGCTACAACTCGATCAACACCATGTCAGGCTTCGGCTACTACTTCTACAACGGCAAATACTATCAGGTCTGGGGCCCGGGCAAGAACGTCAACCCCGACCTGAAATGGGAGAAAGGCAAGAACTGGAACGTCGGCGTAGACTTCTCATTCTTCGACAGCCGCTTCTACGGATCGCTCAACTACTTCAACCGCCGCCAGCAGGACCTTCTCGGCAACTACAACGTGTCGGTTCCCCCGTACCTGCACGACCAGACATTCGTCAACGTCGGCACCATGAAGAACGAAGGCTTCGAGTTCGACCTCAACTTCAACGCCGTCAGCACAAAAGACTTCGACTACAACTTCGGAGTGATCGGCACATGGATGAGCAACAAGTTCGTTGACTTCAGCAACTCGCAGTATGTCGGCCAGGACTATTACAACGGCTGCGACACCGAGTCGCCCTATCCCTTCTACACACTGCAGCGGATAGAGAAAGGGAAACCGCTCGGCAACTTCTACATGTGGAAATATGCCGGCATCACCACCGACGGCGACTGGCTGGTCTATGACAAGGAGGGAGACATAATCTATGCCTCGCAGGCCACCGACGAGGACCGCCGCGTGGTAGGAAACGGTATGCCGAAATTCACCCTCTCCACGAGCCACAACTTCCGCTACCGCAACTTCGACCTCGCCCTCTTCTTCCGCGGAGCTTTCGGCTTCGACCTCTTCAACATACATGACTTCTACTACGGCACGCGCAACTTCACCGGCAATGTGCTCAAGAAAGCCTATGGCAAGAACTTCGATGTATCGCCCGACGCCAACCCGGTGGTGTGTGACTACTTCCTGGAGCGCGGCGACTACTTCAAGCTCGACATGGTGACACTCGGTTACACCATACCGTTGCAGAAGACCCGCTTCCTCGACCGTATCCGGGTGTACGGAACCGTCAAGAACGTCTTCACGCTCACAAAATTCAGCGGCGTGGATCCCTCGACCTACCAGGTCAACGGTCTCTGGCCCGGCGCTCAGAGCACACGCACCTACTACCCCTCGACAAGACAGTTCATCGTAGGTCTGCAAGTAGATTTCTAACCTTATCCGACAACAAGACAATGAAAATGTTACGCAATATAGCCGCAGGCGCGCTCTGCGCCCTCGCGCTGACAGGCTGCACGAATCTGGACGAGACACTTTACGACCAGGTCGGCACCCAGAACTACTATAACACAAAGAACGACGTGATACGCGCCGTGCTGCGCCCCTTCGAACACGCATACTGGAGCATCCAGAGCCGTCATGTGCTCAACGAGCTCACCGCCGACCAGCTCATAACACCGACCCGCGACGGCTGGTGGGATGACGGAGGCAAATGGCGCCGTCTCCACTATCACCAGTGGGATGTGGAGGATGGCGGCGACGCGCAGACCGAATGGAACGGCTGTTTCCAGGGCATCATGCAGTGCAACTACGTGATCGAGGACCTTGAGCAGCTCGATGCCGCCCACTTCGGATTCAGCGATGTGGAGTTCGACAACCTCCGAGCACAGAGCCGCGCCCTCCGCGCATGGTTCTACATCCGCCTTCTCGACGCGTTCCGCAACATTCCCTTGGCGGTGAGCTTCAACAACGTTGACCTCAACACCGAAGGGCAGGTGGAGCCGCAGGTAATCTTCGACTTCATCGAGAGCGAGCTCAAAGAGATACTTCCCATGCTGACCCGCAAGGAGGGACTCGGCACCGGAGCCAATCTCCAGGGCCAGTGGACGCAGGCCGGAGCCGCCGCGCTCCTGGTGCGCCTCTACTTAAACGCCGGTGTCTACGTCGGCACAGACCGTTACTCAGACTGCGAGAAATATGCGCAGGACATACTCGACGGCAAATATGGCGACTATGCCGTGGCCGACCGCTGGGACGCACCCTTCGACTGGGACAACGACACATGCGACGAGGTGATATTCGGTTTCCCCGGTTCACAGGGTTACAGCTACTGGCACTATCAGGGCGACACATACTGGTGGACCGTACCGGCACGCGCACGCTACTACTTCGGCGACCGCAAGGCGAAGGCCGGCGACCACAACACCAAATATGCCGCATCGCCCAGCTATGACCTCAGCGGCAACCTCTATACCTATGAACTCGGTATGCCCATCCAGAACTTCCGCAAATATCCCGGCGACGAGCGCATGAAGCTCTACCGCAACCTCGGCGACAGCAAGCGCGAGGGGATGTTCCTCTACGGCTACCTCGAATATATCGACGAGAACGGGACCAAGCGCCGCGTGCGTGCCCCGGAAGTGGACTACGACCTCTATATACGTGACGCCGTAGGGAAGTTCCAGAGCCTCGATCCCGACAAATGGCCGGCCGACAAGACGAGCAACCTCACCACCGGCGACCACAATTCCGGATGGCACTTCGCCAAATATCCCTTCTACTCCGACGAGGACGCTCACCAGATGGAGAGCGACTACACCGAGATAAGACTCCCCGAGATTATCTACTCTCTGGCCGAGTGCAAGCTCCGCTCAGGCAAGAAGAGCGAGGCAGCCAAGCTCCTCAACAGTGTCCGCAAGCGTAACTATCCCGTAGCCAACCATGCCGATGTGCTCTACTCTCCCGAAGGCAAGGCGCAGCTCGACGAGAAAGAGATGCTCGACGAATGGGGCCGCGAGTTCTTCGCCGAGAGTCGCCGCCGGATCGACCTGATACGCTTCGGCAAATTCAGTACCGGCACATGGTGGGACAAGACTCCCGACGCGGACCGTCACTACGAGATTTTCCCGATAATGCGCCCGATTCTGAACTCCAACCCGAAACTCGTGCAGAATCCCGGCTACAGCAGCTGATGTTGACATGGATGCAGTAACTTCTTAAAACGACAAGACATGAAACTCAAAAATATGATATATGCCGCGGCCGGACTGGCGATGACGCTGATGGCCACGGGCTGCGAGGGTGAGAAAGACCTCATAATCATCGAGGGGAACCTGCCCATCAAGAGCACGACGCTCTACATGGTGGGCGACGCCACCCCGACCGGCTGGAGCATAGACTCGCCGACACCCATGACACCCGGAGAGGAGGATCCCCTCGTGTTCACGTGGGAGGGCAATCTCAACGCCGGAGAACTTAAACTCTGCCTCGTTCCGGGCAGTTGGGACAACAGCTTTATCCGACCTGTGGAGAACGGTACCGAAATCGGCAAGGCCGACATAACCGACGCTCCTTTCCAGATGCACCCCGGAGACCCCGACGAGAAATGGCGCGTGACCGAGGCCGGCACATACAGCCTGACCTTCGACCTGCGCAACTGGACGATGAGCACCCGCTATCTGGCAGGAGCATCCGAGCCTGAGATCGAGCCTATCAAGGTCGAGAACCTCTATATCGTCGGCGACGCGACCCCGGCCGGATGGAACATTGATGACCCGACATTGCTCGACAAGCAGGGAGACTACCTCTTCATCTACGAAGGCCCGCTCAACAAAGGTGAGCTGAAGGGATGTGCCACCACCGGCAACTGGGATGTCGATTATGTGCGTCCCGCCTCGAACGGAGTGGAGATCGGCAAAGCCGGAGTGGCCGACAGCGGATTTGTCTACACCGCGTCGCCCGACAACAAATGGGTCGTTACCGAGCCGGGTATCTACCGTCTGGAATTCAATCTGGAGAAATGGACCATCAAGGCCGAATTCAAAGAGGAGATAACCGTCAGCAAAGACCCGATTGAGACAGAGACACTGTTCATGATCGGCGACGCTACCCCCGGTGGCTGGAGCATGGATGATGCCGCCGAATATGTCCGTCAGGAAGGCTCGCGCTACATCTTCGTGTGGGAAGGTGAGCTTGTAGAGGGTGACTTCAAGGCATGCACCGAACGCGACGGCACATTCTCCTGCCCCTTCCTGCGCCCGTTGGCCAACGGCTGCGAGGTGTCGAAAGCCGGAGTCGCATCGCCCGAGTTCGTATATACCACCAACCCCGATGACAAATGGCATGTGACAGAGGCCGGAAGATACCGCATAACATTCGATCTCGAAAACTGGAGCATCGCAGTGGAGAGCATATAACGACAATATGAAAAACAGAAATTATCGCCAAAACAAAATGAAAGCAATGACAATGACAACAGGTGCGCTCTCCCTGCTGATGCTGCTCAGCTCGTGCAGCGAGGAGATCGAGATGCGCCGTCCCCCGGTATATGAACTGCCCGAGCTCCCCGTAGTGGAAGACGTGCATGTCTACAAAGCTCCCCTCTACTGGAGCGTCTATGAATACTGCTACGAGCAGGAACAGAATGGAGTATCCAACTCCGACATGGACATAACTCCCGAGGAGTGGGACAAGATAATCGACTGGGTAGCCCGCGACCTGAAACCCTACGGCTACGACATGGTATGCACCGACGGATTCATACCGATGCTCGCCAACGATGCCAGCGGTTACATGACCCATTACGGCTCGATGTCGCTCAAAGACCTCGTTGCCAAATGCAAGGCCAAAGGTCTGAAGGTCGGTGTCTACGACAATCCTCTCTGGATTCATGGCCCGCGCGAGACAAAGATAGAGGGTACTGACTACACCTTCGGCAACCTCTACTACAACCATGACCGCGAGATCATGAACCCCTCGGCAGAGAACATGTGGTTCAACTGGGTGGTGGCCGAGAATCCCGGCGCACGTGAGTATATCGACGGCTTCTTCAAGCACTACGCCGAGCTTGGAATCGACTATATCCGCATGGACTTCCTGTCGTGGTACGAAGATGGCAAGGACCGCAACATCGGAGTAGTCGGCCATGGTTATGGCCGCGAGTCATATGCCCGTGCGCTCAGCTACATAGCCGAGTCGGCCAAGAAATACGGCATATTCACCTCTCTGGTCATGCCGCACCTCAACAACGACGCCGAGGTTGAGGCGCGCTACGGCAACATGGTGCGCATCGTGGCCGACACGGCTGTCGGCGGCTGGTGGCACTGCTCGCAGGCCGACAAAGGGAAGTCGTATGCCAACTGGCCCAACTGCATGAACATGTTCGACGGCTTCACATACTGGTCGCACATTTCGGGCCGTGGCAAGGTGATACTCGACGGCGACTTCATCCGCTTGAACAAGTTTGATACCGATGCCGAGAAAGAGACCGTTGTCTCGCTCCAGCTCATGGCCGGTGGTCCGGTGACCGTATCTGACCAGTACTATACAATCGGTGACAACCTGAAATTCTACACCAACACCGAGATGCTCGCCCTCAACACAGACCGCTTCGTAGGCAAGCCGCTGAGCGACAAGCTCAACGATGCCAACAACCAGATTTGGTATGGTGAGATGTCAGACGGCAGCCATGTGATAGGTCTCTTCAACCGCGATGACAGCCCGAAATCGGTGAGCGTGAAATTCAGCGACCTCGGCATACAGGGAGAGTGGAAGATGCGCGACCTCTGGAAACATGCCGACGAGGGTAGCGGTACGGGCATCACCGCCAGCATCGCACCCCACGGCTGCAAGATTGTGAAACTTACAAAGTAAGTAATGAGTCAATTTAAATTGACTCATTACTTGACGAACCGGAGAATAACTTAACAGAAGGTTAATATAATGATATACAATAAGATTTATGCTGCGGCTATTGCCGTGGCCGGCCTGAGCCTCGCCCCTTCAGCAGGGGCTGGGGCGGCCGAAATCGCCTCGCCGTCGGGTCTGGTGAAAGTCAAGGCCGAGGTGGTGGACGGTGTGCCGACATACAGCGTGACATTCAAAGGTAAGGATATAATCAAGCCCTCCACGCTCGGATTCGAGCTTGCCGACGGACCCGATATGATGGATGGTTTCAAACTTCTGTCGGCCGAGACATCGACATTCGACGAGACATGGGAGCCGGTATGGGGTGAGAACCGCGAGATACGCAACCACTACAACGAGCTGCTTCTGCGTCTTGACCAGCCGGAGCACTACCGGAAGATGAACCTGCGGTTCCGCGTGTACGACGACGGTGTGGGGTTCCGCTACGAGTTTCCCAACGAAGGAGTGCTGACATACTTCATCATCAAAGAGGAGCATACACAGTTTGCCATGGACGGAGACCACATCGCGTGGTGGATAGCCGGAGACTACGACACACAGGAATATGACTACACCGAGAGCCGTCTGTCGGAAATCCGCGCAAAGATGCCCGAGGCGATATGCAGCAACGCATCTCAGACCCTGTTCTCGCCGACCGGTGTGCAGACATCGCTCCAGATGAAGACCGACGACGGCATATACATCAACATACATGAGGCCGCTCTGGTGGACTACTCATGTATGCACCTCAACTATGATGACAGCAAGATGGTGTTCGAGTCGTGGCTGACACCCGACGCGCAGGGTAACAAGGGACATATGCAGAGTCCGGTCAACACGCCGTGGCGCACGGTGATGATCAGCGACAACGCATGTGGCATACTTGCTTCGAACCTGATACTCAACCTTAACGAACCGTGCGCCTACGACGACACTTCATGGATCAAGCCCGTTAAATATGTCGGCGTGTGGTGGGAGATGATCGCGGGTCCGAAGGAATGGTCTTACACGAGCGACCTGCCGTCGGTCAAAATCGGTTCGCCCGACTATGCCGCCGCCCGTCCCCACGGCAAGCACTCGGCCAACAACGACAATGTGAAGAAATACATAGACTTCGCCGCCGAGCATGGTTTTGACCAGGTGCTTGTGGAGGGTTGGAACGTAGGTTGGGAAGACTGGTTCGGCCACTCGAAAGACTATGTGTTCGATTTCCAGACACCATATCCCGACTTCGACATCGATATGCTCAACGCTTATGCCAAATCAAAAGGGGTGAAGATCATGATGCACCACGAGACATCAGGCTCCGTGCGCAACTATGAGCGTCATATGGAACAGGCTTACTCGCTGATGGAGAAATATGGCTATAATGCTGTGAAGAGCGGGTATGTGGGCAATATGATTCCCCGAGGAGAGCACCATTATGGCCAATGGCTCAATAACCACTACCTCTATGCAGTGACCGAGGCCGCCCGGCACAAAATCATGGTCAACGCCCACGAGGCGGTGCGCCCCACAGGACTCTGCCGCACGTATCCAAACCTGATCGGCAACGAGAGCGCACGCGGCACCGAGTACGAGGCATTCGCCGGCAACAAACCGTTCCACACCACGGTGCTTCCCTTCACGCGTTTGCAGGGCGGTCCTATGGACTACACTCCCGGCATATTCGAGATGGACATGAAGACCGTGAATCCCGACGGCAACGGCCATGTGAACAGTACAATCGCGCGTCAGCTCGCCCTCTATGTCACCATGTACAGTCCGCTCCAGATGGCTGCCGATGTTCCGGAGGTATATGAGCGCTACATGGATGCTTTCCAATTTATCAAGGATGTGGCGGTTGACTGGGACGAGAGCCGCTATATAGAGGCAGAGCCGGGACAGTATATCGTGGCTGCCCGCAAGGCCAAGGGAACGGAAGACTGGTACGTGGGCTGCACCGCAGGCGAGGCGGGTCATGAGTCGAAACTCTCACTCGACTTCCTCGACAAGGACCGCAAGTATGAAGCTATCATCTATGCCGATGCCAAAGATGCCCATTATGCCACAAATCCGCAGGCTTATACTATCAAGCGTCAGAAGGTGAACGCAGGTACGAAGCTCAAGCTGAAGGCGGCACCCGGCGGGGGATATGCCATATCGATCAAGGAAGTAAAATAGGGCTGATAGGCCAAATAGGGCTGATAAGACGAATAACAAAATAAAGACAAGATAAAAAAGACAGATTATGAAGAATTTTGCAAAAATCGCAATGGCTGCCATGGTGGCCGCAAGCGCAATGTCGGCCAATGCCGGAAGACTCTGGATTGTCGGCGACGGCGTACATTCAGGCTGGGATCTCGATGGAGCGACGGCTCTTCTTTCGACAGCCGCCGAACCGGAGGTGTACACAGGTACGGTCTATCTCTACGGAGGCAAGGACTTCAAGTTCCTCACCACTACCGATTGGGGAGGTCTTGAATATGGTTCGGCCGAGGGCACCACTGGCGATAACGGAGTTACGGCACTCGCCTCGGGAACAAGCGACACCGGTTACGGCAAGCTGACCGTAGCAGAGAATGCCAACTATCTTCTGACCGTCAATCTGACCAACATGACCATGACCGCCGTTAAGTCTGACTATCAGCAGACAGAGATAACCGACTGCTCCCTCTTCATGATAGGCGATGCCACAGAGGGTGGCTGGAGCGTAGACGAGGGTACGCCGCTCTACCAGCAGGCTGAGACCCCATATGTCTACAAGAGCGGCAAGGTCGCACTGAAAGCGGGTTCCTTCAAGATTGCCACTACAATCAAGGGTGGTGGAACATTCAATCAGAAATACTATTATTTCCGCGATGCTGACAATGCCGGAAAGATAGCCCTTGACCAGGATGGCGATCTCCAGTGGCAGATTGCCGAAGCCGACGACTATCTTGTGGATGTCAACACAGCGGAAGGTACCATCAGCATTTCCAAATCGACCGGCACCGGGGTAGGTGCTGTCGGTACGGTGGCTGTTGATGAGACTGAAGAATACTACACACTTCAGGGAATCAAGGTTTCCGAACCTGCGTCGGGACTCTACATACGCGTGCGCGGCACACAGAGAGAAAAAATTGTGATTAAGTAAAAATAGAAAGGCAAAGCGGGATAAGTGATTATCCGCGAGCAAAGAAGTGATTAAGTAAAAACAGCACCCCGGATGGCCGGAATGCTGACTTGAGTTTTCAGATGTAGGTTGTTATCCTGTCCGGGAAGCGGTGTCGGCCGCCCCCGGACAGGATTTTAAGTTATGGAATCAATGCCGGTTTGTCGGGTCAGTGTCTTTGTCAGGTCTGCGTCTTTGTCCGGTCAGCGCCAGATGATTTTTTTGCCGGCGCGGATGTAGATGGTGCCGGGGATGGGGGTGGAGACCAGGTTGCCGTTGAGGTCGTGGAGGGGAAGGGCGGAGGTCTGGGAATCGGTGGTGAGATTGTCTACACCGGAGGGAGCGGAGACGTTAAGGCCCTGGCGTTTGTTGAAGGTGCGGGTGCCGTCGGACTCTTCACGGTAGACTGTGCCGGCCGGAACCACGAGCGTGTAGCCTATGCCGTCTTCAAGTTCGAAGCCTCCGAAATCGGCGTTCATGCGCACGCAGTTGACCATTGTGTCATGCCATGCGTCGGCCTCGGCCACGAGTATGTTGTTTGTGCTGTCGTAGAGTTGGATTTTAGCATCGTCGGCTACTCGTATGCTCATGTCGTTATACTGGAACCAGATGATGTTGTAGACCGAGGGATGCTCTGTGAAGATGCTGCACCAGTCGTACCAGAGCGGGTCGGGTTCAACAGGGTCTGCGCCGCCGATGAAGTCGAGTCGGGCCTCACGGTTGAGGAGGTCGTCGCGATAGCAGGACTTCACGCTGCCGGCGGGGAGCACGAGCGAATAGTGCTCGTCGCGCTCGAAACGCATCGTGCCAAGGAAATCGACATATGCCTGACCAAGGTCCCAGTCCCAGCCTACATGTGCCGGATACACGCCAATCAGATTGCCGTCATGGTAAAGCTCGAACTGCGGGTCTCGGACCGGTGCTGTCTCGAATCCCCAGTAAACCCAGATGTGTTGCGCTGACTCGATTACAGCGTTCTGTTCATAGTCGAAGCGGTGTGGCCCGAGGTCTGCCGGGACGGAGAAGTTGACTTCAATCGCGTCATTGACAGCCGAATTGTCTTCTACAAGCGAGACCGTTCCTTTACTTACGGTCAGCTTGTAATCCTGGCCGAGCGGAAGATTCTGCTTGTCGAACCAGACGATGAGAGTGCCTTGCGTGCGTTCCTTGCCTTTGTAGTTGGAGACCTCGAAACTTTTGGCTGATACCCATTCCTCGCCGAAGACCATGGCAGATGGTGCGGAACCGAGTTGGATCTCGCCATCGAATGTGAATTCGACATGTTCGAGCGGGTGAACGAAGGGGCGGTCGCCGATGGAGCACTGTTCGGGGACGAGTGTGGTCGCGCCCATTGCGGGGAGCGATACGATGGCTATTGCCATCGCGATGATTGTAGAATGTTTCATAACTTGAAGTATTAAAAGTTACACTTGTTTTTGTCTCATTCAGTCCACACTACGTTCCGACCGGCGCTGTTACGGGCGGTTTCGGCCTCCTACTTTTCTACCGTGAAGTCGAAGGTGCACTCAGAACCTACGGTTGTCTTGACCTCGACATGATAGTCACCCGGTCTGTCGCCGGCATTAATTGTTATGTTGCGGCGGGTTGTGGTGCGGTACAGCCGTTCACCCTCGGGAGTGCGTACGATTACGTGTGCATTACCCTGGACGGGGCTGAACTTGAGTATGACTTTGCCGTTCCAATACAGGCAGGCAATTTCATATGCCGTGTTGGTTTCAGTGAAGCTCGGGCGGAAACGCTGCGTGCTTGTCGGTATTCTTGTCGGGTCTTTCGATGTCCTCTTTACGACGGGGCGCGTTGTGACGGTCGTTTTACCCGATTTGGTCTTCTCAATGATGGCCGGAGTTTCCGCGAGGGTCAGCTGCGGAATGATGACGAGTCCTCCGGTAAGGAGGATTGCTGCGGCCAGGTATTGTGATTTTATTCGCATGTCATATTATTTAAAGGTACCTTTGTCATCGTTTCCGGATGACCCATGCGGTGTCTGCCGGTTGCAGATGACATTGCAAAGGTAGTCAGAGAATCGGTCATTTCCAAATTTCAAAGGTTGCTGTAAAATATTTATATCGGCCAATAAATCAAGCGATTTAACAACTTGTAAGTTTTTTCGCGGGGATTCCTAACACGTTTTCCGGAGCGAAATCGCGGGGTAAGCCGTAGCCACCCCCATTCCAACCAAATATTAAAATATCCTTCAAAAGTTAATGTGTGTTAAATTATTATGGCGTGTGCCTTTTCTCGGACGGTGGAAGGAGATTGTGAAATAAAAGTCGTATATTTGCGACATGATAGTTGGAAGACTATATGAGGGATGCCGAGGTGCTGGTGGCGGTCGTTTTGCGGCGGTAGCGGTCGTTGCGGTTGTGCTGCTCGCATTGTGCGGGGCGTGCGGTCGTGATGCCGCACATGATGCGCTCCGTCGGGCTGAGTCGGCTTTGTGGGACAGGACGGGGCGACCGGTCACGGCGGCTGATGGTGATTCTGTGTTGGGTGTGCTGGAAACACTTGACCGTGACCGACTCACAACAGCAGAGGACAAGGCATTGTACGACCTGCTGCTTGTCAAAGCTTCGGCAAAGGCCGGTGTGGAGGAGCAGAATGAGGAAATCATAGAGCGCGCTACACGTGTACTTGACCGGGAAGGACGCACAGGAAGGACGGGGGAGGCGCATTACTACAATGGCCTGATGGCATTCCGCAGCGGCAATGTGCGCAAAGCTGTAGAGGAAGGGCTAATATCGCTCGACATAGCGGAATCAGAGGGAGATGAATATCGTGAGGCTCGTGCCCATGAGCTCGTAGCCGACGCTTACCGCAATGTGTATAATCTCAAGGCCGCCCGGTTGCACAGGGAGCAGGCGGTAGATAAATATGAGTCATCAGGTTTTCCGCATAATGCCTTCTATGCAACAATGGATTTAGCCGGAGAGTATTCACATGAAAACAATGACTCCGCTTATATCGTGATGGACCGGGCCCGGCGGTTGCTCGACAAGACAGAAAAAGAATCCGTCTGCCAGTTTGAGTTTATATATGCGGATATTTGCTGTGTGCTTGGCGACTACAGGCGTTCGCTTGAGCATTACCGTAAGATAGACCGGAAGTGGCTTTCTGAAATCATGACTCCTGAGGACTCGGTGAGGATAGGGGCTGTGTACTATCATAACGGAATGCCCGATAGTGCGGCCAACTATTTCTCAACCGGGGCCTCGGCGGAAGATATATCGTATTGGGAGTGTATGGCCGATAAGCATGAACGTCAGGGAGAAGACCGGCTCACGCTTGAATGCTACCGCAACATGCGGCGTCTCGGGAATGACCGCGCCGGGACATCGCTCGCCAACGCTCTTGAGTCGGTGGAACGCGTTTTCTACGAGAAGAAGGCGGCAGAGGAGCGTGCGCGTCACCGCCGCTTTGTCAACATGGTATGGATAGCCGTGGCATTGGCTGCGTTTGTTCTGCTTGTCTCGCTGATATGGAGATTCTACCGGAAGGCAAGGGCATTGCGTGCGGAGAACGATATAAAGGGTGTCGCCCTCATGGCCGCCTCACTTCCCGAAGAGGATGCACCACGGGGTAACGACCGATCAGAAGACCCCGGGGATAAGGAATCTGCACAGGCCGGTGAGGGCGCGGAGAGTGATAATGAAAAGGAGCGTTGGATAAATGTGATACTTGACTTCTACATGTCACGCCTTAATGCTATAAGCCGCGAATACTTCAAGGAGACCGACCCGAAACGTCTGCGCGAGATTGAGGAGGAATTTGACCGGGAGCTGAGGTCGCTGCGCGACGGCGACATATTCGATGAGATCGAGCGGCGGTTGAACGAGCGCAACGATGGTATCGCCAAGAAGATACGTCGCGAGTTCCCGAAATTCAACGAGCAATATGTGAGGCTGATGCTCTGTTCGCTCGCCGGATTGTCGAGCCAGTCGGCGTGTCTGCTGCTGTCGATAGAGAAGGGGAATTACTATGTGATGTGGACTCGTATCCGCAACCGTATCCGCACTTCGGAGGTGCCTGACCGCGACCTCTTCATGAGTCTCTTCTGCAAGAAATAGAGGAGGGGTAAATTGGTATGTCTTTGCCATAAAAATTATGCGGCTTGCCTATGACGGTTGGCCGTATGGATTATTTTTTGTACTTTTGTGGCGTAAATTGGATAACAACCTACACTAACTTTTTATTTAACCTGTATCATGACAAAATTCCCTGTGGTTGCTGCCGCGCTTTTAGCGGGCGTAGCGGCTCCGGCTTTCGCCCTCGATGAGATCGAGACAAGAGCCTACTATTCAACCAACGCGGACAACGCAGTCGGCAAATATGTGTCGGCTCCGATGACCAAGATTTCCGACTGGACAGACGATTACATGATTGCGACCTGCGGTGCCAACGACATGTGTACCGCCTTCAAGGGCTCGCATGAGAACAACGTGCTCGACACCTATGCGCTCTATGCCGCATGGGACGACAAGAACCTCTACATCGCATGGCAGATGTGCAACACCGGCGACACGTGGGCACGCGAGGGCGACGGCCCCTTGACCGACTACGGACATATCGGCGAAGTGCCCTTGATTCTGGCAATCAGTGTCGATCCCTCTTCGACCTGTATGTCAGGTAAGCTGGAGAATGGGGACTTCATCTGGCAGACAACATCAAGCAACGGCGTTACGTTCAAGTCGCACGTTGACCACCTTTTCTTCATGAGCGGAAAGGTAGGTACCGGTGTTCCGGCAATGTTCACTGCATCGAATGCTTCAGGAGCCACTAACTATGGCGCCAACTGTAAGGAATACACCAAACTCGGAATCAGCTATTATGTGACCAACGACTTCGCTCCGTCGCACTACTGGCGCCAGAAGGAAACCGCTAATTACGACATCAGCGGCACTCTTATTTCTGACCCCTCCATTCTGGAGAGCATCTACGACAAGGATTGCTACGAGAACCTTCTCGGACCGAACTATCCCTCAAATCTCAAGCCTCACAGCACTGAGTATGACTCATTCTTCCAGATTACAATCCCGATGAGCGCTCTCGGCATTGACCGCGAATGGCTTGAGGCCAACGGTATCGGTGCCCGTATTGTGGCTACACGTGGTGAGTCAGGTATTGACTGTATACCGTTTGACCCGGCTATGGTTGACAATGTGTTCGATTCCTATGGTGCCGACAAATCGACCTCGCACGAAAAGGATGACATCGACGAGATTACCTATGCTCTCGCCAACATCGGCAAGATGCGCACAGGTTCGGTGACACCTCCTCCCGGACCGGTAGATCCGGATCCCGTGGACCCGGACGATCCCGACGACCCCACCCCTCCGGCAGATGGCAACTATGTGATTTATTATGATAACGCTTCGACCAACTGGGGTACTGTCTACACCTGGATCTGGGATGAGGCAGACGGTGACAAGAACTACACCGGCGGAGCATGGCCCGGTGCGGTGATGACACTTGACAATACCAACGGTTACTACCGTTACTCGTTCAACTGCGAGGCCGCGTCGCCCAAGCTGAGGTGTATGTTCAACCCCGGCGGAGACAATGGCAAGACCAAGGAATTTGACCTTGTGAACCATGGCCTCTACAACAACGCCGGCTTTGTGCGTTCGCTCGACGCCACAGGAGTTGATAGCGTAGTGGCAGCACCTTCGGCAGATACCGAATACTTCAACCTCCAGGGTCACCGTGTATCGGCATCCTCGCTGACTCCCGGCATCTACATCGTGAAGACCGGCAGCGACGTCCGCAAGACCGTCATCCGCTGATCAACGGCAAGCCGTCGCCTGCTGATTGCAGACGGCAACGAACTTATCAAGAACAAGACCCAGCAAACATAACAACCCTCAGGGGCTGCACCGACATCGGCGCAGCCCCTGACTATATTAACCGCAGGTTGACCTGGCTATGGCGTTAATATTTGTTCATTATAGAACAAATACAACTTATAAGTTGTATTTTGAAAAAAGATTCGTTATCTTTGCGTCAAAATTTTAGACTATGACTTTTGATGATATTACAGAAGATGGGCGGCTTTGGGCAGTCAGATATGACGGAGACGAAGACAACTGCCTTGATTCGTTATTCGACCAATGGAATGACGTTGCATGGTTACGCGCATTCTTCAAGGCAAATTCAAAGGACTTGGAAGGTTATTTCAAAATAACTAACATCAATGATGCGATTAGACGCACAATTGATGACAGTGAACAACTTGAAGCCATTATTATGGATATTTCGCCGGAGGCAAATCTCGACTTGATATTCCGTCCTTTGAGTAATAGCCGAATTGCTAAATGTTTGCTTGGAAAAGAAAAAGCACGGTTGAAAAATCTTGTAGGCCGCTCATCATGGCTTCGCATCTATGCAATCAAATTAGCCAAAGGGGTTTATGTAGTAACAGGCGGCGCGATAAAACTGACCGCCACGATGCAGGAAAGAGAGCATACCGCCGCAGAACTTGCCAAGATTGAGAAAGTCCGAAATTTCCTGCTTGAAGAGAGGATTGTAGATGATGAGAGTTTTATAGAATATATCGCAGAACTTTAATGCTTACGACTATGAAAAAGATGCAGAATAGATTATCGGCATACGCTTCCGCAACTCCCTCAAAATGGAGAGAAAAGGCTGAGGCTCGGTTGGCTAATAAAGAATGGCTACGTTACTCCCAAAACATAGCCATGATGATGTTCGACAAGATGGATGAACTTGGATTGACTCAAAAAGCGGTCGCCGAGCGAATGGGCTGTTCCCAGCAATATATCTCAAGGGTTTTAAAAGGAACAGAAAATCTTTCTATAGAAACTATCAGTAAGATTGAATCTGCGCTTGAACTTCAGATTTTGGAGCCGGTATGCGCCTTGAAACGCTAAGAGGGTATTTTAATGTAATCCGAATTGACTTTCGAATCTATATGGCAATGGTTCGTTTTTTACCGAACTATTGAATTATTAGGGGATTGCCAAATAATATGTAGGCTTGCACTGAATTTTTTTGGTGGTTTTTCGACGTAGCACTGAATTTTTATATGGGTGTTATCGAAGCTGCACTGATTTTTGGGAGGGTTCGCGCGACGGTGGTCGCGCCACAACCGGCGTGCCAAGCCCGCCATGGGACGATGGGGTTGGATATCGAAGCTGAGGGGCGGCGATGGGGACGCGGTCGTGAGAAGGGGGAGACGCGGGCGGGGAGGTGGGTGGGAAGCCGGGGAGGGGAAGCCGGCGGGGATATAAAAGAGGTGTCCGCCTGTCTCCGGGGTGGAGACAGACGGACTGGGGATTGTGGGGAAGTGGGCGATTACGGATTCGAACCGCAGACCCTCTGCTTGTAAGGCAGACGCAAAGTCACTTCTTTATTTTATTAGTAGTTGCTTTCCTGGGGGTTGCCAGATATGTTTTTGCCCCAAGTGTTGTGTAGATTTCTGATACACACTCCGGCTTAACTGTAATGGGAATTTGAGACCAATCAATCTGCTTTGACGATTGCCCGAATGCCTCTGCAGCAAATTCTTTCCATGATTTCAACTTCTTTTTCGAGGAACTGAATTTTTGCCATGATCCCTTTCCCCCGATTACAAACCTGAGAGTTTCCTCCCACTTACCATCTTCCGACCGGAATTTGATATAATGATACTGAGGTTTGCTTCTTACGTTAGGTGGAAAATTGAAAATTACGTCATACCAGTCTTTGAATGTAGCCTTTCCCGTGTTCCCGCTGACCGATATTTCTCCCTCCGGTCCGTTTCCTGATACTGTTACCCTACTTGGGATGTCGAAGATAACTGTAATTTCATCATCTTGAGAAGTAGCTTTTAAGTGGCCGACTGTCACAGGGCGTTTTGCCGTTTCATCGACATACCTTGCGGTGGCATGGTGGTCATAGTGTTGGCTTAAGCGGAACGGTATGTCTGTTCTGTCCTTGTAATCCACGATAGTATCAACATATTCGTAGATATATTTATAGGTGCTGAAAAAATTGGGGTAATCGAAATTTGTTCCATAATAATTGTCGAAATCAGTGTTCGGGAATCCGGAGGCTGTATTGGCTCGACGGTATTCTTTGGTAAATGTCGCTCTGGTCTCGACCATCGTGCGGTCTACAGAATTCTCGATAACCCGGCACTTAATTTCGGGAGTGAACGAACCTATTTCATCGCTGAAAGGAATCATCCTCTTTTCGCCATCATATTCGTCAATATAGAATCCGTAATAGTCATGGAACCAAAAGTAATATTCGAAATCTGACCGTCCACGGGCTGTGGCGAAGTAATCGTTTGTAAATATGATTCCATCCAGACTATAACAAAGTGAAAATCCGCTCGGGCCATCAATGGCATATTGCCCGGGGACATACAAGCCGGCAGGAAGTTCGAGATAAGGATTCTTATGACTCCTCAGATGTAATATGTCAATAAGCTGGTCTACTGTCAGTCTTATAATGTCTTCCCATGTAATGTCATCAGCACTTCTCCCGAAATAGGCGCAAATCAAATCCGTCTGTTCTTCGGTGAATTGTCCATACGGCATGTACATGTTCATCAGACCATATTCCTTCTCAAAGGATTGTGTCCCGTACAATGTTCCGTCACAGGAACCTCCAAAAGTGAAATATGGGTAGGAGTGTTGCGAAGAGGCTCCATTGATTGACATGAAATACAGTTTCGGCTTTGCTGTCAGTTTCAATGCGGAGACATTTATGTCACCGTCATCAGTTTCCTGGATGTAATTATAGTCCATATATTTCTCGACACCGGGCTCAATGATGAGATATGGATGGTCAAGGTCGTGTGATCGAAGCGCGAAATTAGAGTTCTTCAAGCTCAAATGTTCTTCTCCGGTGTAGTTTTGCCACAACACCTTGGCGAAAGCTCCACCCTGGTATCCCATGCGTTCTGTCGCTGCTCCGCTTCCTGTATGAGATTCGGCGCAGCACATAGTCGAGCCGTCTTCATATTTTCTATAGCGATAGATGGCAGTCTTGAATGCAGTGTCCTCTATGTCGATTCCAAAAATATCGTGATGGAAAAAGGCGATTATGTCGTCTATCTGTTCCACTATTTTCTTTTTATGCGGTCTCTGGACAACCTTTATATTCTGGGTCACACTTCCGTCAACAGACTTGATGGTGATGATTGCCGTGCGTGCATTGTAAGTGGTATTCTCCTCAATATCAAAACTTAGATTCACAGGTTGCAGGGCACGTGTACGCGAAGACTCAGCCCTCTTTATCCATGAAGAGGATGAACTGCATGTTACCTCAAATTCAACATTGGTATTTACCGTGAAATCGAGTCTTCCTGCTTTGTCACTCACTTCATATTCATCAGCAGCCACAAGAATTGCATTTTTCTGTACCTGATGAATCCTGCATGCCTGTTCGGCTCCTGTCATCTTATTGACAAAGATAATCTCAGTCTCACGAGAGTCATATGTATCGTTGGGGGCAACCGTAAAGTAGTGGGTATAGGATGAGAACGCCCGTGTGCTTTTTTCAGAGACCCATGTGCACGACGGCATCTTTATTTCATAGAGCGTATTACTTCTGACCTCGACGCGTATCTCCTCTCCGGTACTTCCTACCACAAACTCCGACACCGGTAGCAGAACGGTAGGGCCGGATCCATATTGATAAATTTTTACGTATTCCTCTCTTGAGCCAGCTTTCACGGCCACAGTCCCCACTCTTGGTTCTTCAACTTCATTCTCTGCAATCTCCAGTGTCAATCTGTATGGAGACATGGCGCGCGATGCGGCCTGAGCCTTGATCCAGGACCGGTCCTCCTCTGCGATTGTCACCACCGGGGTTACATTGGCTTCGAAGTCGATGTTGATAGTTCCCCCTCCGCAATCTATCTCCTGTTTGTCCGATGACATAAGAATCGCGTCAATCTGTTTCTGGGTTACTGTGAACCGGAACGATTGACCGCCGCATTTGATTTCCACAAGTGCGTTGCGTTCATCGTATGACTCATTTTTCAGCGTTATAATATGTATTTCTGCATTTCCGGCCTCACCGGAAGTGGGAGATACAGAAATCCAGTCATCACCGTCGCGTGAGGTGTTGACCGTTGCTGTCCATGGTTTTGCCGCAGTGAAATATATGGTTGTCTGGCCACCGTCGCTCGAAATGACCGGTTTGGGAGTTTCCCCTCCTTCAAAAGAGATGATTTCTTCTGTCGGGGTTTTCTTAGTCAAATCCGGTTCTTCCGAACATGCGGTAAATATGGTTGCCGCGATAACCAGCATGGCGGCGTGGATTAGAGCTGGCAAAGTAAAATTTAATTTCATAAATAGTAATGTAAGGTTGAAAAGACAAAAATAGTGATTTCCCTTGAATAATGAAAATTTAATACGTTAACCCGGGTTCGCGCGACGGTGGTCGCGCCACAACCGGCGTGCCAAGGCCGCCATGGGACGATGGGGTTGGATATCGAAGCTGAGGGGCGGCGATGGAGGCGCGGTCGTGGGAAGGGGACGCGGTCGTGGGAAGGGTGAGCCGCGGAGGGTGGAGGAGGCGGGGATATAAAAGAAGCCGGGGGATATAAAAGAGGTGTCCGCCTGTCTCCGGGGTGGAGACAGACGGACTGGGGATTGTGGGGAAGTGGGCGATTACGGATTCGAACCGCAGACCCTCTGCTTGTAAGGCAGACGCTCTAAACCAGCTGAGCTAATCGCCCGATTGCGAGTGCAAAGTTAGAGCTTTTTTCTGAAACTACCAAATTTTTTTGCTATTTTTGTAAAGAAATTTTTGCCCGATTTTTGAGTTCTTGAATCAATGCTCTGATTGTAAGTGTGATAGGGTAAAAATAAATTTTGACTTTGTAATGGTAAAAAACATAAAAATCTCGGATTTCGATTATCCGCTGCCCGATGAGCGCATAGCGCGTCATCCGCTCGCCCAACGTGACGCATGCAAACTGATCGTGTCGGAACGCCCCGGTGAGGTGCGCCATGAAGTTTTCTCTTCTCTCCCCGACCTTCTTCCTGCCGATTCGTTGCTTGTGCGCAATGACACGCGTGTGATCAACGCGCGTATCCGCTTCGAGAAAGCTACCGGTTCAAAGATTGAGGTGTTCCTGCTCGAACCTCTCGCACCGGAGGACTATGTGCTGATGTTTCAGGCACGCGGACACTGCCGCTGGAGCTGCATGGTCGGCAACCTGAAACGCTGGAAAGGTGGACCGCTCGCAAAAGAACTGGAGATCGATGGCCGTAATGTAACCCTGACCGCCGAGTACATCGGACCGCATGAGGGGACATCACACTGCGTGGAGTTCACATGGGATGACCCGGAAGTGACATTCGCCTCGATTGTGGATGCCGCCGGTTACATACCCATCCCTCCCTATCTGAAACGTGAGTCGGAAGAAACGGACTCAGACGACTATCAGACCGTGTTTGCCCGCGCCAAAGGTTCCGTGGCGGCTCCCACAGCCGGACTGCACTTCACACCGGAGCTGTTCGAACGACTTCGCGACAAGGGAATAGATACCGAATCAGTGACGCTGCATGTCGGTGCCGGTACGTTCCAGCCTGTGAAATCGGAAGAGATAGGGGAGCACCCGATGCACACGGAGGTTTTCACCGTTACCCGTGAACTTGTGGACAGTCTGCTCTTCGCTCTTAAGAATGACCGTCCTGTGACGGCTGTCGGCACCACTTCGGTACGAACATTGGAGTCGCTGCCGTATCTCGGGTTGCACCTGAGCTTGGGCGATGACTCGATGCACGTTTCGCAGTGGGAAGCATATGAGGATGACATGGAGGGGGCGACTCCGGAAATGATAAAGGCTGACACATGCGCCGCTCTGACCATGCTCATAGAGGAGATGGAGCGTCGCGGCACGGACTCGCTGACTGCCTCGACATCAATCATGATTGCTCCCGGATTCCGCTGGCGTATCGTAGACCGGATGGTGACCAACTTCCACCAGCCGCAGAGCACGCTGTTGCTCTTAGTGTCATCGTTTTTGGGCAACAATGCGGACGGTTCGCCGAGATGGAGGTCAATCTACGACGAGGCTCTTGCGGGCGGATACCGCTTTCTGAGCTACGGCGATGCGTGTCTATTCAAGAGGGCGGACTGATGCGACGGCATTATCTGCGCCGTCAGCGCACGGCGGAACCGGGTGCGCTTGCCTGTCTGTCATTTGATGCCGACCGACAGCCGGAACCGGTTCGGCTGCCGACATCGAAGAGCATTGCGGCGCGTGCGCTGATACTTGCTTATGTGAACGGCAACGCGACGGAACTCCGTGGACTGCCCGACTGCGACGACACGCGTGAGCTTGCCGAAGCCATGCATATGCTGCGTGAGGACATGGCAGGATGCCGCAGCTATGATCTTGGCACGGGTGGCACTTCGTTGCGGTTCTTCCTGGCCTTGGCCGCTTCGCTACCCGGGTTTGATGCCCGTATTGATTGTTCCGACGCGTTGCGCAGCCGACCGTTGAAGCCGCTGATTGACTCGTTGCGTCAGGCAGGGGCGGATATTGAGTGTTTGCGCCAAGAAGGATATGCGCCGTTGCATGTCAAAGGACGTGTGCTCGACGGTAGCGGAGTAGCGGTCAGCGGCGCGGCGAGCAGCCAGTTCCGTTCCGCGCTCATGATGGTCTCGCAATTGTGGACGGTGCCATTTACTGATGCCGAAGATGCACACGGAGTGTCGTTGCCATATGTGTCGATGACGCGCCGCATGGTAGAAATTTTCCGGGAACGACCGTCAAAGTTTGTGATAGAGCCGGACTGGTCCGCGCTAAGTTACTTCTACGAATACGCTTTGCTGCGTCCCGACATGGACGTAGAGGTAGAGAACATGCCGCCTGTTGAGGGTTCATTGCAGGGGGATTCTGCGTGCGCGGCGATATTCGGAGGGTTGGGAGTAGAGACCCGTATCAACCCGGATGGAAGCGGCGTGTTGAGAGGGAATAAAGAGATGATAGAGCGGTTGCGCGATGCGAAAGAGACCGTGAGTCTTGACATGAAAGATGTACCCGACCTTGTGCCAGCTCTCGCAGTGGGGCTCTGCTGCGCCGGGATACGGTTCCGCATGACCGGCATAGGGCATCTCCGGCACAAAGAGAGCAACCGGCTCTCGGCACTCAGCGAAGAGATGTCGAAAGCCGGTTACAGACTTGAGGCCGGGGAGGATAGCCTTTCATGGGAAGGTGCGCGGTTGCCGTCGGGAGAAGATGAGACACACTTCGCTCACCGTGACCACCGGATTGCCATGGCGCTGGCCGTTACAGCCGTCACCCGCCGCCACGTGTCGATACGCGGAGCCGAAGCCGTCACCAAATCATTCCCCACCTTTTTCGCGCAGCTCGCCCAGTTGGGAATTTATCGCCGAAAATGACAGCCGGTTTGGCGGTATGGATAAAATTTTGTAATTTTGCAGTCATAAAACCTACTATAAATATATTTTAACTGGTTCAACGAAAGAGTTGAATGACATTTTGCTGATTTATGAAATTTACCAAGTATGGGGCGGCTATCGCGCTGGTTGCGATGGCACTTCTTTCGACTGTCTCGGCTGAGGCTTTCAAGTTGACTGTGGATGGAGTTATCTACAGTTGTAACAAGACCAACAAGCGCGCTTCGGTGCAGGGTTGTGAGGACAAGGCTGAGCTGAGGACTCTCACTATTCCTGACAACCTGTTGCACAGCACGGGTACCTACACCGTGACTTCCATCGCGAGCAAAGCCTTCGAGGGTTGCACTGAACTTACAAAGGTTACAATGGGCAGCGGTATCGAGACAATCGGATCTTATGCCTTCTCAGAGACCGGTGTAAAGAGCATCACTCTTTCAGGCAGCCTGAAAATTATCGGTGAAGGAGCGTTCTACTATACAGACCTGACGAGTGTCACACTCCCCGAAAGCCTTGAGATTATCCGCAAGGGGGCGTTCCGGTCATGCCACTCTCTGAAGACTGTGACTTTCGGCAGAAAGTTGCAGCAGATCGGAGACAACGCATTCTGGTGGTGTGACAAGCTGACTGCGGCAAACCTTCCCAACAGCCTCACGTCACTCGGCGTGGAGGCGTTCATGGATTGCGAGTCGTTGAAGAGCGTGACCCTTTCATCGGGTCTGACTTCAATTCCGACAAGCGCGTTCGAGAACTGCCCTATCGAGAACATAGTCATTCCCTCGTCGGTGACATCAATCGGTTATTCGGCGTTCATCAACAACCATACGCCGGTCATCAACATTCCCGGCACGGTGAAGACAATCGGAGAATGGGCCTTCGCTCTCGGCACGGGTCACACGCTGACACTCGGCGAGGGTGTCACGACCATCGGCGCGAGTGCGTTCGAGGAATGTGTGAATGTGAAGTCGCTGACCATGCCGCGCAGCGCGGTGAATGTCGGCAAACGTGCGTTCGCCCGCTGCTATGCCATGGCAAGCGTCTCGCTGGCTCCGACATTGACTGCGCTTCCGGAACAGATGTTCTTCGAGAGCGGCCTGACTTCCCTGACACTGCCTGAAGGAGTGACTGCCATCGGGGTCGAGACATTCGGAAGGGACTATAAGATGAAGAGCGTGACTTTCCCGGCATCGCTCCGCACCATCTCTTCCAATGCATTTGAGGATTGTGATGCGCTTGAAACCGTGACAGCAACAGGGCTGACTCCGGCTGCGTGCGGAACAAACGCATTCAGCACCATTGCCTATGACCTGGCTTTCCTTAATGTGCCCGTGGGCACGGAGTCGCTATATGCGGGGGCGGCAGAATGGAGCCGTTTCCGGCTGCGTTCAGAACCCGAAAGTACCGGAATTGCCGATGTGGCTTCCGGTACGACCGATTCATACCGTTACTATACCCTCGACGGCCTTCCAGTAAACACCCCGGTTTCAGGCGCGCTCTACATACGCGAGACCACCCGACATGGCGAAATAGTCAGCAGATCCAAGGTCTTGTACCGTTGAGTAAATACAGTGAGATAAGATTGCGTGCCCCGGATTCCTTCATGCGAATCCGGGGCACGCTCAATATATATTATGATATTCAGGGGATGGCCTGGTAGGCGGCGATGGCTTTCTCGAAGGCGGCGAGGACGTCCGACATCGGGTAGAGGCCGTCGGCGTTTTTCTCCAGTCCCTTAAGTGAGAGGGGGTAAACCATCGGCGGATTGTCAAGGTCGAGGATAGACATGTTCTGAAGTTGCTCTACTGTCTGGTAGACGATGTTGAGGTCGGCGTATTCCTTTCCGTCGGGCCCGGTGAACTTCTCGATCACAATCTTCGAGCCGATGGGTGTCTTTTTCTCGATGGCCTCCGGCAGTTCATATTCCTCCACGCCAAGTGCGGTGGCTACCGACGAGAGGTTGGAGTCGTGGCCTACGAGGAAGGTGAACTTGCGGTCGGGCGAGAGTAGCTCGTCATACATATATTGCACGAGAGGGTAGGCTACGTTGGTGGCGACAATCGGAGCTGTGAAGAGCACGTCCTGATATGTGTCCTTGACATGGGCCAGACGTTCCCAGTCCTTGCGGGTAAGGTTGTGTCCGAAAGCTGCCTTGGCCGGGTCGGGGTGCTCGTAATATTGCAGGATGAACGCGTCGGAGGCTGAGTTGAGTTCCTTGAGCGCGGAGCCTGATTTCATGGCCGGTTCCTTGAATTTCTCAAGTACAATCTCGGTATTGTAATTGTCAAACGCTTTCAGATAGGGGTCGTTGGCCTGTGCCATGGGGGAGTCCTTGACATCGAGCACCTGCATCATCAGCTCGTAATCGGGCTTGATGTTCTCGTTTATGCCCACTATTCCTTTCTTGCCACCCATGTCGTTGATCTGCTTCATGGCAATCTCTACAAACTCCGGGCTGACCTTGGTGAGCTGCGGGTTGAAGAGCGGATCCATCTTCGAGGGTGTATAGCGGTGGTTGACCGTCACGCCGCCCACGGGCATGAAGCCGGAGGTGAAATACTGTGCCGTAGCGATGCAACGCTGCATGGAGTTGGCTATCACGTTGAGGTCATCGGCGGTTGGAACATAGTTCTCGGGGAAGAGACCTGCATCGACCGCCCATTTGCGGAAATACTGGCCCATCTGGGTTTCGAGCACGCCGCCGCGCAGGGTCAGCTCGCTTTTGCCGGCGGTCCACTTGTTCCATTCGTGGGGAGTCATGCGGCCGAGCGCGCTCTTGCTGTCGGAGAGCGGGGAGCGGATATTGTGGCGGCTGAGCACTACGGCCTCTTTCAGTTTATACTTGTCCTTGAATTCCTGGCTGCGTTGCGACTGGGCTTCAACCTGAAACACTGTGCCGAGCAGAAGGAGTGAGGTTCCGATGATGGAGATGAGTTTTTTCATAGTGGAGGTGGTTTTAATGTGGTTTTTACAGGAGGACGCACGGGCCGTGCGTCCGTACAAGCGGGAATGTTGTTTCTTCGAGACTGTAACAACAATCAGAATGCGCGGGTTTTACAAATATTAAGGAAAATTGGCAAAATGTGTTTAATAACATATTTTGAAACTTCCAAAATCTAAATCTTGTTAAAAATGCCAAAGCGAGAAGCTGTTTCTGAAAAACACAATAAACCTGATACTAAACTCAATTCAAATTGCATTGTACTATGAAAACCAAGAGCATTTTCACCGCCGCGTTACTGATGGCGACCGCAATAGCCCCCGCGCTGCGTGCCCAGGATGACAAACCGAAGTTCAAGTTCACTCCCGCCGGCCGTATTCTTCTTGACGGCGCCGTGTTCACACCTCACAAGGGCGGCTTTGCCGACGGTGTGGCGATTCCGGACATCCGTCTCGGCGGAAAGGCTGAGTATGGCAACTGGCTGGCAAAAATCGATGTGGGTTACTCTTTCGGCAAGATCGGCCTTAAGGATGTCTATCTTCAGTACAAGTTTGATGACAACAACCTGCTCCGCGGAGGTTACTTCGTTCATCAGTTCGGCCTGCAATCGGCGACTTCGAGTTCGATGAAGCCGAGTTTCGAGGCTCCCATCACCGATACCTATATGAACGCCACCGGGCGTAATCTCGGATTCATGTATATGTACGACAAAGACGCGTTTCTTGCCACGGCGAGTGTGATTGTCGGCACGAAGCTGACAGAACATGCCAACGACGCCGGCAAGGTGAGCGTGGGAGGAATCAGCCGCCTTCTGTGGCGTCCCTACCATTCGGAGGGTGCAGTCGCTCAGGTCGGTGTGTCGGGCTGGTATCAGTCGGCATTCCACGAGGCTATTGAGAATGAGGACGGTACCCCCGGAATCTCGAAAGGATTCTTCGATTATTCTGCTACCTATCCCACACGCGTTGATCAGGTGACATTGCTCTCTACCGACATTGAGAATGCACGCGGCGTGTTCAAGCTGTCGCCGGAGTTGTTGCTCTCCAAGGGTCGTTTCGCTCTTGAGGGACAGTACTATTACATGAACGTCAACCGCAAGGATGGACATGCTTTCGTATCGAACGGCGCCTACGGACTGTTGCGCGGCCTCATCTGCGGAGACAGCAGCTACGGATATTCTTCGGCCGACGGAGGACTTGCCACACCGAAGCCCAAGACTCTCGAATGTGTGCTTGGTTACAACTACACCAACGCGAGTGACAGCAAGGCGGGTATCTACGGAGGCATCACCAACGACTTCTCCGTGACATTCAACTACTACATCAACAAATACATGCTTGCGCGTCTGCGCTGGTCATACACCAACGTTCGCGGTGCCGCCGACGTTCCCAAGAACCACGTGAACATCATCGAGGCCCGCGTCCAGTTCAAATTCTGATCCGCAACCCCAAATACCACAATAAGTTAGATAATAAGCGCAAAGAGGCTGTCTAACAATCAAAGTTAGGCAGTCTCTTTTTTAGATTTAATATTGAGA
>OFGN01000015.1_pt1 | contig 164289 bp, 147 predicted proteins | sample 1521821 | NCBI WGS metagenome assembly OFGN01 (sample SAMEA3504094, study PRJEB24116) | mouse gut metagenome | biome: mouse gut; feature: mouse-associated habitat; material: faeces | place: Denmark | collected 2011
CCAGGACCCCAACATTAAAAGTGTTGTGCTCTACCAGCTGAGCTAGCGAATCTCCTCAATCGCTCTGAGTATGTGTCCCTCTCAAAAGCACTGCAAAATTAGTGCTTATTTTTGAACTGACCAAATTTTTTTACAACTTTTTTCTAAAAAATTTCATCCCACGCCTCTCACTGCCTACTCAAACCATTAATTTTCTGACACTTACACCTCACCTAAAAATCAACTCTAATATTCGGTTAAAATGCAAAAGTGATTCACCGAGATGTTCCGAAGCGCGAAGTGTCGATATCTGACTCATTTTTCGGTTTGAAACCGTTGAAGCGCCAGATGAATGTCAATTTCAGACTGCAAAAAGCACTATCGACGACATCGAGGAGGGATTTGACATCGGGGCCAACGATTACCTCAAAAAACCCTTTGAGCTCCGCGAATTGATTGTCAGGATAAAAGCCAATCTCAGAAACAAGACTCAAAACCACTCAGCCGATGTAGCCCACAACATCGGCAGCTACCTGTTCGATATCTCCGGTCAAACGCTGATACTCAACGGCAGAGCACTCACTCTCTCGAATATAGAAGCGCGTATATTGGAAAAGTTGGCCACCAATATCGGCAAGACCGTTGACGCTTACGAACTGATGATAGCCGTCTGGGGACGCGACGAACTCAGCAACCGCAACTCCCTCCACGGCTATATCCACAAACTGCGCCGCCACCTCCGCCACGACCCCGCTGTCAACATCATCAACCAGCGCGGCTTCGGCTATATGTTAACAGTCAAAACTCAGTGATTATGAGGTTATCCCGTTGGCTTGTTTCTCTCAGTCTGAGTTAAATAAATGTCAAATATTTTCATTAACTTTGCGATAGGCTCTTATGCCGATTAGACAGCAATGCCTCCCGACCGAGCAAAAATAATTGACATCCCCCGTCATCGCCTCTCCACCGATGGCGATGGTGTCACTACGCTTGTCGCTTTTAGCAGACTTACGGTAATAGGAATTATCCGAAACATTTTAGGCCCGACAATCAATGAAACTGACTGATAAACGATTTTGGTACGGTACAAAAACGGCCTTTTATACCTCTTTCATATTTGCATTAAAAGATGCCCTCCTGTTCTCTATATCATGGGTGTTGGCAATTTGTATAATGTTATTTTCAATCTGCCTATTTATTCAAATGAATAATGGAGATACAATATCCGGTCAGGTCATTACATTCGGATTACTCTTCATTCTCATTGTATTTGTTGTTACAAACGGTATGTTTCTATATGACAATTGGCTTAAGCAATGTTACGTCATGCGAAAGACAAAGAGACTTCTACCAGATAGTTGTGTTATTTTGAATACAACGTATGACGATATAAACAAGCAATATCAGATAATGCTGGATTACTCAGGAAAGCAGTTTGTGGCAACAGTAAATTTCCCGTTCTTTTATATAAGAGAAAAAGGAACGCGTGCTCTTGGAGCATTGAATATTAATTCACGTAAATTTTTTGCAAAGAATAAGTCGGCAATCGTGAATTATATGTCTTAATGAAATATTATATGGTACACTACGATAACCGATTTTGGCTATTATGGATTATCGGAGCAATTATGGCTGTTTCAGTATGCTTATGCTCATCATGGAGTGAAGCCACACTGCTCCTTGCCGTCGCATTTGTCTTGTCGGTGATTGCCATAGCCATTTGCCAAAAGGCAAGCAAAAACACATCATTATGTAAAAATTTATAATGCCCTGCAGTGTTACGGTTGGTTGTTCAAAAGTATAAATGGATATCAGTTTCTTGACTGAGTTTTTACTGATGTTGTTGCCGGTGTTTGCATATTTATCGGTTGTCCATTCTAACAAGGTCGGTTGCAACATTTTTATTTGGGAATACCTACCTCATTTTTACATTTCGCTTCTGCGAAAAGTGCGGATTTATTTGGATAACTGAAAAAAAAGCCGTACCTTTGCGCTCGCAAACAAATAAACCAAATACAAAAACACTCTAAATGGCAACAAAAATTAGACTGCAACGCCATGGTCGCAAGAACTATGCGTTCTATCCTATTGTCATCGCCGATAGCAGGGCACCACGAGATGGTAGATTTATTGAAAGGATAGGTTCTTATAATCCGAACACTAATCCTGCTACAATTACACTCAATTTCGAGCGTGCTTTGTATTGGGTGACCGTTGGTGCCGAGCCCACCGACACCGTACGTTCAATTCTTTCTCGCGAAGGCGTAATGCTCATGCACCATCTTATGGGTGGCGTAGCCAAGGGCGCATTCGACCAAGCCGAGGCTGAACGTCGTTTCAACGAATGGAAAGCTAAGAAAGACGCTAAGACCGCAAGCGCAAAAGCCACTATGGCTCAGCAGCGCGAGCTCACTGCAAAACAGCGTCTTGAAGCTGAGACTGCTAAGAACAAGGCTAAAGCCGAGCTCGTAGCAAAGAAGAAATCTGAAGCCGCCGCTGCTGCCGCAGAGGCTAACGCCGAAGCTTCTGAAGCTCCCGCCGAAGAGACCGAAGCTGCTGCTGAATAAGCAACGCTCCGATTCCTACGATACTCTAAAGGGTGTGTCTGCGTTTTTCCGTCGGCACACCCTTTTATAGTTTATCCAATTTCTTTTTTACCGATCTTCCGAGTCTTTAATATATGAAGAAATTCAACGAACGTTCACGACAGAACCTGTCGGAACTTAACAAGGAAATGCTCGCCTCATGGGAGGCTGAGCGCCTCTTTGAGCAAAGTGTTGCTCTGCGCGAGGGGGCTCCGTCGTTTGTTTTTTACGAAGGTCCGCCTTCGGCAAACGGTATGCCCGGCATACACCATGTGATGGCGCGCACCATCAAAGACCTTTTCTGCCGCTACAAGACCATGCAGGGCTTTCAGGTTCACCGAAAAGCCGGATGGGACACCCACGGCCTGCCCGTGGAGCTTGGCGTAGAGAAAGCGCTCCATATTACTAAAGAGGATATCGGTACTAAGATTTCTGTAGAAGACTACAACGCCGCCTGCCGCCGCGAGGTGATGAAATACACCCGCGAATGGGAGACCCTTACCAATATAATGGGCTATTGGGTAGATACCACCGACCCATACATCACCTACGACAACCGCTTCATCGAAACCGTATGGTGGCTCTTGGCTCGTCTTTATGGAAAAGGCTTGCTCTACAAAGGCTATACAATCCAGCCCTACTCTCCCGCCGCCGGTACAGGCTTGAGCTCCCACGAGCTCAATCAGCCCGGCTGCTACCGCGACGTCAAAGACCTCACGGCAACCGTGCTTTTCACCATCACCGACCCCAAGGAAGAGATGGCACAGTGGGGACGTCCGTGCTTCATGGCTTGGACAACTACACCGTGGACACTCCCGAGCAACACCGCTCTTTGCGTCGGCCCGAAAATCGATTATGTCGCCGTGCAGACATTCAACCCTTACAACGGCGAGAAAATAACCGTCGTAATGGCAGAGTCGCTCGTCGGCGCATACTTCAAGAAAGAGGGCGAAAACGGTGACTTCGAGGCATATCAAGCCGGCGACAAAGTCGTGCCCTACCGTATCGTAGGCCATTATACCGGCACCGAGCTCACCGGCATGCACTATGCCCAGCTCATGCCTTGGGTGAAACCTTGCGAGAAACTCAGTACCCTCGCACCCGCTTACGCCACCGACTATGCTGCAGCACATCCCGAAAAAGTGTTCAGTGTAGGTAAAGACAACTTCGTAGAGCTCGCTGAATGCGCTTTCCGCGTTATTCCCGGCGACTATGTCACTACCGACGACGGTACTGGTATCGTTCACATCGCACCCACATTCGGTGCCGACGACGCCAAGGTTGCCAAAGCAGCCGACATACCCTCGCTCTTCATGGTAAACCTCCGCGGCGAGACCCGCCCCATGGTAGACCTGCAAGGCAAATTCTATACGCTCGACGAACTTGCTCCCGAGTTTGTTGAGAAATGTGTCAATGTTGATCTCTACGGTGCTCATGCAGGCGAATTTGTAAAGAACGCCTACGACCCCGTATATACCGACGACAAAGGCCACTTCGACGAAGCTGCCGCAGCCAAGGCCGAAGACCTCAACGTGCGTCTTTGCGTGGAGCTCAAGGCCGAAGGTCTGGCTTTCCGCACCGAGAAGCACGTACACAACTACCCCCACTGCTGGCGCACCGACAAACCGGTGATCTACTACCCTCTCGACAGCTGGTTTATCCGCTCTACCGCCGCCCGCGAACGCATGATGGAGTTCAACGACAAAATCCAGTGGAAACCCACATCGACCGGCACCGGCCGCTTCGGCAAATGGCTCGAGAACCTTCAGGACTGGAACCTCAGCCGCAGCCGCTACTGGGGCACACCTCTGCCGATCTGGCGCAACGAAGATGGCACCGAGGAAATCTGCATTGACAGCGTAGAGACTCTTTACAACGAAATCGACAAAGCCGTTGAGGCCGGCGTGATGGCTTCCAACCCCTTGCGCGACAAAGGCTTCGTACCCGGCGACTACAGCAAGGACAACTACGAGAAGATAGACCTCCACCGTCCTTACGTAGACGACATCGTGCTTGTCTCACCCACCGGACGCCCCATGCACCGCGAGACCGACCTTATCGACGTTTGGTTCGACTCCGGCTCCATGCCCTACGCCCAGATCCATTACCCCTTCGAGAACAAAGAAGGCCTTGACAGCGGCCGTCTTTTCCCTGCCGACTTCATCGCCGAGGGCGTCGACCAGACCCGCGGTTGGTTCTTCACCCTCCATGCAATCGGCACAATGGCATTCGACCACCCCGCCTTCAAGACCGTTATCTCAAACGGCCTCGTGCTCGACAAAAAAGGTGAGAAAATGTCGAAGCGTAAAGGCAACACCGTCGATCCCTTCAAGACCATCGAGGAATCGGGCGCCGACCCACTGCGCTGGTACATGATATCTACCTCGTCGCCTTGGGACAACCTCAAATACGATCCCGAAGGCGTAAAAGAGACTGCTCGTAAGTATTTCTCCACACTCACAAATACTTACAACTTCTTCGCCATGTATGCCAACGTCGACGGCTTCGACCCCGAAGCACCTGAAGTACCGCTGGCAGAGCGCCCCGAAATCGACCGGTGGATTCTCTCGCTGCTCAACACTCTCGTAAAGACCGTGACCGAGGAGTTCGACAACTACGAGCCAACCCGTGCGGCGCGTGCAATCTCGACATTCGTACTCGACAACCTCTCCAACTGGTATGTGCGCCTCAACCGCAAACGCTTCTGGGGTGGCACTCTCGACCAAGACAAGCTCGCCGCCTACCAGACTCTCTACACCTGTCTGGTGACAGTGGCGAAACTCATGGCTCCGATTGCGCCCTTCTACGCCGACCGTCTCTATCGCGACCTCACTCAGAGCGAGCAGTCAGTACACCTCACCACATTCCCGGTATACTGTGCTGAAGCTGTCGACAAAGACCTCGAGCTGCGCATGGACGTGGCACAGCGCCTCACATCACTTGTACTGTCGCTGCGCAAGAAAGCCAACATCAAGGTGCGCCAGCCGCTCGTGAAAATGCTCGTGCCGGCCAACGACGCCGCTCTTGAAGCCGCTCTCAAAGCCGTTGCCGATACAGTCAAGACAGAGGTGAATGTAAAAGACCTCGAGATTGTAGCTGCCGACAATGAGGTGTTTGTTAAGCGTGTTCAGCCCGACTTCAAGAAACTCGGCCCGAAATTCGGCAAGCTCATGAAAGCCGCTGCTGAGCGTATCAAGGCCCTTGGTGCCAAAGAGATCAGCTCGCTCGAACGCGACGGATACCTTGACATCGATGTTGATGGCCAGACTACCCGTATCGAACTCGACGATGTGAAAATCATCAGCGAGGATATGGAAGGATGGCTCGTTGCCAACGACGGCGACCTCACCGTGGCTCTCGATATCGAGATCAACCCCGACCTCGCCCGCGAAGGCCTCGCCCGCGATATCGTCAACCGCATCCAGCGCCTGCGCAAAGACCGCGGCTACGATATCACCGACCATATCAACCTCACCCTCCTGCCCGGCGAAAACGTGGCAGAGGTTGTAGATCAATACGGCGAGTACATCGCCGGTCAGCTGCTGGCCGACAACATCACCGTTGCCGAACCCGACAACGACGCCGATGTCGTGATTCTCGATATCGACGACCTCAAACTCGGAGCAGTAGTAACCAAAGCATAAGTACTGCGGTCACCGGCATAAATCGCTGCCGGTGACCGCTATTATAATACCTGTGAGTTTTCAAAACTTAAAATCTAAATGTCATGAGCCAACAACCAAGATACAGCGATGAAGAACTTGAAGAATTCCGCGAACTCATACAATCCAAAATAGCCACCGCAACAGCCCTTTACGATGAACTCGTAGCGTCGCTACGCGCCGACGAAGGCAACGGCACTTCTGATACATCCACCACCTTCAAGGCTCTCGAAGAAGGCGCAAACACCCTTGAGCGCGAGGCCACTGCCCGTCTTGCCGAGCGTCAGCTTCAGTTTATCAACCATCTCAAGGCTGCCCTCACCCGAATTGACAACAAAACATACGGTATCTGCCGCGCCACCGGAAAACTGATTCCCAAAGAACGCCTCAAGGCAGTGCCTCACGCAACTCTGTGCGTGGAAGAAAAAAATAATCCCAGACATTAATGCAGCAAAAAAATCGGAGCAAAATCCTTGCTTGGACAGCTTGGGCGATTATCGCATTGGTAATCATTACCGACCAATGGCTTAAAGTATGGATTAAGACTCACTTCTATATCAACGAGGACTTGGAGATCACCTCATGGTTCCACCTCCATTTCGTACAGAACAACGGCATGGCCTTCGGTCTTGAGTTCCTCAACAAGTACATTCTCACCTTCCTCCGCCTCGGGCTTTTCGGCTTCCTCGTGTGGTATATCCGTGAGCTCTACCGCCGCGCATGGATACCGCTCGGCTATATGGTGAGCATAGCCCTCATAGCGGCAGGAGCTTTCGGAAATATCATCGACTGCGTATGCTACGGCGAGATTTTCACCAATCCATACCCTCCGATGACAGCCACACTCGTGCCATGGGGTGAAGGCTACGGCGGTATTTTCCAAGGCCTCGTGGTAGATATGCTCTACTTCCCTCTATTCTCATTCACGTGGCCCGATTGGGTGCCCTTTGTGGGCGGCACGCTCTTTACATTTTTCGACCCTGTATTCAATATCGCCGACGTGGCTATCAGCGTAGGCATGATATCTGTCGTTGTTTTCTATTTCAACTTGATGGAGCACTCGCTCGAAAATGAAAAACCTCGCAAAGATACTGATAATTAGCATTATCGCCACTGTCATCGGGTGCAAGAAAGTTCCTTCCGACGTTATTGCGCCCGATGATATGGCAGCTCTCATGGCCGACATCCACACTGCCGAAGCGGTTGTGGAGATGAATCATGCATCCTATAACAACGACTCTCTCAAGCTCACAATGCGCCAATCGGTATACATGCGTCATGGAGTCAACTCCGCTCAGGTTGACTCTTCTATAGCATGGTATGGCCGCAACATAAAATACTACATGGAGGTCTACGACAAGACTATCGAGATACTCGAGCACCGTCTTATCGAGACCGGCAACCGTATCGCCGCCGACAACGCACTATCCATAGCCGGCGACTCGGTGGACGTATGGCCAAACGCACGCTTCATATCAATCAACGACCGCCTGCCCTCGCGCATGATTACATTCAGTTTCGGCCGCGACCCCAACTGGGAGAAAGGTGACGACTATGTGTGGCGCGCTAAATTTTTCAACGTCGACGAGCGCATGGAGTGGCTCATGGGCGTCGAATACAGCGACGGCGCAGTAGAGTGGCGCAACGAATCACCCGACGCCGACGGGTGGAAAGAAATCACACTGCAGACCGACTCTCTGCGTCATCCCACGCGTCTGTTCGGCTACCTCTCCGCCATCAACCGCCGCGGTACGGAGCTGAGAATCGACAGCATATCGCTTGTGCGCAAGCGCCTCAACCCCGACAGCTACAACCGCCCCTATACCTACTCAATCCCCAATTTCAACGAGCCGGTTGAGATAGCCGACAGCATAGCCAATGACACAATCAGATAGCTTCCGCTGGCTCGCCCACCGCATTGTAATAGACGGAGAGGAGCACGGCATGTCGATAGCAACAATTGAATGTCGCGACGGCTTGTGGCATGTCGACATCGAAAAATTCACGAAGGAGACCCACTCAACCGCCTTTCATTCAGGCACTATCAGAATTACTACCGACAAAGACATGCGCATAAGGCCAACACTCGAATTTTTTTAGTACCTTTGTGTGCGTAAACGTTTTAGCGATTTCGCGTGTTTGAAATATATGGCCGAACAGAAAACATCACGCATACAGAAGCTCATTGACAAGAGCATATCACTCTATAACTACCTCACCACAGGTATATGGAGCGATCCCCGGCGCACATGGTGGCTCAACGCCTTGCGCACCGGCAACCTGTCGATAAACTCGTTTCTCAACCGCGACATCCAGTCGCAAGCCTGCGCCCTCACCTACCGCACCATGCTCGCCGTAGTGCCGGCGCTGGCACTTCTGCTCGCCATAGGCCGCGGTTTCGGCATGCAGGACGCCCTGCAGGATGAGCTCTACAAGCTGTTCCCGGCCCAGCATGTGGCAATAAGCTACTCGATGAATTTCATCGACTCCTACCTCAAGCAATCCTCCGAGGGTGTGTTTGTAGGCGTGGGTATAGTATTCCTGCTCTGGACATTGATATCACTCCTCAGCAGTGTGGAAGACACCTTCAACCTTATATGGGGTCAGAAAAGCGGCCGCAGTATATGGCGCAAGCTGAGCGACTACACCGCCATGCTGCTCATCCTGCCGGTGCTGATGATATGTGCCAGCGGCATATCGCTGCTGATGAGCTCTACTCTCAACGCTATCTTCCATTTTGAGTTCATGACTCCCGTGATATCAGCATTGCTCGAGGGCGCACAATGCCTGATGACAATACTGTTCTTCACAGCCGTCTACATGCTTATTCCGAACACGAAGGTAAAATTCAAGAACGCCTTCATCTCAGGCTGCCTTTCGGGTATCGGATTTCTCGTGCTGCAATGGCTATTCGTCACAGGTACTCTCTATGTGACGCGCTACAATGCCATCTACGGCTCTTTCGCCTTCATCCCGCTGCTGCTGCTGTGGATGCAGCTTGCTTGGGTGATATGCCTTGCCGGGGCTGTGATATGCTACTCCTCGCAGAATGTATTCGCCTTCTCGCTTGACAGGGAGGTGGAGACAATATCAAACCGGTATCGCGACAAAGTCACCGTCGCCGTCAGCGCGGCAATCGCTTACCGCTTCGTCAACCGCCTCGGACCGGCCACGGCACGCGACCTGATGGACAATTTCGAGCTACCGGCACGGCTCGTCACAAACATCACCGACCGCCTCTGCGCCGCCGGTATATGCAACCGCGTGCTTATACCGGGAGAAAAAGAAGTCTATGGTTTCCAACTCGCCATAGACCCGTCGCAACTCTCAGTAGGAGAACTCCGCAGAGAGCTCTATAATCTCGGCACCTCAGACTTCATCAGCGATTTCAACCGCAATTTCCCTAAAGTCAACGAAGTATTCACACGGCTCGACAAAGCACTTTCAGACGTAGCCGACACTGTACCTCTCTCATCGCTTATCGACGATATTCCAACCCTAAAAAAAGATATACAATGAAAAAAGTAATCGCTACCACTAAGGCTCCGGGCGCTATCGGCCCCTACAGCCAGGCTATCGACACAGGCACATTTGTCTACGCCTCAGGTCAAATTCCAATCGACCCTGCCACCGGCAACATCCCCGAGGGTATCGAGGCACAGAGCGAACAGGCCATGCGCAACGTCGAGGCCATTCTCGCCGAGGCAGGCTTGACTACTGCCAACGTTGTCAAGACAACCGTATTCCTCTCTGACATGGCCAACTTCGGCGCCATGAACACCGTATATGCCGCCCACTTCTCAGAGCCCTACCCTGCCCGCTCTGCCGTAGCCGTACGCGAACTGCCCAAGGGCGTTCTCGTGGAAGTGGAAGTGATCGCCGTAAGATAAGCTTTCCACACTTCCCTATACAAGCCATCCCGCCGGATGGCTTTTTTATTTTCACCGACAACCAAACGGCCATATCGTTTGTTATAATTTCATAAAAGAAATATAATATTCAACGTTTTAACATTTACAGATTATGAAACCTATCAATGTAAATTATCTTGGCCAGACACGCCTTTGGTGGCTTGTCATGGTGATTGGTATTCTTCTGGTCATAGGCGGTTTCACCTATTGGTTCTGGCCCGAGGCAGGCTATGCAGTCGCCTCCCAGATATTCGGTTGGCTGCTTGTGCTTGCCGGTGTAGTGCAATTATGTGTGGCCTCCGGTCCTGATCATGCAAAAGGATGGGGCTGGTGGATAGCCGGCGGTGTCATCGACATGTTTATCGGCTTTATGCTGGTGCGCAGTGTGATTCTCTCTGAAATGGTATTTCCTTACTTCCTCGCCATCATCTTCATATTCTGGGGCTTGGAAGCTTTCATCAGCGCAGGAGCCCGACGACCGACAAAATACTGGTGGCTCGGACTTGTCAACGGTGTGCTCCTTTGCCTTATCGGATTCTTCTTCCTTGAGGCAGGATGGGTAAGCGACATGCTCATGGTTTCATTCCTTACAGCTATCGCTTTCATCTACTGGGGTTTCACCATCGCATTGGCAGCATACGAAATGAAACCTATAAAAAAATAGCAATTGCTCTTAACCTGTGATTCACACTCATGAGCTGTTCGCCGGGTGGCCGCTCTGCTGACCACCCGGTTTTTCTGCTATCGAAAAAGTGTTAAAAAAGCAGCTTTTTGCGCGTAGTAACAATAAAATAGCGTATATTTGCCAAAGAATGACTAAACCGTGGAGCTTTCCGCGAGTCTAATAGGTAAAAACTATCACAAAATAATTTACGCAACGATGAAAAAGATCACCCTCGCACTTTCTCTAATCCTGACCTTAGCCGCCGGTATAGTACCTGCTGCCGCTCAGGACTTTGACGATGATCTCTACTACTCGCCTTCAAAAGCTGCAAAAGAGCAGAAGAAGCAAGCCGAGGAGATTCAGCGTCGTCGCGACGAGGCTATACGTCAGGCCACTCAACAGCAGACCGCAAGTTTCTACAACGACTACGAATCTGCCGACAAATATGCCACAAACGCAAACAGACCGCTCAACATTGATGTTGACGCTTATAACCGCCGCGACGGATCGTCGACTGCCGCTGTTGCCAACACCGCCAACGAAAGCACCGACTTCAACTATACCCGCCGTATTGAGCGATATCACAACCCGGATGTCGTGGTAAATACCGGTGACACCGCCCTGATGGAATATTACTACTCCACCCCATCGCAGCAGGATATCAATGTATATGTAATCAACACCATTGAGCCTGCTTCGTATGCTTGGAATTATAATCCGTGGGACTCATGGTATTATAATTCATGGCCCTACTATTCATGGAGCTGGCCTTCTTATCGTCCTTACTGGTCGATAGGATGGGGATATGACCCTTGGTTTAACCTCTCATGGGGTTGGGGTCCCTCTTGGGGATGGGGTCCTTCGTGGGGTTGGAACTGGGGCTGGACCTCTGGTTGGAATCATCCTTGGCACCCCGGTCATGGTCCCGGATGGAATCCCGGCCATTTCCCCGGTCACGGTCCCGGCAACATCAACAAGCCCGGCCGCCCCGGCAACAACGGATGGGCAAGCTCGCCCGGTGGAGCACGCCCGCACCGTCCGGCCTCTACAGCGCCAAGCCGTCGGCCCGGTGGAACATCTTCATGGGATTACGACCGTCCCGGCAACATGGGACGTCCGACGTCGCGCCCCGGCAACTCGGGTAATGCAGCCACATCGAACCCCGGTTACCGCCCGGCAAACACCAACAACGGCAACAAATACTCTACTCCCAACAGCAGCCGCGGCAACTCAAGCCGCTACGGCACTAACAATTCAAGCAAATCAAACAACAAGTCAAACACCCAGAGCACACGCAGCACCAACTCTTCCAATTCATCCAACTCCGGCAGCTCTTACCGCAACTCAGGCTCAAGCAGCAACCGTTCGTCAGGTAGCTCTTACCGTGGTGGCGGAAGCTTCGGAGGAGGAAGCAGCTCTCGTGGTGGCGGAAGCTACGGCGGTGGTGGCGGAGGCGGAAGAGGTCGCCGCTAAACAATGATTTATTTGCCCGGGCTCTTTTTCCGAGCGCCGGGCAATTTGTTTTCAACTCAACCGACAACATTTATGAGAACTCGATCTATACTCACTATCAGTCTTTTGGCTTGCGCAGCTGCAGCCTCGGCTCAGTCGGCCATAGATGCCTATAACATCACTCCTACCCAGTTGAGAGGTACAGCCCGCTTCATCGGTATGGGCGGCGCTTTCACATCGCTTGGCAGCGACCTGTCGTGCATGACACAGAATCCTGCCGGACTCGGTCTTTACCGACACAGCGACATCGGCCTTACATTCGATGTCTCGATCCGAAACTACAAGAGCGAGACTCCCGCGGCTAAGTACACCAACAATGAGACACGCGTGAAATTCGACAACTTCGGATATGTTGGCGTGGTAGACCTCAACGGCGCCATGCGCAACTTCCAGTGGGGTGTGAGCTACAACCGCCTTGCCGTACTCGACCGCCACACTACCGCCTACAACTACCCCACATCGACTTCGCTATCAAATTATATTTCTTGGTATACCAACGGTGTGAACAGCGAAGACTTGATTGAAGGTGAGAATTACGACCCATATTTCGATTCATCAAACGACTGGCTCTCAATCCTTGCCTTCAACTCGTTCATGATCAACAATCCCGGCAACAATTTCGAAGAGTATTCAGGCTTGTATAAAAACGGCACTGAAGGCGACGCTTTCTACGACGTCTACGAGCGCGGATATGTTGATGAATACAACATCGACTTCGCCGGCAATGTAAATGATGTAGTCTTCTGGGGTCTCGGACTCGGTATCTACGACCTCAGCTATACCCGCGAACTGGCCTACAGCGAGAGCATGGCCGGGGCAAATATCTACGATAACTCCACAGGAAGGCTCACCACCGGCAATGCAGGCTTCAACCTCAACAGCTGGCAAGGTATTTCCGGCTCGGGTGTAAACCTTAAATTCGGCGTCATCGTGCGACCGGTAGAAATGCTGCGTCTCGGCTTCGCAATCCATACCCCCACATGGCTCCATCTCTCGCACAACACGTCTGCCGAGACCGCTTACAATTATACTCCCGACAACACCACAGACACCAACAGCGGCACATTCTCTACCCCCACTAACGACTATGCATCGCGCCTCAACACTCCTTGGCGCTTCATGGTGGGAGCCTCGGTGGTTATCGGCCCCAAAGCAATACTCAGCCTTGACTATGAGCGAGTGGCATACAACGACATGAAGCTCAAAGAACCCCGCTATTTCGACAACTACTATGGCGGAGGTGGCAGTTTCGTTGACAATGCTTACGCCAACGAGGATGTCAAGAACTACTTCCGTGCTGCAAATATCATCCGTGTGGGCGCCGAATACCGTCTGTCGAAAAGCTGGAGCGTGCGAGCCGGCTACAACTACCAGAGCAGCAATGTCACCAAAGACGCCGCCGACGGTAAAATGCACATCTCGACAGCAGGCACAGACCCCTCGTACCGCTTCGACAACGACACACAGAATATCTGCCTCGGACTCGGCTACCGATATAAATCATGGTATATCGACCTTGCCTACCAGCACACACGCCAGAGCGGCACTTTGCACGCCTATACCCCCTTTACCGAAGGCAACATCACCTACAACGCCCCCTCGGCAAAAGTCACCGACAGTTACAACAATATCGTGATATCCACCGGTATCCGATTCTGAAAAAAGTAGAGTAAAAGCAAAGCGCGGATCATGAGATCCGCGCTTTGCTTTTTATAGGGGCTTTAAGGTCATTAAGGTCATTAATGCCTTCTCTCACTCCACTGTCACCGATTTGGCGAGGTTGCGGGGCTGGTCTACGTCTTTGCCTTTGCCTACGGCGATATAGTAGGCAAGCAGCTGAAGAGGAATAGAGGCAACTATAGGTGTGAGGCACTCGGGCACAGCGGGTATCTCTATGCAGAAATCCGCGATATCGTTCATGGCTGTGTTGCCCTTGCTCACAATGGCCACCACTGCGCCACCGCGGCTCTTCACCTGCTGCACGTTAGAGATAATCTTCTCGTAGAGCGAATCGGTGGGCGCTATAATCACGCTGGGCATTTCGTGGTCGATGAGAGCGATGGGGCCATGCTTCATCTCTGCCGCAGGATAGCCCTCGGCATGGATATAAGATATTTCCTTGAGTTTGAGAGCTCCTTCGAGGGCGGTAGGATAGTTGTAGCCGCGGCCGAGGTAGAGGAAGTTGTGCGCGTAGGTGAATATGCGCGAGAGGCTCTGCACCTCGGCGTCGCACCCGAGAGTTTCCTCTATGATTTCTGGCATGGCCTTGAGTGCTGAGGCAACCTCTTTGACCGTCGCCTCATCTACAGTGCCGCGCAGCTGCCCGACGGCGAGCGCGAGCATGGCAAGCACAGTCACCTGCCCGGTAAACGCCTTTGTGGAAGCCACACCGATTTCCGGGCCTACATGGATATAAGTGCCGGCGTCGGTATTACGGGGTATCGAGGCGCCCACAACATTGGTAACACCATACACAAACGCACCTTTCTCTCGGGCCATCTGAATGGCGGCAAGTGTATCGGCAGTCTCACCCGACTGGGAGATCGCGATAACGATGTCTTTATCGGTCACGTAAGGGTTGCCATAGCGGTATTCCGAAGCATACTCTACCGATACGGGCACATGGCAGAAATCCTGCAGCAGACGTTTGCCGATAAGAGCGGCGTGCCAAGATGTGCCGCAAGCAATGAGGGTGATACGCTCTGCCTCGAGGAATTTATCTTTGTGAAGCTCTACACCCGAGAGCACTATTCGCGAACAATCGGCTGTGATACGGCCGCGCACGCAGTCGCGCAAAGTCTGTGGCTGCTCGCATATCTCCTTGTGCATGAAAGTGTCGTAGCCGCCTTTCTCGAGCTGGGCAAGCGAGAGTCGCAGTTTCTGGATATCGACTTTCGACGGTGTCTTAGAGTCAATTGATGTTATATTGATATCGCCGTCGCGATGTATCTCGGCCATCTCATTGTCTTTGAGATATATCACACGGTCGGTGTAGCCGACAATCGGAGTGGCGTCGGAAGCGATGAAAGTCTCGCCGTCGCCTACACCTATGACGAGCGGCGAACTCTTGCGCGCCACAATCAGAAGGTCGGGATTCTCCCGTTCAATCACTGCGATAGCGTATGCGCCCTCCACTTCGAGCAGAGCCTCGCGCACGGCCTCGGCAAAAGAGCAGCCGTTGCTGTGCTGCACATAGTCGATGAGCTGCACCAGCACCTCGGTGTCGGTCTCCGAGCGGAAGGTATAGCCATGCTCGGCAAGTGCTTTCTTCAGCACGGCATAATTCTCAATCGTGCCGTTATGGACGAGGGCAAAGCGGCCGCTCGCGCTCACATGAGGATGGGCATTGGTGTCGTTAGGCTCACCGTGGGTAGCCCAGCGGGTATGGGCTATGCCGAGGCTGCCGGTAGTGTCGCCGGCGGCGGCTGTCTGTTCGAGATTCGAAACCTTGCCACGCGATTTATATACTCTCACTTCGCCGTCGGCACCCTCGAGGGCAACGCCGGCACTGTCGTAGCCTCGGTATTCGAGACGTTTCAAACCTTGTATCATTACATCGTAAGCAATCTCCTTACCGATGTATCCAACAATTCCACACATTTTTACTTGTTTTCAGTTATATTTTACCTTAAAAAATTGAATAGACAATTTGAAAGCGCAAAATTACAAAAATTCCCGTTTAATTATCCGCCGATTTTCAAAAAATTTCACAAAAAAATCCCGGGAACGAGATAAAAATCGCAATCCCGGGATATTGTATATCAGAATCTTATTTCAATGTGCCTGCTTCGGCCTGCTGAATCATCTCTTTGTCGGCCGAGATATAGATCTCTACGCGGCGGTTCTGCGCGCGGCCTTCGGCAGTATCGTTGCTTGCCACATAGTCGGCCATAGGAATGCCTTGGGCGGTCAGACGTGTGGGCGACACACCGGAATTGGCAAGATATGAGAGCACCGCATCAGCACGCTCACCCGACAGACGCTGGTTTACGGCAAAAGAGCCCGTATTGTCGGTGAAGCCGTAGATCTGCACGTTGGTGTTGGGATTATCCTTGAGCGAGGCTGCAAAGCGGGTAAGGTCGGCCTTTGCCTGTTCGTTGAGAGTATATTTTCCTGTAGGGAAAAGAATGCCGCCGTCGAAAGTTACCTTGATAGCTTTCAAGCCGTTGGCGTCGGTTGTTTCCTCTACCTTGGCCTGCTGTCCGAGCTGCTCCTCAAGTTCTTTCTTCTGCTTATCCATCTTGTTGCCGATGAGGGCACCTGCGCCTGCGCCTACAGCAGCACCGATAGCCGAGCCTATGCCGGCGCCTTTGCCGCCGCCGATAAGGGCGCCGAGGCCTGCGCCGACGGCTGCACCGCCGCCACCGCCGATAAGGGCGCCTTTGCCCGTCTGGGTCATAGAACTGCAAGCTGTCTCACCGATTAGCATACCGCCCGCTATCAGAGCGATGCCGAGGACTTTAAATACTTTCATAGTTGATTCGTTTTATGTTAATTATACTACAATTACCATCAGACCGTTGATACGACTTTCTCGGTCTTGATATTAAAATTTACAATCAAAGTTAGCTATAAGTTTGCTTGAGAGCAAATAATTAACTAATTTTGTGATAGAAATCGAAATTTCATCTACCATGACACCATCCATAAAAACGAGCAAGGGTATGCTCGGAGGCACAATCTGGGGCCACATAGCAGCGTTTGTCACCGTAGCCATGTGGGGATATTCATTCGTATCGTCGAAAGTTCTGCTCGAAAATGGTATCGGTCCGGTACACGTGTATTTCTATCGCTTCCTGTTGGCCTATCTGATGGTACTTTTTATAAGCCATAAACGCCTTTGGGCGTCGAACTGGCGCGATGAGGGTATGTTTGTCCTCTGTGCGCTCACCTCGGGCTCCCTCTATTTCATCGCCGAGAACACCGCCCTGCAATATACCCTTACCACCAATGTGTCTCTTCTGACGTCGCTTTCGCCGCTTATCACGGCATTGCTTGTAGGCCTCGTCTATAAAACCGAAAAATTAGGCTTGGGCACATGGCTCGGCTCCGCCATAGCCATAGCCGGTGTGGTATGTGTGGTTTTCAACAGTTCCACCTCGCTTGAGGTGCGCCCCTTGGGTGACTTCCTTGCGCTTGCGGCAGCTTTCAGCTGGGCTTTCTATTCTCTCATGCTCAGGCGTCTGAATGCCAACTACGATATATGGTTCATTACCAGAAAGACATTTTTCTACGGTCTTATCACGGCAATACCGTTCATGATCTTCGAGCCTGAGAGCCAATCCATGCTGACTATCATCGGCCGCCCGCAGGTGTATGGCAACCTTCTCTTCCTCGGAGTGGGAGCTTCAACGATAGCATACGTGCTGTGGGCCTACACCGTAAAGACAGTAGGTGCCGTAAAGGCAAACAATTATATGTATCTCCAGTCAATTGTCACCCTCATTGTATCGGCCTTGGTGCTCGGCGAGCATGTGAGCTTCTCGGGCTATTTAGGTATCTTCCTGATTATCGCCGGACTGTGGGCGGGCGACAATATCAACAAAATGATGGCCCGACGCCAATCAGCTAAACAATCATGAATATTCCTTCCGATCCGTTCATTCTTCTGAGCTATATCAACACCCTGCTGCGCGACCGCTACTCAAGTCTCGACGCCCTGTGCAAAGGCGAGGACATAGAGAAGCAGCAGCTTATCGACAAGCTGCACGACGCCGGGTTCGACTATCTCGAACAGGTCAACCAATTCCGTTGATGGTATCCGAAAATTATCTCAATGAGCTCAACGAAGCCCAGCGCGCTGCCGTAGAATATCTCGACGGCGCAGAGCTTGTCGTAGCCGGTGCCGGTTCGGGCAAAACGCGTGTAATAACCTACAAGATAGTACATCTTCTCAACAGCGGCCACCGTCCCGGCCATATACTCGCTCTTACTTTCACCAACAAAGCAGCCGCAGAAATGCGAGAGCGCATTGCCCGGCTCGTGGGCGAGGAAGTGGCCTCGAAGCTGTGGATGGGCACTTTCCACTCCATTTTCGCCCGTATACTCCGCCGCCATGCCGACCGCCTCGGATTCAACTCAAACTTCACCATCTACGATGCCGCCGACTCAAAGGCGCTCGTCAAGACGATAATCCGCGAACTCAAACTCGACGACAAGATTTACCGTCCCGGCCAAGTACTCGCAGATATCTCATTTGCCAAAAACAAGCTCTATACCTCTGCCGACTACATGGCCGACAAAGAGCTTATGGCTGCCGACGCTCAGGCCGGACGCGAGCGCACAGCCGAGATTTACAGACTCTACTCCACCCGCTGCCACATAGCCGGAGCGATGGACTTTGACGACCTGCTGCTCAACACATATATCCTCTTCCGCGACAATCCCGATTTACTCGAATCTTACCGCAATCTCTTCTCCTACGTGCTCGTAGACGAGTATCAGGACACCAACTTCGCCCAGCATGCCATAGTAAAGCAACTCTGCGAGGGCCGTGGCAATCTGTGCGTGGTAGGCGACGACGCACAGAGTATCTACTCTTTCCGCGGCGCCAACATACGCAATATCCTCGACCTCAACAAGACATTCCCCGGTCTGCGCACTTTCAAGCTCGAAGAAAACTACCGCTCCTCGCGCAATATCATCGGAGCTGCAAATACCCTCATTGCAGTCAACACCGACCAGATACGAAAAGAAGTTTTCTCAAACAAGGAAACCGGCGACCCCATAGAAGTGGCGCAGGCCTACAATGACTACGAGGAAGCAGCCATGGTGGTATCGCGCCTCATGCAGGTGAAGCGGCGGCTCGGATTGGCCTTCAACGACATAGCCATCCTCTACCGCACCAACGCACAATCGCGAGTACTCGAAGAGGCTCTGCGCAACCGCAATGTGCCCTACCATGTATATGGCGGCTTGGCATTCTACCAGCGTAAGGAGGTGAAAGACGCCTTGGCCTACTTCCGCCTCAGCGTCAACCCCTACGACGACCAAGCCCTCGAAAGGGTAATCAACACACCCAAGCGCGGAATCGGCGACACTACCGTTAACAAGCTGAAACAAGGCGCCATAAGCAAGGGCGTCTCGCTCTACGACGTCATCTCACATCCCGACAGATACGAGGTCGAGCTCAACAAAGGCACCAAGACAAAGCTTTCCAATTTTGCCGGGCTAATCAACTTTTTCATAGCCAAGGCCTCGGCCGACATCGACGCCTACACCTTGGCAAAAGACATCATTCAGGAGACAGGCCTGCTCAATATGTATATGAGCGACAGTACTCCGGAAAACATATCCAAGCAGGAGAATCTCTACGAACTTCTGCACTCGGTAGAAGATTTCACTCAGTCTTCACTCAAAGATAATCCGGAGAACAGCGGCATGGCTGATTATCTTGCCACGGTATCTCTTCTCACCGACCAAGACACCGACGAGGCCGGCGACAGGGTAACACTAATGACCATACATGCTGCCAAAGGCCTCGAATTCGGAGCGGTATTTGTTGTCGGGGTTGAAGAAAATCTGCTACCGTCAGGAAAATCGCACACCGCCACCGAAATAGAGGAGGAGCGCCGCCTGATGTATGTTGCCATAACGCGTGCCAAGATGTTCTGTATGCTCAGTTTTGTAAAACAGCGCACCCTCAACGGCAGCACACAGCAAGCCATAGCCTCGCGATTCATCACCGACATCGACAGCCGATATCTCAGGCTTATGACCGGCACACGGCTGCAGCGCCGAAGCACATACGGCGGTGAGACACCTCGCCCACGCCGCGTAATAATTAATCAACCCGTGCCGACGCCTCAGGATATTCCTCCGGTAAAAGTATCTCAGACAATCGGAGCAAGCACTGCACCTCGCCCGTCGGCCGGAAATACGCCTTACACCACCCACGATATCAAAGAATTGTCAGTCGGTATGACTATAATCCACTCTATCTACGGCGAGGGCGTCGTCAAGGAACTCAAACCCGACCCCAACGGCGACCGCATAATAGTCACCACCGCCGACGGCTCTTCACGAACACTACTACTTAAATTTGCAAGATTTACAATAAACAAATGACAGCCAACGAACTACCCACACCATTCTACATCGTCTACGAAGACCGCCTGCGCGCCAACCTCTCGCTCATCAGCGAAGTCAGCCGACGCAGCGGCGCCGACATCATCATGGCATTCAAGGCCAATGCCCTGTGGCGTTCGTTCGACATCGTGAAAGAATACTGCCGCAACTGCACCGCCAGCTCTCTCAACGAGTTGCGCCTCGGCCGCGAATGTCTCGGCGGTGAGATACACTCCTACACTCCGGCTTACACCGACTCAAACATCGACGAGTTTATTGCCGGAAGCACCCATATCACATTCAATTCGCTGAGCCAGCTGGAGCGCTTCGGAGCCCGCGTACGCCGTGCGGGAGTCTCGGTAGGCCTGAGAGTCAACCCAAAATGCTCGGTCATCGAGACCGACCTCTACAATCCCGCGCTTCCCGGCTCCCGCTTCGGTGTGAATGCCGAAGATCTCGCCGATGGACTACCCGAAGGTGTAGAGGGTCTTCACTTCCATGCCTTGTGCGAATCTTCGAGCTACGACCTCGAAAAAGTAATCGCTGCTTTCGAAGAAAAATTCGGCCATCTTCTCCCGTTGCTCAAATGGGTGAACATGGGCGGCGGACATCTAATGACCCGCAAAGGCTATGATACCGAACATCTTATCGCGCTCATCCAAGACTTCCGTCGGCGTCACCCCAACCTGCGCGTGATTCTTGAGCCCGGCAGTGCTTTCACTTGGCAGACAGGCGATCTGGTGGCTTCTGTAGTCGACACCGTATGCGACGGCGGCCTTCCCACTGCCATACTCGACGTGAGCTTCGCATGCCACATGCCCGACACTCTCGAAATGCCCTACCTGCCGGAAGTGGCCGAAAGCGTAGAAAAAGAATTTTCCACGGGCACGCCTTGGCGCCTTGGCGGCAACTCATGCCTGAGCGGAGACTTCAAGGGTGACTACTATTTCAACCGCGCCCCCGGCATTGGCGACAGAATCACCCTCAAGGACATGAATCACTACACTACGGTGAAAACCAACATGTTCAACGGTGTGGCACACCCCGACATCGTGCTACAAGGCCTCGACGGACAATGCCGCTACCTGCGCCATTTCGATTATCTCGACTATAAAAACCGCATGAGCTGATGGATAGCGCCCACCCCTATTTCTCAATCATCGTACCGGTATACAACCGGCGCGGCGAAGTGCGCGACCTCTGCGAGAGCCTGCTCCATGAGTCGAGCCGCGATTTTGAGCTCATTCTTGTAGAAGACGGCTCCACTGACCCTTGCGAGGATATAGCACAGGAATATAAGGATAAAGGTCTTGATGTAAAATACTTCTACAAGGCCAACGAGGGCCGCTCCATAGCGCGCAACCACGGCCTTGAGCATGCCTCGGGTGACTATTTCGTATTCTTCGATTCCGATTGCGTGATTCCGCCACATTACATCGAGACCTTGCGGAAAGCTCTCTCTGACAATTATCTTGATTGCTTCGGAGGGCCCGACGCCGCCCACGATTCGTTCAGCGACACTCAGAAATCCATAAATTACTCCATGACCTCTTTCCTCACTACCGGAGGCATACGCGGCGGCAAAGTGCAGCTTGAGAAATTCGTGCCGCGCACTTTCAACATGGGTTTCAGCCGTGAGGTTTACAATCGCGTGGGAGGCTTCCGCGAGATGTTCTCGGAAGACATCGACATGAGCACGCGCATACGTTTGGCCGGTTTCTCGATAGGACTCATACGTCCGGCTTACGTTTGGCACAAGCGTCGTATCGACATGCGCAAATTCCTCCGACAGGTATACGTTTTCGGTATGTCGAGAATCACCCTCAAGCTCCTCTACCCCGACTCTCTCAAGCTCGTACACCTCTTGCCGGCTGTGTTTGTAGTCGGCTGCTTGGCTCTGATTTTACTTGGTATTTTCGTGTCGCCATGGTTCCTCTTACCGTTAGGTATATATTTCGCCGCCGTCTTTGTTGGCGCGCTGATATCCACTAAGTCACTTAAAATAGCGGCATTGGCCGTGCCTGCAGCGGCAATTCAGCTCGGAGGCTACGGCTGTGGATTCCTTAAAGCTTGGTTTACAAAGATTCTTCTCCGCCGCGGACGCGACATCGACGAAGAAATCAACATCAGAAAGGGTAAAAATGAACGACTCTGACGACCGCACACCTATCTTCGACCTCATCGCCGACATGCCTCAGGACAGCCGTCCACGCGAAAAGGCTCTTCAGCACGGCATAAAATCGCTAACCGACGCCGAGCTGATGGCAATAATTTTCGCCACCGGCATAAAGGGCAAGAGCGTAGTGCAACTGTGCGAGGAAATCCTTGCCGACAATGGCCGGCATATATCGCGTGTGGCAGCAATGAGCGTCCATGACATCACAACCCGATATAAAGGCATAGGCCCGGCCAAGGCTCTTACCATGCTGGCAGCCCTTGAGCTCGGTGCCCGAAGTGCTGCCGACGCCATAAAAGTTGAAGACCCGCCCATCAACAATGCCGAAGCCGGCCGACGCTATATGAGCCCGTACCTGCAGGGGCTCGACCATGAGGAATTCTGGATTCTGCTACTCAAAAACAACCTCAAGGCCATCCGTCCGGTGCGTGTAGGCCAAGGAGGGCTATCCTCAACATCGGTTGATGTGAAAATCATAATGCGCGAGGCACTGCTCTCCGGAGCGGCTGCCATGATGTTATGCCACAATCATCCGTCCGGGACATTTGCAGTAAGTCAGGCCGACATAAGCCTTACCAAGCGGATATGCAATGCGGCGAAAATTATGGATATACGCGTAATTGACCACATAGTTTTCTGCGGAAGCAGGATATACTCTTTCCACTCCGAAGGCCAAATGCCCGACTGATAGGGTGTTTAATTATAACCTCCAATTTTTGCAATAAGATCTCGACATATCGCGTATGAATTTTTGACAAGATTCCTCTCTTGACAAAAATGGTGGTATTGTCCTGTCACTATTCCCACATTCATACGATTGCTTCTGGCTATTGCCTTTAACTTATTTGCGGCGGCATACGGATTCTCGATATCAGAGAACGCTTCTATGGGAGAGTTTCCACTCCACAATGCCTCTGTCGCATATTGGTTTGCTGCTGTTTCTTTTTCATCATTAACCATTATGCTTCTATCCACATCAATAAAACTATGAGTACTGTCCTGTTCAAGATGAAGCATAATATGTCCCAACTCGTGCATAATTGTGAATGCAAAGTTGTCTATTCTGTTCATTCGCTGTGTAGTTACAATCGTGGGATTGCTACCTCTCCAAAATGAGAAACCATCAACAGGCACCTTATCAAGTCTTTTTTCCCCAGATATGAATTTAATGCCATAAGTATTAAGCAAATTCTCAGTCTTCTCAATTACATCGGTGTTTGAGAAGAATACAGCATTTAACTTTCCTATCAACTCCGGAACTCGATCAGGAATAAATTCTGCATTCAAATTAATATTATTACTCACATGTTTGACAATAACTACCCAAGTGAAGAGATTAGATTGATCAGTCTGAACTTTTTCTGATTTTTTGAAACATCCGGTGGAAGATGAGAATTGTAAATTTAATTGTTGGACATCTGAGATACCAAGCGCCTCCATGACCATAGCAATATTTTTCTCAAAATCTGATGAGAACTCCAATCTCTTTTTCAATGCACCCAAATTCGCATGAGTGCGCAATTTATTCCAAATCTCAATAGCCACAGTTCTTGATTCAATCTCTTTTCGTTTTAGTCCCAAGTCATGCTCATTTTGAAGCCTAAGCCAATCAGAGGCTTTCAAGCTACCCGGAAGTGCAGCTTCAAGAAGAATCGCAATTTCAACAGTAATATCTTTACCCCCTGTAATGATACCGTTTATCATTGGCGCGGACTTTCCAAGAGCAGAAGCGAGTTCTCTCTGCGAAAGCCCATATTCTTCCAACTCGCCTTTTAAGACGGTTCCGGGATGAGGAGAGAGTGCGCAATCTTGCAGGTTAATAATATTCATGACGTTGATTCTTACTTGTAAAATTATTTGCAAAGATAATTATTATTCTGCAAACCACAAAAACAAAACATAATAACCTACAAGTTTACATATTTAAAAAAATATTTCTCAAAAGACTTGACTTTTCTAAATTGATGTATTAACTTTGCAGTCATAAAACGACTTGAAAAAACTATTTATTCCATGAACACCAGATAGATTTAAAAGGCGAGAGCGGCATAGACGCAACCATGCCGCTCTGAAGATTTAAGTAGCACACGGCCTACGGCGAACTTCCACATTACATCGTAAGCCATGCTTAATCTTACAAAGGTAACCTTTGTCTGCCACAATTGCAAAAGTGTTGCGACTTTTAACAACATTATTAACAATTTTGCTTATGGTAGAACCTTTACCACTATTCTCGACAGACTCGCTATGCGCTGCTGATAAAAACATGCAAGGTACGAAAACTAAAAAACCTCGTACTAACAGAACCGCTGACTACCATCTCAAAAAGATGGACATTCTTACAGATTTAACATATACTGAAGGAAACTGCGGAGTTCCTGTAATTAAGCCAACGGATTTCGATTCAATACCAAACTCTATCATTGCTTTCAGCAAGGCTATATCATCCAAGGAGTTTAATCAGATTGTCCATTTTTACGAAGCAGATCGTTCGTTTGCAAGAATCATGCACAATCCCCAAAAGTATGCAGCTATACTTAGCAGGTTCAAATATGTGATTTCTCCAGACTTTTCCCAACATCTTGATATGCCTCCATTCTTATGCATGCAAAACTCTTGGTGGAACAATGCATTTGGAGCATATTGGCAATCATTGGGAATGAATGTCATCCCCAATGTATCATGGTCGCGTCCTGAAAGCTATGAGTACGCTTTTAAAGGTATTCCCAAACACGGAGTTGTAGCTATTAACTGTACGGCCATAAAAGGCAATCCAATGTCTCGCTATTTCTGGATGAAAGGGTATGATGCTGCTATAAGCGTTCTCAATCCTAAACTGATAATTCGATATGGAGACAAAATGCCCAACGAGGACGAAGAGCGTTCCATCTACTTTGACAATGGAAACCTTAAACGATTGAGAAATGGGCGCTAATGGAAGTTTTTCCACCGGTTCTACAAGTTCGGAACTCGGGAGGAATTACAAAACTATCGGAACTGTTGGAAGCATACAGGTAGTCACGCCAAAAAATCCTAAGGCAGGTGTGAAATTACCGGAAGAGAGCCATACTCCCAATAGAGTTTATGCTACATTTTATAAAGACGGGCATGATGTGAAAGCAATCGCAAAATATGGACCAGATGGTAAGAAAATTTGGGAGCTTCATACGGTTGACCATAAAAATCTTGGTCCACACTATCATGATTGGAAAGATGGCAGACCCGTTAGCGACAAACCTCTCACTAAAGAAATGTGGGACATTCTAAACAACGTAAGAAACTACAAATAATCAATATGGTATCAGACAAAGATTTTCCTTACATAGGAAAAAATCTGATGGGTATTCGCTTCAACTCAGCGTACCCACCAAACGAACAACGATACGGCACAACTTATGGAGGATATCCCAATAATGCGCGCCAAGTCCTATTCTACGATTTTGCGGTTCAGGGCTATGACGTAGAATTCAAATATGAGGGCGATGTATATCATCTTTTATATGAACCTGATCATGCTGCTCTATGTGACAATCTATATTCCAATGAGATTGAGACCTTTTCTAATCCGATGGAATTAATCTATAATCTTCACATCAAAGGACATCGTTTAATTGACATTATCGATGATCTTGAAGATGTTGAGCCGGAATAGTATTTCCAATTCTAACAATTGGCGAGAAGTCGGTTGTTCGATAGATATATTACACGGTTAATTCACTTACGATAAAGACTTAATGGACGTATAGATTTAAACCAACTGGCATACAATCAAAAAGGCAGGCTTGCACCTGCCTTTTTGATTGTATGTCAGTTGGTTATCAGATCCAACGTGTGTATGCGAAGTCCATGCGGTGGGGAAGCTCGGCGTTCTTGGGATAGAGACGGAAGCCGTAGCGGAATACACCTGCGTCGCGCACTTTGGTGGTAAGCTCGTAGGTAACGATGTTGCCTTCTTGCTTAACGACCTTGAACTGGTCGATACGGTGGAGCTGCTCTTTGCCGTCTTCCTGACGGTAAACAACCATCTCAAGACCGAGGTCACGGCCGATACCGTTGGTATCGACAACGACTTCAACGTGGAAGGGTTCGCCGGTGATAGTGTTGTTGAGCTCGCCGCTGTGGCGCAGTTCAAGCACCTTGATACCATCCCATGCTTCGGCAACGTGCTCTTTCCAGTCAACAATCGACTTAGCCAGAGCATAGTCGTTGGCGCTGAGGCGTTTGCTGCGCTCTGCCTCTTTGTCGTAGAAGCGGCTGATGTAGTCTTCGATCATTCGCTTCATGGTGAAGTGGGGAGCGATGTCGCCGATAGAGCCCTTGATATACTGGATCCAGCGGGGTGAGTAGCCGGCCGAGTTCTTCTCGAAGTAGAGAGGTATGATCTCGTTTTCGAGCATAGAGTAGATAGTGGCGGCGTCGAGTTTATCCTGCTGGCCTTGGTCGGTATAAGTGCGTTTGTCGGTGAGAGCCCAGCCTGCGCGCTCGTTGAAGCGGTAGCCTTCATACCACCAGCCGTCGAGCACCGAGAAGTTGAGCACGCCGTTCATTTCGGCTTTCTCGCCTGATGTACCGGAGGCCTCGAGAGGACGGGTAGGAGTATTGAGCCAGATATCAACGCCGGTAACAAGACGTTTTGCAACAATCATGTTGTAGTCCTCAAGGAAGATGATCTTGCCGAGGAACTGAGGCATGCGGCTGATTTCCACGATACGCTTGATAAGACCCTGACCTGCGCCGTCGGCGGGGTGAGCCTTGCCGGCGAATACGAACTGCACGGGGAACTGCTCGTTGTTGACAATCTTGGCAAGACGGTCGAGGTCGGTGAAGAGCAGGTGTGCGCGTTTGTAGGTAGCGAAGCGACGTGCGAAGCCGATGATGAGGGCGTTGGGGTTGATACGGTCAACGATGTTCATCACAGCCGAGGGATCGCCTTGGTTGGCAAGCCATTTCTCCTTGAAGTCGCGGCGTACGAAGTTGATGAACTTGTTTTTGAGCTGGACACGCATGTTCCAGATCTGCTGGTCAGGCACATTGAAGATACCTTTCCAAGCTTCGGGATCGCTCTGGTTTTCGAATACCTGAGGGCCGAGCTCGTTGTAGTAGAATTCTTTCCACTCGCTTGCAGCCCAAGTAGGCATGTGCACGCCGTTGGTAACGTAGCCAACATGGCTTTCTTCCCAGCTGTAGCCTTTCCAGATACCTGCGAACATACGCTTCGACACTTCGCCGTGGAGCCACGAAACGCCGTTGGCTTCCTGGCAGGTGTTGAGAGCGAATACGCTCATAGAGAAGCGCTCGTTGGTATCGGGGTTCTCACGGCCCATGTTCATGAGGTCGTTCCAGCTGATACCGAGTTTTGCGGGATATTCACCCATATATTTGCCGAAGAGACCTTCGTCGAAGTAGTCGTGGCCGGCAGGTACGGGGGTGTGTACGGTGTAGAGCGATGAAGCGCGCACGAGCTCGAGAGCCACATTGAAGCTGAGGCCTTTCTGCACGTAGTCAACAAGACGCTGGAGGTTGAGGAGCGCTGCATGACCCTCGTTGCAGTGATAGAGCTGTGAGTTCACGCCGAGTTTCTGAAGCATGAGCACACCGCCGATACCGAGCAGATATTCCTGTTTGATACGGTTTTCCCAGTCACCGCCATAGAGTTTGTGGGTGATGGGGCGGTCGAACTCGCTGTTCATGTCGAAGTCGGTATCCATCAGATAGAGCTTCATGCGGCCCACATTCACACGCCAGATGTGAGAGTAGATGATACGGCCGGGATAAGGCACCTCAAGAATCATGGGGCGGCCATCCTTGTCCATCACCTGCTCGATGGGGAGCTGGTTGAAGTTCTGGGGCTCGTAGTTGGCAATCTGCTGACCGTCAACGCTGAGAGTCTGAGTGAAATATCCGTAGCGGTAAAGGAAACCGACAGCGGTCATGTCAACGCAGCTGTCAGATGCCTCTTTGATATAGTCACCGGCGAGTACGCCAAGACCGCCGGAATAGATTTTGAGACAGTTGCACAGGCCGTATTCCATCGAGAAATAAGAAACCGAAGGAATATCTTTGCGCATTGGTTTGGCCATGTAAGCCTGAAAATCGGCATATACATGGTTGATCTGGGCCATGAGAATCTCATCGGCAAGAATTTCGGCTATACGCTCCGACGAAAGTTGCTGAAGGAGCATTACAGGGTTTTCGCCTGTTTTGCGCCAGAGGTCGGGGTTGAGGGTGCGGAAGAGGGTTTTGGCTTCGCTGTTCCATACCCACCATAGGTTTTTGGCGAGCTCATCGAGGGGCTTGAGCTGGTTGGGCAGCTCGGCCTTTACTGTGATGTCGCGCCACACCGGGGCATTGGTGTTGCTTACTGAAAGTTTCATATATTTGATTATGTATGATTTTTATTTTTTTGTGCGGATGTCTCTGGTATTGAAGGCATCGCAATATGCTTGGTCGTAATACTTCATGAAGTCGGTCCACTGCGCCTGCGCGGCAGTCTCCATGGCTTTGGCACGGATAGCCTTGGCTTCTTTGGCACTGTCGCCGGCAAGAGCCTTGACATCGGCGGCTATGCGCGCCACCACTTCCTGATAGTTGCTGTCGGTGCGCTCTATCACATCTACGCCGCAAGAGTCGAATCCTACTTTGAAGTTTTCGCTAACCCACATGCCGAATCCGGCAAGAGAAGTTGTCACCGTAGGCACGCCGAAAGCTATACTTTCGAGGGGTGTATAGCCCCAAGGCTCATAATATGAGGCGAATACGGTAGCGTCAAGGCCGGGGAGAAGCTGATAGTAGGTCATATCGAAAATACCGTCGGCACCGTCGAGATAGCACGGCACATATATCACCGTTACTTTCGAGTTTGCGTCGTTGGCAAATGCGAGCTGATGTATGCGGCAGTTCACCGGATCTTCATTATAGTTGTTCAAGCCATGAGTCAGCATAGGGTCGCTCAAGCGGGCGGGCTTTGCCGAGTCAAGGTTGAAGCGCAGGTCGGAGCGCGGTCCGGCGCACCATGCAGGCACGAGCACGTAGGCAAGTATGCGGCGCGAGGTATCGGCGTCGGCAAGGCTTGCCATGGCGTCGAGATATACATCAAGACCCTTGTTGCGGTATTCACAGCGGCCTGATGTAGCCACTACAAATGTATCGTCGGCGAAGTCAATGCCGGTGAGCGCGCGGGCAACACCTATAAGCTTGGCTCGCGCAGCCTTGCGGGCGGCGTTGTATTTTGTCTTTGCAGGCACAAAGTTGAGCTCGAAACCGTTGGGAGTCACCACATCAGGCTTCTTGTCGAGCAAGACCTCGGCCTCGCGGGCTGTGACATCGCTCACTGTGGTGAAGCTGTCGGCATTCCATGCTGCGGCTTTCTCGAGCGAGTGTTTGCTCTGCATGTTGAGCTCGGCTGCCATCTGATCGCCGTTATAAGCCTCAAGATAGTCGTAGAGGGGTTTGCCGTTGCCGCAAATACTGCGGCCTATGCTGGTGGCATGGGTGGTGAATACAGTCGCAATCCCGGGCATACCGGCCTTTACTGAGAGGAGGCCCATTGCTGTTGTCCACTCGTCGAAGTGAGCGACAACTTTAGCGGGGTCGGTTTTCGACGCCTTAACAAAAGCCTCGATAACTGCTGCAGCGGCTCGCGCGAAAGCGCAGCCTTCATCGTAGTCACCGTAAGCATGGAGAGAGTCTACGCCATAGAGATTCCACATGCGGGCGTAGGCGTCGTCTTTCACGGCATACATGCCGTCGAACTTCACAAGCAGCGCTATCGGTTTACCGGGTATATCCCATCGGCCGACCCTTACGTCGACGCCTTCGGGGAGCATGGTTTTATCAAGTACTCGACGGAGCAAGGTGCGGGATTCGGTAAAATATGGCGATGGATTGTCATCCGACCACACATCGGGTCCGATAAAAATCACTTTGTCGCCGTACTGCTCCTTGAGTGTTTTGGCTTTACTGGAAAGAACGGTGTAGATACCGCCGATTTTGTTGCAAACTTCCCAGCTGACCTCGAAGAGCAGGTCTATTTCCAGGCTACAATTATCCATTATATACGTTTTACCATTTAAGAGAGTGCAAAATTAGTAAAAATTCTGCACTCTTGCAAATCAATTGTTTGCATAAGCTTTGAGCAGCTCAAGCATTTGCGCTGCGAGCTGTTTGGCGGCCTCTCCGGCAGCCTGTGCGAAATCGGCCTCTGAAGAAGCGTAGATAATGCCTCGCGATGAATTCACGAGCAGGCCGCACTCGTCGATAAGACCGTATTTGGCCACTTCCTCGAGGCTGCCGCCTTGCGCACCAACTCCGGGAACGAGCAGGAAGTGACGCGGGGCGATCTCGCGGATCTCGGCAAGCTTGTCGGCCTTTGTAGCGCCCACGACATACATCATGTTGATGGGGCTGCCCCAATGGCGGCTGCGGCGGATCACACGCTCATAGAGAGGCACACCCTTGCTGTCGGCCACTGTCTCGAAATCGCTCGATGAGGCATTCGATGTCAATGCAAGCACGATCGACCATTTGTCCTCGTAGGCGAGGAAAGGCTTCACGGAGTCTTCACCCATATACGGGTTGAGTGTCACGGCGTCGAAGTCCATTGTCTCGAAGAAAGAGCGGGCGTAGAGTGCGGCGGTATTGCCGATATCGCCGCGTTTGGCGTCGGCGATGATAAACTGGTCGGGATAGTGGGTGCGGATATGAGCCACAACTTCGGCAAGGGCAGCAATACCCTCGGCTCCAAGGCTCTCGAAGAATGCGAGATTGGGCTTATATGCCACGCAGTAGGGCGCTGTGGCGTCGACAATATCTTTGCAGAACTTGGCAACACGTTCGCTGTCGCTGCCGGTGATACATGCAGGGAGTTTCTTGATATCAGGATCGAGACCTACGCACAGGAATGTGCCTTTTTCATAGATGTGCTCAACAAGTTCGGTTCGTTTCATAATTTTGCTTATAATTCGGCAGCCTTGAGTTTCTCGGCGTTCTCGGCGATGATCAGGTGATCGATCACATCTTGGATGTCGCCGTCTACAAAGGCTTGCAGGTTATATATTGTATAATTTATACGATGGTCGGTGATACGCCCCTGAGGGTAGTTGTAGGTGCGTATTTTTGCCGAGCGGTCGCCGGTGCTCACCATAGTCTTGCGCCGCGAGGCAATGTCGTCGACATATTTCTGGTGCTCTTTGTCGTAGATGAATGTACGCAGGCGCGAGAGTGCGCGCTCTTTGTTCTTGGGCTGGTCGCGGGTCTCGGTACATTCTATGAGAATCTCTTCCGACACGCCGGTATTCGGATTGCGCCACATATAGCGCAACCGCACACCCGACTCCACCTTATTTACATTCTGTCCACCGGCACCGCCCGACCGGAAAGTATCCCATTTGATTTCACCCTCATTGATTTCCACATCAAAGGGCTCAGCCTCCGGAAGAACCGCTACAGTGGCTGCCGAGGTGTGCACACGGCCTTGAGTCTCAGTCGCCGGCACACGCTGCACACGGTGCACGCCGCTCTCATATTTGAGAACACCATAGACACCCTCGCCCGACACAGACAGCACAACCTCTTTGAAGCCGCCGGCAGCCCCTTCGCTGGCCGAAGTGACAGCGACGTTCCAGCCGCGGCTCTCGCAATATTTCATATACATCTTGCACAAGTCGCCGGCAAAGAGGGCAGCCTCGTCGCCACCGGTACCTCCGCGGATTTCAATTATTGCATTCTTTCCATCCTCAGGCTCGGCAGGTATGAGCTGAAGCTTTATCTCCTCTTCAAGCTGCGGCAGGGATTCTACAGCTGCGTCGAGCTGTTCTTTGGCCATCTGGCGCATTTCAGGGTCGTTTTCCTCTGCGAGTATCAGATGAGCCTCATCGATATTTTCGGTGAGTTGACGGTAGGAACGGGTAAGCTTTACGAGTCTTTCAAGGTCTTTGTATTCCTTGGAGAGCCTGACGTATCGCTTCATATCTGCGATTACGTCGGGGTCGGTAATCAGTGTGCTTACCTCTTCAAATCGGGCCTCAATGCCATCGAGGCGCTCCAACAGGGGATATTCTGCCATATATGCTGATTTTTTGCAAAGTTACTCAAAATTAGCGAGAAATAAAAAGCTACCAATCGCGCACAATCGTGTTACAATGATATTACATTTATTACTTTGTTGTAACAATGTAACAATCTCGTAACAAATTTACACACCGCTATTTTATTGGTTTATAGTGTTTTATATTTTATCAACTACTTATTTTATCGTATTCACATTTGTTAACATTAAAAATCTTGCAATTGGTGAAAAGGTGCGTAATTTTGAACCGTCGAACGAAAACAACGACAAAATAAACTTGAAATTGACCCCTTAAAAAAATAAATCGCTATGACATCGTCAACTTTCCAATCAAACCTGATGAATCTTCAGAGCAACCTTCTGAATTTCGCATTCATGCTCACCTCAAACCGTGATGATGCATACGACCTGCTGCAGGACACTACCCTGAAAGCTCTCGACAACGAAGAAAAATATGCCGAGGGAACAAATTTCAAAGGTTGGGTGTTTACAATAATGCGCAACATATTCATCAACAATTACCGCCGCGGCGTGCGCGCTGCAACTATTGTTGACACTACCGATAACCTCTACCACCTCAATCTGAGTCAGGACAGCGGTATCGATTCTCCCGAAGACAGCTACGGCGCAACCGAAATCACAGCTGCCATCAACGAGCTCTCCGCCGACTACCGCGACGCATTCTCTATGCACGTGGCCGGCTACAAATACGAAGAAATCGCCGAGAAACTCTCTCTTCCCCTCGGCACGGTGAAAAGCCGTATCTACTACGCCCGCAAACGCCTCCAAGAGCGTTTCGCCGACTATCGCTAAGCAGGCGCAGTAACCTCTACTGAGAAATGATTGGTTTATTATATGGTTAATGATTTGGCTAAGGCCTCGGAGTGATCCGGGGCCTTGGTGATTTTTCAAAAAATCCTGCACTTTGAAAAAACGCTTGCAAATTTGAAAGGCATTGCGTAAATTTGCAGTGCAGATACAAACTACTCTAAAACTAAATATATGAAGAAACACAACTTTTATGCCGGGCCTTCTATTCTGAGCGAGTATACAATCCAGAATACGGCCGACGCTATCCTCAACTTTGCCGGAACAGGCCTGTCGGTTCTCGAGGTTTCGCACCGCAGCAAAGAATTCCAGGCAGTTATCGACGAGGCTACAGCCTTGGTGAAAGAGCTTCTCGACATTCCCGCGGGATTTGAAGTCCTTTGGCTCGGCGGTGGTGCTTCCATGCAGTTCTGCATGATTCCCTATAACCTCCTCGCCCGCAAGGCCGCCTATCTCGACACCGGCACATGGGCAAGCAATGCAATCAAAGAAGCACGCCTCTTCGGCGAGGTCGATGTTGTGGCTTCTTCCAAAGACGCAGGCTATACTTTCATTCCCAAAGGTTTTGAAATTCCGGCCGACGTCGACTATTTCCACTACACCAGCAACAACACCATCTACGGCACCGAGACCCGTGTAGACCCCGATGTACCTTGCCGCGTGGTAGCCGACATGAGCTCGGATATCTTCTCGCGCCCCATCGACTTCTCCAAATACGACGCCATCTATGCCGGCGCACAGAAAAACCTCGCACCCGCCGGTGTGACACTCGTAATCGTGCGTGAGGACGCCCTCGGCCATGTTGACCGCCCCATCCCCACCATGCTCGACTACCGCACACACATCAAGAAAGGCTCGATGTTCAACACTCCCCCGGTGCTTCCCATCTTCTCAGCCCTTCAGACCCTGCGCTACTACAAGCAGCTCGGCGGTATCAAGGAGCTCGAGCGCCGCGACCTCGAGAAAGCAGCCATGCTCTACGGCGCCATCGACGACAGCAAGATGTTTACCGGCACAGTCACCGACCCCGCCGACCGCTCTATCATGAATGTATGCTTCGTGATGACACCTGAATATAAAGAACTTGAGAAAGAATTCATCGACTTCTGCGGCGATCGCGGTATCGTAGGTATCAAAGGCCACCGCAGCGTTGGCGGATTCCGCGCCTCGCTCTACAACGCCCTCCCCATCGAGAGCGTCAAGGTGCTCGTTGAGGCCATGCACGATTTCGAAGCTACCCACTGATAAGAGCCACGACTATGAAAGTACTCATCGCCACAGAGAAACCTTTCTCTGCCGCCGCAGTAGCACAAATGCGCGGCGTACTCGAAGAGGCCGGCCACACAGTAGTCCTTCTTGAGAAATATAAGAGCGCCGACGAGCTTCACGCAGCCGTTGCCGACGTCAACGCATTGATAGTGCGCTCCGACATCGTCGACGCAGCCGTCATCGCAGCCGCCCACGAGCTCAAAATCATAGTACGCGCCGGTGCCGGATACGACAACATCGACCTCAAAGCAGCCGCCGACGCCGGTATCGTGGTGGAGAACACTCCCGGACAGAACGCCAACGCCGTGGCCGAGCTCGTGATGGGCATGGCTATCATGGCCGCACGCAACAAATATGCCGGCACCACCGGCTTCGAGCTTGGCGGCAAACGCCTTGGCCTGCACGCTTTCGGTGCCGTGAGCCGCAATGTAGTGCCCAAGGCCAAAGGCTTCGGCATGACAGTGACAGCTTTCGACCCCTACTGCCCGGCAGAAGCAATGGCCGCAGCAGGAGTTGAGGCCGCAGCCGACCTCAAGGCTCTCTACAGCGGCAACGACTTCGTGTCGATCCATATCCCCGCCACAGCAGAGACCAAAGGCAGCATTGGCCGCGAACTCATTGCGGCAATGCCCAAAGGAGCCGTGCTCATCAACACCGCCCGCAAGGAAGTCATCAACGAGGCCGAGCTTGAAGAAGTGCTCGCCGAGCGCCCCGACCTCAAATATTTCGCCGATGTGCGCCCCGGCAATGCCGATGTGCTCATTGAGCGCTTCGCCGACCGCGTGTTCTTCACACCCAAGAAGAGCGGCGCGCAGACAGCCGAGGCTAATCTCAACGCCGGCGTGGCAGCAGCCCGCCAGATAGCTGATTTCTTCGCCACCGGCTGCACCAAATTCAAGGTGAATTAACCCCTACCACGACTTATAAACAGGGAGATTCCGCACAGGAGTCTCCCTGATTTTTTACACATATCGCTATACCAAAGCGAAAATATGCGTAAATTTGCAGCATGAATTGGTTTGAAAGTCTGTTTTTCGAGCAATCTCCGCTACAGGCGGTATGCGTGATATCCGTGATAATAGCTTGCGGCCTCGGGCTTGGCAAGCTGCGTGTATGCGGCATATCATTAGGCGTGACATTCGTGTTTTTCACCGGTATCCTTGCCGGTCACCTCGGCCTGTCTATCGACCCGGGCATGCTTAAATATGCCGAGGATTTCGGCCTCATGCTGTTTATCTATGAGCTCGGCCTCAAAGTCGGGCCGGGCTTCTTCGGCTCGTTCCGCAAAGGCGGTGTGAAGCTCAACATGCTCGGCCTCGGGCTCGTGCTCGCCGGCACAGTCACGGCCATAGCCCTGAGCTTCCTGCTGAGCATACCCATGAGCGACATGGTGGGCATACTTAGCGGCGCCACCACAAATACGCCTGCCCTCGGCGCAGCACAGCAGGCTCTCAACCAGCTCGGACTTCCGGCCGACGGGGCGGCATTGAGTTGTGCTGTAACATATCCTCTCGGTGTGATAGGTGTGATTCTCGCTTTCGTAATCATAAAAAAATTCTTTGCCCGCCCGGCAGATTTCGAGCCTCATTCACCTGCGGAGTCCGACCATACCTACGTGGCCGAATTTGTAATCTCCAACCCCGGAATCAACGGCAAGACACTCAAGCAGGTGAAGCGGCTCATAGAGTCGCGCTATGTGGTGTCGCGTATATGGCACGATGATGAGGTGTCAATCCCCGGGCCGGAGCAAAAACTCTATACCGGCGACCGCATACTGCTCATCACGCATAAAGACGAGCTTCAGCGCCTGTCGGTGCTCTTCGGTCCGATGACCGACAACGACTGGAACCGCCCCAACATCGACTGGGACAAGGTAGACAAAAACCTCATATCGCGCACCATCACCATCAGCAAGCCACATCTCAACGGACGGCGCCTCGGCTCGCTGAAGCTGCGCAATCACTATGCCGTGAACATCTCGCGCGTGACGCGTGCCGGCATACGTCTGCTCGCCACTCCCGACTTGATATTGCAGCTCGGCGACCGGCTCACCATTGTAGGCGAAAGCAGCGCCATCGACCGCGTGGAGAAACTTGTCGGCAACTCCGTCACCGACCTCAAAGACCCCAACCTCGCAGCCATCTTCATCGGCATGGTGCTCTCGCTCATCGTGGGCTCGATACCAATCTCCATCCCCGGCATTTCGGTGCCTATCAAGCTCGGCCTTGCCGGCGGTCCTATCGTTGTAGGCATACTCGTAGGGCGCTTCGGACCGCAGTTCCATATCGTCACCTACACCACGCGCAGCGCCAACCTCATGCTCCGCGGCATAGGTCTGAGCCTCTTCCTCGCATGTCTTGGTCTTGAGGCCGGCGACAAGTTCATCGCCACCATCATGCGCCCAGAAGGCCTCGTGTGGATAGCCGCCGGCTTTATAATCACGCTGCTGCCGTCGCTGATAATGACGCTGCTCTCCATGCGCCTGTGGAAACTTGACTTCGGCACAGCCTCGGGCATGGTGAGCGGAGCGATGGCCAACCCCATGTCGCTCTCCTACGCCAACGACATCACCCGCGGCGACGACGCCTCAGTAGCCTACGCCACCACCTACCCCCTCTCGATGTTCGCCCGCGTCCTCATAGCCCAACTCCTCGTAATCTGCTTTGTGTGAGGGATCGGCTGAGCAAAATCAGCATATTTGTTTATAAATAAAAATCTCACTATCTTTGCAGTGTTGATTCCCGGTAGCCCCTGATACGTCAAGCTATCGGGTTTAGTTTTTTAGATGTTAAAGAATATGTAACTCCTTGCTAAAAGCAATGTTTGGATTGATTTTCTGCAAAGTTCTTAAAAATCCCTGTTCATCTGCGGGAGAGATATACACATATTGATTTTTGTTATACAAAATGTGTATGTTTGGATAGGAAGCAGCAAAATTAGAGCTTCCCCGATCCATCAAAAAGTCTCCTCTTCTAATTTTTTTAATCGAGCATATATCAATAGCCAATGTCCGCATAGGGTGTGAGAGTATCAGGAAGTTGTTCTCGACAGAGTATTCTATATTCTCAGACATCGTTTTGGACAACAAGAAAAAAGCTCCGAAAAAGCCTATAGATGATATTGCGATAAATATACCAAAAATTAAAGGAGGTCGCACTATCCCTATTAAAATAAGACTTAGAATGCTTACAACAATGAATGGCACCCATGCCCTCTTTTCGCCTACATAACATTTGAAAGTAATCCTGTCACATCTACGAAATGCCGGAGGCAAAGGCGGTGGTATTGACAATTTCTTATCCATGTGGCAAAAATATCGAAGTCTTTTCGGGGTGCAATTTACACTTAATATTTTGTTTTTCAAAGCATTTTTTGCATACGTTAATAAAGCTTAATTTACAATAATCCGCAACATAGCTTTTATTTGCACCTACTTTTATAATTATTAAGAAGTTAAGCCTGAAGCATTAAATGGCACACAGCCGCAGCTGTATCCATACTGGCGACCAATATTTAATAAATATCGGTGATTCTCTCAAATTTATTCAATCAATAGATTATCAGATTCAAATATTTTTATTAACTTTGCGATTGGATAGGAATTAATCTATCCACAACATTTTGAACTTAGAGACGTTATGTCTTCTGCTTGTATGTGAAAAGCGTCGGAAACTTATCACTATGCGCAAGAGATGGCAGAACTGTCTCCACGCTATATGGCGTGGAGCTGTTTATTCCACAACTTCGCATAAGGTAATCCGACCACCTTCACATAAAGGCGTGGCATAACAGTCCACGCCTTTTTTTTCGTATGTTCTAATATAAAATGAAAAGAATCGTTAATCCTTAATAATAAAAACAATCAATTAATAATATGTGGTGGATTATAATTTTAGGCCTAATTGTATTTGTCATGATAAAGTTTGCAAGTGACAATCACGAACAGTCAAACGCAGTCGCCAAACAAGGTGGTATGCGCAAAAAGTACAAACGACTTGTTGATTTTGTACTTGCAGGGAACGAAAAAGCTCAAATCATGCGAGAAGACGGAACAAGCCTCACTGTGGGGTGCGTTTCACCGGGTGTAAGTACATATTTCGACATTATTCAGGGCTTTGGCGATGTTGAAATAATATGGCATACCAAAAGTGTAATTATGGGTAACCATAAACTCAAATGGAATTTCAACGAATTCTATGACCAAGATAAAATGATTGAAAAAATCAATCACGACATTGAAGCATATTTCTCAAATTGCATACAAAACTTTTCATAAATATGGGATTCTTATCTTCAATTTTCGGAGGGGCAAAGGAGCTCAACAAGATTGGTAATGGAGTTGCAAACATTACAGACCTACTTGATCAATATGAGCAGGACGATGACCTTACATTTATATATATGTCAGCTTGGATATGTAGAATTGCAGTTTTAGATATCGTTGAGGAGAATAAGTACCCCATGACGTATAAGCTATACGCTCAACTGCGAGGCCACATGCAACATCTGTCGATTGCTGAAGTCTATATGTTAACATTGACTCGTATAATGAACAAAGCCATAGAAAGAGGAACGCGTTTAGAAAGATTCGTTCAAGGAATTCTTGACAAAGATGAACCGTTCTACGAAATCGACCGTCAGATTCCTTATGAACAAAAACAGATCTTCAAATAATAATAGAAGGAATACTTTTTGTGCGAAAACTCAAAATTGACCAAAAAGTAAACCTACCCTCCTTTTTTAGAGGTAGCTAAAATTCGGCAGACTGTGACTGACAATTTGTCAACTTATGCATTCCGTTTGCGAAACAATAATCTGCGTAGGTAAACACGATTCATTTCTTAATTCAGTCAATATCGCACACAATTCCTTTTCAGTCAATATCGTATCATGAGGATTGGTATTGCCGATGGTGTGATACAATCTTTTGTTTCCGGTTGCCATAAGTGCCTCCCTGAATTTAGGGCATTGCTTCAGCATAGCTCGATACGCTCGTCTGACAAGGAACTGAAACCGGTATCCATGTCGGTTATAAACTTTGCCGTTCCAATAGACGTCCTGTTCTTTCTTCCATGTATCTGTTGACCGTAGCTTTGCCTCTTTCTTAGAAAGGGCACACACTAAAATTTGACGTTCCCTGCCGTTGGACTTCAACGATTGTAGAAAGCCCTCCATACTGCCACATCTAACACCATCAAACTCAAATGAATGAGGATAAAAATTCGACAATGCGTATGACGGCCAGCTTGCTTTGGAATGAATATCTAAAGCCAAACCCATCATGGAGAATATACTTACTTTGATTTTGTGTATAATTCTCTTCATTTTGCGTCCATCGATTAAGTAAATTTAGCCTTACCGCTTCAGTATTTTTGTGGTTTTGAGGGTGGCGGCGGGATTGGTTGTTGCCTTAAGGTATATGCCGGCGGCGAAGTCGGAGTTGATGAAATCTTGTTCCATACCCTCAAATACTTTTACTCCATAAAGATTATATATCTTCACCGGATTTTCTCTGCCATCGAGTGGTGAATCTATATCTGCATACCCGGTGTCACTTGGCTCGAATTCAATGGTTTCAAAGGCCTCACCGTATTGGTTTTTCACAGAAACCGTCACCCAACTGTAATAGAGCGAGCTGATATTACCAGTTCGAGCCTGCGCGTAGTCGGGCTCATCAAAGCGCTCAAACCTCACCACGGCATCGAATTCTTCCTCTACTTCCACCATGATATAGTCAGCACCAATATATCTGACATCGAACATAAGGTAGAAACAGGAATCTCCTGATTCGACTTTCTTCAGATTGTCAATTGATATAATTGACGGCTTCAGATCCAACACCAAGTTGAACGGCTGAGCTTTATACTTCTTACCATCAATAGCATAATCACATTCAATAAGCCCCTCAAGAGTACCGTCAAGTCTTACATAGCAATCCTGAGGCGATGAAATCCTGTCGATTGTAAAAATTGGTTTTTCGCTATCTGCAACGCTTGTCCAATCTCCACTCTCTTCTTTCAATGAAAAAGACCAATTATAAGAAGAGATAGCCTCTCCATTGGTATCCAATTCAAAAGAATGTGATATATACGAAGAAGCAACGCCTCCATCATGTATATCTGCGGATTTTATCTTTACTCCGGCTGTCGTGACATCATAATCCTTAACATCAACAACATTTACGTCGCCAAAGTCACGCCCTACAGCAATTAAGGATGTAATACAGATAAATATAAACAAGAATTGTCTCATAGCTTTATTATTGAGGTTTATTCAACGGTCAGTATCCTAATACGGAATATCGAAGTCTTTTCGGGGTGCAATTTACACTTATTATTTTGTTTTTCAAAGCATTTTTTATTTTTGCATACGTTAATAAAGCTTAATTTATTCTATTCATTCAGAGCAGCAGTAACAATGGTTCTCAATGATTTTCACAGTCAAAACGCAAAGAGATAGACTTGCTTTTGGCTGATTGGGCGATTTTTGTTAACTTTGCGCATTAAAGCGCTTGCAGCGCAGTTTATCAAGTTTAAACAGTTTATTTTTACCACGGTATTTTTAAACTCATTAAGCATATTAAACTCAATATAAACGAGTTTCGCATGCGAAACTTATAGAAAGATATGGCAAAGAACAGTTTCTCGATACGCGATTTTTACCGCCGCCATCCTTTCCTGTCGAATCTGCTGATGGTGGTTGCGACGGGATTTGTGATATTGTGGCTCGTGCTGCTTTTCCTCGACTATTGGACTATGCACGGCGCCACGGCAGTAGTGCCGCAGGTAAAGCATAAATCGTATGCCGAGGCCAAAAGCATATTGATGACCAACAAATTGGGCATCGAAATCTCAGATTCAATCTACGACCGCACTCTCGCGCCGGGCACCATAGTTGAGTCGTGGCCCAAAGCAGGAGCCATAGTGAAAGAAGGCCGTCAGGTTTACGTGACCATCACCGCATTCTCGCCCAAACAAGTGACCATTTCCATGCCGCTGACGGGCAATGTGTCGTCGCGTCAGGCAATGTCGTATCTGCGCGGCATAGGCATAACCGACATCCGCACGCTGGAGGTACCGAGCGAATATGCCGATCTGGTGCTCGACGCAAAATACGGCGACACGCCTTTGAGCGTGGGTTCGGTGATTCCAATCACATCTACCGTTACCCTCACGATAGGCTGCGCTACGTCGCAGGACACCGACTCGATGTCGGAATATGTGGAAGATGAGTTTATCGAACCCGACTTTTCTGACAGCGACGAGCTATGACCGACGACGAAGAACTTGAGCGCGAGGGCGGCGAACTCGATTCGTCGGTGATCGAGATAAACGGCACCGAGCTCTACGAGCATTTCCGCTTCGTGGCCGACAAGGGGCAGGAGCTTCTGCGCGTGGATAAATTCCTTGTGCTGAGGCTTCAGAAATCATCGCGCAACCGCATACAGCAGGCAGCCGAAGCCGGTTGCATACTCGTCAACGGCAAGCCTGTGAAGAGCAACTACCGCGTCAAGCCACTCGATGTGGTGCAGGTGGTGATGGACCGTCCGCGCTATGAATTCGAGATTGTGGCTCAGGACATCCCCCTCGATATTGTCTATGAAGACCGCTATGTGCTTGTGGTGAACAAGCCGGCCGGCATGGTGGTGCACCCCGGCCACGGCAACTACGACGGCACTCTTGTCAATGCCCTTGCATGGCACTTCCGCAACACTCCCGACTACGACGTCAACGACCCGCGTCTCGGCCTCGTGCACCGTATAGACAAAGATACTTCGGGACTGCTCGTAGTGGCCAAGACACCCGACGCCAAGACCGACCTCGGACGCCAGTTTTTCAACAAGACAACCAAGCGCGAATATGTGGCCTTGGTATGGGGCACACCCGAGCCGCCCGAAGGCACAGTTGCCACAAACATAGGCCGCTCGCCCAAAGACCGCCTTCAGATGACCACCTTCCCGCTCGACGGCCCCGAAGGCAAGCGTGCCGTGACGCACTACAGCGTGATAGAGCCGATGGCGCATGTGTCGCTGGTGAAATGCGTGCTTGAGACCGGGCGCACCCACCAGATACGCGTACACATGAGATCGCTCGGCCATCCTCTCTTCGCCGACGCCCGCTATGGTGGCGACAAGGTGCTCCGAGGCATATCGTCGTCGACATATCTGGCCTTTGTCAACAATTGCTTCGACGCCTGTCCGCGTCAGGCACTTCATGCCCGCACCCTTGGCTTCCGCCACCCCGAGACCGGCGAGGAAATGTTTTTCACCGCCGACATACCCTCTGACATGCAAACACTTATCGAACGCTGGCGCACATATACAGCCGGCCTGCAACGATGAAACTCCCCGAACTCTCTACCACTGAATTCGGCCTCATAGGCCACCCGCTCGGTCACAGCCGGTCGAAAGAGCTCTTTGCCGCCCGCGGCCGGAGCTATGAGAATTTCGACCTCCCGGCGCTCACCCCTGCGGCTCTCTATCAACTCGTGCTCATAAATCCACGGCTTAAAGGCTTCAATGTCACAGCCCCTTACAAAGAGGCCATAATACCCTACCTTGACAAGCTCGACCCGACAGCGGCGGCAGTAGGCGCCGTGAACACCGTGAAGATACGCCGCGCCGCCGACGGACGCATACTCGGCCTCGACGGTTACAACACCGACTTCATCGGCTTTCGCGACTCGGCTCTTGAATTTCTCGGGGATGAGACCGCAGGCCTGAAAGCTCTTGTGCTCGGCACGGGTGGCGCCGCCAAGGCTGTAGCCGCAGTGCTTGACAGCATGGGCATTGAATATAAGTATGTGTCGCGCTCGCGCCGCGATGAGCGCACGATAAGCTACGACGATCTCAACGTGGACGTCATGGCGGAATATCTCTTTATCATCAACGCCACCCCCTTGGGCACTTATCCTGCCATCGACGAGTTCGCGCCCATACCCTACGACGCCATAACACCGCAACACAGGTGCTATGACCTTGTATACAACCCCGAAGAAACAGAATTTATGAAACGCTGCGCCGACCGTGGCGCCCGGGTATGCAATGGCTTCGCCATGCTCGAAGGGCAAGCCGACGCCGCTCTGAAGATATTTGAAAACAATCAATTATGACGCTCTCTAAATTAATCTACATTGCCCTGATTGTCATCATCCTGATACCGTTCGACATGATGGGATTGCCGCAAGTAAGCGCACCTATAGCACTTTTGGCCGGTTTGATTTTCGCTTTCACATTCAAGAATCCGTGCCCGAAGTTCAATAAAAAGACCTCGAAATACCTTCTTCAGGTGGCCGTTGTATGCCTCGGCTTCAACATGAATCTTCAGGAGTCGCTCAAATCAGGCTCCGAGGGCATGCTCTTTACGGTAGTTTCGGTTGTAGGCGTGATGTGCCTCGGCGTACTGCTCGGCTACTGGCTCCATATCAACCGCAAGACGAGCTACCTGATATCATCGGGAACGGCCATCTGCGGTGGCAGCGCCATCGCGGCTGTCGGCCCGGTAGTCAAGGCTGACGAAAACGAGATGGCAGTATCGCTCGGTGTGATATTCATTCTCAACTCCATCGCCCTTTTCATATTCCCTCCGTTGGGCCATCTCTTTGAAATGACTCAGGAGCAATTCGGCACATGGGCTGCAATTGCCATCCACGACACCTCGTCGGTAGTCGGCGCCGGTGAAATCTACGGCGAGACCGCCATGAAAACCGCCACACTCATCAAGCTTACCCGCGCACTCTGGATCATACCTCTTGCATTGGTGACTATGTTTATCTTCCGTGACAAGAAGTCGAAGATTTCCATACCTTGGTTTATCTTTATCTTCGTTCTTGCCATGATAGCCAACACTTACCTGCCTTTACCTCAGATATTTGTATACATCATGGTATGGATAGCACGCCGAGGCATGGTTGTGACCCTCTTCTGCATAGGCGCGTCGCTGTCGCTGGCCTCGATCAAGCAGGTCGGAGTAAAGCCGCTCCTTCAGGCCGTGGCTCTGTGGATTGTGATAAGCGTTTCGTCGCTGGTGGTAGTGCTCGAAACCATATAATATGTAATATGCCGAGGCTAAGCTCACAGCTACCGGCATTACCGCTTACGGCGGGGGCTCTTGCCTCCGCCTTTATCTTTACCGGCACAGGGCTTGCCGCGTGGTACATGGCTTTGGGCTGCCTCTGTATCGGGCTGATATTCTCGCTTTCGAAAATTGAGCGCGGCATTACTCTTATGGCAACAGGGATAGCCTGCGCGGCGTTTTCAGCCATGCAGCTACGGCCTGCACAATTGCCTTTTTATGACAATGATATGGTTATGACAGGCACCGTCGACCGTGTGGCTTCAGGCCGGGCAGGCCAACAGATAATTGCCGAAGTCGACGCCGTCAACGGCCAAAAGTGCGAACGCTTCCGTTGCCGCCTGATAAGTGATATCGGAGTGAAGCCGGAGCCCGGCGATATAGTGAGATTCAAAGCCACGCCCGAGGCCGCAGACAAATATGCCGATATTCCATATATGTCGGCAAGAAGTGTCAGCGACAAATCCTCGCGAATATCAGCCTCGGCATTGGTAAGCTCTGATGAAATAGAAATCATCGGCCACGACAAGAGCTTAGTCTATAGAATCGCCACCCTCCGCAACGACCTTGCCGACGCCATATATAAATCGCCGCTGTCGGCACAATCGTCGTCGCTTCTCGCCGGCGCCTGCCTCGGCACGGGCGAAGCTGCCAATGAAATCAAAGACACATTCCGCTCAACAGGGCTGTCGCATTTACTATGCGTGAGCGGTTTCCACATCGCCATTATCACGTGGCTTATAGCTTTGATACTATGGCCTGTAAAAGCATGGCGGCGAGGCCGGGAGATACGGCTTATATTGATTCTTGCCGCCGTATGGTCTTTCGCCATCTTTACCGGAGCACAGCCATCGGCAGTCAGGGCTGCGGTGATGATAACGTCGTACTATATATGCAAGATGAGGCAGCGCGGGTCATATATAGCCAACAGTCTCTGCCTTTCTGTCGGCGTCATGATGATTTACAATCCTTGGTGGATATATTCGATTGGTTTTCAGCTTTCTGTAGCTGCTGTGGGCGGCCTATTGTGCTTTTCAAAGAAACTCAATCCGGTTCCGCTGCACTATAAACGGCTATGGAGCTTCGCCAACCTTTTTACAATACCATTGGGAGCGATGATAGGCACAGCGCCTGTTGTGCTCTATTGGTTCCACCGCCTTCCGCTTATGTCGATACCTGTCAATGCCTTGGCGTCGTTGCTCTTCCCGCCTTTCCTCATCGCTGCTGCTGTAGCCTTTATACTGTCGAGTACTTTAGCGGCACATATAGCCGATTTCATCTGCGAGATGATAATGAGCGTCTGCCGCAGGGCCTTGGCTATCGACGGGAGCGTCATTGACAGCATATACCTGACGCCTGCAAGCATGACAGCTTTGGTTGTCATCGTCGTCGCAGCAGCCCTTATCCTCCATTACCGGAAAGTGCGGCTTGCGGCGGCCGGCGCAGCACTGGCAGCCTTGGGTGTGCTGGAGTTTCCGGCAGCGAGAGCCGAGGCAGAAATGTTAGCCATGGGCAACCGGCATGGCAATCAACTTATAGTGCGCCGCGGACAGGTATGCAACATGCTCTCAAGCCGCAACAAACCGATAATTGACATCTCCGATTATCTCGGTGGCCACCGCATAGCCGACATCGAGATAAACGCCGACAAATGCCTGCATATCAACGGAAAGACTATCGGCATAGCCTCAGCCAAGACATCAAGCCGCTACCGCGCCGACATATTGCTTATAGACGGTTCTTACCGCGGCTCTCTCGACGATTTATTAAATGCCCATTCGCCTGCACAGGTGCTTATCGGCGCCAACATGGCCGACGACCGCCGCCGGGAGCTCGACCTCTTATGCGCCAGCAAAAACATAAAGACATCAGATTTAGCCCGCAAGGCTATTGTTTTGCGTTAATTGGGGTTTGTGATTGGGATGTACGCGAGCTGCGCTCGCGACGGCAACGAAACTGCCTGCCGCCCACAAACCACAAACCTTACCCCCACCAACCATATTTTTAAACCCTGCGTGCGAGACTTTAAAGAAATTATGAGTAAATTTGTGACATGGAATTGATCAACGACATCATAAGCAACCACCTGCTGATAATCGTGCTGCTCTTGGCAGCCATATATTTCACCGTCACCACACGCGGAGTGCAATTCGGCATGTTCAGCGAGATGTGGCGGCTCCTGCTGCTGTCAGGGCGCCGCTACGACAGCCATCCCGACGCCGACCGACATCGCACAGTATCGTCGTTCCAAGCCTTTATGATATCCCTTGCCAGCCGCGTAGGCACAGGCAACCTTGCCGGCGTAGCCACGGCCATCGCCCTCGGCGGCCCCGGCGCTATATTCTGGATGTGGGTGATAGCCCTGTTGGGAGCGGCGACCGCCTTTGTGGAGTCTACTCTCGCGCAGCTATATAAAGTGCGCGGCGAGAAATCGTATATGGGAGGTCCGGCATATTACATTCTCAAAGGCATAGGCCGGCGATGGTGGGCCGTGCTTTTCGCCGTGTTGATAACGATTACTTTCGGACTTGCGTTCAACTCCGTGCAGGCCAACACCATAGCCGACGCTTTCGAGAATTCGTTCGGCCTCAACCGTATGGTCACGGCCGTGTCAATCGCCATTCTTACCGCAATAGTGATATGGGGCGGCATACAGAGCATAGCCCGCTTCAGTGCGATTGTAGTGCCGGTAATGGCCGTTGGCTATATCTTGCTTGCCATCACAGTGATATCACTGAATGCAGATAAGATACCGGCTGTGATGGCAATGATTTTCGACGGAGCATTCGGCCTCAGCCCGGCCGTTGGCGGTACCCTCGGTATGGCTGTGATAATGGGCGTGAAGCGGGGACTCTTCAGCAACGAGGCCGGCGAGGGCTCAACGCCCAATGCCGCCGCCACCGCCGATGTGACGCACCCTGTGAAGCAAGGCCTTATCCAAGCCCTCGGAGTATATACCGACACACTTATCCTCTGCACCTGCACCGCGTTTATCATTCTTTGCAGCGGCATACTCGGCACCGACAATACTCCCGACGGCATAGTGCTCACCCAACATGCCATCGACGCCGCCCTCGGGCTGCCGGGCTACGGGTCGCTATTTGTGTGTATCGCCATTTTCTTCTTCGCCTTCACATCGATAGTGGCCAATTACTACTACGGCGAGACAAACCTGCTCTTCATACGGCGCAGCAAGACAATGATAGCGATATACCGCCTCACGGTGTCGGCGATGGTGCTCATCGGGGCGCTTGCACCGCTTGGCTTCGTGTGGGGGCTGGCCGACATCACCATGGCACTTATGACATTCTGCAACATCGCCGCCATCGCCGTCCTCGGCAAATATGCCGTTGCGGCTCTGAAAGACTACCGCACCCAGCGCCGCCGCGGCCTCGACCCACACTACCGCCGCTCCTCAATACCCGAAATCTCAGCCAAAACCGAATGTTGGCCCGAATAATATCATACTGTCATGACCACACCTCCACCCCTGCCGCCACAGGCGAAAAAGAAGACAATTCTACCGAATGTCGCACTTGCTGTGTCGATAATTGTATTTATCCTCAGCATTGTGCAAGCTTTAGTAACATACTTATATTTCGACAACCTGACGCCGAGAATCTTTATTATCCGCGGCGTGCTGATGATATCATGCGGCTTTCTGTGGTTTGCTGGAATAGGCTTTGCTGTCGGAAGCCTGATTACTACAATATCACGCCATTGCCTACCTATGGTAAAAACAATATTGACCTTCGCCTTCTTGCTTCTTGGCCTTGCAGGTCTGGTTGCGTCCAATTATATGGTGTGGTATCAAATGCACCAAGGCATAGTCATTTCTACCCAATAAACTTTTGTCCATACGTTGGGCCGAATAATATCATACTATCATGACCACACCTCCACCCCTGCCGTCGCAGCCGAAAAAGAAGACAATTCTACCGGATTTCGCACTTGCTGCTTCGGTAGTTTTGATGATCTTGACTGTATTCATGGATATCCATATATTCAAGAACAGTGACGACCCTTCACTTAAGAACCACTTCATAACTTATTTATTCGCAATACTATCAAGCACACTGTGGACGGCAGCCTTAGGCTTGACAATCGGCAGTCTGATAACGACCGCAAAGAGCCGCACAATACCGCTATTCAAGACCGCGCTATCTTTCGTTTTTCTATTTTTCAGCATAATAGGACTTGTCATATACGGCATTATCTTCTGCTACTATTTGCGCATGAGCTTATAAACTTTTTCTCAAGACAGATGTTTTAGCTTATATACATAAAAAACTATTATTTATGAAAAAGTTAGTACTCATCGGATCTCTCGCAGCCGTGCTGGCTATAGGGAGTATGTCTTGTTCCAAGAAAGATACCGCAGCCGAAGGCGCGGCAATCACTTCGAAAATCGAAAACTGCACCAACACTGACAGTTTGAAAGTATACATCAGCCAGGCCAAGGCCTACGCGCAGCAGCTCGTGAAAGAAGGCAAGGTAGACCAAGCCAAGGAATACCTCGCCAAGATAGAGCCTGTAGTGAAGGAGAAAGCACCGGCTCTTGCAGGCACATTGGCCACAGTTGAGGGAGCCCTCGACAAGGTTGGTGATGTTGCAGGCGACAAGTTAGACGACGCCAAAGACGCCGTTTCGGCAGCCGCCGACAGTGTTGGCTCTGCTGCATGCAGCGCTAAAGACGCCGTGGCAGCGAAAGCCGGCGAAATAAAAGACGCCGCTGCAGCCAAAGCAGAGGATGTAAAAGACGCCGCTGCCGAAAAAGCTCAGCAGGCCAAAGACGCTGCTGCCGACGCCGCCCAGAAAGGTGCCGACAAAGTGAAAGACCTCCTCAAATAAAATATTTCAACACCCCATAGCGCGGGCAGCCCCAAAAGAGCTGCCCGTTTTCTAATTTCTTTTACTATTTTTTGCCTGTGCGGATAATAATTGCTAAATTTGCTCATCATTAACTTTGCAAGGTATATGAATGAGGAAGCTTTAAGCCGCATGTTCCTAAAGGACACTTCGTTTCAGGCACTTATGCAGCACCGTGTGTTCAACGTGCTGCTGGTGGCCTCGCCCTACGACGCCTTCATGATGGAGGAAGACGGGCGTGTGGAAGAGCAGCTATATAACGAATACGTAGCCCTCAACCTGAGTTCGCCACCCCGCGTGACCCGTGTTTCCACAATGGAGGAAGCACTTGAGGTGCTTTCGGCAAAACCTTTCGACCTCATCATAGCCATGCCCGGCAGCGACATCAGCGACACTTTCGACGGCGCCGCCGCTATCAAGGTAATGCACCCGACGGTGCCTATCGTTGTTCTCACGCCGTTCAGCCGCGAGGTGTCGAGGCGTCTTGCCATGCAGGATCTCTCTGCAGTAGACTATGTTTTCTCATGGTTAGGCAATATGGACCTGCTCCTTGCCATCATCAAGCTGCTCGAAGACAAGCTCAATGCCGACGACGTTACCAACGTAGGCGTGCAGATGATTATGCTTGTGGAAGACTCGGTGCGATTCTACTCGTCGGTGCTTCCGCACATATATAAATTCCTGCTCAAGCAGTCAATGCTCTTCTCCACGGAGGCTCTCAACCAACATGAGCAAATGCTGCGCATGCGCGGCCGCCCCAAAGTAATGCTTGCCCGCAACTACGAGGAGGCCGTTGAGCTCTACGAACGCTACGGCAGCAAAATGCTCGGTGTGATAAGCGATGTCTCTTTTGCCCGCGACGGCGAGAAAGACCGTCAGGCCGGCATACGCCTCGCCCATTGGCTGCGCGAGCAAGACCCCTATCTGCCCATCATCATCGAATCGTCGGAGGCTGCCAACGCTCCGGCAGTGGAATCATTCGGCGGCACGTTTATCGACAAGAACTCCAAGAAACTGCCCGTGGACCTCGGCGAGGCCATCATGGCAAATTTCGGCTTCGGCGACTTCATAATACGCAATCCGCAGGACCACAGCCCCATAATGGTGATACGCAATCTTAAAGATATGCAGCAGAATATCTTCAAGATTCCGGCCGAGTCATTGCTCTACCATGCCTCGCGCAACGATATATCGCGCTGGCTCTACTCCCGCGCCCTTTTCCCCATAGCCGATGTGGTGAAGCGACATCACTTCACATCTTTGGAAGAAGCTCCGGCTGTGAAGCAACTTTTCTTCGACCTGATAATCAAATACAGGAAGATGAAAAACCGCGGCGTGGTGGCGGTGTTCGAAAAAGACCGTTTCGACCACTACTCCAATTTCGCCCGCATAGGCCAAGGCAGTCTCGGCGGCAAAGGCCGCGGCCTGGCATTTATCGACTCAATCATCAAGAAGAATCCGGTGTGCGATAATTTCTACGGCATGTCGATTTCGATACCGCGCACCGTGGTGCTCTGTACGGATGTCTTCGACGAGTTCATGAGCAGCAACAAGCTCTATCCCTTGGCTCTGAGCGACGCCTCCGACGAAATCATCCTCGAGGCATTTCTCAACGCCAAGCTGCCCGAGCGCCTCACAGAAGACTTCCTCGCGCTTTTCGATGTAGTGGACACGCCTTTTGCCGTGCGCAGTTCGAGCCTTCTCGAAGACTCACACTACCAGCCTTTCGCCGGTATCTACGCCACCTACATGGTGCCATATACCACCGACGCTACCACCCGACTCGCATGGCTCGAAGCGGCCATAAAGGGTGTATACGCCTCGGTGTTCTATGCCGCCAGCAAGACCTACATGACAGCCACAAGCAATGTCATCGACCAAGAGAAGATGGCCGTGATCATACAGGAAGTAGTAGGCGAAGACCGCGGCGGCTATTACTTCCCCTCGTTCTCCGGTGTAGGGCGCTCGCTCAACTACTACCCGCTGGGTGACGAACAGCCCGAAGACGGTGTTGTAGAAATCGCCATAGGCTTGGGCAAATATATCGTTGACGGCGGCCGGGGGCTTCGCTTCTCGCCGCTCCATGCCGAGCATGCCCTGCAGACCTCGACCCTCGACCTTGCCCTGCGCGACACTCAGACCAAACTCTTCGCCATACGCCCGGCAGAGCCCGGCGACAGCACGGCTTTCTCCGTAAAACTCGACGAGGGCGACAACCTCGTGTGCAAAAACGTGCAGGATTTCGCCAATACCGGCGCGCTAAGGTACATGGTATCGACCTACGACTACCTCGACGGCATGCTCAAAGACTTCGAGGAAGGCCGAGGGCGCCGTGTGGTGACCTTCGCCAATATCCTGCGCGACAAGGCTCTGCCAGTAGCCGAAGCCCTCGACTTCATGCTCAAGCAAGGTCAGATTGCCATGCAACGCCCCGTAGAGATAGAGTTTGCCGCCAACATTGCCGCAAAGCCCTCATCAAGCGGCATAAAAGGCCATATCTACTGGCTGCAGATACGCCCTATCATCGACAAGAAAAACCTTATCAACGACACCGTTCTCGACCGTCCCGACAGCGAGCTGATACTCAGAAGCACCACTGCGATGGGCAACGGCATGATAGAAGGTGTCAGGAGCATAGTATATGTGCGGCCCGACAGTTTTGACTCGTTCAACAACAGCGCCACAGCCGACATCATACGCCGTATCAACGATGATTTCGCAGCCCGCGGCGAGGGATACATACTCATCGGACCCGGACGTTGGGGCTCCTCAGACCCGGCTCTCGGTATACCCGTGCGCTGGACCGACATCTCCGCCGCACGCCTCATCGCCGAGGCCTCGCTGCCCGGCTACAGGATCGAGCCCAGCCAAGGCACACACTTCTTCCAGAATCTCACCTCTTTCGGCGTGGCATACTTCACAGTCGACGCCAATGCAGGCAGTGGTTTCTACGACAGCGACTACCTCGACGCGCAAGAGGCCGAATACGACGACGGCACCGTGCGTATCGTCACTTTCGACCGTCCTCTTGCAATAGCAGTCAATGGCCGCTCCGGCCTCGGCACCGTCACCAAACCCGATGCCGACGACAATTCTTCAAACCTTGAAAATCTTATACAATGAGCTTTATATCCGCCCTCAAACATGCCTTCGGATTCGGCACCGACGATGACCTCTGCGACAGCGACGAAGCCATAGAGCAAGACGAAGACACCCAGATACATACCGGCAACGAAGCCGACACCGACACTGCCCCGCAGCCCGAGACGCCTGCCGTGTCAGCCGACATGAAAGCGAAAATATTCGAAGGAGCGGTGGCGATGTTCAATCAGGCACTCCCCGACTTCCTGAGCAAGAGCGTCGACCCGGAAGCCCAGCAGCGCCTCCTCGCCGAGTCAATCGACAAATCGGTAGACCAATATCTCGACAGCCTCATGCAGCAGGCCGAGCAATTTGCCGAGGCCAAGCTCCGCAATGCCGTAGAGGCAGCAAAGCGCGACGCTGAACAGCTACGCAACGACATGCAGCAGCTCGAGCAGCAACGCACATCGATACGCGAGCAACAGCTCAGCGCCGACCGCCGACGCCGCGCCATGGCCGACCGTGTGACCGACCTCGAGGCTCAGGTGGAGCGTCTTGAAGCCGAACGCGAGCAATATGAACTCGAGAACAAAAGCCTGCTCAACAAACTGAAGGTAGCCGATATACAGCCCGGAGTGGTGGATGAGATGTCGAAAGAAATCGAAGAGCTCAAACAGCGACTCGCCGGCGGCAACGCACCCGACACCGCCACTATCGCCGACTTCGAGCGCCGCATAGCCGAAGCGACACAGGCCGCCGAAAACTCAGCCAAAGAAAAAGAAGCGCTCCAACAAAGCGTTGACGACCTCAAGCAGCAGGCCGAACTGAGCCAAGGCATGTATAACGACCTGCAGCAGGAACTTGCCAACGAGCGCGAGGCTCACCGCGTCGACAGCGACGAGCTCGCAAAAGCACGCAAGCTTCTTGATGAGGTTAATGAAATGCAGGCACAGTTTGCCAAAATCGAGACCATGATACGCAAGCGCGACGAACGCATAGAGAAACTCAAGGCCTCGAACAAACGTCTGCGCGACGAAGTGAATGCCGTAAGAGAGCAATTGGCGTCAGTAGAAGGCCCCAACCTCTTCGCCTATACCGAATCGACCGAACAGGCCGAAGCCCTTGCCGAGAAAGAGCGGGAGAAAGTGGCAAGCGAGATAGCCGCCATTGAAGACGACTTCGAATGTCCCGACTGGTTTGTGGCCGAGCCGGATCCCAATGCCGCTCCCTTGCGGGTAGACGATCCCGAATTTGGCTATACAGAGCCGCCGAAAAAGCCTCACAAACCCGATTCAGACGCACAACTCTCTCTATTTTGACGTTTTTTTGATTTCGCAAAAAAACAATTGACAACGACTTGCGTTTTATTGATAAATGCGATACGTAAGTACAAACTCCCAGACAGACCCGGTCGGCCTCAGAGAGGCCGTCAACCGATGTGTAGCTGCCGACGGCGGTATGTTCATGCCCGCGGAGCTACCTATACTCCCGAAAGCCTATTTCAACAACATAGGTGAAATGACACTTCGAGAGATTGCTTTCGTAGTGGCAAATTCATTTTTCGGACAAGATATCGACAGCGCTACGCTCAAGGCCATCACCGATGACTCCTTTGCTTTCGACGCCCCGCTTGTAAGACTCACCGACAATACTTTCATCCTCGAACTCTTCCATGGGCCCACACTCACATTCAAAGACTACGGCGCACGCTTCATGGCGCGGCTTATGCGGGCTATAGACAGCCACGGCAACTGCCGCCGCAATGTCCTTGTAGCGACTACCGGCAACACCGGAGCGGCAGCCGCCAACGGCCTTTTCAAACTCGACGGCATAAGTGTTTCGGTGCTTTTCCCAAAAGGCCAGCTTACCCGCACGCAGATGGCGCAGCTGACTGCCTTGGGCGAGAATATCCACCCCATCGAGATTGCCGGAACCGTAGAAGACTGCAAACGGCTTGTGCAGACAGCCATCGCCGACCCCACACTGAGCGACTACAACCTCACCGGCGCCAACTCCATAAATATCGCCCGCCTCATACCGCAGATTACATTCTCGCTCTACGCCTACTCCCGCCTGAAGGCTCTTGAGGTGCATGGCGCCGAAAATGCCTTTATGGCAATGCCTGCAGGCAATATAAGCAATGTAGTGGCCGCAGCCATGGCCAAACGCATAGGTTGCCCCATGGGCAAGATTATCGCCGCGACAGCCGTCAACAACCAACTTGCACCGCTGATGGAAGGATCATCGAAAAACAGCGCACGTCCGTCGCGCTCATTCGCACCGTCAATCGACATGTGCTATCCATCCGGTTGGCCGCGCCTCAGCTATCTCTATAAAGGCGACCTCGAGGCCATGCGGCGTGATATAATCGCTCCACAAGGCTGCAGCGACGATACCATCGCAGATGTGATAACTACTCTGCGCTCTGAATACCGCTACACCATCGACCCCCACGGAGCGGTGGCATTCGCCGCCGCGCGAAGTATCGACTCGGCAGGTGCTCCAAAAGTCATATTCGCCACCGGCCACCCGGCAAAGCAACTCGACATAATGACCCGTATCACCGGCTCTTCGATAGAAATGCCCCACCAACTGACAAAATTCATGTCTATGCGCCGCAATCCGGCCATAATCCCCCCTACTCTCCCTGCCTTAAAGAAACATCTTCATTCAATAAACTAAACTTAACTTTTACTGACAATGTCAACCAAACGCGACCTTAAAAAAATCATCCGCAACACATGCGGCGGCCTTGCCCTCGACATGGTGAGCGCCGGAAACCTTTTCCCGCAGATAAGTCCCAAAGATGTAGAGGAAATAGTATATGACTGTGCCCTGCTTCAACTCGACACTATCAGCCGTATCAACATCGTCTTCGACCGTTCGCATGCCGATTTCGCAAGCACACGCGAATACAACATCGCCCGTCACGAATACTTCACAAAAGCCTACCGCGCCCTGATGATCGAATTCAACCGCGGCGTGGAAGAAATCGTGAAGCGCATGAACGCCGCCCTGCCCGACGATGTGCGCCAGATACTCAAAAAAGCCGCCAATGAGTAAGTTGGCAGCCGCCATACTGCGTGCCTTGGGATGGAAGGTCTCTGTCACAGTGCCAGACTATCCCAAGAGCATTGTATGTGTGGCGCCTCACACCAGCAACTGGGATTTCATTCTCGGCGAGCTTGCCTACTCCTCGGTTGGGCGCAAGGCCGGTTTCTTGATGAAAGACACATGGTTTGTTTGGCCTCTGGGCTGTTTTTTTCGCGCTATCGGCGGCATTGCCGTACCTCGCCGCAAGAAGGGTTCGCGGCCTGTAACTGAAGTGGTGACTGAAAAATTCAACACTTCCGACAAGCTCACCATCGCCATCACCCCCGAAGGCACCCGCAGCCGCACCGCCCAATGGCATACCGGCTTTCTCCGTATTGCCTATCAGGCGAAAGTGCCTATTGTGCTCGGAGTTATCGACGCGCCTACAAAGAGAATAATGATAGAGCACACTTTCGATGTAACAGGCGACATAGACACCGACATGAGGCGGATAAAGGAATTCTATAAGCCATATACCGGTATCAACCCCGACAACTTCACCACCGAATGAACACCTTCACCGACTATCTGCGCGTTGCCGTCCTGCCATTGGATATCGAATGGGGCGAGAAACAGCGCAATCTCGACGCCGTGCGCAAAGCTTTCGAAGAGCTTCCCGAGGGCTGCGATATAGTTGTGCTGCCTGAACTTTTCTCCACCGGATATGCCGATGACGTCGACGCCATGACCGAGCTTGCCGAGCGCAACACCGGCGCCACCATCGACTTCCTCAAAGAGCTTGCCGCACAATACTCGGTGGCTATCGCGGGCAGTTTTCTCGCTTTCACGCCGCCTCATCTCTACAACCGCGGCTTTTTCATTGAGCCCAACGGCGACGAGACATTCTACGACAAGCGACATCTTTTCTCAGTCAGCGCCGAGGCAAGGCTCTTCGGAGCAGGAACCGACCGCATGCCGGTAGTGCGGTTCAGAGGGTGGAATGTGTCGATGATAATCTGCTATGACCTTCGATTCCCCGTGTGGTGCCGCTGCCGCAAATCGGAATACGACATCCTCCTTGTGCCCGCCAACTGGCCGCAGGCACGCGGCTATGCCTTTACCCATCTTGCCATAGCGCGCGCTATCGAGAACCAATGTTGCCTCGTTGCCGCCAACCGCGGAGGAAGCGATGTATATGGCGTTTACGACGGTCTTTCAGAGATTTTCGATGGCCGAGGCATGCCTGTAGGAAAGCAACACGGCCCATTCGTCGTGGCCGACCTGAGCCGACGCAAGCAAGACGACTACCGAGCCGGATTCCCTGCCGCCAACGACGCCGACGACTTTACTTTTCTCAACTGACACATGAAAGACGTTAAAACCGAAATAATCCCGATCAATGAACCCGTCTGCATTTTAGGGCATACTTTTGAAAATCTGCAGGCCGTGCGCAAAGCGGTTGAAGTCTCATCTACCATAGGCCATGCCGACAAGCGCGGCAAACGCCTTGATATATGGGATAAACCTTACATATCATCGCGCACACCGGCGGCTCCGGTGCCGGGAGTGCATGTGCTCGAAATCTATGAGCGCTACCCTTGCTTCGACTCAAGCGACTATGCTTGCGAAGACCGCTACTTCACCAACTATTTCTTTTCCACAGAGCCGTTTACCAATCCGATGGTCACTCAGCTCGCATTGCTCCGCTACCACGGCGACAGCCACCCCGACGCAGCCGATATCCCCGACGGCCTCATCCACCTCTACTATAAAGGTGAGGGCGACGTGATGGAACTCAACCGCCCGGAGGAGAACTTCTGAGCTTGCGGCAAGTATTTTGCAAAGACGACAAAAAATAACAGAATTATTTCCGTAATTCAAAACTACTCGCTATCTTTGCAAGGAATTACAGAAGACTATCCATATTAAAACGAAATAAGATGGAACAACGCAAATTGAAACTCCGCGACCTGACGCTGCGCGACGGCCAGCAATCGCTCTTCGCCACACGTCTCAGCCAGGCAGAAATCGACAAGCTCCTGCCTTATTACGAAAACGCCGGCTTCTACATCATGGAGGTATGGGGTGGTGCCATCCCAGACTCTGTAATGCGCTATCTTGACCAGTCTCCATGGGAGCGTCTGCGCATTGCATCGAAAGCCATGAAGGGCAAATCGCTCCTGTCGGCACTTTCTCGCGGCCGCAACCTCTTCGGCTACGTTCCCTACCCCGACAGTGTGCTCGAGGGCTTCTATAAAGAAGCTATCACCAACGGCCTCAACGTAATGCGTATTTTCGACGCGCTCAACGATATCGACAATGTGCGCGAGTCAATCCGCATGATCAATAATCTCGGCGGCATACCCGACGGCGCCGTATGCTACACCGTTGACCCCAAACCCGAAGCTCCGGCTGAGAAGAAAGGTTTCTTTGCACGCCTCTTCGGCAGCAAGCCCGCAGAACCCGAAAAGATTTTCACCGACGAATATTTCGTAGAGAAAGCCCGCGAAATGGAACGCCTCGGTGCAAAAATCATCACCCTCAAGGATATGGCCGGCCTCGTGACTCCTTCGCGTGCCGCCTCTATCATCTCCAAACTCAAGGCCAACCTCTCCGTACCCGTTGACTTCCACACCCACTGTACGCCCGGCTATGGCTTGGCTTCGAGCGTGATGGCAATCATCAACGGCGTCGACATCCTCGACACCAATATCTGGTGGTTCGGCGGTGGCTCTGCCGCTCCTGCCATCGAGCTTATCTATGTGTTCTGCCAGAAACTCGGCGTAGAACTCGACGTAAACATGCAAGCCGTAGGCGAAATCCGCGACCGTCTGCTCGACGCCCGCAAGTCGCTCGCCGCATTCGACCTCAACAAAGACCGTATGCCGCGCAACTTCGACCCGCTGGCCGACAAACTTCCCGCCGACGTCGAGGCAGAATTCGACCGCGCCGTTGCAGCCGCAAAGGCCGGCGACGAGGATACCCTGCTCGACGCTTGCCACAAAATCGAGGCATACTTCGGTTTCCCCAAACCCAACGAGATTGTCAAGAACGCCGAGGTTCCCGGCGGTATGTACTCAAACATGGTGGCCCAGCTCAAGGCTCTCGGCGCAGAAGACCTGCTCGAAGACGCCATGCGCCTCATCCCGATGGTACGCCGCGACGCCGGCCTTGTACCTCTGGTGACACCTACCAGCCAGATTGTAGGCAGTCAGGCTGTGAGCGTGGCTCTCGACCGCAAGAAAGGCCAGCCCGACTACTCGAATCCGTCGAACCAGTTTATCTCGCTCGTAAAGGGTGAATACGGCCACACTCCCGTGCCCGTTGACCCCGCTTTCCGCGAGAAAATCACCGGCAGCCCCATCGAGAAACCCTACGATGTAAACAACTACAAGAAACCCGCCAACCCCACACTGCCCGAATACGGCAATGTGCCTCTGGCTTCAAACAAAGAGGAAGAGCTTCTTCTTGAGCTTCTGCCCACTGTAGCCAACACCTTCCTGCGCAAACGTCGCGCCGAAGAGCATGCAGCCACAGCAGCCGCAGCCGCTCCCGTGGTTGAGGAGACCAAGGTAGAGGTTAAGCAGGAGCCCATCACCGGCCCGACACTCAAAGCGCCTATGGGCGGACGTATCATCGAGGTGAACGTAGCTCCCGGCGACAAGGTTACCAAAGGCCAGACAGTACTCGTATACGAGGCCATGAAGATGGAAAACGACGTTCCCGCCGAGCGTGAGGGCGTTGTAAAACGTATCTTCGTGAAAACCGACGACGTAGTTGCCACCGATCAGGTACTCGTTGAATTCGAATAATTTATAACACTTTATATCAGGGGCATAGGGGCAGTAATGACACTCTATGCCCTTGTTTTATATACTTATGCGCGCAATTATTTCTCTTCTTTCTTTAGTCTTGGCAGTGGCTGCAAATGCGGCATTGCCGGGATTGACCGATACTCTCGCCAATATCATCGGCAAGCGCGAAGTGTCGGTTGCCGTGCTCACATCGCATGGCGACACCATCTGTGCCGGCCGTGACGGTATGTGCGATCTTGCAAGTGTGATGAAATTTCATCAGGCAGCGGCGTTGAGCCGGGTTGTTGACTTCGACACGCTTGTAAACAAACGGATTACGGTTTACGAAGCTGATCTGAAGCGAAATACTTGGAGCCCTATGCGGGCTGCTGCCACTGAAGTTCCATTTGAGATAAAACCGGTAGAACTACTCGACTATACTCTCAACATGAGCGACAATAATGCGGCTGATATTCTCTTCGACCGCTTCGCAGCGCCCGCAAAAGTTGACAGCATAGTGCGCCATGACTATGGAATCAGCGACTTTGCCATCGGGGTAACTGAAGACCAAATGCACGCCGACCCTGAGTTGAGCCGCCTCAACCGGTCAACAGCCCTCGACGCTGCCCGACTGATATATTGCTTCTTTACAGCCGATACCACCGCCTCGGCAACTCTCGTCAAAGCCGTTATGGCGCGCGACACACCATTCGGGCGCGAACGTATACCTGCCGGTATCGCAACATCATCGGCAAAAGTATTTCACAAGACAGGTACGGGCTTTACAGCCGCCGACTCGACAGTGACACCGGTCAACGACCTCGCCTTTATCTCCTATCCTACAGGCCGCGGCTACGCCTGCTATGCCTTGGCGGTATTTACCGGAGGCATGAAGCCGGCTGAGGCCGAAGCGATTATAGCCGAAATTTCAAGAGCTGTATATACCGCGATCATAGTCAACGAATCTTTGACAATGATCAACAATGCACCTCTACCCTACGCCGGTAAAAAATCAGGAAAAGCCCCATCACAAAGCGACAACGACACCCACGTTCTTGGCGAAATAATAACCGAAACAATCTTCACCATCGTTGACCATGCTCTGCAGTAGTCAGTCTTGGCAGGATTGGGGAGTGTAGTGGTGCTCGCGGGTGCACTCGGCGAGGGTGTGGTCTACGATGACGTGGCGGTTGGCGAGGGCGTCGATCTGCGATATCTGATGGCTGACGAGAAGCACTGTCGTGCCTTTCTTGAGGCTTGAGAGTATATTGTAGAGCTGCTGCTCGAAGCGGCGGTCGAGATAGCTCAGCGGTTCGTCGAGAATAAGGACATCCGGTCGCGCCACAATCGCACGCCCGAGGAGCGCACGCTGCAGCTGACCGCCTGACAGGCGTCCGATGGGGCGTCGGGCGAGGTCGGTGAGGCCGGTGAGGCCGAGAGCCTCTTCAATCCGCGCCTGTCTCTCGTCTTTGTCGATATTCTTATACGCCAGCAAGCCGGAGGCTATAACCTCGCCTACGGTAATGGGGAAATGCGAGTCAACACTGTTCTTCTGAGGCAGATAGCCGGGACGGAAATCGCCTGATGGCATTTGCCCGCCGGCTTCGTTATAGTATACGATTTTTCCACGCGAAGGTTTGAGCAGACCCAATATCATGCGCAGTATAGTGGTCTTGCCACCACCGTTGGGGCCGGTGATGGCAAGAAAATCTCCACGGTCAACGGTGAAATTGACATCGTTGAGGATAAGGCGGCTGTCGCGCACGAAAGAGATATCGCAAAGCGACAGAAGCGGATGTGCACCATCGTGATGGGCGCACGATCCGCACCGACAAGGATCGCTATGGCCTGGCAATCTCATCGGCAATACTTAAGAGCTGTCCCTGCCAGTTATAGTCGAGGGGATTTATTGAAACCAAGCGCGAGCCTATGCTCTCGTTGAGCACTTCGGCCTGACGTGAGTCAATGCCCGGTTGGAAGAAAAAGACAGTTACCTTGTCGGCTTTGGCATGGTCGATAGCCTCAGCCATATCTTTGGCCGACAGTTCCTTGCCTTCTTCACCAAGAGAGAGTTGCTCCAGCCCGTAGTCTCGTGCAAAATAGCTCAGCGACGGGTGCCAGACGGCAAATACCGGATTTTTTGCCTTCTCCAGCTTGTCGGCAATACGGCGGTTGAGCTCAGCCATTTCCATATAGAAATCGTCGAGACGCAGATTGATGTCGACAGCTCGTTCAGGATAGCGCTTCTTGAGCGCTTCGGCCATATTACGGGCAATAGCAGTGGCTCCGATTACCGAACTCCAATAGTGGGGGTCAGGAGCAGAGGCGGAGTCGACATGTGCATGTCCGTGAGTGCCATAGAGCAACGTCATGCCTTTGGAGGTATCTACAAATTCACTCTCCTTTGCTATCGACTCCTGAATCTTGGATTCGAAAGGAAGAACTCCGGTAGAAAAATATATATCGGCCTCATCAACTGCGAGACGTTGGGCAGTCGAGGGGTCGAAAGTCTCCGGATCTGCACCGCGGCCAAGCAGTGTTGTAACCTCGAAATCCGGGCCGGCAATTTTTTCAAGAATCTGGCGCTGAGGCTCAATGCTCACCGCAAGGATAGGTTTATCAGCAGCTTGCCTGCTGTCGCACGAAGCGACCACAAACAGGCAAGCCGCCATAAAAATATACTTAGCTATTGACATCTGCAAGTAATTTTTCGGCCATTGAGGCAGCGGCCTGGCGGCCATCGCCCATGGCAAGGATAACAGTGGCTCCACCGCGCACGATATCGCCACCGGCATATATGGTGGGTAAAGATGACTGATGATTGGCGTCGACAGCAATCGTGCCGCGGTCGGTGACATTCAATCCATCGATATTGTTGGGTATCAAAGGATTTGGCGAAACACCGACACTCACAATCGCCAGATCGATCTCAATCTCATCTATAGCACCGGGGACAGGCACCGGCTTGCGGCGGCCTGAAGCGTCGGGCTCACCAAGCTCCATGCGCTGCACGCGGACAGCACGCACGCGGCCACGCTCGTCGGCAAGATATTCAACGGGGTTGGCGAGGGTCATAAACTCTACGCCTTCTTGCTTTGCATGCTCAATTTCTTCGCGTCGGGCAGGCATTTCGGCCTCGCTGCGGCGATAGATTATCATGGCGCGCTCGGCACCCATACGTCGGGCTGTGCGGACGGAGTCCATGGCTGTGTTACCGCCGCCGATAACTGCCACCCGCTTTCCGAGAGGAGCAGGAGTGTCGCTTCCGGGACGTCCGGCACCCATCAGATTGATACGTGTGAGGTATTCGTTGCTCGAAAGCACACCGCAGTAATTCTCGCCGGGGATACCCATGAAACGGGGAAGTCCGGCACCTGAAGCCACGAAAATTCCTTTAAACCCTTGGTTGAGAAGATCGTCGTAGGAGAGGGTCTTGCCGATGACAGTGTCGGTGTGGAAACGGACTCCGGCGCGCGCGAGGTTGGCGAGCTCGGCATCGACAATACGGTTGGGAAGGCGGAACTCGGGAATACCGTATTTGAGCACACCGCCAATTTCATGGAGAGCCTCGAAAACATCCACCTCGAAGCCGCGGCGTGCCATCTCTCCGGCGAAAGAAAGACCGGCGGGGCCTGAGCCGGCGACGGCCACACGTATTCCGTTGCATTCAACAGCCTGAGTATCATTGGCTTCACCACGGGCAATCTCTGCGTCAGCGGCAAAGCGTTCGAGATAACCGATAGCCACCGGCTCTTTCTTCATCTTGTTATAGATACAGCGGCTCTCGCACTGCTTCTCCTGCGGGCACACACGGCCACACACTGCGGGCAAAGCGCTGGTAGACTTAAGGATGGCAGCAGCCATGGGCAGATCGCCACGCTGAATATTCTTGATAAAGTCGGGAATATGTATGCCTACAGGACAACCCTCGACACATGAAGGATTGGGGCAGTCGAGACATCGTGTGGCCTCAAGCTGAGCCTGCTCAAGACTGAGCCCCTCGTTGACTTCATTATTGCATGTGACGCGGAAAGAGCCGTCGAGCATAGGCATTACCACGCGGGGAATGTCGGCGCGTTGCTTTGCCGTCATAGCCTTGCGCATATCTTCGCGCCAAGCGGCGTCGCGGCCTTGAATATCTATCTTCTCCATAGCTGTTTACTGATAAGCTTTCATACGCATCATCATCTCGTCAAAATCGACCTGATGGGCATCGAACTCGGGGCCGTCGACGCAGACAAAGCGCGTCTTGCCGCCGACATTCACGCGGCAGGCACCGCACATACCGGTGCCGTCGACCATGATGGTATTGAGTGAAACGATAGTGGGAATATTGTATTTCTTGGTGAGAAGCGCCACAAATTTCATCATTATCGCAGGGCCGATGGCCACTACCTCAGCTACATTCTCACGATTGATAACCTCTTCTACACCGGCAGTGACGAGGCCTTTGCGACCTGCGCTGCCGTCGTCTGTCATGATCACGACTTCGTCTGACCATTGGCGCACCTCGTTCTCAAGGATAATCAGATCCTTGTTACGGGCAGCGAGTACGCTCACCACGCGGTTTCCGGCCTGCTTCATGGCCTTGATGATGGGAAGAAGCGGAGCCACACCGACACCGCCGCCGCAGCATACCACAGTACCGTCGCGCCGTGCTATATCGGTAGCACGACCAAGAGGGCCTACAAGATCGGTGAGCGATTCGCCGGCTTCGAGGGCGCAAATCTTACGAGTAGACTCGCCTACGGCCTGCACAACAAGAGTGACAGTGCCCTTGGCAATATCGGCGTCGGCAATTGTAAGAGGAATACGCTCCCCGCCCTCACCACAGCGGACAATGACGAAATGGCCCGGCTTGCGCGCCTTTGCGACATCGGGCGCAGCTACAACGAGCTTGACGACATTTTCCGAGAAATATTCTTTTTCGACTATCAGATTCATAGCACTAAGGTTTAATGCCACAAAGTTACAAAAAAATATGAGAAATAGAGTGCGTGACGACATGAATTTCCGCATGCCGACAGCAAGCTCATTTTCTCCGGCCGGAGATGTGCTGCTTGTTGACCCTGTAAGTGAGTATTCCAACCAAAACTACAAATATTATTGCCCCCAAACCCGCGCAACCGCGCATTATAAGCATAGCTTTAGGAGAGATATCATCAAACCATACCACCATTGACAGCAGGAGAATGATAACAACTCCAATCACAGCCATAGCGGCATATTTCAACCGTCGGTTTTCCGGCGCATTATAGAGTCGGTTAATATCCTCGCGGTCCTGTAAATATCTCAATTCATTTTTGCGTGGCATAATCTCAAAATTAATCGAAAATAAGTTTCGCACGCGAAAGGCGATGGGCGTTCGTAGAACGCAGATTAACCCATAACCCCGTATATCGTAGCTTGCGGAGGTATGCGGGGCGGAAGGCTGCTCTCCGTCAGCGGGCGTCTGTGAAGACGCCGATTACATGTTACTTCCGGCATAATCGGCGTTCTGCGAACGCCATATCTTAATCTTTTAAATAAGTACTCAATTATTAAACAAGCGGTTGTTCCTTTTTTGTTGTGCAAAGATAATGTTTTTCACCCACATAATCATCATATTATGATAAAATATTTCATCAAGATCACACTAACATAAAACTTGAACAGCTGTGGCTATCTTTGCATAACAAAAAATTTTAACTATTTTTGTGCTGTATTTTAGTCCGGTATTTTGATGGAGAAGATTCTCGAAGTTTGTTGTTCTGATTTAAAGAGTGTTATAGCGGCGGCGGAAGCAAGCGCCCGCCGCATAGAGCTTTGCGCCGTGTTGGCGTCGGGCGGCGTCACACCGTCGCGCGGAATGATTGCCACAGCCCGCGCGATATATGGCGGCACTATAAATGTGCTTATCCGTGTGCGTGAAGGCAATTTTGTATTTTCCTCTTACGAAAAAGCAGCAATGCTTGAAGATATCACGACCGTGGCAGCCGGGAAGTGCGACGGCGTGGTGACCGGCGCGTTGACTCCAGACGGTGACATCGACCTCGACTTTGCAAAGGCAGCCGCCGAACTTGCAAAAAAGAACGGATTGACAATCACTTTCCACCGCGCTTTTGACCACTGCCGCGACCGCCGCGAGGCACTTGAGCAATTGATAGCCCTCGGCTACGACAGGGTGCTCACATCTGCGGGAGCAGCCGATGTGGAAGCCGGAAAGGACGGACTGAAAGCTCTTTGCGAGCAAGCAGCCGGGCGTATTATAATCTTACCCGGCGGAGGGGTGAACCACAACAACGCCGCAGACATCATCAGCTATTGCGGAACGACAGAAATCCACGGGTCTTGCCGTGCCGGAGGTGAATCGTCGGCCCCCGAAGTAATCCGTCATATTATCAAAAGCATAAATCATCAATCATGAACAAGATATTAGCCGCAGCATTTGCCGGATTTATCAGTATCACCGCAAATGCCATCACCATAGAGCAAGCTACCGACACACTGTATGCACGCATGTCGCTGCCCGACTCTCTCGACTATTCTCGTGAATTTTTTGTAGAGAACGCGAGAATGTCACTTTTAGCCCGCGAGGAAATGCCTTGGGGCAAGGAGATAAGCGATACGCTGTTCTATGACTTCGTTTTGCCGGTGCGAACCAACAATGAGCGCCTTGACTCGTGCCGTACGGTTTTCTACAACGAGCTCGCTCCCCGCCTCCGAGGCATGGACATACATGAGGCGGCACTCGAGGTTAACCACTGGGCACACGAGAAAGTGACTTACCGCCCATCAGACGGGCGCACCTCGTCGCCATTGTCGACTGTGCGCACTTCATGGGGACGCTGCGGCGAGGAGAGCGCATTTGTTGTTGCGGCAATGCGTGCTGTAGGTATTCCTGCCCGACAGGTTTATACCCCCCGCTGGGCGCATACCGACGACAATCATGCTTGGGTGGAAGTTTTTGTAGATGGCAAATGGCAATTCTTGGGTGCATGCGAGCCCGAGCCAGAGCTCAACATGGCATGGTTCAACGCACCGGCCTCGCGCGGCATGCTGATGAGCACGCGCACCGACGGCCGCTACGGTGGCGAGGAAGAGATATTATACTCTTCGCCATACTTCTCTCTGGTAAATGTCACCCCCACCTACGCCCCCACTGTCAATGCCCGCGTGAAAGCAGTAAACGCCGACGGGTCGCCGGCCAAGGGCGCAAAGGTGATGTATTGCCTATATAATTACGCTGAATTTTATCCTGTGGCTACACGCATTGCCGACGCCGGAGGCATGGCGCAGGTGACCACCGGCGTCGGCGACATGGTGATTTGGGCTACCGACGGCGAGCGCTTCGGCATAGAGAAGATGTATACGGGCTGCGACAGCGTTTTCACAATTACCCTCAACCACGCAAGCGGCGATAATTTCGCAGTGGACTTCGACCTCATTCCTCCTGCGCAGTCGGCCAAACTACCGACAGCAAGCGCCGAAGCCACTGCTGCCAATGAAGTATGCAAGGCAAAGGAAGACTCGATACGCAACGCCTACATGGCCACCATGGCAAGTGAAGAAGTAGCGCGTAACTTCGCCTTGCGCTACGACTACGACGCCGACCTGCTCGCCGGAATCCTGCCGGCGACTTACGGCAACCATGCCACTATATGCCGCTTTCTTACCTACGCCGCCAAGCTTTCGCCCAAAAGAGCCACCGACCTGCTGTGCGCTCTATCTGAAAAAGACCTGCGCGACGTAAGCTATGATGTGCTTGAAGACAACTTCCTGCACTCGCGCATGACGGGGGACACTCTCATGTATGCCCGCTATGTGCTCAATCCGCGCGTGGCCAATGAAGAGCTTTATCCCTACAAGAAATTTTTCAACACAGCCCTGAGCCGTGCAATAAAAGATGAAATCAGAGAAAACCCGGAAGTGCTGGTGCAACTGATAAGAGACAGCGTCGCCGTGTCGGAAGAGCGCAATCCGCGACATCTGTGCATAAGCCCGGTGTCGGCATGGAAGCATAAACGCGATATCGACAGCCGCTCACGCGATATCCTTTTCGTTGCCATGGCACGCAGCTGCGGCATACCGGCGCGTATCGACCCAGTGACCGGAAATCTTGAATATTCAGCCGACAACCGCACTTGGACGGCCGTGGAATTCGACAAGACAAGCAAGCCGGGCAATGCCAAGAAGACCGACCTCCGCTTGAGATATCTGAGCAAGGGCTCGCGTATCGACGACCCAAAATATTACTCCAACTTCTCGCTCTCGCGCATTAGCGACGGCACGCCGGAGCAACTTGCCTACGACGATTTCACGCCTTGGAGCAAGACTTTCAAAAACGGCACCTACGTCGACCCGGGCTATTACATGCTCGTGAGCGGACAGCGGCTCGCCAATGGCGGTGTGCTTGCCCGCGCTGTATTCTTCGAGGCCGACAAGGCGAGTGTGCCGGTGCCTCTCACCGTGCGCAGCGACAATGGCCAAGTGCAAGTGATAGGCTCGTTCAACTCCGAAAACCTCTACCATGGCCTCGCCGACGACAATGCCCGCAGCCTGCTTTCGACCACCGGACGCGGCTATTACGTGCTCGGCTTCATAGCTCCGGGGCACGAGCCGACAGCCCATGCACTCAACGACCTCTCGGCAGTAGCCGAAGAGTTTGACAAACAGGGAGTAAAACTAATGCTTATTTTCGCCGACAAGGAGCGCGCCGGGCGCTTCAAACGCGACGCTTTCGGTAAACTGCCCGACTCGGCTGTCTTCGGCTATGATGCCGATGGCAATATCGCACGCGACCTCGCCGAGAATATGAAAGCCGATATCGCCGACGCTCCGGTATTTATCATCGCCGACACTTTCAACCGCGTGGTTTATCTCAGCCAAGGATATACCATCCATCAGGGAGAGAAGCTCATCGATGTACTCAGGAGGCTTTGAGGCAGGTTAGTGGTTGGTGGGTTGTGGGCAGCGAATTAGTGCTGATGGTCAGCTATAGCTATTTCGCTGCCCACTGCCAACAACCCACCAACCCAAAAACAGGTAATCTGCTGCCCACCAACCACACACTACCAACCACTAACCACCAACCACTAAAGGCGCTCCTTGATGGCTTCGAGCATTTGAGGGGCGTCTTTGCAGCCGAGGAGATATTTGCGGCCGCTTTTGAGAGTGACGAGCATGCCGTCGGAAGATTTGCCGTAATATGCGAAATACCGGCCTAAATCGGCTTCGGAAAACCAACCGTAGTAGCCGAACCAACCGTTGCTCGCAAATATTTTCCTTGCTGCCATCGTCGGCGCACATGGCCGGATATCGGCTATCTGCGACAGGGGTATGCTCTTGATTTTAAGCGGCCGGCGGATAAGGAGCTCGCGGTCGTTGACCTCAAGCGACAGAGGCATATAAACCAAGGCTGCAAAACACAGCGACACGGCCAGAGCTCCCCACATAACTATAGACCACCGCGGGCCGTGAAGATCGAGGGAATAAAAGAACACCCACACCATCAAGGCTATCATCACTGATGAGATTATGATAGTATACCAGCTCAATTCGACGCGTTTTTTCATTTTCTGCAAGATATTGGTTTGATTTGCAAAGATACCAAAGCAAATTTTATTTTGACATTGCCGAGGCTTAAAAATGCTTAATATTGGTGAGCGACACGAAATGTTGGCTAACTTTGCAGGCGCGAATGTGACATCGTTTCATCATGACAATACGAGAGTTCGAAAATCATTTCCGGAAATTGTACCTGCCGCTGGGCATGTACGCCTTGCGTATTGTCGGCGATACCGATGAGGCCGAAGACCTCGTGGAAGACGCGTTTATTAAGGCTTGGGAGGCAATCAAAGCAGGCAGCGAGCCCGATAATTTCAAAGCATATATCTATCGGACGGTGCGCAATGTGTGCATATCGTATCTGCGGCAGAAGCATGAGACAACCGGACTCGACACAATACCCGAACCTGACGACGAAGCCGTAGACACATCCGAGCGCGACGCCCGTCTGTGGCGCGCCATCGATAATCTGCCCGACCGCTGCCGCGAGATTTTCCTTATGAGCAAACGCGACGGCATGAGCAACGAGGAGATAGCCGAAGAATTAGGCTTGTCGGTAAAGACAGTCAAAAACCAGATGACCAAGGCTTTCGCCAAGCTGCGTGAAGCCCTCTCGCCGACCTACAAACCATTCTTCCTTCCGTTTCTATAAATATTTTCCTGCCGGAGTAGGACTTTTTGAGATTGATTGCGTCGTATAGGTGAATAAGACATAAAAACGACCAATCATGAAAAAGTGTATCATCATCATTATGCTCCTTATCACGGCAGTGGCAGGCTACTGCCGTCAGCCCGAGCGAGGCTACCGCGGTTTTATCGAATGGGACAATGCCCTGACAACCTATGACGTGTGGTATCCGGGAAACTCGGAGACATTCTATTACTGGGGTGTGAGCACATCGCACGGCTATCAATTCAACCCTAACTTCTATCTCGGTGCGGGTTTGGCGGTGAGATACTGCAACAAGGAGGATGGCTTGGAACTGCCGCTCTTCCTCCATGCCCGCACCGACCAGAAATTCGGCGGCTTCACTCCATTCGCCGAGTTGCGTGCCGGCTATACCATAGCGAATAACAACCGCCTATTCGCAGCCCCGACAATAGGCTACCGCTTCAACTGGGGACGCAAGGCGGGTCTCAACGTTGGCGTGGGGCTGTCGGTAGACACTTATAAAGTGGATCTTATCGAATCCGGGCCAGGCAACAATGGCTATTGGGAATATACTAAAGTCGGCAGCAAGCGCATAACCAAGGCTTACTTCACATTCCGAATCGGTTTCGATTTTTAAGCATGGAAGATAAGGATATAGAATTCGTTGCGCGGCATTACCGTCGCGGCAGCTTTGCCGCCGACAAGGCTTGGCGGCGAATCGGCATTGCAAGACTGTCGATCTGGCGGCGCTACCGTGCGGCTGCGGCTATAGCGGCATTTGTGGTATTGTCAGCCGCTGCCGTGGTGATATATCGCGCTTCCGATGTGACCACCAAGCCCGAAATCGAAACTCAGGCGCCTGACGCCCCGGCTCTGGTTGCGGAAGTAAAAGTGATAGACTTCGAGAATACAGCATTGCCCGAAGTGGTGGAGCGCATAAAAGAGGTATATGGCGTAGAAATCGAAAACATGCCGGCCGGTGCTGAGGCATACCGGCTCTCCCTGCACTACGAGGGCACAGCCGACGACCTCGTGGCCACCATCAACGATATTCTCGGCATAGAACTGACAGTAAAGCAATGAGAATAACAGCATTAGCCATCATCATTATATTCTGCACCATTGTAGTCCATGCACAGAAAGTGACTATCCATGCGGCAGACGAGCCGGCGGCGGAAGTATTCAGAAGCCTTATTGAGCAGACGGGCAAGAACTTTGTGTATCCTTCGGAGATACTCAATGACATGCGCGTGAGTGTCGAGGCCGAAAACCGTCCGCTCAAGGCTGTGCTCGATATGATGTTTCGCGGCACGGATATAGAATACCGTATCAAAGGGCGCAACGTTGTGCTCCGACGCCGCACAAAGGTAAGCCGCATTGTCAACTCCGCTCCGAAGATAAGCACATCAGCCTCGCCGAAGAGCACCGAGCTCGACGAGCTCCTCGTAGTGTCGCGCCTTGAGGCTCCGGCTGTGGAGACCACGGAAATCGGCGCCAAGAAAGTGACAGCCGAGGAAGTCCGCCATGCCCCTGCACTGCTCGGCGAAAGTGACGTGATAAAAGCTCTGCAGCTGCAGCCCGGCATTGCCGACGGCACAGAGGGCTTGGCCGGTATGTATGTCCACGGCGGAAATGCCGACCAGAACCTGTATATGCTCGACAATGTGCCTCTCTATCAGGTAAATCACTTCGCGGGACTCTTCTCAGCTTTCAACACCGACATAATCCGATATATCGACTTTTACAAATCGTCGGTACCGGCCAAATACGACGGACGCCTGTCGTCGTTTATGGACGTGCGGCTTCAGAACGGCAACAGCGAGGGACACCATGGCAGCGGACGCCTCGGACTTACCTCCGGCGCATTCAATATCTCCGGCCCCATAGGCGACAAGACAACTTATCTTGCCGGAATAAGGCGTTCATGGTATGATGTGCTGACAATCCCGGGGCTTGCGCTGCTTAACAAGAATTCGACTGAGAAAATTCGTTTCCACTATTACTTCATGGATCTCAACGCAAAGGTCACCCACCGGCTCAACGACAAGATGTCGATTTTCGCAAGCGTATATTTCGGTGATGATCTCCTGCGGACAGGATATCAGGATGAATGGTACGACAAAACTGAAGATAAGGAAACCTACGATTTCCATTGGGGTAACTTGGTGGCTCAGACAGGAATGAACTACCGCATAAAGCCAAGTCTCAAAGCCGAGTTCACGGCAGCATATACCCGCTTCTTCTCTTCTATGAAACATACAGCCGAAAGTGATTGGACAGGAATAGAGACTACCGAATCAATGAAGACCGAAAACAATATCAACGACTGGATATTCCGCGGCGACTTCACATGGGACGCAGGCGATAAAACTAAGCTGCGCTTCGGCGCCAACTACACCCGCCATACATTCAAGCCCTCCCAGACCTCGCGGAGCTACCGCACCGCCGGTATGGCCATCGACGCTCGCGACTCAGCAATGACTTACGGCGCCAATGAAGTCAACGCCTATATCGAAGGGAGCGTGCAGGCTGGTAGCAAAGTGAGCCTCAACGCCGGTCTTCACGCGTCGATTTTCGATATCAGCGGCAAGGTGAAGCACGGATTGTCGCCGCGACTCTCGGCAAGCTGGCGAGCCGGCGAGAATGTGGCCGTAAAAGCAGCATATACCCGCACCACGCAATATGTGCACCAACTGTCGCAAACCTATCTTGCACTGCCTACTGACCAATGGATACCGATAACGGGGAATTTCAAGCCCGAGACCGCCGACAAAATCAGCGCCGGGGTATATTGGCAATCCGACGACCGCCAATTCGCGGCCTCTATCGAGGGCTATTACAAATGGATGAACAACCTCATTGAATATGCCGACGAATACTATCTGCGGCCACCGGCGGATATATGGAACGCCCGCCTTGCCTCGGGGCGCGGCACAGCACGCGGATTCGACTTCAAAATTGAGAAACATTTCGGCAAGTTTACAGGCCATATCGCCTACTCTCTCGCTTGGAGCGACCGCACTTTCGCCGATAAAAACGGCGGGCGCCCCTACCCTGCCCGCTTCGACAACCGCCACAGCATAAAGCTTGCCGTGAACTGGAAAGTGAGCCGGCGCGTGGAGCTCAATGCCGCATGGGTAGGACACTCGGGCAACCGCTTCACCTTCATGCCTCAGATGTGGGAGTGCCCGCCGGGGCTCGTTGGCTTCGGCAATCATGACGCCCCTCTGAAAGTGAGTGTCAACAACTATCAGCTGCCGTTCTACCACAGGCTCGACCTGTCGTGCATGGTGCGCAACAGCCGCGGATATTGGACCTTCGGGCTCTACAACGCCTATTGCCACATGAACACCATAGCGCTCCGCCGCAGCTACCGCGACGTGAAAATAGAGACGCCTACCGGCACAAGCTATAATTCATATCCCGTATTTCAAAAAGTTTCCTTATTACCAATCATCCCCTCAATATCATATACATGGGAATTCTAAAGAAGCTATCAATACTCTTGCTTGGCATATTGCCGGGCGGCTGCTACGACGACTTCACGCCCAAGATAGATGTCAAGCCCGTGCTCTGTCTCAATGCAAGAATCTGTGCAGGTGAGGCTATCGAGCCCTTGGTGACGCGCTCATGGCTGTATACGGACGTCGCCGGCGAGGAAGACCATTCGGTAAGCGATTCACAGACAAAATTATATGTAAACGGCGAAGTTGTCGACGCCGGCTATATACCAAAGGAGGGCGACCGCATACGTATCGTTGTCGACAGCCCTACCTACGGTAAAGCCGAGTCAGAGGTAAAAGTGCCGTCAAGGCCTGTAATCAAGGATGTGAAATGGAAGGCCGAGGCAACATCGGCAGCCGTCGGCTCTGACAATGATGAGGAAATGAACGGCCGGGTACTTTTCAATATACTTGTAGAGCTCACCGTTGACGACTCGGCGGCAGAAGACAATTATTACAATCTGTCGTATCACGGCTATAACTACAATCCCGAAGATTACTCCTATTTCGGGATCGGACAACTCCAATACGACGCCGAGCCGATATTCTCCGAGCATATAAGTGTATTCGAGTCTTTCTATGGTGCCGACGCTTACGGCTTCACCTTCTTTTCCGACCGTCAGTTCGCCGGCGGGTGTTATACTCTGACATTACAGTTCAGTAATCTACACTATAGTATCCACAGTCCGGTGCATGACGATAGATATTTCGACTTAGGCCTTGTGCTGTATTTGTCTTCAATCTCCGACAGCTTCTACAAGTATGCCAATTATCAATGGCAGGTAACCGACGGCATAGTAGGCGACCTCGGCGATGTAGGGCTCGGCGACCCGATATGGGGCTACAGCAACGTATCTACCGGCGCCGGAGTCGTAGTGGCTGAATCGTATTCCTCTTACACCATCGACCTCCACGACTTCATAAAGCAAACCCTCGAATCAGCCCCCAAAGAAGACTTGCCCGATTATACTCTTACAGAAAATCACAATACAATGTGATTTTTGAGTAATAACATACATTTAGTCTCGGTATAGAAGCCTAAAATCACAATATATTGTGATTTTAGGCTGTTTTTTCAAATTTAATTACTATCTTTGCGTCAAACTCACAATATAATGTGAGTTTATACATTATGGAATACAACACGATAGGAGAAATAATCAAGGAAAGAAGAAAGTCATTGAATATCACGCAGCCCGTACTTGCCTCGCTGGCCGGTGTGGGTTTAAACACTTTGGTGGCGATAGAACGCGGGAACGGCAACGCCAAGCTAAAGACTATAATGGCAATTCTTGACACCCTTGGTCTTAAAATAGATGTAATACTTAAAGATTGACAATATGAGAAAATGTATGGTCTATGTAAACGGCATTGCTGCCGGAATATTAGCTGAAAATGACAACCCCCGCGAATACATTTTTAAGTACGACAAGATATATCTTGAGAATAATTTGCCTGCTGTCTGTCTTTCTATGCCACTCCGGGAAGAAGAATATCGGTCACCTATATTGTTTCCGTATTTTTTCAATCTCCTTTCAGAGGGAGAGAACCGTGCCATACAATGCTCATTGTATCATATCGACAAAAATGATGACTTCGGCATACTTTCTGCTACTGCTCAATATGATACCGTCGGTGCTGTCACGGTAAAACCTATAAATGATTAAGCGTATGAATCAACAGGAAATCAAAGTATGCCCATCTCTTTTGCTTGACGGGCACTCAGGTTACTCTCCGGCAGCATTGAAAAACTTATTCGATGGCAGGAGGGTCAGTCATATATTGAATTTTGATTCTCCTACATCATCCAATACAGATGGCAGAGCTGCAGTCAATAATGTAGGAAGATTATCCCTATCAGGTGCACAACCTAAATTCGGTCTTGTACTTGACGAGTCGGGAGTTTTGCGCTACTCCGAAGAAGGTGAGCAAAGTTCATATATCCTTAAACCACGACCGACAGGCTACCAGATTATCAACCACGATTACTGTGCGGCAAATGAAAATCTGACAATGCAGATAGCCTCGCAGGTTTATGGCATAGAAACTGCGGCAAATGGGCTATGCTTCTTTAGAAACGGCCAAATGGCATATATCACTCGACGCTTTGACGTCTATCCCGGAGGTAAATATGCTCAAGAAGATTTCGCGTCGCTTATGGGATTAACAAAAGCAAATGGAGGCTCCGATTTCAAATATAATAATGGCAGCTATGAAGAGTGTGCGGAGATTATCCGCAAATACGTCAAGTCTGCCCCTGTCGATATTCTGAGATTTTTAAAGGTTATTCTTTTCAACTTCATTACATTGAATGATGACGCTCACCTTAAGAATTTCAGTCTTATCAGCGATGGACGGGAATATCACCTCTCGCCTGCGTACGATCTCGTAAATACATCGCTCCAACTATACGAATCTCGAATCTTCGCTCTTGACAAAGGACTCTTCAAAGAGGGTATGCGTCTTACTGATACGCGTCAGGTGACGGCTGACGATTTTCTTGAACTCGGCAAACGAATGGGTTTACCGGAAAAACTTGTGTTTCAGGAGCTAAATCGGTTTACAGCGCCAAACAAAAAAGCTGACGCCATGATTGAACGTTCTTTTCTTTCTGAGGATTTAAAGCATTCCTATATGGCAGGCTATCATTATCGCCAATCCATGATCAGGCCGCAATAGACCTGCCCGATTATACTCTTACAGAAAAAACGGATTGATTTACCGAGTTTTGGATAAGGTGAATCAGATGATATATAAATAACTTTGCGGATAGAAACGAGTGCTTTCGTAACAGACACAGTTAATTCGCATAGAGTTATTTCGCAAAAAGAGAGCTGTCCGCGAGGGACAGCTCTCTTTTCTTATAAGTTTGTAAGCGGCTATTACCAGATAACAACGCGCTCTGACTCGGGGAGGAACATTGCGTCGCCTTCCTTGATATCGAATGCGGTGAAGAACGGCTCGATGTTGCGGAGAGTTCCGTTCACGCGCCAGCGACCGAGTGAGTGGGGGTCGTTCTGAGTGCGTGAGAGAATCTCGGCCTCGCGGATGTTGCCAGCCCATACATTAGAGTATGCGAGGTAGAAGCGCTGGTCGGCAGTGAATCCGTCGATTACGGGAGCCTCTGCGCCATTGAGCGAGTTGAGATATGCTGTGCGGGCTACACGCAGACCACCTTGGTCGGCGATATTCTCACCAAGAGTGAGGTGACCGTTGGCGTGAGTGCCGGGAGCGACCTCAATGCTGTCGAACTGAGCGGCGAGACGCTCTGCGAGCTCATTGAATGCAGCGGCGTCGGCGTCGGTCCACCAGTTGGTGAAGTTACCGTCTTTATCGAACTGACGACCCTGATCGTCGAAGCCGTGAGTCATCTCGTGGCCGATAACCACACCGATGGCACCGTAGTTTACGGCGTCGTCAGCCTCGGGATCGAAGAAAGGAGCCTGCAGGATACCTGCGGGGAAGCAGATTTCGTTGGTGGTGGGGTTGTAGTAAGCGTTTACGGTCTGGGGCGACATGAGCCAGCGCTCGCGGTCGACGGGCTTGCCATAATCGTTGTTGTTGTAGTCAACGTTGAACTGGATGGCATTCTGGATATTCTTCCAGTAAGGCAGCGAGGGATCGATGGTGAGAGCCGAGTAGTCGCGCCAAGTGTCGGGATAACCGATTTTCACCTTGAAAGCGGCGAGTTTCTCCTTGGCTTTAGCCTTGGTGGTGTCGCTCATCCATGTGAGGTTGTCGATGTGCTGGCCAAGGGCGGTCTGGAGATTGCCTACGAGAGTAAGCATTTTCTCTTTCGACGAAGCGGGGAAGTATTTCTCTACATAGAGCTCGCCTACAGCCTCACCGAGAATACCGTTAGGCACAGAGAGGGCGCGTTTCCAGCGGGGACGCTGCTCCTCGACACCCGAGATAGCCTGCTCAAGAGCGAAGTTGGCATTGATGAAATCGTCGCTGAGGTATGAGGCAGCCGACGAAACGTAAGAAGCTGTGAGGTAGTCGCGGAGAGCCTGATCATCAGCTTCCTTGAGCACTTTCGATACTACTGCATAGTAAGCGGGCTGGCCTACGATTACAGTGTCAACATCGAGTTTCTGCAGGTCGAAATAGTGCTTGAGGTCGATGTTGGGATATTGCTCTACGAGCGAAGCCACGGTCATGGGGTTGTACTGAGAGGCGATATCGCGCTGCTGTGTGCGGGTCATCTGGCTCTGTGCAAGCTCGGTCTCAATAGCCATTGTATTGTCGGTGAGACGCTGAGCCGCCGCATCATCATAGCCGATAAGTTTGGCGATGGTGGTGAGATATGTGCGGTAGGCAGCACGGATTTTCTCGGCATTTTCGGTCTGGTCAGTGTAATAGTCACGGTCGCCGAGGCCAAGTCCACCCTGCTCGAGATACATGGTGTTCTTGTCAGAATTGGCGAGGTCGGCCTGCACACCTGTGCCGAAGAACACGCCTACGCCGGGCATTGTAGCCATGAGGTCTACGATTTTCTCGCGGGGAGTAGAGGCAATCACCTCAAGGTCGGCGGCGAGAGGAGCTGCACCTTCCTGATTGAGGCGCACGCTGTCCATACCCATGCGGTAGAGATCGGCTACCTTCTGTGCGTTTGTACCGGCCTCATTCTCAACAGCGGCAAGACCTTCAACGAGGCCGCGAACCTGCTCGCGGTTGTTCTCGCCGAGCTGATCGAATGTACCGAAACGGGAATACTCGGGTTTGAGCGGATTGGCTTTCATCCAGCCGCCGCATGCATAGTCGTAAAAGTCAGCCTTGGCCGACACTGTAGTGTCGAGATTGGCGGCGTCGATACCCTTGGGAGCGGCTGTCTTGGGTCCGCAAGAAGTACCGGCTACTGCCAGTGCCGACAAAGCAAGAATCATATTTGCTTTTTTCATTGTGTGATAAATATGTTGATTTACTATATATAGTTGGTTGGTGGTGGTTGGTGGTGTGTGGGTTGTGGTCAGCGAGTTACCGACTGCTGTTCTTTAGTACTGATTTGCTGCCTACAGCCTCCACACCACCGGCCATACATCATAAAATATGACGCTGATTTGAGCTAAAAATTACATGCCGGAGCAAAATTTCTCTTTCAGCTCGTCGAGTTCCATCTGTGCCAATTCCCAAAGGCTCATAGCATTCTCAAGGTCTTTGCCGGCCTGCGCATGGGCAGTGAAGATTTCGGGAGCTACTTCACCGGCGGCAATCTTAGCCTCGATATCGGCAAGCTGCTGCTCGCGGACTGCAACCTCGTTTTCGGCCTCCTCTACTTTCTTGTTTGCCTTGCGGAGTGTTTTCTCGCGCTCTCGCTGCTCGGCATAGCTAAGCTTTGCCGCGGCCTTGGGAGTGGGTGCCGGGGCAGCTTTGGCAGGCGATTCTGTCTTGACCGCAGGAGTTTTAGCCTCGAGCTCGCGCAACGAGGCAAGTTTCTTTTTCTCAAGGAATTCGTATATACCACCGAGACATTCACGCACCTGTCCGCCACCGAATTCGTAGACTTTCTCCACGAGGCCGTCGAGAAACTCGCGGTCGTGGCTCACTACAATCACCGTGCCGTCGAAGTCTTTGATAGCCTGCTTGAGGATATCTTTCGTCTTCATGTCGAGGTGGTTGGTAGGTTCGTCAAGAATGAGAAGGTTGACGGGTTCGAGAAGGAGCTTTATCATAGCCAGTCGCGTCTTCTCGCCTCCTGAGAGCACCTTGACTTTCTTGTCGGAAGCCTCGCCGCCAAACATAAACGCGCCGAGTATATCGCGAATTTTCAAGCGTATGTCGCCAACTGCCACGCGGTCGATGGTGTCGAAAACAGTAATCTCTCCGTCAAGCAATTGCGCCTGATTCTGTGCGAAATATCCTATCTTCACATTATGGCCGAGGCGCAGACTGCCCGTGAAGGGAATCTCGCCCATGATACATTTTACAAGAGTAGACTTACCCTCGCCGTTCTTACCCACGAATGCCACTTTCTCGCCGCGGCGCAGCGTGAATGTGGCATGGTCGAAAACCTGATGTTCGCCGTATGCTTTGCCGAGGTCTTCGACGATAAGGGGAAAGTCGCCCGAACGCGGTGCCGGCGGGAAACGCAGACTCAGGTGCGAGGTATCGACCTCGTCGACTTCTATGCGGTCGATTTTGGCCAACTGCTTTATGCGGCTCTGCACCTGCACCGATTTTGTAGCCTTATAGCGGAAACGCTCTATAAATGCCTCGGTGTCTTCAATCTGTTTCTGCTGGTTGCGGTATGCCCTCATCTGCTGCTCTATACGCTCGGCGCGCAAAGCCACGAATTTGGAGTAGTTTACGGCATAATCGTAAATCTTGCCGAGGGTAATCTCGATGGTGCGGTTGGTGACATTGTCGATAAACGCACGGTCGTGGCTCACCAATACTACAGCCTTGGCCTTGGTGATGAGGAAATTCTCGAGCCATTGTATCGACTCGATGTCGAGGTGGTTGGTCGGCTCGTCGAGAAGCAGCACATCGGGCCGACGCAGAAGCAATTTGGCAAGCTCTATACGCATGCGCCAGCCGCCGCTGAACTCCGATGTAGGCCTGTCGAAGTCACTGCGCACGAAGCCGAGGCCGAGCAAGGTCTTCTCCATCTCAGCCTCGCAATTGTCACTTGAGGCTATGGCGAGCTCTTCTGTGAGATTGCTCACACGCTCTATCAGGTCGTGATACTCGGGCGAATCATAGTCGGTGCGCTCGGCAAGTTCCTGACTCATCTTGTCGAGCCGGCGCTGCATTTCGTCGATATGCGCGAAAACCTTTCTAACTTCTTCGGAAACGGTGAGGGTGTCTTCAAGCACCATCTGCTGCGGCAGATAGCCGATAGTGACGTCGGCAGGTATGGCCACACTGCCCGATGTCGGTTTCTGCAGACCGGCAATGATCTTAAGCATGGTAGACTTTCCGGCACCGTTCTTACCCACAAGGGCAATCTTGTCTTTAGGGTTTATGACATAATTGATGTTGTCGAAAAGTACCTGCGAAGTAAATTCTATCGTTAAATTGTTGACTGAAATCATATTATCTTGTTTCAACCTGCAAAGTTACGCAAAAATCCGTGGATTTTGCTTATCTTTGCCGAAAATTTGAATAAATGAGCGATCCACGAAATATAAAGATAGAAGAGTTTGACTATCCCCTGCCCGATGAGCGCATTGCACGTCACCCATTGGCCGTGCGCGACGCGTGCAAACTGCTCGTAAGCAACGGTGAAGAGATTGAAGACCACATATTCTCGGAGCTTCCCGGCCTGCTGCCGGCAAACGCCCTGATGGTATGCAACAACACACGCGTAATCAACGCCCGTCTCCGCTTCCGCAAGGCTACCGGTGCGTTGATCGAGATTTTCTGCCTTGAACCCCACGAACCTGCCGACTACGCGCAGGCTTTCGCCACACGGGGGCGCTGCGAATGGCAATGCCTCGTAGGCAATGCCAAGCGTTGGAAAGACGGATGTCTTGAAATGGAGGTTGCCACGCCGGCCGGCAACACCGTGTTGAAAGCCGAGAGAGCCGACTGTGAACCTGCTCCCGACAATTCGCGCACCATAATTTTCACTTGGGACAATGAGGCAGTGACGATGAGCGACATCATAGCCGCAGTAGGCGAAATACCAATTCCGCCTTACCTCAACCGAGCTTCGGAGGACGCCGACTCAACTGATTATCAGACAGTATACAGCCATATTGACGGATCTGTTGCCGCCCCTACGGCCGGCCTTCATTTCACGCCCGAACTCATGGATAAAATACGCTCTAATGGCGTAGATATCCGCGAGGTGACACTTCACGTGGGCGCCGGAACTTTCCGCCCCGTAAAAAGCGAAAGCATAGGCGAACACGACATGCACAGCGAGTTCATCACCGTGCCGGCAGCGATTATCCGCGAACTCGCCCAAGCCGTAGGCAAGCGGCCTATCGTTGCTGTGGGCACAACCTCCGTCCGCACTCTTGAGAGCCTCTACCATGCCGGGCGCCTTATTGCCGCCGGTCGTTGGGATGGCGAGGTGCCTCAATGGTCACCCTACGAAGACAATGTGGATATGCCTGCAGACGAGGCTCTTGAGGCATTGGCTGAATGGCTTGACAGCCGCGGAGAGGATACTTTTGTCGCCCGCACGCGCATAATAATAGCTCCGGGCTATAAATATCAGATTGTCAATGCAATGGTCACCAATTTCCACCAGCCGGAGTCTACCCTGCTTCTGCTTGTCTGCGCTTTTATAGGCGATGGCTGGCGCAAAGCCTACGAACATGCCTTGGCCTCAGACTACCGCTTCCTCAGCTACGGCGACGCCTGCCTGCTCAGAGCAAAAGGCTGCTGACGGTTTTTGAAATATTGGCAGCGGCAATCTCGGGGCGCATGGCCTGCGACAGGGGCATTGCCGAGGGCGTGACCGCTGCTTCCGCCTTGAATCCGCTGAAATCCACATCAGCGGCTACAGACCCGGCTATAGCTATCACCGGTACTCCATGCTGCGCGGCGCGCCTAAGAATACCGGCCGGCGCCTTACCCATCAATGTACTCGCGTCGAGGCTTCCTTCGCCGGTAATGACAAGGTCGGCATGGCGCAGTTTTTCATCAAAACCGGCAAGATCGAGAATCACATCTATACCCGGCCTTAGCTCCGCATGGGCGAAAGCCAACAGAGCAGCCCCGAGTCCTCCTGCAGCTCCCGCACCGGGAGTCGAAGCGACATCCGGGCCTATCACGCGTTCATAATTGCGCATGCCGGCCTCGAGGGCGTCGAGCATATCAGCACCGGCGCCTTTCTGCGAGCCAAAGATACGAGTGGCACCACGCTCACCAGTGAGAGGATTGTCGACATCGCAAAGAGCGGTTACCGACACGCCGAATCCCTCGGCAGGAGCCTCTACTGACGCTATTTCCGATAATATGCGCCCACCCCGGCTGAGAATAAGCTTTCCGCTTCTGTCATAGAATTTATATCCGAGAGCCTGCAGCATACCGGTGCCACCATCGTTGGTTGCACTACCGCCGAGGCCTACTATTACCTTATCATAGCCCTTGTCGCGCGCGTCGGCTATCATCTGTCCGAGGCCGTAAGTGCTTGTGAGCCATGGATTATGCTCCTTTATAAGAGTGAGCCCGGCGGCAGCGGCAGTCTCTATAACTGCCGTATGGCCGTCGGGCATAGCGTAATATGCAGCTTCTATCGGTTCACCAAGAGGATTGCAGGCATTAACCGTATGCCAACAACCGCCGGGCACACTCGCCGCAACGGCTGCCGCCGTACCCTCGCCTCCGTCGGCAAGGGTAAGGGTTGTAACATTGCAATGAGGACATGCCGCAAGAATACCCTCGCGACAAGCCTCATTTACAGCAGCGCTGCCGAGCGAGCCCTTGAAAGAGTCGCATGCCACAATAATATCATTCGGTCTCAACACATTCAGTGCCATTATCCTCATCATCTTTCTTGCGGCCGAAACCGAAGAGCGAGGCTATGCGTTTGCGCATGGCGGCGAAAAATCCGATGAGAGCTATGATTATAATCTTGGAGAATTTGGCGATAATGCCCCAGAATCCCACTTTGGTAAGAATCTTGCCGGCAACGAGACCGCCGATAGTCCACTCGGCCACATGGTCGGTAGCCGGGTTGAAATCGGCATAATTATATCCGGCGTCGTAGCGGACGCTGCCGATTATAGCCGCGTTGTTCGCCATCAGTTCGGCCTGGGAATCGGGTGAGGCAATGGCTGTTATAACCACAAATCCGGCTTTACCGAGCACTCGCACGTCATAATTCACCACTTCGTATTCACCGTCAATACGGAAGTGCTTGGCCCAACCGAGCACTTTGCGCTCATTGTCGTATGTAGGGTTCCAAGCCCATCCGAGCAGCTCCCACTGCGGAGCTTCGGGGTTGGCCTTATTATCATCAAGCACACTCTCCTGTATTGATTCGAGCAGTTCGTCGTAATCGATACTGCCGGCGTCCTCGTCCGACACATAGCCTGATGAATCGTAAGATATCACGTAAGCAGTCTCGACGTCACCGAATACCGCAGCGTCGGCTGTCACCATGGTACCGAGTATGCCGTCGATTTTTTCTTCAGGATTATCCCAGTAATCGACAAGAAGATGTCGCGAGTCGACAGGATTCAGGAAAACAAAGCCTTCGGGCACATCCAATGTGCAATGAGCTTCTTTAAAAGGAACCGCACCCGTCTGCCCGTGGATAGAATCAGTGGCGATAAACTGACGTATGGCCTCTTCATCATATTCATCCTGAGCCAAGAGCGGAGCTGCGAGGCTTGCAGCCAACAATACCGATAAGATGAATCTTTTCATTGTCTTTATAGATTATGGTAAAAACAAAAAAGTTTGGAAGGCCGACATATCGAAACTTCCAAACTTTAATTTTATAACTTAATAACAGTTTATAGGAATCAGATATTGAGGGGGTCGCCGCTTGCTTCCTCATCTACAGGGATGTCTTTATTGACATTCTTGCAGCCGATAAGGCCGTAGAACAGAAGGTATGCGAGCATGGCCACAACGAGCCAGTAAGAAGGCATATAGCCAACCTTGCCTGCAATCCAGTTCTGGATAAGGGGCATTACGCCGCCGCCTACCACCATCATCATAAAGATACCCGAAGCCTGTGCTGTGTATTTACCGAGGCCTTCAACAGCGAGGTTGAAGATACCGCCCCACATCACTGATGTGCACAGACCGCAGAGAATAAGATAAAGGGCGCTCACCGGAGCCTGCGCACCGCCGGAGTAGATAAATTCGGGCACATTGAAAGTAACGGTCTTGGGGGTGACGATGGCAAGAGCCACAAGGATGATACCGAGAGTCGACACGGTGACAATCTGTGTGCGGGTGGAAATCATGCCGCTGATGATAGAAGAGCAGAAACGGCCCACCAGCATAAGGAACCAATATACAGCCACGATGGCACCGGCAATTTTCGAAGCCTCACCAACAACACCGGCGCCACCGGCACCCTGATCGGCGAGATAGAAGTTGAGCGTACCGGGGATACCGATTTCAATACCTACATAAAGGAAAATACCGAACACACCGAGCACGAGGTGACGGAAGTTCCAAGGGCTATGGGCATATTTTACTTTCTTGCCGCTCTTCGACTGGTTGGGCTCGGGGATGGCCACGAAGCTGATGATAACGAAAGCGAGAGCGAATACACCCATTGCAATCCAAAGCAGCGGAGCAACGTCGCCCATGCTTGTGGCAGGCGAGAGTGCGCCGATGAGAGCGCCTACGAAGAAGGGTGTGAGTGTGCCTGAGAGCGAGTTGAGGGTACCGCCGGTCTGGATGAGCTGGTTACCCTTGTTGCCGCCACCGCCGAGGAGGTTGAGCATGGGATTCACCACGGTATTGAGCATGCACACGCAGAAACCGCAGATAAATGCACCGAGAAGATAGATGAAGAAGTTGAGAGGCACAGCGAAAGTTTTTGAGAGGGCGGCGCCTTCTTCGGTCACAACATCCGAAGTCATCGAGAACAAAGTAACATCTGAGCCGACAACACTCGAAAGCCACTGGACAAAAAGACCTACAACGCCTACAGCCATAGCCCAGAGCGCAGTTTTCTTATAGCCGATTTTGACAAGCATGTTACCTGCCGGAATACCCATGAAGAGGTAAGCGGCAAAGTTCATCATATTGCCCATCATACCGAGCATGGAGTTGCCTTCGAATTTATAACCCCAAATTGTGCCGATCGGGGCGGCGAGGTTCGTTACAAACGAAATCATGGCGAAGATAAAGAACATCGTGATGATTGCCACCACATTGCTCTTATTCGCCGGTGCAGACGGTGCTGCCGTTGCAGTCTTTGACATGGTCTTGGATTAAATAATTTTTTATGGTTAATGATTAATTATTTACGGTGACTGAGATACTTTTGCAGTATCATCTGCAAAGGTAACTATTTTTTTTGAGCATAATACTCCATTAAACGAAAAATTATAAAATTTACTATAATAAGATTACGCGCCATCTGTTTGGCACACCCAATCAAATGCTCGCCAAAGGGGCCTAACGGTGCGATTTTCGGCCAATTAGAAATCTTTAACACACCAATCTGTCCTGATTTCACATTATTTTGTTAATTTTGACGCGAAATGTTAAAATCGAAGACTATTTTTTCGGACGCGACTCAACATTAACGAGTTTTAATTGTTAACAAAATATAGGTTAAATTTTAACCTTGGCAACTCTCCAAAAGTAATGAAGAAATATACCATCTGGATACTCGCAGCAGTTATGGCAATTGCCTTTATCGGATTACTATGTATACAGATATTCTACATGCGGAATATCGTACAGATCCGCTATGAGCAGTTCTCTCAGGGTGTACGTCAGAGCCTTGTGGCTGTGTCGCAACATCTTGAGCACGATGAAGCGCGCCACTATCTTGAAGATGATGTGCGACAAGTGGAAATGCAGGCCATGATGAGCCAGTATATAGGCGACAACTCCAAGAATCTCGGAGGCATAAAATATTCGTTCACAACACGCACCGGCCTCGAGGCCGACCTCACCATCAAGGGCGATATAAGCGAGATCAACAAGCTTCAGGACGGCGGCGGCCTCGGCGCACATTACCGCACCATGCAGGACGCCTACCGCCATCGCTACCTGTATCAGCGCGACATGCTCGACAATGTGATTCTCAACATCATATCCAAATCGTCGAGCCGTCCGATCACCGACCGTGCCGACTCGGTGAGGGTAAACAGATATCTGCGTCAGGAGCTTGACACCCTCGGGCTTAAAGTGCCGTTCGAATTTGCAGTGGCCAACCATGCCGGCACAATAATGTATAAATCTGCAAACTACCGTGCCAACTCGGCCGACCACGACAACATGTTCATACAGGCGCTCTTCCCCAACGACGCCAACGGCCCCAACAACTACCTCAAGGTATATTTCCCCACCAAAAACGACTACATCTTCTCCTCGATATCATTCATGGTGCCGGCTTTCGCCTTCACCTTCATATTGCTGATAATATTCATCTACACCGTGGTGGTGGCTTTCCGCCAGAAGAAACTCTCGGAGATGAAAAATGACTTCATCAACAATATGACACATGAATTCAAGACCCCGATATCGTCGATATCGCTTGCCGCTCAAATGCTCAACGACCAGAGCGTGCGCAAATCGCCGGCCATGCTGCAGCAGATATCAACCGTCATCACCGACGAGACAAAGCGCCTGCGCTTCCAAGTGGAGAAAGTGCTGCAGATGTCGATGTTCGAGCGCCAGAAAGCCACCCTGCGCCTCGAGGATGTCGACGCCAACGCGGCGATATTCAATATCGTGAACACATTCAAGCTCAAGGTGGAGAAATACGGAGGCACAATCAGCGCCAACCTCGACGCTATGGACGCTATAGTGAATGTAGATGAAATGCACTTCACCAACGTGATTTTCAACCTTCTCGACAATGCGGTGAAATACCGCAGCGAAGAGCGTCCGCTGAGCCTTACGGTGACCTCGCGCGACTTGGATGAAGAACACCTCGAAATCACAATCGCCGACAACGGCATAGGTATCCGCCGCGACGACCTCAAGAAAATCTTCGAGAAATTCTACCGCGTATCTACCGGCAACCGCCACGACGTCAAGGGCTTCGGCCTTGGCCTTGCCTACGTGAAGAAGATGATCGACGAGCTCGGCGGCACTATCAACGTTGAAAGCGAAATCAACATAGGAACAAAATTTATAATCATACTACCACTCTCTAAAAACTAACAATTATGGAAGACCGCATGAAAATTCTTCTTTGTGAAGACGACGAAAACTTAGGCATGCTCCTTCGCGAATACCTGCAGGCCAAAGGCTATAACGCCGACCTCTTCGTCGATGGAGAAAGCGGCTACAAAGCTTTCCTCAAAGGCAAATACGATATTTGCGTACTCGACGTGATGATGCCTAAAAAAGACGGCTTCACTCTCGCTCAGGAAATCCGCACTGTCAACTCCGAAGTGCCCATCATCTTCCTGACAGCAAAATCGCTCAAAGACGACATTCTCGAAGGCTTCAAGATCGGAGCCGACGACTATATCACCAAGCCTTTCTCTATGGAAGAGCTCGTATTCCGTATCGAGGCCATCCTGCGCCGCGTAAAAGGCAAGAAGGGCAAGGAGATCACAATGTATAAGATCGGCAACTTCACCTTCGACACCCAGAAGCAGGTGCTCATGATCGGCGACAAGATCACCAAACTCACCACAAAAGAATCTGAGCTGCTCAGCCTGCTCTGCGCACACGTCAATGAGATTCTCGAGCGCAACTATGCCCTCAAGACTATCTGGATCGACGACAATTACTTCAACGCCCGTTCTATGGACGTCTATATCACCAAGCTCCGCAAACATCTCAAAGACGACAAGTCAATCGAGATCATCAACATCCACGGCAAAGGCTACAAGCTCATCGCTCCCGAAGCCGAGGGCGCTAAATAAGAAACTGACAACCAACAAAAAGAGCCCCGCGGCAAAGAATTGTCGCGGGGCTCTTTTTCACATATAAAAAATCAGATTTCGTAGTCACAGACTTTGGTGCTTGCCACTTTGGCTGCGAAAGTGTCGGCTACAGATTGTCCGACGATGGCAAGTGCTACAGAGGGGTGCTCGGTTGCAAAGCGCTGGATCAGCACTTCGGTGCGTTCCCTGTCGGTCTCTTCTCCGAGTGCACCGCCATAGAAAATAGTGGAATCTGCGGTGGTCACATAATAGCCTACGCCGGCGCCTCCGACCTCAACAGCCTCAACCTTGATATCCATATTGGCAACATCTTCAATGCGGTCGCCGGCACTCATCCAGTCGATGGGCATATCGTCGTGAATCTCGCGTGTGGGGATATCGTTGCTCAGCACATAGACGCGGCGATGGCTCTGCGCCATATTGAAGATATCGGTATCGAATGTGTGGCGGTGATTATGTGTCACAAAGAACACCACCGGTTTGTCGGGGTGGTGGCGGAGGGTTTTCTCTACATGATGTTCTTGATCGCGGGTGTAGTCGAATACCAGTATGAAATCCGGATATTCAACCATATAGCCCGAACGTTCGAGTTTTGTTACTTGCATGGTTGTCGTGTTTTTAGTTTACTGTATAATAAACACCCGCACAGCCATTAAGGTTTAGAGCGTCTGCCGTCAATTGTGATTCTTACACCGATATTAAGATTGAAATTCAACGGTTTGTCCTTATAAATTGTCTTTATATCTGTTCCGTCGTTGAAATAGTAGCTTATCCCCGGCTCTGCATAGACACCGACAGCTCCCGCAATATTGAATTGCAAGCCCAATGAAGCGTTGACCGACAGCTGAAACGGCTTATCTTTAATCACCTTGCTGTCTGCACCACTGTCAATGCCATTTATCATATAGTTGGTCTTAGTCTTGGCATATACGCATTGCTCACCCAAAACTCCGGCGGCGCCGTAGAGCTCAATACGCTTCCATCTCAGAAAGTTGTAAGTAACATCAACGGGTATACCTATATAATCAAGCACTTGCTTTCCTCGGATATGGTGTGCTTGGCTTCCGCTCCGGAAGTCAGATGTAAGGCCGGTATATGAAAGGCCTGAGCCAAGAGCGAGACGGTCGGTGAGCCTGTAGGCGAACGACACGCCGAATCGCACCGGATGGCGGTGCTTGTATTCAGTGTCGAGTACATTTCCTTGATTAAACAGGAGGATACCCAGTAATGGGCTGTCGCCCCACCCGGCCCCGTCGGAACCAACGCCCATAGCGCACGAGCTAACGGAATTATATGCAGAATTCGAGCCGGCACCTCCTGCAGAATATACACTGACCGACATCCGGTGCGCTTCACTCTTTGGCTTGGACGTGACTTTCGCGTATTGCCTGTCGGATGTAGAGACAGGCTTATCCAAGTCGCTTACCGAACGGAGTTCGGGCCCGGATGTATCCTCAGAAATTTCTTCCGGCGCCTGAATATGAGCCGTTGCAGCAGCCAAAGAATCTGCCAACGAAGGCGTATCCTCTTTTGCAGCAAATGACGCCGGATTGCTTGCTTTTCCTATTGGCTTTACGGCTTCATGCCGGTCTGCAGCAGATATCGCATTATCAAAATGTTTATCCGGCTCATTGTCAGAAACATAGTGGTCAACGGACATTGACTCGACATCAATCTGCGGGGGGGTGACATTCAAGAAATGTCCGGCAATAAATACGAGCGATATTATCGCGGCGACAGCAGCCGCTCGCCCAAGATACAGGAACCGCCGGCGTGGTTTATTCTCGCCGCGGGAGACTTCGGCAGCTTCAATCTGCGCCCACAGATTTTCGGGAGTGTCCATCTCGAAATCCGACATCCGGTTTTGTAACTCACTCAGCCATTTATCTTTCATAATCGACGGACACATTAATTAGGTTATGGTATTTTCTGATTTTTTCGGCAAGAATATTCTTTGCCCTATGGTATTGAGAGGCCGACGTATTCTCTTTTATTCCCAATAATGCGGCTATCTCTTTATGGCTTTTTTCCTCAAAGACATACAAGTTGAGTATCGTACGGTACCCGACAGGCAAGTCTCTTATCATAGCGTGCAGAGCAGTCAATGGTATACCTTCGATATCGGTTTCATCTTCAGCCATATCATTTTCATCCGACAAAGGCAGAAATTCAAACCTGTATTCTTTCTTTAGAAATTTCAGAGATTCATTGACGACAATCCTCGCCAACCAAGCCTTCAGACAGCCCTGCCCCCTGTAATCAAACAAATGTATAGATGAGAAAATCTTCAGGAAACTTTCCTGAAGCACCTCCCTGACATCGTCGTTGTCGCTTATATAGCGGGCGCATACGCCGGTCAGATACCTTGCATAGTGACAGTAAAGATATTTCTTGGCAGATAAATCTCCTTTTAAAATATCTTTGACTATATCCTTTTCGGAAAGTTGCGTGCTATTCGACATTCAAAGTCCGGAGGAGGAAACTTAGGGTTGGGATTATTTTACCGGAGAGAGTTTCCCGGAGAAAGCATATAGATCGCTCTCTCCGGGATTTTTGAGACACTTAGTCAAGCATTCGTGAGCAACGCGGCAATTCTTGCATGTCGGTCGGCAAGACAGCTCTTGTGCCGAGTAAAAACTCAGCTGATTTATCGCCGGAGAACGAGTTCCACTTCAATGTTATCTTCACCGGCTTCTCCATATCCGCTATAATATCATTGAGATTAAAAGCGACAAGAACGTCGCCCATAGAGCCGCTGAGGTCGCCATTGGCATTGTGGCTCAATTCGAATACAAGAGGATCGTTGTCTGCGTCGTACAGGAGATTGACTATATGGATATTGCCATAGTTGCCCCAACGGGTCCGCAATCTGAGTGTAAGATAGCCGTCTTCGGCTACAGTAACCCAATCTTTTACTATCTCTACCGGGTCATTGGCGAAAGGACCGGTTTCAACAGCTATATTGACGGGATATTTAGTGCGTATGCTGTCGATCCAATTTACATTGACGCTCTGCATTCCGCTCTCCGAATCGCCCGAAACGGGGTAATAGTTTACCAACGCGCGCACCTCTTTGTCGCCAAAGGGCGATTTCTTCATGTTGACCGGATTCAGACGGGTAGCGTCGTCGAGCTGGAGCACCACCGACTGATCTTCCTGAGGGCACACGGTGACAAGGGCGGTGGGTTGCATGAGATTATAAGAGTTGTCGCTGTCGTTGTCGCAGGATTGCAGCAAGCCTGCGCACAGGAAAAGCACTGAAGCAGAGATAACAAAGTTTAATTTTGCAAATTTCATTATTAATTACTGATTAATGTTTCTATCTATTAAATCGCCCATAAATAGAAATCTTGCACTACAGATGAATTTTTTTTGACACGACTCAATTTTTCCATGACATTTACGCCACATCAAAGGTGAAATAATTTACAAAGATATAATTATTTACCCATAATTACGAACTATACCTGACTATCCACGACATAAAGATAGTCAGGCATAGGGAAATCTTTCAAATGTTGCAATCAGTTTTTCCTGTTGACCAACATACCGGTGGCCACCGCCTCAGCGGCTTTGTCGCCTTTTGTGGCTCTTATGATTTCGATTGCAAACGGCAAAGTAGTGGCCGGGCCTTCGGATGTAATAAGATTTGGCTCCACAACCACCGTCTGCTCCACATATTCTCCGCCATTAGAGTCTATAGCGTCGCCAAGACCCGGATAGCAGGTCGCTTTCTTGCCTTTAAGCAGACCGAGCGGAGCAAGCACCACAGCAGGACCGGCACATATCGAGGCAATACGGCCGTTTTTCTTGTAATGTGCCAAGAGTTTATCGTTTACATCACTGTTGGCAGCGAGATTCTGAGCTCCCGGATCACCACCGGGCACTATGAGCCAATCGGCATTATCTGTGTTTACCTCCGATAAGAGAGAGTCGGCCACAAGAATCTGACCGGTAGCTCCCTTTATCTGAAGACTATCTGCCACAGCGACGGTCACAACCGGGATATCGGCTCTGCGGAGTGCATCTACAGTTGCCGTTGCCTCAACCTCCTCTACTCCCGGAGCGAGAAAGATATACGAAGTCTGAGCTTTCATAAACATTGTTCCTAAAATAATTGAAAGCGCCAAAACGACGCTTTTTAAAATTGAATTACACATATTATCATTTTTACAATACCTACAAATCCAACACTATATAAGCGGAATTGTTCGCCACAGCAACAACGCAATCAAACTGTTAAATAACATTAAAATCTTTTATTCATTATTTAGGTATGCGCAAAAGTGAGTCACCTGCTTTTAATAGACGGTATATTTTTTGTAATTTTGCAGCTTGAAAACAAGCAGCATTAAAAAATGTCTACCACAAAGAAAATCCGCACAGCCCTTGTATCGGTCTACAATAAAGACGGCATCGGCGAAATAGTAAAAAAACTTCATGCCAACGGTGTAGAATTGCTTTCTACAGGTGGCACACAGACATATATCGAAAGCCTCGGCATACCCTGCAAGGCTGTAGAAGACCTCACGGGTTATCCCTCGATTCTCGGAGGTCGCGTAAAGACACTGCACCCCAAAGTTTTCGGCGGCATCCTCGCCCGTCGCGACAACGAATCGGACCGTGCCGATTCGCAGCAATATGAAATCTCACCCATCGATCTTGTCATCGTAGACCTCTACCCCTTCGAGGCAACAGTTGCTTCGGGCGCAAGCCACGACGATATCATCGAGAAAATCGACATAGGCGGCATATCGCTCATCCGCGGCGCCGCCAAGAATTATAACGACGTTGTAATCGTAGCCTCCGAGCGTCAGTTCGGTCTTCTTGAAGGTATCCTTGACACCCAAGGAGCCGAAACCACCCTCGAGCAGCGTCAACTATTTGCCCGCGAGGCTTTCGCCGTATCTTCGGGCTACGACTCTGCTATCTACAACTGGTTTGCCGGTGTCACACCCCTCGAGCCCGGCAAAGAGTCGGCTCTCCGCGTTGCCATCGACGACGCCAAAGCCCTGCGCTACGGCGAGAACCCCCACCAGACAGCAGCCTACTACGGCAATTTCGACGCCATCTTCGACCAGCTCCATGGCAAGGAAATCAGCTACAACAACCTCCTCGACATCGACGCAGCGTGCGCCCTTATCGACGAGTTCGACACAACCACAGTGGCAGTGCTCAAGCACAACAACGCCTGCGGATGTGCAAGCCGTGGCACTGTAGCTGAGGCATGGGCCGACGCTCTCGCCGGCGACCCGGTGTCGGCTTTCGGCGGCATAATCATCACCAATGCCAAAGTAGAGGCCAACGCAGCCGAAGAAATGGGCAAGATTTTCTTTGAGGTAATCATCGCCCCCGACTACAGCGACGACGCTCTGGCAATACTTGAGCAGAAGAAAAACCGCATTATCCTGCGCCGCAAAGAAGTGCTTCCTGCCGGCAAACGCATGCGCACCATCCTCGGGGGCATGCTCGTTCAGGACAGCGACAACAAGGTAGAGAGTGCCGACGACCTCCGTCTCGTAGCCGGCGACAGCCTCAGCGAGCAGCAAATCGCCGACATGCTCTTCGCCAACAAGCTCGTCAAGCACAGCAAGAGCAACGCCATAGTGCTTGCCCGCAATGGCCAGCTCATCGCTTCGGGTGTAGGACAGACATCGCGTGTAGACGCTCTCAAGCAGGCAATCGAGAAGGCTCACAATTTCAACTTCGACCTCAACGGAGCCACCATGGCCTCTGACGCCTTCTTCCCCTTCGGCGACTGCGTGGAAATCGCGCATAAAGCAGGTGTCAACAATGTGATACAGCCCGGCGGCTCTATCCGCGACAACGAGTCGGTTGATTATTGCCGTGCCAACGGCATGACAATGGTCATGACCGGTTTCCGTCACTTCCGCCATTAAAAAACAAGAGGGCGCCGCAACAACAACCGGCGCCCTCTATATACTTTTTTCTGCGCCCCAAGCGTTAAGAAACTTTAAAAACATATTGGCAAATAAACTTTAAGCCGACTGAGGCATTTAGAGTTTTACGGTGCCGTTACTAAACCTTCGGCACTCTCCCTCACAAGAATAAATAAAAATGAGACTGTTCTCACTGACAAAAGAAATAGCAATCGACCTTGGCACAGCCAATACGATTATCATCCACAACGACAAGATCGTAATCAACGAGCCGTCGATTGTGGCACTCGACAACCGCACCGACAAGCTCATCGCCGTAGGTAAGGAAGCGCACCTGATGGAAGGTAAAGGCCATCCGGGTATCCGCACCGTGCGCCCCCTGCGCAAAGGTGTAATCGCCGACTTCAACGCAGCCGAGCTCATGATCCGCGGACTCATCAAGAAGGCAAGCACCAAAAACAATTGGTTCTCGCCCTCGCTACGCATGGTTGTGGGCATACCTTCAGGCTCTTCAGAAGTTGAGGTGCGCGCCGTACGCGACTCTTCGGAGCACGCCGACGGCCGCGACGTATACATGATTCACGAGCCCATGGCGGCAGCCCTCGGTATCGGCCTCGACGTTGAGGCTCCGGAAGGCAACATGATTGTAGATATAGGCGGCGGTACAACAGAAATCGCCGTGATCTCGCTCGGCGGTATCGTGAGCAACAAGAGTATTCAGGTTGCCGGCGATGACCTCACCGACGATATCCTCAACCACATGCGCCGCGCCCACAACATCAAAGTCGGCGTGCGCACTGCCGAACAGATTAAAATGCACGTAGGCTCGGCGCTCACCGAGCTCGAAAACCCGCCCGAAGACTACGTTGTGCATGGCCCCAACCTGATGACCGCCCTGCCTCTCGAAGTGCCTGTAAGCTATCAGGAAATCTGCCATTGCATTGAGAAAACAATCTCGAAGATCGAGGCGGCCGTATTGAGTGCCCTTGAGCAGACTCCCCCGGAGCTCTACGCCGACATCGTGCGCAACGGTATCTACCTTGCCGGTGGTGGCGCGTTGCTGCGCGGCCTCGACAAGCGCCTTATCGACAAGATCGGTATCCAGTTCCACATAGCCGAAGACCCGCTGCTGTGCGTGGCCAAGGGTACAGGTGTGGCATTGAAGAACTATCAGAATTTCTCATTCCTGATCCGATAACAAGAAGGAGGCTGGCAGGTGAACGAGCTGATTTCCTTTCTCATACGTCACAGCAAGTGGTTTGTCTTCACCTTTCTGGTGGTGATAAGCTGCATGCTGCTGGTGCATGACGACCCCTACCGGCAGCACCTCTACCTGACCTCGGCCGGCCGCCTCGCCTCCACAGCTTATAAAAGCGCCAACAATGTAACCTCGTATTTCAATCTCCACGACATCAACGACGACCTCAACCGGCGCAACGCCGACCTGCAGGCCGAAATCGTGAGATTGCAGCAACGTATCGACCTGATGACAGAGCAGGGATACAAGGATACATTGGTGGTCGACAGCGGAGTGCCCTATTTCGAATTTATCGTTGCCCATGTGATCAACAACAGTGTAGCCCACCCCTACAACTACATTACCATCAACAAGGGCAGCAACGACGGTATCAGGCCCGAGCTCGGCGTCGTTGACCGCAATGGTGTGGTCGGAATCATCAGCAACGTCGGCCCGTCGAGCGCGAGGGTAATCTCGCTGCTCAATCCCCACTTCCGCCTTTCGTGCAAACTTAAGCGCACCGATTATTTCGGCTCGCTCGTGTGGGATGGAGAAGCCTCAGACGAGGCGCTGCTTGAAGAGCTGCCCCGCCATACAATATTCCAGCCCGGCGACACTATCGTCACCAGCGGATATTCGGCTGTATTCCCGGCCGGCCTGCCCGTAGGTGTGGTTGTAGATGACTACACCGACCGCAACCAGAACTTCTTTACCCTGAGGGTAAAGTTGCTCACCGATTTCACTACCTTGAGCAACGTGCAGGTAGTGGTCAACAATCACGCCGAGGAACTCAAAGCTCTCACAGCCGGAGAAGAAAACGATTCCAAAAAGAACCCGTTCGGGAATTAATACATTACGACATTGAGTAAATTCGCCATAAAATACGCATTGTTATTCCTGCTCTTGGTACCGGCGCAGGCAATAATATTCAACCACCTCATATTGTTTGATGTGGCTGTACCTGTGGTGTTTATCTACCTCATCGTAATGTTGCCGGTGACATTGGGCACCAATCTGTCGACTTTCCTTGGCTTCCTCGCCGGCCTTGCGGTAGACATGTTCTGCGACACACCGGGAGTCAACGCCTTGTGCGCGACAGTCCTGTCCTTTGGCCGTAAACCCGTGTTTCACCTTTATGTGTCGATGGACGACGACCTTGCCGGGCGCTCCCCTTCATCGCGCACGATGGGGCATGCTTCCTTCATGAAGTATCTCATCACCATGACCGCCATTTATTGCGCCATGGTATTTACGGTAGAGGCTTTCCAATTTTTCAATTTCAAGCTTCTGATAATCCGTATCATCGCTTCTACAATTTATACTTTTATCCTCCTCTACGCCATTGACTGCCTCGGACTTCGGTCACGCGAAGCATAGGCAGGCGACAGGCGTGCAAACAGAAGCTCCAAGTGAGAAAAAACTACAATTTAGAAAAACGCAAATACATTATCGGCGGTTTCGTGCTGCTGATAGGTCTCATATACCTTATAAGGCTCTTTGACCTGCAGATCAACGACGAGCAATATAAGCAGTCGGCCGACTCGAACGCTTTTCTCAAAAAGACCGTATATCCGTCGCGCGGCCTTATCTATGACCGCAATGGCGAGCTGGTGGTATTCAACCAACCGGCCTACGACGTAATGCTCATTCCCCGCGACGTGCAGCCATTCGACACGTTGGATTTCTGCCGCACCATCAACATCACCCCGGAGCAATTCCTCAAACGTCTTTCCGATATGAAAGACAAGAGGTTAAACCCCGGCTATTCATCATATACTCCGCAGCGTCTGATATCGCAACTCTCAGTGGAAGACTACGGACGCCTGCAGGAGAAGCTCTACCGCTTTCCGGGTTTCTTCATCCAGAAGCGTATCCTGCGTCAATACAAGACACCGACAGCCGCCAATGTGCTCGGCAATATACGCGAGGTGAACCGCGACGATATAGACCGCGACCCCTATTACTCGCCCGGCGACTATACCGGTGACCTCGGCATAGAGAAAAGCTATGAGCAACATCTGCGCGGGGTCAAGGGCGTGGAGATACTTATGCGCGACGCCCGAGGCCGAATACAAGGTCGCTACGAAGACGGTGCCAACGACATCGAGCCGATATCGGGCCGCGACCTGCGTCTGAGCCTCGACATCAAGCTGCAGCAATATGCCGAGTCGCTGATGGTAGGCAAGCGCGGTGCTGTGGTAGCCATCGAGCCGGAGACGGGTGAGATATTGTGTATGGTGTCTATGCCAAACTACGACCCCACGCTGCTTGTGGGCCGTCAGCGAGGCGAGAACTATAAGAAACTTGTTCAGGATCAGTCGTGGCCGCTCTTCGACCGCGCACTTATGGGCGCATATCCTCCCGGATCGACCTTCAAGCCCACACAGGGCCTTATCTTCCTGCAGGAAGGAATAATCGACCTCCACACCACCTATCCTTGCCATGGCGGCTATATCAATGGCGGCCTGCGTGTAGGCTGTCACTCACATCCCTCTCCGTTGCCGCTCATACCGGCCTTGGGGACATCGTGCAACGCATTCTTCTGCTGGGGCTTCAAGTATATGATCGACAAGCGCAGCAAATACGGCACATCTGCCAAGGCTTTCGAGATATGGAAAAACCACCTTGTATCGATGGGATATGGCTATAAACTGGGCGTAGACCTGCCGGGCGAGAGCCGTGGCTTCATACCCAACGCCAAGTTCTACGACAAATTCTACAGCGAGGGACACTGGAGCGCCAACACCATCATATCGGTGGCTATCGGTCAGGGCGAGATTCTCGCCACTCCGCTTCAGATTGCCAATCTCGGCGCCACCATCGCCAACCGCGGACATTTCATAACCCCTCATGTGGTGAAAGAAATCCAAGACACGGTGATCGACCCCAAATTGCTCGAAAAACGCTACCCGACAGTAGAAGCCCAATATTATAATTCAGTGGCAGAAGGTATGCGTACGGCTGTAACCGGGGGCACATGCCGCCGCGCCGCCATACCCGGTATCGAGGTCTGCGGCAAGACCGGCACAGCCCAAAACCCCCATGGCAAAGACCACTCGGCTTTCATGGGCTTCGCGCCATACCATGAGCCGAAGATCGCCGTGGCCGTATATGTGGAAGGCGGCGGCTGGGGCGCGACTTTCGGTGTGCCCATCGGTAGCCTTGTGATGGAGAAATATCTCACCGGAAAGATTTCGCCCGAGCGTAAATATATGGAAGACCAAATGCTAAACACCTCTATTTATTATGCCGCTCCCAAGAAGAAATGACCCCTCGTCGACATTCCGCCATCTCGATTGGCCTACAGTCTTCATATACCTGATAATGGTATTCGCCGGCATGGTGAGTATCTATGCGGCATGCTATAATTTCGACAATGCCTCGATGTTTGCCGACACCGAGTTTTCGGGCAAGCAGCTCCGTTGGATCGGGCTTTCACTCGTTCTTGGCCTTGTGATTTTGCTCATCGACGCGCGCATGTATGAGACATACTCTTATCCTATCTACATAGGTTTGATGGTGCTCTTGGCTATAACTCCATTTTTGGCCGAAGACACCAAAGGCTCATATTCATGGATAAAATTCGGGGGTATGAGCCTGCAGCCGGCAGAGTTTGCCAAATTCGCCACGGCATTGGCCATGGCAAAGCTGTTCAGCGGCTACCATTTCAACCTCAACGCCTCGTGGACAAACTACCTCAAGGCCATCACCATCATCATAGTGCCCGTAGTGCTTATTCTGCTCCAGAATGAGACCGGCTCGGCGCTCACCTTCATGGCACTCTTCTTTGTGCTCTACCGCGAGGGCATGAGTGGCTTGGTGCTTTTTGCGGCCGTGCTCGCCGTGGTAGTGTTCGTAGTAGGTATTAAATTCACAGAGACGATGATTTTGGGTATGCCTGCCGGCCAATTCTACGTCATGATTCTTATCATGGTAGTGATGGTAGGCATGACGGTAGTCTACTCCCGCCGCTTCGAGGTTGGCCGTAACCTGTTGATATGGTTTGCCGGAGTGGGGCTGATAGAATATATAGTAAGTCTGTGCGGCATTGAGGTGCCCGGGCTTATTGTAAATATCTCGGCTATCGGTATAGCGTGTGTATATATAGTTTTTGAAGCCATCAATCTGCGGAGGCCGAAGCTATACGCCACAGTAGCGACGGGCATAGCAGCGGTTGCGTTTCTATTCTCTGTCGGAGCAGCCTTCGATCATCTGCAGCCTCACCAGAAACTCCGTATTCAGGTTGCGCTCGGCATAGTTGAAGACCTCCGTGCGGCAGGCTACAATGTGAATCAATCGAAGATTGCCATCGGCTCGGGTGGTTTCTTCGGCAAAGGTTTCCTCAACGGCACCCAGACAAAGCTTAAATATGTGCCCGAGCAGCACACCGACTTCATATTCTGCACCATCGGCGAGGAAGAAGGCTTTGTAGGCACAATGATAGTCACCCTGCTTTTCTTGGGGCTTATCTTGCGCGTGCTTGCAATCGGAGAGCGGCAGCCGACTATTTTCGGCCGCGTCTACGCCTATTGCGTAGCCTCATATTTCATCTTCCACTTCTGCATTAATATCGGCATGGTGATAGGGTTGTGTCCTGTCATCGGCATACCGTTGCCATTCTTCAGCTATGGAGGTTCGTCGCTTTGGGGCTTTACGATATTGCTCTTCATTTTGCTTAAGATCGACGCCTCGCGCAAAAATTACCTTGCGTATTAGAGTGTAATCCGTTTCGTTGACTCTTCTGGCGGGCAATTGCAAAATAAATTTTGCATTGCTCACACTTATTTGTATCTTTGTGCGTATGAAACGTAAAGGTATCATTATAGCTCTCGCCATTTTGGCGGTAATTGCAATTGCAGCGGCCTGCGTGGCAAAATTTTATATATTTGCCGGATGGTCGGGCGATGATGTGCGTGTGAATATCGAAGCCGGCGCAGATGTCAAGCAAGCTCTTACGAGTCAGCTCGGAGCGTCGTTCGGCAGCAAAGTATATTCGATGTGGAAGTGGCAACACGGCACTCCGGAAGCTGCCCACGGCTCTTATCTCATAAAAAATGGGGATGAGGCTGTCCGCGTGGCTCGCCGTATCGTAAACGGAAAACAGACACCCGTGCGAATTACTTTCAACAATATCCGCACCATCGGAGACCTTGCCTCGCGTATCAGTTCGCAGCTTGAGATAGATTCGGCCGGTTTCATGGCCGCCTGCGACACCATATTGCCGCAGAAAGGCTTCACTGCAGAGCATTATACGGCTGCATTCTTGCCCGACACATACGAATTTTATTGGACCGTCGCGCCTTCGAAACTCTTTGAAAAGTTGCTCGACGAGCACAACCGCTTCTGGACGGCCGACCGCAAGGCCAAGGCTGCCGCGTTGGGGCTGAGCGAAAACGAGGTAAACACACTTGCCTCGATAGTCGCAAGCGAGAGCAACAAGAGTGATGAGTGGGGAAAAATAGCCCGTCTCTACCTTAACCGTATCAACAAAAACATGCCGCTGCAGGCCGACCCGACTGTTGTATTCGCTCTTGGCGACTTCTCTATACGGCGTGTCACCGGAGAACATCTGAAAGTAAACTCACCATACAACACCTACACACACCGCGGTCTTCCTCCCGGGCCAATCCGCATGGTAGAGCGCAGCCAGATTGACGCCGTGCTCAATGCACCGGCCCATAATTATCTTTATATGTGTGCCAAGCCCGATTTCTCAGGCTACCACAACTTCGCCACCGACTACAACCGCCACCGCCTCAACGCCGCCCTCTACTACCGCGCCCTCAACGAACGCGGAATCTGAAAACCAAACTTGGAACTTAATCTTAGAAAAGAACTATTATCATCGCCAATTTGTTAAATAATAGAATAACATATAGATTCTTAGTCCCAAAATTTGTAATATTCAAATTTTAACTTTATTTTTGCGACACACAAGTTTATCAATTCATACTAAAATGATACGTTCAATACCAAATCCCCCTATGGGTCGAGATGATATCGCCCGATTCCGAGAAAACTTGGAGAAACATCTCCGAGGGGATTTTAATGCAGATGAACGACGTAAAAACGAGTTGCGTAAAACACGAACACAAGCTAACGCCAAAAGAATAATTGCAAATTGTGGAGGAAAGAACCCAATCCTCGGATATTAATTTCCAAATAAGATTAATGAATGACTCGGACTATGAGAAGATGTCTGAGTTTTCATGTGGAGTTATCGAATTGGACGATTTCTTCAGATATGAGATGAAAGAATGTGTTCAAAGACATTATCTTTCTGCTTATTGTGCATTTTTGAACCAAAATGATATTATTGCAGTATTTACCTTGATGAACGATGCGCTCATGATTGTGGGTGAATCAGAGAAAAATGACTTTATCGAAGATTTAAGGTTTGAAGCAGAGGAGAATGTTGTTGATTTCTTCAATAAACAAACCTCATATCCGGCAATAAATATCGGACATTTAGGTACAATCTCCTCTTATCAAAGCAAAGGAATTGGTACTGCGATTATTGATTTAGTTGCAACTACTTTTACTAATTTTAAACAAGCAGGATGTCAATTCCTTACCGTTGACGCATTGAACAACAATAGAGCTATTGTTTTTTACCAACGTGCCGGTTTCTCATTCCAAACGAATAAAGACTTTTATTCTCTTACACGACGAATGTATCGGATATTGTAGCTTTTTAGAGACAATCTAAAGAGCCGGAAAAGTTTGAACAGCCTTGGCTCGTTCGATTATATTACCGGTAATCACTACACAATAGAATTGCAGATTTGCAAAATTTGAATTTAAAGTTTTCTTACAAGTTTTCTTAATCAAACCTCAAATTACTCACATTTGAGTATTGATTTTTCTTGGATATTGCGGTAATTTTGCACGATTTTTATCGCAATGGAAAAACGAATCGGTTTACTCTGTGTATTTATCTTTGCTTGGGCTATAGCTTATAGCGCACGGTTACATATACTTGTGACCGATACCGACGGCGAGTCCCTGGCAGCCTGCTCTATCGCTTTAAGCCCGGGCAACAAAGCCGTACTTACCGATATCGACGGGGCATGCGACATCAATGTAGAGCCGGGCGAATATCTTGTAAAAGCTGCCTACGTTGGCTTCGAGGATTTCTCTCAGCACTATACAATAAGCTCCGACACCACGCTGACAATCAAGCTTCATCCGGCAAGCCGTATGCTCGGCGAACTCACAGTGACAGCACGGGAATCGCACGGAGCGGTAAGCACAACCCGCATAGGCAGCGACGCCATGAGCCACCTGCAGCCGTCGAGTTTCGCTGATCTTCTCGAGCTATTGCCCGGCAACATCAGTCAAGATCCGTCGATGGGTCAGGCCCAGACCATCACCCTGCGCGAGACCGGCACCATCGGCGCACTTGGCCAACGGGTAGACGCCGGCGACTATGCCACCTCAGCCTTGGGCACTCAATTCCGTATAGACGGCGCCCCGATAGGCTCTGACGCCTCCATGCAATCTGTAGGTACTTCAGGGGCCGAACGCACGGCGCTCAACCGAGGCACCGACATGCGCACCATCGCCACCGACAATATCGAAAGCGTAGAAGTAGTGCGCGGAATTCCTTCAGCGGAGTACGGAAATCTTTCATCGGGTATGGTGACCATCCACCGCAAACATGGCGCCACACCTTGGACTGCAAGATTCAAGGCCGACGGGTTCAGCAAACTATTCTACGGCGCCAAAGGTTTCGGCCTCGGCACAGGCACTATTAACCTCGACCTCGGTTGGCTCAACAGCAAGACCGACCCACGCGACAATCTCGAGAATTTCTCACGCATAACAGCCTCTGCCCGCTACGCCTTGCAAAGCGGAGCCATGAGGTTGAATATATCGGGCGACTATACCGGCACAATCGACAAGACGAAGACCGACCCCGACCTGTCGCTCAGAAAAATAAACGAGTATCACTCCTCTCGCGACGAGTTTGCCCTCAATGCCTCGCTGACCTACAGCCTCGACCGGCTTTCATGGCTTGACCGCATTATGGTGCAGACGTCGGCACGCTACAGCCACGAGACTCTTACGCGCCGACTGCAGGTTGCACCGACCCGTGCCACCATCACCCCCACCAACATGCAGGAAGGCGATTTCGACGCCGCTTTCATCCTCAAAGAATATATCGCCGACTATCTCTGCGACGGCAAACCGCTCGACCTCTACGCCAAGGTGCGCCTCGAAGGCAACTCTTGGAATTTGGGGCGCTACAAACTCGGCGCCGAGTGGACCATGAGCAAAAACTATGGCCTCGGTCAGGTATATGATCCCACACGCCCCGTCTCTGCCGGATGGGCTGCACGCCCGAGAGCTTTCAACGACATTCCAGCTCTCAACACCACCTCTGCATTCCTTGAAGACATCTACACAGCCGCTATTGGCAACAACTCGCTTGAAATCCATGCCGGAATACATCTGACAGCCCTCGTCGGTCTCGACAAAAAATATTACATCTCCGGACGTCCCTATCTCGACCCGCGAGTCAACGCCTTGTGGAGATTCCCGAAAATAGGAAATGTCACCTTCACTCTCGCCGGCGGCTACGGACTCAACACGCGAATGCCTACTATCGACTACCTCTTTCCGCAGGTAGCATATCTCGACATGGTGCAGCTCAATTACTACGATACCGTAGACCCGGCCGGAGCCAGCCGTGCAAATGTGCGCACGTATATACGCGACGCCGCAAACTATGACCTCCGCCCGGCCCGCAACAGCAAGTGGGAAATACGTCTCGGACTCGACTTCGGAGCCAACACCATGCAGCTCACCTACTTCCGAGAGAATATGTCGTCGGGCTTCCGCTATGCCACCCAATATGAGCCATTCAGCTACCGCCGCTACGACGCCTCAGGACATACACCCGGCACCAAGCCCGACCTCAGCACACTGCCCTACACCGACGAGACCGTGCTTCGTGGCTTCAGAAGAGTCGAAAACGGAAGCACCATCGACAAAACCGGCGTTGAGCTCACATTCACCACAGCCCGCTGGAAAGCCATCGCCACGGCAATGAGCGTGACCGGTGCTTGGTTCAGGTCGAAATACAACAACTCACTCCTGCTCTTCGACCCTGTAAACGACGTCGTGGGCAACACTGCAGTCTCCGACAAATATATCGGACTCTACAACAGCAACGACGGCCGCATAAACGAGCAGCTCGCCACCAATATCACTTTCGACACCCAGATACCGCGCTACGGCCTCATATTCACAGCCTCATTCCAATGTATGTGGTATGTGAAAACCCGGCGGCTCGAAGAAAACGGCACGCCCGACAAATACCTCTCGGCTGCCGACGGGCTGTTGCATGATTACGACGAAGCCGCAGCCAACGACCCCATGTTGCGCTATCTGATACAGCACTATAATCCCGATCTCTTCAACACCTACACCGTGCCGCCGGCACTGTATCTCAACCTCAAGGCAACAAAGCAGATCGGCCGATGGCTCAAGGTGGCAGTATTTGTCAACCGTCTGCTCGACTATCTGCCCGATTATAAATCGAATGGCCTGACGATACGCCGCACAAGCAACCCTTATTTTGGAATGGAATTAAACTTTACAATATGAAAATCTTTAAAACATTACTGATTTCAAGCCTCATCCTCGCCTCATGCAGCGAGAACGACGACAACAATTATGTAGCGTGCACAGCAGATGTCACCATGCCCGAGGGCGTGGAAGCAGCCGACCTCACCGAGCCGCACTTCACATTCACCAACCTCTCCGACGGACGCAGATCCAACTACGACGGCACAACAGCCTCGGCACAGCTACTGCCGGGTCTCTACGACATCACATTCACCGCAAACACCACACTCGAAAACGGTGCCGACGCTACCGTCCGCGCCTCAAAGCAGGCTGTAGACATCACAAGCGACACCAACGTAAACCTCGAGGCGTATATCCTCACCTCGTCTGACGACCTCATCATCAGCGAGATTTTCTTCACCGGCACACAGCAGACCTCAGGCAACAGCTACACCGGCGACCAGTACATCAAACTCTACAACAACACCGACCACACCATCTATGCCGATGGCCTCACAATCTTCGAGACCCTCTTCCTTACCACCACAAAGTATGACTATACCCCCGATGTGATGGCAAGCAAGGTGGCTGTATCGGCACTCTACACCATCCCCGGCACCGGCAAAGACCATGCAGTAGAGCCCGGCAAAGAGCTTCTCATCAGCGACATCGCCATCAACCACAAGACGCTCAACCCCAACTCGATGGACCTGAGCCACGCCGATTTCGAATGGTATGACGAATCAACCAATCCCAATGTGCAGGATACAGATAACCCCGACGTACCCAACCTCAATAAATGGTATTGCTCTACCAAAACCATCTGGACCCTCCACAACCGCGGCTTCAAAGGTTATGGCATTGCCCGTATCCCCCAGACCCAAGCCGAATATCTGGCCGACAACCAATATACAGCCTCATACCAGCTTGTAACCGCTGCCGGAACCTACCCGATGACCACCACCGGCTACACCATCAATAATGAATGGATTGTAGACTATGTAGGTCTTTCAGTAGAAGCTTCTTATCAGTGGCAGGTAACCGCACCGTCGCTCGACTGCGGCTGGGCTCACTGCGGCTCGCTGGCCAACGACGCCACCCGCTACGGCAAATCAGTCCGCCGCAAAGTGATCGCCACCGAAAACGGCCGCGAGATTCTCGCCGACACCAACAACTCCACCGTCGATTTCATCAGCGAGGCTACTCCCTCGGAAATGAAATAATCGAGAATGAGATTCTCAACATTAATACTCTTGACCCTACCTATTCATATTGCAGCACAGAGCCCTGTGCTGCAATATGATACTCTTTATGCCGCCCAAAATCCGGCTCTTGCCGGCAATCCGGCTCTCTATGGCCTGCGCCAACCGTGCTCGCTCTCCGAAATCAGCGTTGGCTTCAGCAGAAGTATCTTCGACAAGGCCGCGATAGCCAAGCAAGGAAAAGACTGCGGCATAGCTTCATTCGACGCCGCGACCTACCTACATGCGGGCAAAGCGACAATCACCGGGTTCGCCACTTACGCGAACGGCAAGATTTTCGGTGTGCAAGGCAGCGAGACATCCGACGCCACCCTGCTCTACCCCTATTACTCGGCCGATGAGCGCGGAGGTGATTTCAAGCACGAGCGCTACGTTTTCGGCGGATCTTACTCCTCTTCTTTCGCCACGAATTGGATTTATGGAGCGGAATTATCTTATCAGGCGGTGCAAGACTACCGCCAACGCGACCCGCGACCTAAAAACACAATAGGCAAACTCGACGTAAAAGCCGCCATCGGCTATAGCCTCGCGGCTTACGATATCGCACTCGCCGCCAAGGCTGAGAAATACAGCCAGAACAATTCGATAATATTCATGAGCGAATTGGGCGAGGACAAGATTTACCATACCACCGGTCTGGGCACACACTACACCCGCTTTGCCGGACTTGGCAAGGAGGCGGCTTACAAAGGAGTGGCTTTCGGAGGTGAAATAAGTATGGCGCCGAAGACTGCCGGTGTTTTCGCCGACATAGCCTACCGGCATTTCCATTTCACAAAACATCTTATCGAACTCAACAATCTGCCCTTGGTGAAAAGCGACGACAATGGCATAGACGTCGCCGCCGGCTGGCAGGCTCCATCATGGAGCGCCAAGATTTTCGGCTCGCACTCTTCGCGTAAAGGGCATGAAAATATTTTCGGTGACCCGACAGGGCAGGTTTATCCTCAGATAGCCACTATCGACGCTTTCAGCCTCAGCCAAAGCACGGCGGGAATTTCGGGTCTTTGGCGCCGCCTCTCTGAGCGCTACCGTATTGACACACACGCACAATTATCCTACAACCAACTTACCGAAAAATATCTCGACCTGCGCGGTCGCAGTTTCAAGACCCTCACGGCCGCTCTCGGAGCCGAGTATGTGGCCTCATTCAGCCGTATTTATCTCCACCTCGCCATCGGCACCTGCTATACGAAAGTACTAAGCCATAGCGCTTTCGGGTTCACTGATGAAGATTTTCTCTCCGTCTTGGCATTGCAAAACTACCTGACTGCCGCCGGCGACCGCTTCAATATCGAATTTCGCCCCGGCCTCGACTACCGCTTGCCCAAAGGCCGCAACATCGGCCTGCGACTCGCCGCGGGCTACCATAAACTCAAATCAATAAGAGGAACAACCCTACAATCCGCAATAATTTTTTCATTTTGATGGTAAAACGAATTCTTTCAATTCTCGCCGCCACGACCTTCGGTCTAACGGCATTTGCGTCGGATATCAGCGACGAGGTATGCACAGGCACCCTCGGCAATGGTATGACCTACTACATCCAGCATAACGAAAACCCGGCAGGTTCGGCCGACTTCTTCCTCGCCCAGCGCGCCGGTTCGGTTCTTGAGGACGAAGACCAGCGCGGTCTCGCCCATTTTCTCGAACACCTGTGTTTCAACGGTACAGAGCATTTCCCGGGCAACTCGCTCATCACCTATCTTGAGGGAATAGGAGTGAAATTCGGAGCCCACCTCAACGCCTATACATCGACCGACGAGACGGTATACAACATCTCGAAAGTACCCGTAGGCCGCACATCTACCGTAGACTCGTGTATGCTGATTCTGCGCGACTGGTCGTGCGCCCTTACCCTCGACCCCGCCGAAATCGACGCTGAGCGCGGAGTGATTGTCAACGAGTGGCGCCAGCGCCGCACTGCTACCAACCGTATGCTCGAAAACGCCTCTCCGAAGCTCTACGGCGGCAGCGCCTACGGTGAGCGGCTGCCCATCGGCCTGATGTCGGTGGTGGAGAACTTCAAGCCCGAGACATTGCGCAAATTCTACGAGAAATGGTATATCCCGGCCAATCAGGCCGTAATTATCGTCGGCGACATCGATGTGAAATCCACCGAGAAGCGTCTGAAAAAGCTCTTCGGCAAGATTCCGGCAAAGCAGTCGAAGCTGTCGCAGAAGATATCGCGCGTGGAAGTGCCTGTGGCCGACTCGTTCATACCCGTTGTGGAGAGCGACCCTGAGCAGGGCTCTGAAATGCTGCAACTGTATTTCCGCCTGCCCGGCTACATCGACAATCCTGTCAACAAGGCCGCAGGAGAGCTGGCAACCAACCTGCTCGTCAACCGCCTCGACCTTATCGAAGATGGTGGCGACTGCCCTCACCTCTCCATGGCTCTGGGGCAGACAAAATATCTCATGGCCGGTGCCGAGCAGGCATTCACCATGCGCGGTCCGGTGAAAGCCGGCCGTGCCGAGGAGGCGCTTGCCCTCTGGTATGGAGAAATCGTGCGCGCCGTGTGTCATGGATTTACTGCCGAAGAAGTCGCCAAAGCCCGCGAGGACATGAAATCGGCAGCCGAAGAGAGCTTGAAAAATCAGCTGCAGGCCAACAACTCACAGCTTGCGCGCCAATGCTCGCGTCATTTTATCGACGGTGGCCGTCTGATTTCGCCTCAGGCTGCATGCGATGAATATGTAGCCGTTGTCGACACTATCAGTGCTGACGCTGCAATAGCATATCTCGCCCGGTTTATCGGCAACAATGGCCGCGGAGCCGTGCTGCTCAACTATCGCCCGGTATCGGAGACAAGCAACGATGAGGTTGCGGCAGCATTTGCAAAGACTTTCAAAGAAGCCGAAGCCAAAGACTACGCGCCCTTTAATCTCACCGCCAACAACCGCCGTCTGATCGACATCGAACCCGCCGCCGGGTCGATAACAGCTGTTGACAGTCTCAGCCGATTCGACACAAAGGTATATACTCTCTCCAACGGAATCCGCGTGCTCGCCCGCCACAGCGACGCCAAGCCGGGTCAGCTCTATATCCGCGGTTTCAGCCCCGGCGGCATCTCGCTCCACTATGATCCGAGCGATATAGCCACGCTGCTCACCGTCAATGAGCTCATGGCCGAAATGCCTTGCAACGGGCTATCGCAGGGCGAGATTCGACGCATTCTCTCGGGCAAGCAGGTGAAAGTGAGCATGGCGGTGTCAAACCACGAAGAGGGTATCGAGGCCTCGACATCGCCTGCCGACATGGCCGACGCTTTCGCCCTGATGTACCTGCGTGCCACTGCTTTCGCGCCCGACTCGGCGGCTTTCAAGACCTTTATCGACGCACAGCGCAATAAAGTAATGCACCGTCAGTACAGCCCCGTGCAGGCCATGGGCGACACCATTCACTCTGCCATCTATGGCCGCCACCCGCTCGCCGGACGCATGACAGCCGCCGATATCGACAATATCAACCTCGACAAGGCCGTCAATATCTACCGCGAGCGCTTCGGCGACATGAGCGACTTTACCTTTATGGTTGTAGGTGACTTCAACACCGATTCTCTCGAGACCATGCTCTGCCGCTATATCGCCTCACTGCCCGGCAACGGCCGCAGCGAAAAGGCTGTAGACATGAACTACCGCTTCACTCCCGCCGATTTCGCAATCGACTTCTCGCGCGAGATGGAGAATGCCCAAGGTATCGTCTACGCCTTCCGCAGCGGCAACGCCACCTACGACCTCGACAATCTCATCGCCGCCAATGCTTTCGGCCAACTCCTGCGCACAAAGCTGCTCGCCGACCTGCGCGAAGACCGCGGTCTCACCTACTCGGTGCGCACGCATGCCGCCGTCAACCCCGGCATAAACCCCGTCGACGGCCCGCAGCTGCTCATGCCTACCTACATCAAGGTGACGCCCGGAAGCGAGGATGAAGTGCTCGCCACAGTAAACACAACCATCTCTACCTTTGCTGACCCGACGGCCGTAGACGCCGCTCAGCTCAGCGGCATACGCGACTTCCTGATCAACAATCATGCCGAAGCGCGCAACGACGGTGCCTACTGGCTCAACGTACTGAAGTCGTACACACTCTATGGTATCGACCTCGACAATGACTACGACGCCGCCGTAGGCCGCCTCAGCGCCCAATCGGTCGCCGACTTCGTAAACCGCACCATCCTCCCCGCCAACAAAGCCTCAATCATAATGAGAGCAAAATAAACCCACATCCCCAAACCACAAAAAAGTCAACAGCCGCGGCTGTTGACTTTTTTTGTGCAAAATTATTCAAGTTTTTTCATAAAAATTTGCAACAATCAAAACTATCACCTAAATTTGCAAGCGGATACAGCACGGCTGTATTCAGACATCTTGTAGAAAAAAATAGCGTTTAATGCTATTGTGCTCGGTTCAGAAAACTGCCAATTTTCAAAACACAACGAGAACAATGCGCTAAACGCTCACCGTTTGGCCATGCCTTCAAGGCATGGTCGTGGTGGGCTTAGCCTTGTATGTTGTGTGGGTATGGCAGTACCTCTGAACTATACAGGAAGCGAAAGCCCACCACTACTTTTTTGTGGTGGCAATAACATCGGCAATATTGCAACATAACCACAAATAAACACCAAATGGTAAAAAAGCTTTTTGGAATTAAACCTCCACCACTCTTGACAACTGCCAAATGTATTTCCTTTCAAGGCATACTATCTTTCTTAACGGCATTAATTGTATCATTGACATTATCTTCATGCGGAAGTGATGACAATGATGAACCCCAAGAACCCGGAGCACATAAGCCAATTCCGACTTTAACTGCAAGACAGTTAATGGGTGTATGGACTCTTGGAGATGATAAAAATTTATATTTCATCTATTTTGACGGAACAAATGAGTATTCGCTTTGTCTTAACGATAGGATTATGGGGGCAGGCACATATACCTTAGTGGACAATCAAGTTATATTAAAAAATCAATATTTGAAATATAACGATCCGATTGATGTTTCTATTGATAACAATCAGATTAAATTATCGGGGCAAATAACATTATTTAATGGCTTTGATAAGGAATACATTAACCTTGTGTTATCACTGTCAAATGAAAATGCTCCTGCATCAATCGTTGGGAAGCAATGGCATAGCGGTATGATATTGGCAAAGCCAACAGATTATACAGAGTATGTGAATTTTATTTCAGAATACACGGCCCAACACTATAGTATAAGAGATAATTATAAGAAAGAACGCTTTAATGAGTACATGATGTACTATATTCATAGGAATGGGCTTACATACACCCAAAAAGTTGACGGGAGTGGTATCGTAAACATCTATGATTTGAGTTTTAACAGCTTCCTAACGCTTGGTAATTCTCTATCTGAAAAAAAAGTGAATTAAATCGAGTGTAACAAAAATAAGGCAAAATACAAATTTGACAATCGATAGAATTTGGAATAGAGCGAGATTTAAGCTCTCGCTCTATTCATTCTAAAATAGTTAACTTTTTGCAGTCTACTAATACAATAAAAAACAAAAAATCATCCCTATAGCTACCAGGAATATCGTACTGACAATAATAGTGTTTGGGCGGTACTCGGAAAAAGATTTCTAATTTGGCCTAAAGGCAGCATGCAATTAGCTCTATGGCAATCGCTTTTAAAGCGATATGCCAAACAATAGGGACGAAATAAAGAGAGAAAATAAGCCCACACCAAAAGGCAATATTGCCACACAACTAAAAATTCCACATTATGAATACCATTCAAAAAATAGATGTGACGCAAAATCCAAAATCCAACATGTGCTTCTTATCAATCTTGCTCGTGATACTTGGTATTGCCTCTATCATCTGTGGATTCGTTTGCTCAGAATCTTTCACTTACAAATTTAACGGATATTACGCTACCATCAATCGAGAGCTTGTAGTTATATATATCGCAAGCGGAATCACTTTCGGATTTTTCAACTTCGCGCTCGCAGTTATAGTAGACGCTTGCCAAAAGTACCGCAAGAGCCACAAGGACTAAACAATCAAGCAGGAGGTAAAAGCTTATCAGAGAGCTTTACCTCCTGCTTTTATATTTACTGACTACAATCTCTGTCGCTGTAAAATGTGTTCTTTCTTATTCAACTTACGCATACTCCATTTCCCAATTGTTTGAAAATTATTTTGCCACAGATTGCACAAGTTTCAAAAAAATAGTTAACTTTGCAGTCTACTAATACCATAAAAAAACAAACAATCTCCCCTATAAATACCATGAAGAAGCATTCCAAAGGATATTACACTTCAGCACGAATGCCCGAACCCGATGGTCACCCCACATATCATAAGCCACGGAGGAATTATTGGGGAAATCTGTTAGAAGAAGATACATATAAAGAGGAATATTCACCACCTCAAAATTATGATTTTTCAGATTTCGACCCCGAAGATGACCATTCATCGTATTATGACAACGATAACTACGACTAAATATGGGCGATTTCGACGATTTAGACACTTACAACGGCGACACCGAACATGATATGTGGGTCGACACCACCTTTCATGAAAATACAGGAGAGCTTATAAACTTCTTCATTGAAAAGGAAGATGTAGATTTCATAAATAACTTTGACTAATTAATTGAAATACATGACTATTCAAAAAGAACTCGTAAAAATCGCTCGTCTTATTGACGCTCGTCGAAAAGCAGAGGAACAAGCCCACACATTTAACAGACCTATCGGAGGCGGCCAAATTGTATACAATGGACTTAGCAAGAAAGTTTGGATTGTTAACTATGAACAAAGGGGTAATTACCGTATAATTCGTGATATCACCGGAGAATTTCGGGATACAGCCTCCAACGGAACTATCCATACCCTGCAAGAGTATGGAAAGGGCTCTGTAGTAATTACTAAAAACCACCCAATTGGAAGTGCATTGTTACGTCAATTTGGTACTAACGTAAAAGTCGGTAACCTAACTTACGATTTTCTCTCCAATTATATATGGGGTACTGATTTCTTCGGCCCTCTTAAGATTGGATCCGTTCAACTTGGTAAATATATAACAACCCGACTTCGCGATTTACTTGACGCTTATAAAAAAGCAAAAGAAGAAACCAAACGCCAGAATTCAATAAATAACACACCCAATGTCTTTCCAAGCATTGAAGAATTAAAAGAAGAAGAGATATCAGAAATTCCACAGGAAACGCTAAAACTTCTACAAGAAGAGCTTTTACATCAAGAAGAAGTATCTCAAGAAGCATATAGGTTTATCCGTGAACAGGCAGAATTACGTAATAATCCTATTCTTGACGAGGAACAAGAAAAGGCAAAATTCGCACATGCTTTTGATAATGTAACAGAAGTTATTGACGGAGGTCCGGGGACCGGCAAAACCACCACTCTTATACAACGTCTTAAGTATCTCATTTCGCCCAAAGATATAAACGCCCAACGCGTATATAACTGCCTACCCGAACTGACTCCGACTCAGTTTGAAATCATCAACCAAGAGAGAAAGAACTGGATATTCTTTTCTCCTACCCCTTTACTTTGCAAATATCTCCGCAGCAACATGATATACGAGGGTTTACTCTCGGACGATTCAAACACAGTTGTTTGGGCAGAACATCTTCGAAATATTTTGCGTGATGAATACCAATTATTTGGCAAAGATAATCCTTTTGACGTCAAGAAATCACTTCTGGCTCATACTCGGATTTTCAAGGGGAAAAATCTTAAACTTGCCACGACATTTGAAAGTTTCTTATTAAAAACACTTATATCTCGTATTGCCAAAGTTGCCACACTTGATTCATCCATATTTAAGTGGAAATTTGCAGCAGGACTAATTGTGAAGACTTGTGATGAAATAAAAGATTCGCAAAACTTCACGGATTTGATTCGTGGTATTATGAAACTTCAGTCTATTCGCAAAGAGGAATTCGGAAAGGGAACAATGTCCGTTCAGCAAGTTGTAGAAGAATACACTGCTCTGCTGAAACATATTTCGCTAAGTATTTTCCATCGCCTGCAATCTGATGAAGATACCTATAACAAACTTCTAAAGATAGTTGCTTCATGGGAAATAAATGAGGAGGAGAACTCCGATATTGAAGAGTCTGAAGAAGCTATGGTAGACTATGCAACCCAATCACGTGAAAACAGACTCAATAGCTTCATTCGAAATATTGTTCGTAAATTATCTGTTATGAAAATTGACTCAAAGGAGTCATTAACACCACGACAGTCTCAAATATACAATCTTATACAAGATCTCTTCTCTGAGGGTGACCTTGAGAAGCTATCAACCTACGCCTACTTTTACCAAAATTTCATTCCTGTAAAGAACATAGAAAATTTCCTTTTCGGACAAATATCAAGCTCATACAAGCGCTTTAGAGCAGAGGCGTTAAAAACAGAATCTGAAGATTGGGACTTATCGACTCTTGAAACAATTGTCAAAGACAATAAGAACAGGCCATTACATCAGCAAGAGCAGGCATTGCTGATGGGTGCAATAAACAACCTCATACTTATATTCAGAAAGATTTATCCTTCCCGCTTTTCTGATTTGAAACATAAGTATGTTCAAGCCTACAGGAATGTTATACGCCCAATTATTGGAGTGGACGAGGCTACAGACTACTCTTTATACGATTACTATGCGATTTCTTCACTTAAGCATCCGGATATAAATTGCATTACTCTTTCAGGAGACATTATGCAATGTTTGAATGAACAAGGCATTACGGATTGGAAATCGCTTAAAAGTCCATATTTATTCACAAAAATAGATATCTGTGAACTCGCAGTCTCTTACCGACAGAGTCCAAAGTTGCTAAACTTAGCAAAACACCTTTACAAAACTACTATAGGAAAACTCGCTCCATATAGGGGGTTGATGGAAGATTGCACTGATGTTCCCAAACCTCTTTGGTTTGAATCTGATAATTCAGAAAGAAAAGCTCAATGGATTGTTGACCGTATCATAGAAGTTAAAAGAGCTTATAAAAAAGTTCCGTCAATCGCTGTATTCGTTTCCTCGCCTGAGCAGATTCAAAAACTGAGAGAGGACATGTATGAAGAATTGGAGAACGAGGGTCTTGAAGTAATTGATTGTAGCAATGGCTTGATTGAGGCTCGTAAAGATACTATTCGCCTTTTTCCCATAGACATGGTTAAAGGTATGGAGTTTGAAGTTGTGTTTTTCCATGATATCCAAAACATCACCAACACATTGCTTATTGACAAGTATCTTTATATCGGACTATCTCGCGCCTCATTTTACATGGGGGTTACTTCAAATAAACAAGTTGATTCAGATACTGAATCTGTAAAAAAACTGTTTACCCTTGGTGAGAATTGGAGTAATATCTAAGAAAAATATACGGATTAACAAAAGTTGATATTCGCAACGTACTATGAATTTCCGGAAATTCTTTCGTTATTTGCTTTTGTTTGAATGGTTGTTTGGAGGGAAGAGTAAAGCCGACAAACAGACATCTTCAACAGACAACCCTCCGGGTCACGATTACGGTTGCGATTGCGACTGTGGTTATATTCCTCCGCGCAAATCGGGTTATTCCCGCAGCAGTTGGGATGACGGGCATTATGCACACAACGACTACTATCACGACTCGCAAGATGATTATGCCCACGACTTCGACGAATTCGAGGATGACTATTGAATCTATACCCCGGCCGTCCACAGCAGCGCTGTCGACGGCCGGGGTAATCTGAGTTATGTCACTTCTTGGGGCGGAGGGTGTAGTAGATGTATGGGGGGAGGGAGAAGGTCTTGCCCCATTGGGAGGGGTGTTTGCCGCTGTCTCTCACTTGGCAATATTGGTAGCCACGGACTTTTTGTCCGTTAAACTCCATTTCATATTCGGCTCCGGGGGCGTAGGCAAACAATGGTATCTCCTCATCAGAGTTAAATTCGGTCTGCGCCACGCAGTTGAATAATATGCACATCCAAGTGGGCACTTTATGAACGTGTGGCTGATAGTTAGAGCCTGCAAGCTGTATGCGCACTGAATCGCTGCCAAGCGGCTTGGCAAAGACATTAAACTCGATAGAGTCGCGCCCGAGTTTAACCGGCATATAGGAAGAGATCAGCTGCTCTATGATGGAATCGGGAGTGACGGTAACTGCAACAAGGTCGTATTCGCCTCCTACAGAATCAACTGTCAATTTGATTTTCAGCAGCTCAATATCTTCAAAGTCTGCCAACTGCCGCAGGTCAGTGTCAAACTCGCCATACGTCAATCTGACAGTCCGGGCAAGCGCCGCAAGTGAAAGCACGGAAGCGAGTAAAATGAATACAACTTTTTTCATTTCTCTTCAGTTATTTCCACGCCTATCACATAGCTGTATGGGATATCCTTAATAATCCGGCTTGACATATCCGGGCTGAGTACGTCTTCGCCACAAAAGCGGATGACCTTATATTTAGGGTCGAACCAAGCCGAGCCGTACATCACCAGAGGAATAAACTCTCCCGGCTTCACTTCTCCAAGTTTGAATGGCTTGGTATTATAGATATATAAATTCTTGTCCATCTCGGGGTTTCGGACCGGTTTGAGATGAAGATAGACACTGAATGAATAGCGGTTTTCCACATCAACCACCAACACTGTAGTAGAATCATTCTTGACGTAAGTGCCTACGACAATTTTCTCGGCACAGGAATATATGCCACGCGAGGAGTCGTACATTTCTTCAGGAGTAATACTTCGCTGATCTTCCTCCGGGAACTCGGAAAGCAAGGACATATTTCGTGTCGAAGCCTTGAACCCAATGATATCCTTGTTCACAAGACTGTCGCCCTCATACTCACGGCATGAGAATGTCAGTCTATACTTTTTGTCGGCCAGCGACTTTATATCAAAGCTGTAAACATGGTAGCCGGCATTCTCCAATAATGGAATATAGTCTTCAAAAGTCGCTTTCAGCGGCTTGATGTCGGCAGCTTTCAACACAGTGATAGAAAGCACAGCCAACAATACCAAGGCAAGGGATTTAAGAATTTTCATAATGCGATTATTTTATTTAAGTTTCGCAAGCGAAACCCGTTTATTTTGAGCGTAAAAAGTTTAAGGAGTTTAGATATACCTCGGTACTTTATAAACAAAGCGCTCTAAACCTCAAGTTTTCAAGGTGCAAGGCAACTTGCGAAACCTGAATTATTTTAGAATTTCAGTCAGAGTATCATAAATCTGTGGACAGGTGGGTCGTGGAGGGTCTGAATCGATTATTTTCGAGTCCTTACCGATTATCCTGAATCTCGGGAAAGCATTCACATTATATCTCGACATAATCAGTTGGGCGTCATCCTCGCTTTGAATGAAATAGTCCTTGCAGTTGGCCGGACGTGCGGCGGCGTGCTTCTTCCATCTGCCAAAATCCGACCTCAATGCCACGCTTACAAAAACTATATCTTTATCCTTGAAGAAATCCGCAACCTCGGGCAAAGCCTTATTAGCCACAAGGCATGGGCCGCACCATGTAGCCCAAAAGTCGAGATATACAATCTTACCGGCATATTCATTTTCAAGCAATTCAGTCAGGTTGGAATACTTGCTCACCGTAGCGCCGTCGGCGGTCCATTGATAGATGGAGCCAATGGCGTCGTTCATTCCGGGCAGAGGTTTACAGTCATCCGCTTGATCATATACGAGCTCACAGATACCCTCATCATAGAAAATATCGCGGGGCAATTGGGGCAAGACCTTTTCATTGTTGATATCTTTCAGATACATAGCCAACATGATATCACGGTTGAGAGATTTTGGATGCCGAGCCACAATAGCCTCAACCATTTGGAGTGAAGAATCAGGCTTCACCACATCTTTAAGCCGCCAAAGATAGGCGTTGAGATGAATGGGGAACATCATTTCCTTAAGATTTTCTTCATCATCAAGCCCGAATATCGGATCATCGAAAACAGCAAGTACTTTCTCGGGAGTCTCATCTTCGTGTTCAAGAGCACCGTTTGCAAGGCTGAATAGCGCAGACTGCTCCAACAGCACTCTCGAATCGCTGCCCATGCCTACAGAGTCGACATACGCTTTTATATTCGCAAGGTTCTTTGACTGAATGCCTTTGAATACTTTCAGATACTCGTCTTTATCCATGTGTCCGGCAGGGGGCTCTTCTGAGAAGAAAGTATTGAAAAGTTTGGCGTAAGCCTTGCCATATTCGTTGTTCAACTTCGCCCGGGTGCCTGAATATGTCGCCCCGGCTTTAATATTATCGGCGTTGATTATCATGTATATCGAATCGCCCGGCTCGGCATACTGACAGAGGTAATTCCCGTCATAGTAGATTGTGAAATTATGCCCGAACGGGATATTGATAAAGGTCTTGAAATAACCGGCAGAATCTATCACCACGGCATTTCGTCCGTCTGTATCAGACCACGGATTGCAAGCAATCGCAGTGATAGTCCAGGCTGACTTATCTGAATAATTTACGATTTGCCCTTCTATTACAACATCTTTCATCGGGTTGGAGGCAGTCGAGATTAGAAAGCAGCTAAAGCAGGCAGTTAATAAAAGCTTTCTCATGGATATTATAGATTGTTTAAAACAAACCGGGGCAGAAGTGTGCCCCGGTTTGCTATAGGTATGCTCTCTTAGAGCTGTGTGTCGGGGTCGAGATTTGATTTCTCGATATCCTTGAAGTAATTGTATGTGCCTACCTTGAGTTCCACGCATGCGTCCTCGTCGGCAACGATGATTGCCTTGGGGTGCATTTGGAGAGCCGAGATAGTCCACATCTGCGAGATACCGCCCTCAACGCCATGGTGAAGTGCGCGGGCCTTGTTGTGGCCGTTGACGATGAGCATTACCGAGCGGGCGTCCATCACAGTGCCTACGCCAACTGTAAGTGCAGTCTTGGGCACGAGGTTGACATTGCCCTCGAAGAAGCGCGAGTTGGCGATGATAGTGTCCTGTGTGAGGGTCTTGATACGTGTGCGCGAGGTGAGCGACGAGCCGGGCTCATTGAAAGCGATATGTCCGTCGGGACCTACACCGCCCATGAAGAGGTCAATACCGCCGTAAGAGGCGATTTTTTCTTCAAAGCGTTTGCACTCGGCCTCGAGGTCTTCAGCGTTGCCATTGAGAATGTTGACGTTCTCGGGCTTGATGTCGATGTGGCTGAAGAAATTGTTCCACATGAAAGAATGGTAGCTTTCGGGGTGCTCCTGCGGAAGACCTACATATTCGTCCATGTTGAAAGTGACAACGTTGGCAAACGATACTTTGCCTTCTTTGTAGAGCTCGATGAGTCGGCGGTACATGCCGAGGGGCGAACTGCCGGTGGGGCAGCCGAGAATGAAAGGATGTTCGGGTGTGGGCTTGGCTGCGTTGATACGAGAGGCAACATAATTGCCGGCCCAACGCGATACATCAGCATAATCTTTTTCGATTATCAGTCGCATATATTACTTGAATTTAAGTTTCGCAAGCGAAACCAGTTTATTTTGAGTTTAACAGGTTTAGGGAGTTCAGGTAAATTTAAACTTCCTGAACTTGCGCTGACAGCGCTCTAAACCTCAAGTTTGCCAATCTCAGAACTTGACTGTTTAGAATAGCCAGGCAGCTGTGATAGTCCAATAGTTGTTCTTACCCTCGATGGGAGCGGTTGCGTTGGTGACTCCGATAAACTCTACGGTCTTGTTGAGACCGATACCGTATGAAGCCGATACCTGAAGATGGTTGAAGAACTGGAGGCCGAGACCGAAGTTCCATGCCACGTCGAGAGCTTTGTTTTTATATGCCTCAGTAATCGCGCGCTTTGATGTAAGGACTGAGAAGCTCGGGCCGGTGGTCACGTAGGGCACAAGAATCTTGCTTACCACAGGGAGGCTGAGCTTATACTTGAGGTTGAGGGGAATCTCGATGTAGTCGCGGTTTTTGAAGCGGCTGCTCTCTACGAGTGCTGCGTCGTCGGCATTGCTGGTGGTTACTGTGCTGTTGCTCACGCGGTGAACATACATAGCCGAGAGGTCAAAGCCAACGCCGATGATGGGCACGGTGAACTCGCACATGAGACCGCCGGTGAAGCCGGCACGGTTTTCATTATTGAACACTGATTTGTCAAGACGCATTGAGTTTACCTCAGTACCGAGGCGGACACCCCAGCGGAACTGCGCCGAAGCGGGAATTGCAATTACGATAGCAAGTGCAAGAAGAAGGGTTTTAATTGATTTCATCGTGTAATACGGTTAGATACGGCACAAAAGTAGTAAAAAAACTTAAGTTTCGCAAGCGAAACTTGTTTATCTTGAGTTTAATAGGTTTAAGGAGTTTAGGCATACATTGGTAATACTAAACATTTTAAACTACATAAATTGCGCTGAAAGCGCTTTAAACCTCAAGTTTTAAAGTTGCAAGTCAACTTGCGAAACTTGAATAAAAAATCTTATATATGAGCAAAAATGCCGCATTTTATATCTTGCCCGGCGCGCTAAAAAATTTTGCTATCTAAGTTTATTTTTGTAATTTTGGCAGATATAAAAACTAACCCTCAATAAACGACAATATGACACAATTCAGCACATCCGACCTTGACCAACTGTCGGCCAAAGGTATCAGCCGCGAAAGCGTTGAGGCACAGCTCGACCGCTTCCGCACAGGTTTTCCATATCTCACCATCGACTCGCCCGCCTCGGTAGGCAACGGCATTCTGCCCGTCGACGACGAGATGACCCAAGCATGCCTCGACCGCTGGCAGCATTTCCTCGACGACAACGGCGATGTGTTGAAATTCGTTCCGGCCTCGGGCGCGGCCTCGCGCATGTTCAAGGCTCTCTTTGCTTTTGTCAACGGCGAAGAAGACACTCCCGCAGCAGGCTCGCCAGTGGCGCAGCTCGTTGAGCGAATCAAGGATTTCGCTTTCTATGACCAGCTTGCCGAAGTTACCGCACGCCTCTATCAGGCTACCCCCGAGCAACTTATAGAGCAAGGCAAATACAAAGAGCTCGTTGGCGCCATCATCCTGCCCGACGGCCTCAACTACGGCGCTCTCCCGAAAGCTCTCCTCACATTCCATCGCTATGCCGACGGAGTGCGCACAGCTCTTGAAGAGCAGCTCGCAGAGGGCGCTCAGACGGCGGCTTCGAAAGACGGCGTGGTAAAACTGCATTTCACCGTATCGTCGAACCACCGCAAGCTCTTCGAAGAAAAACTCAAGGAAGCCGTTCCGGCCATGGAGCAGCGCTATGGCGTGCGCTACGAAATCAGCCTCTCGGAGCAGAAACCCAGCACCGACACCATCGCCGTAACTCCCGACAACGAGCTCTTCCGCGACGACGAGGGCAAGCTCGTATTCCGTCCCGGTGGCCATGGCGCACTTATCGAAAACCTCACCGACATCAATGCCGGTGTGGTATTCATCAAGAACATCGACAATGTTGTAGGCGACGCCCACCGCGCCGACACCATCCAATACAAGAAATTCATCGGCGGTCTGCTCCTTCTCGTGCGCGACCGTATCGAAGCTCTCACCGCAGCCCTTGCGGGCGACCCGACTGAAGAGGTTGTAGCACAGGCCACCAATTTTGTAGAGCAGATTCTCTTCATGCGCAGCGAGGAGCTCGACCCGGCGCTCGATATCGCCGTCCGCCGCGACGCCCTGCTCAAGATTTTCGACCGCCCGCTCCGCGTCTGTGGCATGGTGCGCAACGAAGGCGAACCCGGCGGCGGCCCATACAATGCCTACGCTTCCGACGGCAAGTCTGTGGCTCCCCAGATTCTCGAATCAACACAGATCGACCTCTCCAAACCCGAGAACGCCGAGATGATGAAGGGCGCCGGCTACTTCAACCCCGTAGACCTCGTATGCTACCTCAAGCACACCGACGGCAGCAGCTACGACCTGCGCAAATATGTAGACCCCGCCACCGGCTTTATCTCGGAGAAATCTCTCGGCGGCCGCGAACTGCGCGCCCTTGAGCTCCCGGGCCTCTGGAACGGAGCAATGAGCAACTGGAACACCGTATTCGTAGAAGTGCCGGCCTCGACATTCAACCCCGTCAAGACCGTCAACGACCTGCTCCGTCCTGCACATCAGTAATATAATTCAGGTTGTCAAGTTGCCTTGCAACTTGACAACCTGAAGTTTAAAGCGCTTTCAGCGCGGTTTATAAGGTTTAAAAATTTAATTTACCACGGTATATTTAAACTCATTAAACCTTATAAATAAACTTCATAACCAAAAAGTTTTGCAAGCAAAACTTTTCACCTAACACTCCCAGCTATATGCCCGGAAAGATCATCATCATAGCCGCGCCGTCGGGTTGCGGTAAATCAACAATCATCAACGCCCTCCTCGAAGGCGGCGACCTCAACCTCGGTTTTGCCGTATCGGCCACCACCCGCCCCCCGCGCGAGGGCGAGCAGCATGGCGTGAACTACTACTTCATGAGCGAGGACGAGTTTCGCGACCATATCTCCGAGGGCGACTTCGTGGAATTTGAGGAAGTATACCCCGGCCGCTTCTACGGCACACTCCGCAGCGAGGTTGAGCGCATTACCGGCGCCGGCCACAACATCATCCTCGACCTTGACGTCAACGGCGCTCTCGGCGTGAAAGAGCTCTACGGCGACCGCGCCATAACAATCTTCATCGCACCTCCCACTCTCGACGAGCTTCGCCGCCGCCTCGAATTCCGCGGCACAGAGACCGCCGAGGTCATCGATGTGCGTATCGACCGCGCAGCCTACGAGATGTCGCGCGCACCGGAGTTTGACACATGCGTAGTCAACGACCGCCTCGACACCGCCATCGACACCACCCACGACCTCATCAAAGCATTCTCGGGCAAATGACGACAATCGGAATTTTCGGAGGCTCGTTCAACCCTGTCCATTCCGGCCATCTCATGCTTGCCTCATATCTTACACAGTGGGGCTATCTCGACCAAGTGTGGCTCACCCTCTCGCCGCTCAACCCGCTCAAAGACGCCGCCGAGCTGCTGCCCGACACCAAACGCCTTGCCATGCTCTCGATAGCGGCCAAAGGTGCACAGAACATCGACATCTGCGATATCGAGCTGTCAATGCCCCGCCCGTCGTATACCATCGACACCCTCAGGGTGCTCTCCGAGCGATATCCCGAATACCGCTTCAAACTCGTGATAGGCAGCGACAACTGGCAGATTTTCGACCGTTGGCGCTCGGCACAGGAGATACTCGACAAATACGGCGTGATTGTATATCTCCGCCCGGGATATCCGGTTGACAAACGCCATATCGACGGCATGGAAGTCGTAGAGGCTCCGATGGCACATGTGTCGAGCACATTCATTCGTCAGGCTATCGCCAAGGGGCGCAACATGAACTATTTCCTGCCGGCCGGTGTATATAAATACATCGTTGACAATAAACTTTACACCAAATAAATGGATAAGAACGCATTGGGCACAACCGGGCTGCAACTGACGGCACTCGCCGTAGGCTATGTACGCCACGTTGCCGACGCTGCCGAGGCCGACCCTCATAAATTCATATACAATCTGCTGCGCCTGCTGCCGGCATTGTATACCAACCTGCTCGAACTCAAGCCCTACGGCGAAGACGAAGGCGGCGAGGACTACGACAACTACGATACCGGAGCGATATTCCCGCAAGTAACCGAAGAGCAATATGCAGCCGTAGCCGGAAGCGTTGCGGCACTCTTGGGGCAATACGACACCTATCTTGAAGTGCCGGCTGAAGACCTGCGCTACAGCGACACTCCCGTAGCCCTGTCGCTCTCGGAGCAGATTGCCGACATTTACCAGACAATGGCCGACTTCGCCACCACCATAGCCGACGCTCCGCAAGAAGGCGTGGCCGACGTGCTTGCCGACCTCAAATACCGCTTCCACGAGTATCTCGCCGACAATATCTGCTCGGCCCTGCGCACCGCAAATCTTATTTATCAATCAAAATCACTCCTTTCGGAATGAACCATATCCAAGACCTCTGCAACTTTCTCGATTCATCGCCTGTGAATTTCTGGGCGGTAGAAACCCTGCGCCAACGCCTTGAGCTCGCCGGCTTCACACGCCTTGACATGAGCGACGAGTGGCAACTCAAACCCGGCGACCGTCGATATGTGATACAGAACGGCTCGGCAATCTTTGCCTTTGTCGCCGGCGAGGGCGACGCCGCCGCTCCTTTCGACATCATTGCCGCACACAGCGACTCTCCCGGTTTCCGCATAAAGCCCCACTGCGAGATGGAGTGCGAGGGAATGGTAAAACTCAACACTGAGGTCTATGGTGGCCCGATACTCTACACATGGTTCGACCGCCCGCTGTCGATTGCCGGACGCGTGGCATTGCGCGGCGACGACCCGCTCCACCCTACCCTGCGGCTCGTGCGCTTCGACAAGCCCATGCTCGTCATTCCCCACTTGGCAATACATTTCAACCGTCAGGTCAACGAAGGCAACCCCCTGTCGAAGCAACGCGACATGCTGCCCGTGATAGCTCTCGACTGCCCCGACCCAAAAGGCCTTATGCGAGGCCTTGTAGCCAAGGAAGCCGATGTCGACCCGGATGATATCCTCGACTACGACCTTTCGCTCTACACCTGCTCCAAGGCCATGCTCACCGGCCTGCAGGACGAAATGATATGCTCGGGACGCCTCGACGACCTCTCGATGGTACATGCCGGCATGACGGCCTTGCTCGCCGCCTGCGACAAGCCCTCGAAACACACCCGCGTTCTTGCCATTTTCGACAATGAGGAGACCGGCTCGGGCACAAAGCAGGGCGCAGGCTCGCCGATTCTCGAGCATATACTCCGCCGCATTGTCATGACCCGCGGAGGTGGCGAGGCTCAATATATGCGCGCTGTAGCCGGCTCATTTATGATATCTGCCGACAATGCCCATGGCCTCCACCCCAACTATGTGAGCAAATACGACCCCACCAACCATCCCGTGCTTGGCGGTGGCCCCTGCATAAAAGTCAACGCCAACTGCAAGTATATGACCGACGCCGACTCTGCCGCAGCCTTCCGCGCCGTATGCGACCGCGCCGGTGTTCCCTGTCAGAGCTTTGTCAACCACAGCGACGTGGCCGGCGGGTCTACCTTGGGCAACATTCTCACCTCGCAGATTCCCCTGCGCGGCGTAGACATGGGCGCTCCCGTATGGGCTATGCACAGCGCATGCGAGACGGCCTCGACTGCCGACCATATCTACACCATCAAGGCTTTCACCGAATTTTATTCGCTCTATTGATGAACTACCTCGACGGACTCAATGCCGAGCAACTCGACGCCGTGCGCACCACCGAAGGACCGGTGCGTGTGCTCGCCGGTGCCGGCACGGGCAAGACCAAGGCTCTGACAGCGCGCTACTGTTACCTCGCCGACCTCTTGGGCATTGACCCGTCGGCAGTGCTTTGCGTGACTTTCACCAACAAGGCCGCCGCCGAGATGAAACAGCGCATACGCTCGCTCCTCGGCGACTTCGACCCGGCATATATCTGCACATTCCACTCCTTTTGCGTGCGAATGCTCAAGGAAGATATTCATGTGCTCAACTATCCTGCCAACTTCGTACTCATCGACGAGGAAGACCAAGCCGACATGCTCCAGAAAGTCTACACCGACATGGGTCTCACACTCAAGGAGCTGCCCATACGCCGAGCCGTAGACTATATCGGGCGCCGAAAAGGTGCCGGCGACTACATACCGGTGATAGAGAAGATGAGCAACAGCACCCCGCCGGCGATGACCGACTCTGCCGCGCCCGACCGTCTGCCTGAGATATACATGCGCTATCTCTACGAGCAGAAAAAAACATACACTCTCGATTTCGACGATGTGATTGTTTTCGCTCACCACATCCTTGTCAACTACCCCGCGATCCGCACCAAGTGGCAGCAGCGCATGCAATATGTGATGGTAGATGAGTTTCAGGATGTAAGCCCTCTGCAATATGAGATAGCCCGTATTCTTGCCGGCGGCCACCGCAACCTCTTCATTGTCGGCGACCCCGACCAGACAATCTATACGTGGCGCGGCGCCGATGTCAACCTCATCCTTGACTTCGACAAGTTATATAAGGAAGCCTCCACGATAGTCCTGAGCGACAACTATCGCAGCACACCGCAGGTGCTTGCCCCGGCCAACACGCTGATATCGCACAACCAATGCCGCTACCCTAAACTTCTTAAACCGATGGGAGCCGAGGGCGACAAACCGCGGATGTATCATGCCAAAAGCGAGAAAGATGAGGCGGCGTGGATTGCCAAGAATATAGCGAAGATGACCAAGAAAGGCATTTCCGCCAAAGATATCGCCATACTCTACCGCGCCCATCATGTGTCGCGCCCGGTAGAGGACGCCCTGATCAAACGCGAGATTCCCTACGTGATCTACAGTGGCACAGCGTTCTATCAGCGCCGCGAGGTTAAGGATGTACTTGCCTACCTGCGCATGCTCACCGTGGCCGACGATATCGCTTTCATGCGCACGGTCAACACTCCCTCGCGAGGTATTGGCCGCAAGAAAATGGCCATGATACAGGCCAAGGCGCAAGATGAAGACCTGTCGCTCTACGAAGCCCTCCTGTCGCTCCTCGACACGCCCGAAATCCGTCGTACCGACGCCCGGAAATATGTTGAGACAATCGAGTCGTGCCGCAGACTTATCGATACGGTTTCGCTGGGCGACCTTGTGCAGCGGGTAGTAGACAGCAGCGGCTATGAGGAAATGCTGCGTGGGCTGAGCGAGTGGGAGCGTCTCGACAATCTCGCCGAGCTCAAGCGGGCCATCGACGAGGCCGGACACGACGACGACGCCAACCTCGACTCTTTCCTTACCCGAGCCGCCCTTATCTCAAATATGGACCGGCACACCGACGACCAAAAGGCCGTGCGGATGATGACGGTGCATACTGCCAAGGGCATGGAGTTCGACACCGTGTTTGTATGCGGTCTGAGCGAGGGACAGTTCCCGTCGAAACGCAGCAGCGGCCCCGACGAGATTGAGGAAGAGCGACGCCTCGCCTACGTGGCTCTCACAAGGGCCAAACGGCAGCTCTTTCTCTCCGACAGCGACGGCTTCGGCCACGACCGCGCTGCAAAAATGCCGTCGCGCTTCCTCTATGAGATGGGGCTCGACAACCTCGTTCTCGAAAAGCCGCTTCCGGCACAGGCACCGGTACCGCAGCCTATGGCCGGCGCCGGAGAAAAGCCCGGACTAAGGGTCGGCTGCCGGGTAGAACATCCGGTATTCGGCCGCGGAAAAATAATCGCCGCCGACAATGCGAAGCAAAATTATACAGTAGCGTTCGACGCGCTCGCCACAACACGCACTCTCCGGTTCGGCGCTCCACTTGATTTGATAGAAGAATGAACAAGACATTATACGTCAGCGACCTCGACGGCACCCTGCTCGGCACCGACAGCCGCATATCGCCGAAATCATCACAGATAATCAGCGACCTCACAGCCGAGGGCGCGCTCATCACCGTGGCCACAGCCCGAACACCGGCAACGGTAGTCCCGCTGCTGGCTCAGACACGCACCACGCCGCCGGCTGTCGTGATGACAGGCTGCGCATACTGGTTGCGCGAGGACAGGTGTTTCAGCCAACCGCATTTTCTGCCTGAATTTGATGTAAAAACGGCGATATCATTCTGTTTCCATCATGGCGTACATCCGTTTGTGTATGTGATGGATCAGGACTATGCCTCGCTCGACGTATATCATGCCGCCGCACATCTCAACAAGGCCGAGGAGAGCTTCTATCTCGAGCGCTGCAACCTTGTGCTCAAACGCTTTCACCTCGGCACACCTGCCCCGGCTCGCGCCGCCACAAACACCATGCTGCTCTTTGCCATGGGAGAGGAAAAATCGATACGCGCGGCAGCAGAAGCTTTTCAACGCGACACTGCCTGCTCTGTATGTTGCTACCCTGACGTGTTCAACCCGCATATCTGGAACTTCGAGGTCTTTCCTCCGGGCGTAACCAAAGCAAGCGCAGTGCTCAGGCTCAAAGAAGAACTCGACGCCGACCGGCTCGTAGTGTTCGGCGACAGCCTCAACGACCTGTCAATGCTCGAAGTGGCAGATGTGGCCGTAGCCATGGGCAATGCCCTCCCCGAAGTGAAAGAAGCCGCCGACATCACAATAGACGCCAACTACACCGACGCCGTCGCCCGCTTCATCGAAGAAGACTTCGCACTTTCGAGGTAAAGCCTTCGTGCGGCATTTGCTTATAACGCCGGTTTTCACTATCTTTGCGGAAGTTATTCATTATAACTCCAATACTATGAAAAACTTCCTCAATATAATTCTCATTGCACTCATTACCCTTTCGCCAATCTGCGAAATATCTGCACGCGACTACGCTAAAGCCAATGAAGCCACAAAAAAACGTGTTGAAAAAGAGCTCAAGCAAAAAGGATATTCGGTAAAAGACAATAAGATTTGTTATTTTTATATCAAGAATAAAGAAGGCAAGTGGGGGATCTGCGAATATGACGGAAATATAATATTGTATCCGACCTTCAAATCAAACAAAATAGCTTCTGTCGCATTGCGTCGCGAATTCTTGTTCTATGATTATGAAAAATCATACAACGGACTGTTCGACAAACACGGCAACATGATACTGCCCGGCTATAGCGAAATAGACCATCGCGGCGATTTCAGTATTGTCAAGCACTATAGTGCAAGCGCCATATACTACAAAGATACTAAAATAGCCGACATTCCGATGTTTTGCAGATTTACCCAAGACTACACTCTCGGAGACAATGATTTTCTGTTCACAGGTCTCAGAGGGGGTACCGGCAAATGTTTTAATTCTTATGGAGAACCCGTACTGGAATTCACAGCAAAACACGACGAATATACCTTCCAAAAATTTGTTGTCACCAGTCCAATCGCCACACTTTCAGGCAAACGATACTTTGTTGAAGCCTCAGGCTTAAACGGTCACCGCTGGACCATAGTAGACGAAAATTCCACCGCCGTCGCCAAAACATACACCGGAGAAATCGACCACGCAACCGCCTGCGAAGAAATAAATGGGAAAGTATATATCGCTTATGGCAGTTACTACGGAAGCAGCGAATTAGTTCCAAGAAATTACATCTTCAAAAAAGGCGAGAATGTAGACTACGGCATTAAATATCTTTTCGATGAAAACGGGCGTGAGATACCTCTGTATGGCAGTCTTCATCGTCTGCCGAACAAATATTTCTATACTGAGAATTCTGACAAATTCATTCTCTACGACCCATATTTCAACAAAGTGGCAGAAGGTGAGAAGTTCGATTCAAGCAGTAACAATTATATCACCTACGGAAGATATGAGAAATACATGACTTTCCGCGGCGAACCCATAAACCCCAAAAACCCAAAGGACCTCGCCTTGGCAAAGGAGCACGCCAAGCCAACATCTTCATCGACAATAATCAATGGCAACAAGTCGGTAGTCAAAGAACTTCCGTCGCTTGATATTGTGGCAGGCAGCATACGTTTTATTGACCCGAGCGGCAATAATTTCATTGAGGCAAACGGAAGCTATACCGTTGAATTCAAGGTTACAAACAAAGGCAAAGGAAACGGCTACCGCTGCATGCCCAAGGTATCGGTAAAAAACAGCGCGATAAACATCACAGGGCTCACCCCTCTCGACATCAAGGCAGGAGAGACAAGGACCGTCCGCGCCACAGTCAAGGCAGCCCCGACTGTAGGCGACGGTGCGGCAGAGTTTGCACTGGCTGTTGATGAGGCAAACGGTTTCGGCACAGACACCCAATATCTCAAAGTCGCCACACGCCCCTTCCTTGCACCGATGGTGGTTGTCAACGACTACACCCTCAGCGGCACAGAGAGCACACTCGAGCGCAAGGTGCCGTTCAATCTCGATGTGCTCGTCCAGAATATAGAGCAAGGCCAGGCTGAGGATGTGAACATATCCATAAAACTGCCACAGAATGTCTATATCGTAGATGGAGAAGAAAGCAATGCCTTTGCCACCCTCGCCCCGGGAGCGAGCAAACAGCTGAGCTACACCTTGGTAGCCAACAACCGCTTCACCGGAAGTGAGATTCCCATCGAAATTGCGATTAAAGAAAAGCATGGCAAATACTCGCGCAACCGCACTATAAATCTGGCCATGTCGCAGCCACTGGCAGCCTCCAAGATTGAAGTTGACGCTCGCCAAAGGCAAAACGTTGACATCGAGATCCGTAACCTCACCTCGGAAGTCGACCGCGATATACCGACAGGAACTGTCAAAGCCACAAACACATTTGCAGTAGTGATATCAAACGAAAACTACCGCGAGGCTGCCACAGTGCCCTACGCTCTTAACGACGGACAGGTATTCGCCAAATACTGCACAAACATTCTCGGTATACCGGCCGAAAATATCCGCATGGTAAGCGACGCCTCCCGCAACGACATGCTCCGCCATGTGAAGTGGCTCTGCGATGTTGGCAAGGCTTACGGCAACGAGGCGAATATAATCTTCTATTATTCAGGCCACGGCCTACCGTCGGAGAGCGACCGCCAATCATATCTTATGCCGGTAGACGGTTATCATTCAGACATGAACACCAACGTGTCGCTCGACGGTATCTACCGTCAGCTCGGAGAGACAGGTGCAAAGGCTGTGACAGTCTTTCTCGACGCATGCTTCAGCGGATCGGTAAGAGGCGATGAAATGCTCGCCTCAGCCCGCGGTGTGAGGTTAAAAGCCAAAGCCGGCAAGCCTAACGGAGCAATGGTTGTCTTCGCCGCTTGTCAAGGCGAAGAAACGGCCTACCCTCTTGCCAAGGAAGGACACGGCATGTTTACATATTACCTGCTGCGCAAACTGCGGGAAACTAAAGGCGACATATCTCTTGGCGACCTCGCCGACTACCTCACCACCGAGGTCAGCCGCCGTTCATTGATTGAAAATTCAAAGAGCCAGCAACCAAACGTGTCAGCCTCACCGCAGCTCAGCGACACATGGCGCTCAATGAAACTGTACTGACACCGCTCGTCAGCCGAGGCCGGGGATTTTGAGGGCGGAGGGCTCTGCGGGGCCAAACCAGTCTTCGAGACGAGCTTTCGCCTTGGCGAAGACGTCGTCAGAGATGTTTGACCATACGGTCTTGAGCACGAATGTGAGGGCGGCCATATCATCTGAGAACCCCAACGGCAGAGCGTCGGGAAGCAAATCGACCGGTGTGATAAAATAGCCGAGAGCCGCAAGAATCATCAGGCGGTCTTTTGTCGGCACCGACTTATCAAGCGAGGCATAATAGAGTATAAGCACCGCATAGACCACTTTCCGCCCCGCCTTGCGGCCGAAGCGCTTGATTTTATCCAACAGCCGCCATGAGCTGTAGTTGTCTTTGAAGCGGGAGAGATTGGAGAGAAAATATTTAGAGTCAAAAGCCATAGTTAAGGAGAGAGTAAGGAAATATAAGCGCCCGAGCTACGCCCGGGCCCGGAGCGAAACCATCCGAATTGTTAATTCAGTATTCATAGCACTACTCCGTCTTTTGCAACGTTACACGTAAAAGGAGTTTTCATCCGTTCCCAAAAACTCTTGAGCACTATTAATGGCGAAACCTCTACACCATATTCAAGCTCTATATCATAGAGTTTTTCGGTAAGTTCTACTTTTTTCTTGGCAAACGCTTCCTGATTGTCGCTATCAGGCAATACTATAAGGATGTCAATATCAGAGTCTTCCCGATATGTACCTCTTGCCGTAGAACCATACAAAAAGGCTCGCCCCTCAGGGGCAAGAAAACGAATCAGCTCTGATATCTTTTTTATTATGGGGCTACGGTCTGAAGGCATATATATCGTATTATGAATATAAACAACTCGAAGAACACTTTTGTGCAGATCCTTATTTCAGATGTTTGAGCATGGCGGTGCCGACTGATTCGTTGAGGTCGCGAGGATAGCGGATGTCGGCATAGACTTGGGCGAGGGTCTTTTTGTTGTTCATCTTCACAAAGCCGGTAGACTCGGGAAGTGCTTCTTTGGCAGCATAGTAGCTGTCAATCTGGGCAGGAGTATAGTCGGTGAATTTCTCATCGTGAAGAATCGCGTCGACAGGCAGACGGTCGGACGGCAGAGGAATATCTCCGGCCGGATAGCCCATTGCGATACCCACCACAGGTATCACACCTTGAGGCAGGTCGAGAGCCTTGCAGAAACCATCGACATTATATGTAGCAGTGCCGAGGTAGCAGCAGCCCAATCCACCCATCTCGGCGATGGTGACTATCTGCTGGGCGAAAATCGAGGCGTCGACAAGCGCCGACAGACGTCCGCCGAAATTATCGAGCCCGCTCTTGGCTTCGCGCGCGTCGCACCAAGCAGCAAAGCGACGTGTGTCGGCGCATACGGTGAGCAATACATCGGCTCCGGCAGCTGCGGGCTGATTGTAGTGCAGGGCTGCGAGTTCTTTCTTGAGTTCTTCACCACGGGTAGCCACCACGCTGTAGAGCTGCATGTTGCCGGTGTTGGGCGCTTGGGCGGCGAGGGCGATGATATCGCGCAGAGTGGAATCGCTGATATGGCGGGAGCGGTCGAAGATACGCACTGTGGCACGACGGCCGAAATAAGCGGGAATATTATTAATCATTGTTGTCGATAACACGTTTGAGGGTCATTACTTCTTTGCCTTTTGAGTCGAGGAGGAGCACGGTATTCTCTTTCTTGCCGGCGATTGCGGTCACGGCCTGCTCGAGAGCCACCATAATGCGCTGCTCGCGGTCGGACTTCTCGCATGCCATGCGGGTAAGGCCCATATTCGAGAAATCCACTGCATTACTGCGTCCCGGGTCGATATATACATCTCCGTTGAAATAATTGCAACCGGTGTTGCCGTGCAGTTTGAGCTCGGCAATGTCGATGAATATGTTCACCTCGGGGTCGTTGATTTTCTTTCCGTCGGCGTAGGTAATCGTCCACAGCCCATTGAGAAACTCCATGTTGTGGCGGCGGTAGGTTACTGCAGTCTTACCCGCGTCGTTTTTGAAATAGAGATAGGTGTCTTGCCCGATCTTGCGGCAGTCGATATCATATACTGAGCCATCGGCAAGTATGGCGGCGATAGCCGGAGCATAGTCAAGGTCAGGACAATACTTCATGGTAGAGAGCACGTTGGCAAAAGCCATGCGCCCGTTGGTGCGAAGCGTATAATCGCCGTTGATGATATTACATCCGTCGCCGGCATAAAAGCGCCCTCTCCCATCGAAGTGGATATAAGGCTGCTCGTCTTCGGCATTGACGGTGCGGTCACCGACCGACACAAGCGTCCAGCGTCCGCCGGTGAGTTGGTCGTCGCTTGGCATTTTCCCAAGTTTCTTGATGTTTCCCTCGGGAGCCTCGAGATTTGCCGCCGCTGTACCCTTTTTGCCGTCAATGGTGACAGAGTGCACCTCAGAGCCAGTCTTGGCTGTCTTGTTGAACAGCGAGCACGAGGGCAGCAGGCATGCGAAAGCGGCGATATATAGTAGATAATGTCGATGTTTCATGTCGTAATAATCTGAAAATTTATTCCGGTCGAAAAATTCGCGCTGTAAAGTTACGAAAAAGGCTTGAAATTTCCTCATGTCAAGAAAAATTTGTAACTTTGTATGATTAAAAACAGAACCAATAAGTATTGACCAATCGCTCGGGCGCGCCGCCTTTGAGCGAGATATAAGCAAACAATATGGCAGAAGACAAAGAGGAATACAGCGCCAGTAACATTCAGGTGCTTGAAGGGCTCGAGGCAGTCCGCAAGCGCCCGGCAATGTATATCGGCGACATTTCCGAAAAAGGTTTGCACCACCTTGTCTACGAGGTGGTGGACAATAGTATCGACGAGGCTCTGGCAGGTTTTGCCAAAGAAATCAACGTTACTATCAACGAAGACAATTCCATCACTGTAGTCGACGACGGCCGCGGTATCCCGGTAGACATGCACGAGAAAGAGCACAAGAGCGCTCTTGAAGTCGTGCTCACAGTGCTCCATGCCGGCGGTAAATTCGACAAAGGCTCTTATAAAGTTTCGGGCGGTCTCCACGGTGTAGGTGTTTCGTGTGTCAACGCGCTCTCTACCTACCTTCGCGCCGAAGTACGCCGCAACGGCAACGTCTACGCTCAGGAATACAGCTGCGGCAAGCCCACCACCGAGCTTATGATAGCCGGCAAGAGCGACCACACAGGCACATCGATCACATTCAAACCCGACGGCAGTATATTCACAACCACCGTCTACAACTACGACACCCTCGCCAACCGCCTGCGCGACCTCGCGTTCCTCAATGCGGGCATTACCCTCCATCTCACCGACATGCGTCAGCTCGACAGCGAAGGCAAGCCCCGCAAGGAGACGTTCTTCAGCCGCGACGGTCTGCGCGAGTTCGTTGAGTATATCGACTCCAACAAAGAGCCGCTCATCCCTCATGTGATTCACCTGAGCACCGAGCGTCAAGGTATTCCCGTAGAAGTGGCAATGACCTACAACACCACACAGAACGAGAATATCTACTCATTCGTCAACAACATCAACACCATCGAGGGCGGTACACACCTCACCGGCTTCCGCCGCGGCCTTACCACCACCCTCAAGAAATATGCCGAGGACAACAACCTGCTCAAGAATGCCAAGGTAGAGATTGCCGGCGATGACTTCCGCGACGGCCTCACTGCCGTAATATCGGTAAAAGTGCTTGAGCCCCAGTTCGAGGGTCAGACAAAGACCAAGCTCGGCAACAATGAGGTTGCTCCCGCCGTTGCCGCAGCCATCAGCGAGGCTCTCGGCAACTACTTGGAAGAGAACCCCAAGGAAGCCAAGACCATTGTAGAAAAAGTGGTGCTCGCCGCACAGGCGCGCCATGCCGCCATGGCTGCACGCCAGAAAGTGCTCCGCAAGTCGCCGCTCTTCGGCGGTGGCCTTCCCGGCAAACTCACCGACTGCTCAAGCCGCACGGCAGAAGACTGCGAGCTCTTCCTCGTCGAGGGTGACTCCGCAGGCGGTACTGCCAAACTTGCCCGCGACCGCCGCACACAGGCTGTGCTTCCCCTCCGAGGCAAGATTCTCAACGTCGAGAAAGCAATGGACCACAAGATTTTCGACAATCAGGAAATCACGAGCCTCTTCCGCGCCCTCCGCGTGACCATCGGCACCGACGACGACCCCAAGGCTCCCAACCTGTCGAAACTCGCTTACCACAAGGTGATCATCATGACCGATGCCGACGTCGACGGCGCCCACATCGCCACCCTGCTGATGACCTTCTTCTTCCGCCGCATGCGCCCGATTATCGAAAACGGCCACCTCTTCCTTGCCTCACCCCCATTGTATAAATGCAAGATGGGTAAGAACGAGGAGTATTGCTGGAACGACCAGCAGGTGCAGCAGTTCATGGCAAAATATGGCGAACGCACTCAGATACAGCGCTATAAAGGTCTCGGCGAGATGAGCGATGAAGAGCTGCGCGTGACCACCATGTCGCCCGAACACCGAATCCTCAAACAGGTGCATATCAGCGACGCCGCCGAAGCCGACCGTATCTTCTCCATGCTCATGGGCGAAGACGTTGCACCCCGCCGCGACTTCATCGAGGCCAACGCCACCTACGCCAACATCGACGCTTAAGTGAACCCGGTTCACAAACCTTTTCGCCCGTCAGATGTTGATATTTCAAGAGTATGCCTGACTTTGGGGCATACTCTTGAATAACAAATTCAAGTTTCGCAAGTTGCCTTGCAACTTGAAAACTTGAGCTTTAAAGCGCTTTCAGCGCAGTTTATGTAGTTTAAAATGTTTGGTTTTACCAATGTATATTTAAACTCCTTAAACCTATTAAACTCAAAATAAACAAGTTTCGTTTGCGAAACTTGAATAACAAATCATCACGAGCGAATTGCCAAACATCACATAACCAACTATGGCAAAGAACACAAACAACAAAAAAGGCGTCGAGCGCATCCGCCTCAATATCGACACATATATCGCCGGCAACCCTACCGGCACTTTCAACTACCGTCAGGTATCCTCAGCCCTCGGCTTCAACACACCTGCCGAGCAGAAGCACGTAGCCATGTATCTGGCCGAACTCGCTTTCGACGGCATACTCCTTGAGACCGCTCCGGGCAAATACCGTCTACCCCAGCGCTCCACCAAGGCTACCGGAGTATTCGTGCGCCGGTCGAACGGTAAAAACAGCGTGATCACCGACGACAGCGCCGAGGAAATCTTCGTTGCCGAGCGCAACTCCATGCACGCTCTCAACGGCGACAAGGTAGAGGTGACAATCGCCGCACGTATCAAAGGCGCCGAGCCCGAGGCAGAGGTTGTCGATATCATCGAGCGCAAAGACCAGACCTTTATCGGCACATTGAAAGTAGACAAACATTTCGCCTACCTTCTCACCGACTCCAAGTTCCTTGCCACAGACATCTACATCCCCAAGGCCAAACTCCGCGGCGGCAAGACCGGCGACAAGGCAGTGGTGCGTATCACCACATGGCCCGACGACGCCAAGAACCCGCAGGGCGAAGTTATCGACGTGCTCGGTGCGGCCGGCGAGAACGACACCGAAATCAACGCTATCATGGCCGAGTACGGTCTGCCCTACCGCTATCCCGAATCGGTAGAGAAAGCCGCTGATAAAATCGGCGCCGGCATTACCGACGAAGTTGTGGCCCAGCGCCGCGACATGCGCGATGTGACCACTTTCACCATCGACCCGCGCGACGCAAAAGACTTCGACGACGCCCTGTCGCTGCGCAAGCTCGACGACGGCAACTATGAAGTGGGCGTACACATCGCCGACGTCACACACTACGTACACCCCGACACCATCATCGACCGCGAGGCGCAAGACCGCGCCACAAGTATCTACCTCGTAGACCGCGTGGTGCCTATGCTGCCCGAACATCTCAGCAACGGTATCTGCTCGCTCCGCCCCGACGAAGACAAACTCACATTCTCCGTGCTCTTCACCATGAGCCCCGAGGGCAAAATGCTCGGCCATGAGATAGTGCGCACTGTCACCCGCTCCAACCGCCGCTTCACCTACGAAGAGGCTCAGGAGCGAATAGAGACCGGCAAAGGCGATTATGCCGAAGAGATACTCACCCTCGACCGCATGGCCAAGGCTCTGCGCAAAGCCCGCTACGACAGCGGCTCGGTGGAGTTCGACCGTGTAGAAGTACGCTTTGACATCGACGAGAAAGGCCATCCGACATCGGTATTCTTCAAAGAATCAAAAGACGCCAACAAGCTCATTGAGGAATTCATGCTCTTGGCCAACCGCGTTGTAGCCGCTACCATAGGCATAGCGCCGAAAAAGAAAAAAGCCAAGGCATTCGTATATCGCGTGCACGACACACCCGACCCCGACCGTCTGGCCAATCTTGCCGAACTGGCCCGCGTCTTCGGCTACAAGCTCAAAATCAAAGGCACGCCTAAAGATATCAACCGCTCGCTCAACAAGATGTTGGTGGATGTGAAAGGCAAAGGCGAGGAAAATTTCCTCTCTACACTTGCCATCCGCTCTATGGCAAAAGCCATCTACACCACAACCAACATCGGCCACTACGGCCTCGGCTTTGACTACTACACCCACTTCACCTCGCCCATCCGCCGCTATCCCGACATGATGGTACACCGTCTGCTCGCCCGCTATCTTGCCGGCGGCCGAAGCGTGAACCTCCAGAAACTCGAGGAAGAGTGCAAGCACTCATCTGATATGGAGCAGCTCGCCGCCAATGCCGAGCGCGCCTCTATAAAATACAAGCAGGTGGAATACATGGCCGACCACCTCGGCGAAGTTTACACCGGTGTGATTTCGGGTGTCACTGAGTGGGGCCTTTATGTCGAGCTCGACGAGAACAAATGCGAAGGCCTCGTGCCTATCCGCGACCTCGCCGACGACTACTACGACTTCGACGACCGCAACTATTGCCTCGTTGGCCGCGCCCACAATCACCGCTACCGTCTCGGCGACAAGGTGACCGTGCAGGTGGCCCGCGCCGACATTCAGAAAAAGCAACTCGACCTCGCTCTTGTCGACGAGAAAAATCCGGCACGCACTCTTGAACAGCTCAAGGGACAGAAATCAGGCCGTCCGCAAAGTGAGAAAGTGGGCAACCGCAAGAAGAAAGGACGCAACAGCCGTCGCTGATGATGACCGCAAGCATAAACATAGAAGGATTGCGGGTCTATGCCCGGCATGGCGTAGGCCCGCAAGAAGCTATCGTAGGCAATGACTTCGAGATTGACGCAAAGCTCCTGATGGATTGCCCCAAGGCAGTCGGCTCTGACGAACTCGACGATACAGTGAGCTATGCCGACATCATCGCAATCATCAAGGCGGAGATGGCAGAGCGCTCGCTGCTCCTCGAGCACGTCGCAGGCCGGCTCAAACGCGCAATCACAAGTGCATACCCGGCCATCACCGGCGGCTCGATAAGTGTATGGAAACTCTGTCCGCCCATAACAGCCGAGCTCTCGCGTGTAGGATTCACTCTAAACTGGTAAAATGTCAGGCGAAAATCTCAGACTCGAACAGCAACTCGCTTTGCAGCAGCGTCTCAACCCGCAGAATGTGGCATTGGGGCGGGTGCTCGGCATGTCGGTGCCCGAGTTTGAAGATGAAGTCAGACGCGAGCTCGATGAAAACCCGGCACTCGAGGCCGTAGAACATCAAGCCGACGCACAGCACGACGATTTCGATGAAAGCGCCGAGCAACTCCAGCGGGCCGACTATGCCGACGAAGACGACACCCCTGTATTTTTCGCCGGCAACCGCAGCGTCAACGATATCCACACAGAGGTCGCCTCATATACCGCCGATGAAAATGAAAGCATAGGAGAGATATTAATGCGCCGCCTTGCCTCGGAGCACGACCTCGACGAAGGTGATATGCGCATTGCCGAGCATATCATCGGCAATCTCGACGACAACGGCTATCTCACACGCCCTCTGCGCGACATCACCGACGATATTGCCATCTCTGAGGGAGTATATGTCGACGACAGCGATGTGCGACGCGTATTCGATACCATACGCACTCTCGACCCGGCCGGTATCGGGGCTGTAGACCTGCGCGACTGCCTGCTGCTCCAGCTCAAACGACTGCCGCAGACGGTAGAATCGGTGACTGCGAAAGAAATAGTTGCCCATCATTTCGACCTGTTTTCCAAAAGGCATTTCGACCGTCTGCAGGCACAGCTCGACATACCGCGCCAAGGCCTCGCCGACGCCATAGCTCTCATCCAAAGCCTCAATCCCAAGCCGGCCTCGGCGCTTGAAGGTTTGCGGACATTCGACCGCGCCCAACCTGTCGAGCCCGATTTCGTACTCGACTACGACGACCGCACCGACACTTTCACGGTGAGCCTGCAAGGAAACATACCCGAGCTTGCCATCGAATCGTCGTTTAAAGTTGATAATCTGCCCGACGACGCTTCTCCACGCCGGAAACAGGCATATACTTTCATAAAAGACAAACGCAACTCGGCGGCAGCCTTTATAAAGCTCGTCAACATGCGGGCGCAGACCCTCATGTCGATAGCCAAAGCCATAGTGAAACTGCAGCACGACTTCTTCGCCGGAGGCGACAAGGCCGATATCCGCCCCATGGTGCTCCGCGACGTGGCGGCTCTCACCGGCCTTGACATTTCAGTGATATCGCGTGCGACTTCAGGAAAATACATCCTGACGCATACCGGCATGTATCCGCTGAAAATGCTGTTCAACGAGCGCCCCGACGCAGATACCGACATATCTTCACACCAGATACTCAAAACATTGTCAGACCTCATGGCCGGAGAAGACAAACATGCGCCGCTTTCCGACCAAGCTCTCACAGAGGCGCTGCAGGCCAAAGGATACGACATCGCCCGACGCACTGTGGCCAAATACCGCGAACGTCTCGGCCTGCCCGTTGCACGCCTGAGAAAGGAACTCTGAAACTCTCCTACCTGTCAAAAAATCATGAACGAGAACAATATAAACCGTAAACTCGCCCTCACAGCCCACATCGCAAGCGATGTATTCAGCCCTCTGCTTGTGCCTACCTACGCCACAGCCATCACTCTATGGTATACACTGCTGCGCTTTCTACCCATCGGAGTGAAACTGTGGGCTCTCGGCGGCGTACTCTTCATAACCGCCATAGCTCCGGCTCTGGTGATTTTCACCCTCATCCGCATGGGCAAGGTGAGCGACGCAAGCATAAGCGACAAAAGCCAGCGCACCATACCCTACTGCACATCGATATTGTGCTATCTCGGTGCGGGATATTTCATGCACTCCATGCAGGCGCCGTCGTGGCTGGTGGCATTCTTTTATGGTGCAGCCATAGTGTCGGTGTTATCGCTGATAATCACCCATTGGTGGAAAATCAGCGCGCACTCCGGTGCGGTAGGAGGTTTGGCAGGCGCATGCTACTGGCTGGCATTCCACAATCTGCTGGCATTCCCGATGATATGGGTATCGGCTACATTCGCCATTGTCGGGCTTGTGGCATGGGCACGTCTCTTCCTCAACCATCATACGCCTCTGCAGGTATTTGCAGGCGCTACATTATCTTTCATAATAGAATTCTTAGCTTTAACCTTATTATAAACCACACGATATGAATTGCAGAGTCAGCATAATCATGGGCAGCACTTCCGACCTGCCCGTACTGCGCAAAGCAGCCGATTTCCTTGAGCAGATGGAAGTTCCTTTCGAACTTCGCGCCCTGAGCGCACACCGCACCCCTGACGCTGTTGAGCGTTTTGCACATGAGGCACAGAGCCGCGGCATAGAGGTGATAATCGCCGCCGCCGGCATGGCTGCCGCACTCCCCGGTGTAATCGCTGCCTCAACCCCGCTTCCTGTTATCGGTGTTCCGGTAGCCTCAACCCTCGATGGTATCGACGCGCTCTACTCTATAGTGCAAATGCCGCCTGCCATCCCCGTCGCAACAGTGGGTATAAACGGCGCTCTCAATGCAGCAGTTCTCGCGGTGAGAATAATGTCGCTCTCCGATAAAGATCTCGCCAAGCGCTACGATGATTACCGCGCTTCACTTTCGGCCAAAATTGAAAAAGCCGACGCCGAACTTGCAGCAATCAACGATTATAAATTCAAGACCAATTGACATGTCATCAGCGCCTTACCGCCGCAAGACACATACCGTAAATGTAGGCAATGTAAAAATCGGCAGTGAGCACGACATCGTGCCGCAGTCGATGACTACAACACCGACTCTCGACACAGAGGCGTCTGCCGCTCAGGTAGAGGCACTCGCCGACGCCGGAGCGCGCCTTGTCAGGCTCACAGCCCAGTCGGTGGCTCATGCAGCCAATCTTGCCCAGATAGAAGCAAAAGTAAAAGCCGACGGATATAATGTGCCGCTCGTGGCTGATATTCACTTCGTGCCCGCAGTAGCCATGGAGGCGGCCAAGCATGTGGAGAAAGTACGCATAAACCCGGGCAACTTCTATGATCCCGGTCGCACATTCCGCAAGATGGAGTTTACCGATGAGGAATATGCCGCTGAAATCGAAAAGCTCAGTGAGAAATTCGCCTCGTTTGTAGACCTCTGCCGCAGCCACGGCACAGCCATCCGTATCGGTGTAAACCACGGCTCTCTCTCCGACCGCATAATGAGCCGATTCGGCGACGGTGCGGAAGGCATGGTGGAGTCGGCGCTCGAATTCCTGCGTGTCTGCCGTGCCAAGGATTTTGAAGATGTAGTGGTGTCGATAAAAGCCAGCGATGTATCTTTGATGACCGACACCGTGCGCCTGCTCGTAGAGCGTATGGACGCCGAAGGTCTCGACTACCCTCTCCACTTAGGAGTCACCGAGGCCGGAAATGCGCTCGAAGGCCGCATAAAATCTGCAGCAGGCATTGGCTCTCTGCTAAGCGACGGCATAGGCGACACAATCCGTGTTTCGCTCAGTGAAAACCCCTGCAATGAATTGCCCGTGGCGAGGTTCGTGGCCGGATACGGCATGGAAAATGCCAAGAGCAATCAGGAATCCGGGGTGCTCAGCCGCAGCCGAGGCACCGGACGCCGCAAGAGCGATTCATTGCCCGCAGGCATTGGCGGCAATAACCCGACAGCAATCCTATGCGGAGACATTAATGTAGAAGGCATTGATGTAGTACGCCTCGACGGTCAGCAAAAGCTCGCACGTGCCCGCAAAATTGCCGCAGAGAAAAACTCCTCCGTTCCCTTGGCCTTTGTTTTCGACTACAGCGATTGCAAAGACAAGGAAGAGGCTATCACTGCTGCTGCCATTGATATGGGCAGCCTGCTTCTTGACGGATTCCAAGACGCCATAGGCATGCGCTGCGACCTCATGAGCACAGAAGAATGTGAGGAAGTATGCCGCATGATAATCCAAGCCTGCGGACTCGCCCGCTTCAAAGCCGACATCGTAGCATGCCCCGGCTGCGGACGCACATTGTATAATCTTGAGGAAATCCTCGACACCATAAAACCGCGCTTCGAACATCTGCGCCATCTCAAAATCGCCGTGATGGGATGTATCGTCAACGGACCCGGAGAGATGGCCGGCGCTGACTATGGCTATGTAGGCGGCGCAAAGGGAATGGTCAGCCTTTACCGCGGCATAGAATGTGTGCGCAAAAACATACCTCAGGCCGAAGCGCCCGACGCTCTCGAAGAACTCATACGCGGCGACGGCAACTGGATAGACCGATGAAACTACCTCAGGCTCAAGTCATAAACTTATCTTCCGGCCTGCGCTTGGTGCACTTGTGGTATCATGGCGCAGGCGCCGGTATCTTCGGCATGACCGTAAAGGCCGGCAGCGCTGATGAAAGCGACGGCAATTTCGGCCTCGCTCATCTGGTTGAGCATACCATCTTCAAAGGCACTGCACGGCGCCGCCCCTACCACATCATCAACCGCATGGAGGCGGTAGGCGGCGAGCTCAACGCTTTCACCACCAAAGAAGACACCACCGTCTACACCATCTTCCCTCAAGGCAATGCTGCCCGGGCAATAGAGCTCGTGGCAGACCTCGCAATAAACTCGCAGTTTCCACAGGCTGAAATCGAGAAAGAGCGTGAGGTGGTGATCGATGAGATAAATTCTTACCGCGACACGCCTTCTGAGGCTGTGTATGACGATTTCGAGGATATGGTATATGCCGGGACTCCGCTGGGTCACAATATTTTAGGCTCGGCGACATCAGTGGCGTCGCTCGGCAGCGACAATTGCCGGCAATTCCTCAAAAAGTACTATACAGCCGCCAATGCTGTTATTTTCTACTCCGGGCCGCAATCGCCTGACCGTATCTCGGCAATGGCCGAAAGATATTTTTCGGCTCTCCCGGCAGGGGAAAAGACAGAAAGAACTTCTGCTTGCAGCTTCAGCAGGTCTACAAACGATATCTCAGTCGAAGGTCTGCACCAGTCGCATGTAGTGCTGGGTATGGAAGTGGACAATCTCTATGGCGAGGGCCGCTACGCCGACGGCCTCTTCTCAAACCTCATGGCCGGTCCCGGCATGAACTCACTGCTCAATGTAGAGCTGCGGGAGCGGCGCGGACTGGTCTACACGGTAGAGTCATCCGTCACCCGATTCACATCATCCGGTCTTATGACGGTATATTACGGCTGCGACCCCGAAGACGCCGACCGCTGCCTCAATCTCTGCAGACGCACAGCCTCGCGGCTTGCCGACACTCCCGCAGCACAGCTTGAGCGCCTGCTCTCTCGCGCAAAACGCCAATGGCTCGGGCAACTCACAATAGGCTCCGAAAACCGTGAGAACCGTATCATGGGGGCTGCCCGTGCAATATTATATGCCGGCAGCATTACTCCTGACAGCGTGGCGGCAGAACATATCATGGCCATCACGCCCGAGCAAATCGCCGCAAGAGCGCAGGCTCTTGCAAGTCCTTCGTATCTAATCTATCATCCTTAATTGCAATGAAAAAGTATATCAATCTCATCATCGCCGTATGCCTCGTAATACTGGTATCGGCCTGTGGCAACAACGCCAAGAACCGCCTCGCCACTACAGCTACCCAACTCAATGCCGAATTGCCCATGAATCTTGGCAACGGCGTGGAAATGGACAGTGTGGCCTACGACACCGAGGAAAACACCTTTAACTTCTACTACTCTCTGAGCGAGACCTTCAACAGTATCAGCTCCATGCGCAACGCACACGACGCCCAGCGCCGTTTCCTGCGCACATATCTTTCGGGCAAAGAGGGCAATGAATTTGCCAAATTCATTGTTGATGCCGACGCCAACATCAGCCTCAACTACTACGGCAAGAAGAGTCAGGACAGCGTGACACTCACATTCTACTCCAACGAAATCAAAGACCTTCTCGAGAATCAGGAAGAGGCAAATGACGACCGCTCGCAGCTCGCAGGCCTCATCGCCATCACCAACGCACAATGCCCGCTGCACATCGACGGCGATGAACTCGTAATGACAGGTGTAGCTCTCGAAGAAGCCGACATTCAATTCTCATACACCTATAATCCTGAAAAATATCAGTTCTCGGCCGACAATATAGAACAGGTAAAAGCAGCCATGCTCCCTGAGCTCAAAAAAGAACTCAACGCACCCGGCAACACCCTGCAGCTCCAGCTCATGAAGAAACTTGGCATAGGCGTGAGCTATGTATTCGAGGCAGAGGGTTGCGAGCCCCTTTCCTTCAGCTTCACTGCGGAGCAAATCAAAGAGTTATGATTGACGAGATTCTTGCATTTAACCGTGAATTCGTGGCCTCGCGCGGCTACGAGCGCTATACTACATCAAAGTATCCCGACAAGCGCATAGCTATCGTCACCTGCATGGACACTCGCCTCGTAGAACTATTGCCCGCGGCTTTGGGCATACGCAACGGCGATGTGAAAATGATAAAGAATGCCGGCGCGACGATAACAAACCCGTTCGACTCTACAATGCGCTCACTCCTTGTGGCCGTCTACGAGCTCGGCGTCAACGAAGTCATGATCATTGGCCACACCGGCTGCGGCGTTCAAGGTATGGACTCTGCCGAAATGCTCCACCTAATGCGCCAACGCGGTATTGACGACGAGCACATATCGCTCATGCGTCATTGCGGTATCGACCTCGACAGCTGGCTCCACGGCTTCGACGATACTCATGCTGCAATAGCCGAGACGGTAGACCTCGTGCGCAATCACCCGCTAATGCCAAAGGATGTGAGGGTGGCCGGTTACCTGATGGACTCGGTGACAGGCCAACTTTCGAGCCTTTGAGATACTTTAACACCTTACAAAGCCAAAATTGACGAATTAGCGTCAATTTTGGCTTGTTTTTTCTGTTGCCGTTCGATAAATAATCACTAACTTTGGGGGTGCAAACAGATTTATGTGACTAACAATTTATTTTACACCATAAAACCATGGAACTGAAAGAAAAAATCACCACTACTTTCGCCGGCCGTTTCGGCGGTGAAGGCACTCTCTATGCCTCGGCAGGACGTATCAACCTCATCGGCGAACACACCGACTACAACGGCGGCTTCGTGTTCCCGGGCGCCATCGACAAAGTGATCATGGCAGATATCCGCCCCAACGACACCGACAAAGTACGTGTATACTCTATCGATATTGATGACTATGCCGAGTTCGGCCTCAACGAAGCCGACGCTCCCCAGCAGTCATGGGCCCGCTATATCTTCGGTGTATGCCGCGAGATCATCAAACGTGGCGGCAAGGTTGAAGGCTTCGACGCCGTGTTCGCCGGCAATGTGCCCCTCGGTGCAGGCCTTAGCTCTTCGGCTGCTCTCGAATCATGCTTCGCCTTCGCCCTCAACGACCTCTTCAACGGCAACTCTATCGACAAGTTCGAGCTCGCCCGTATCGGCCAGTCTACAGAGCACAACTACTGCGGCGTGAACTGCGGTATCATGGACCAGTTTGCCAGTGTATTCGGCAAGAAAGATCACCTCATGCGCCTCGACTGCCGCTCAATGGAATATGAATACTTCCCCTTCAAAGCCGACGATTACACTCTCGTGCTCGTTGACTCTGTAGTAAAACACGAGCTCGCCGACTCGCCCTACAACAAACGCCGTGCTTCCTGCGAGCGCGTGGCAAAGCGCCTCGGTATCGAGACTCTTCGCGACGCCGACCACGCCATGCTCGACGCCATAAAGAGCGATATCACCGCTGAAGACTACTTCCGCGCAAAATTCGTCATCGAAGAGAAAGAGCGCGTGCTTGAAGTATGCGACGCTCTCGTGAAAAACGACTTCGAGACCGTAGGCCGCTGCATGTATGAGACTCACCGCGGCCTCTCGAAAGACTACGAGGTTTCATGCGAGGAGCTCGACTACCTCAACGACATCGCCAAGGAATGTGGCGTCACCGGCTCGCGAATCATGGGTGGCGGCTTCGGCGGCTGCACCATCAACCTCGTAAAGAACGATCTCCTCGACTCATTTATCGCCACCGCAAAAGAGCGCTTCAACGAGAAATACGGCCACGAGCCCAAAATCTATGAAGTGATCATCAGCGACGGCGCCCGCAAATTGGAAGAATAATCAGTTTAAGGAACTTGGATTTACCCAAATCCAATGCTTCATAAACTGCGCTGAAAGCGCTTTAAACCTCAAGTTTTGCAAGTTGCGCTGCAACTTGCAAAACTTTAATAAATATTATTTAAATGAGTAAGAAGAAAGATACAGTACTCGTTTCGGGCGGTGCCGGATATATCGGCACCCACACCACAATAGCCCTCATTGAAGCCGGCTACGATGTGGTGATGATCGACAATTTCTCAAACTCGGAGCCTTCGGCTGTAGAAGGCGTTGAGAAAATCCTCGGCCGCAAGGTTACTTTCGAAGAATGTAACACCTGCGACAAGGAAGCTCTCCGCGGTGTTTTCGAACGCCACGAGTTCAGCACCGTTATCCACTTCGCCGCATACAAGGCTGTGGGTGAATCGATGAGCGAACCCCTCAAATACTATCAGAACAATCTGGTATCGTATATGAACATCCTCGAGCTCATGAAAGAGTTCGGCCGCCCCAATATCCTCTTCTCGTCTTCGGCAACAGTATATGGCGACGCCGAAGTGCTGCCCGTAACAGAGCAGACTCCCCGTCAGCCGGCTACATCGCCCTACGGCAACACCAAGCAGATTGCCGAGGACATTCTCCGCGACTGCTGCGCCGCCTACGAAGGCATGTATGGCATTGCCCTGCGCTACTTCAACCCCATCGGCGCACATCCGTCGGCTCTCATCGGCGAGCTTCCCCGCGGTGTACCCAACAACCTGCTCCCGTTCGTCACCCAGACAGCTGCAGGTCTGCGCGAATGTCTGTCGGTTTTCGGCAATGACTACGATACCCCCGACGGAACATGTCTGCGCGACTATATCGACGTCGTTGACCTCGCCAAGGCCCACGTAGCTGCGGTAGACCGCATGACCGAAGGCAAGATGGAGACCAAATACGAAATCTTCAATATCGGCACAGGCCGCCCCGTTTCGGTGCTTGAGCTCCTCACCCGCTTCGAGCAGGCCAACAACCTCAAGCTGCCCTATAAGATTGTAGGACGCCGTCCCGGCGACGTACCCGCAGTATGGGCCGACACTTCAGTAGCCAACAAGGTGTTGGGCTGGAAAGCCGAACGCGATCTCGACGATACCCTGCGCGCCGCTTGGGCGTGGGAAAAACATCTCCGCAATATCGAATGAAACCCGTTGAAATAAAATATCTTGACAGTGACACAGGCAAAATTGCCCTTGTCACTCTTACCAACAACAAGGGAGCTAAGGTTGTGCTGAGCTCTCTCGGCGCAGGCATAGTGGAAGTGTGGGTGCCCGACAAAAAGGGCGAGCTCGCCGACGTAACTCTCGGCTATGCCAATCCGCTCGACTACTTCGCCGACGGCCCCTGCGCCGGCAAGGTGCCCGGACGCTTTGCCAACCGCATTGCAAAGGGTCATTTCACACTCGACGGTGTGGAATACACCCTGCCGATCAACAATGGCCCCAACAGCCTCCACGGCGGTCCTGAAGGCTTTCAGAATCAGGTGTGGACGCTGATTGAGAGCAGCGACTATACAGCAGTATTCCAATACGTGTCGAAAGACGGTGAAATGGGTTACCCCGGCACTCTCACGGCCACTGCCACCTACGAGTGGTCGGAGATGAATGAGCTTCGCCTCAAGCTCGAGGCCACCACCGACAAGCCCACCATCGTCAACCTCACCAACCACGCATACTGGAATCTCGCCGGCCACAACAGCGGCAGCGTGCTCGACCATCTTCTCCAGCTCAAGGCTTCCACATACCTGCCCACCGACTCTACACAGATTCCCGAAGGCGTGGCTGTGGATGTCGAGGGTACTCCGATGGACTTCACCCGGCCCAAGAAAATCGGCCGCGACATCAAGCTCGAGTTCCCGGCTCTCGTCATCGGCAAGGGCTACGACCATTGCTGGGTAATCGATGAGTTCAACCCCGAGCGCAAGCAGATTGTAGCTGTGCTTTCCGACCCTGTATCGGGCCGTGTGCTTGAAGTGAGCACCGACATGCCCGGCGTGCAGGTTTATACCGGCAACTGGCTGGCAGGCAGCCCCCTCAATAAAGACGGCCGCAGCTACGATGACTACGACGGAGTGGCTATCGAATGTCAGAACTTCCCCGACGCGCCCAACAAAGAGGCTTTCCCCTCGGCTGTGCTCCGTCCCGGCGAGAAGTATAAGCGACACATCAATTTCCAATTCAAATAATAACAGGAATATGTTGGGGAGTTTGTTACAAGCTCCCCAACTGTCATTCTACCAACAACATAACCATGAAACCAACCCTTTTTATCCTTGCTGCCGGCATGGGTAGCCGCTATGGTGGCCTCAAGCAGCTCGACGGTCTCGGCCCCAACGGTGAGACTATTATGGACTACTCTGTATTCGACGCTCTCCGCGCCGGCTTCGGTAAAGTAGTCTTCGTTATCCGCAAAGATTTTGAAGCAGACTTCCGAGAGAAAGTTCTTTCGAAATATGAAGGCGTTGTGCCTGTTGAAGTTGTCTTTCAGGCTGTTGACAAACTGCCCGAAGGCTTCACATGCCCTGCCGACCGCACCAAACCTTGGGGCACTACCCAAGCTGTGCTGATGGGCGCTACCGCCATCAATGAACCTTTCGCTGTCATCAACGCCGACGACTTCTATGGCCGCGACAGCTTCGCAGTGCTTGCCAAAGACCTTATGCGCGAGCGCACCCGCAAGGGCGACTACTCAATGGTAGGCTTCCGCGTAGGCAATACAATGACAGAAAACGGCTCTGTGAGCCGCGGCATTTGCAAGACCGACGCCAACGGTTACCTCACTGCTGTGGAAGAGCGCACCGACGTGCGCTACGACGCCGACCACAACATTGTCACCAACAATGCCGAGGGCACTCTCGAGACATACGACCCCAAGACTCCCGTGTCGATGAACATGTGGGGCTTCACTCCCGATTATTTCGAGCTCTCAGGAAAGAGCTTCGAAGACTTCCTGCGTAAGAACATCGAAGTACCCAAGGCCGAGTTCCCCATTCCGCCCTGTATCGAGCCTATGATTCAGGCAGGAGAGGTTTCTGTAAAGGTTCTCGACACCGACTCCCGCTGGTTCGGCGTCACCTACAGCGCCGACCGCCCTGCAGTTGTAGAGAAATTCGCCGAACTCCATCGCTCAGGCGAATACCCCACTCCCCTGTTTGCTAAATAACAGAAACACATACAATAACAAAAAATGCCGCTCGGTTGAGCGGCATTTTTTGTAATATCTAAGATTGATTATTTCACTACTACTTTGTGTGTCTGAGTATTACCGTCGGCGTCGATACGGAGAACATATACTCCGGCTGAGAGACCTTCCGCACTGAGGGTAAGATTGTCACCGTCTGCGCTTGCCGAAGCTGCCTGCACACCGCTGAGGCTGTAGAGTGCGGCATTGAGCTTGCGGGCACCCTGTGCAAACACATCATATACACCCGGGCTTACTTCCTGATAGATAATGCTCTTGTCGGCGAGCACATCATTTACCGAGCTGGTATAGTTGAGAGCCAACTTAAGACCCTCGTAAGCGTCGAGCTTACCTGCACCCCACTGCACGGGATCGCCGGCTTGTGTATAGCGGTCGGTCATTGCTGTGCGTTTGGCGATATCGCGGATAGCGTTTACGTCGAGTGTCGGGTTAGCCTCGAGCCAGAGTGCGAATACGCCTGCAGCGAAAGGCGACGACATCGATGTGCCCTGCATGCGGCCCCAATAGTGGGTCAAGCCGTATTTGTCGGTATACATCGCGCCGAGATCTGAATTAGAATCATTCATGCCTTTAGCGTCGATATAATAGCTGTTATACGACGACATGATAAATGCACCGGGTGCGCAGATATGAGGCAGATTGCGGCCATCAGCAAGTGTGCCGTAAGAAGAGAACTCACTGATATCACCGATTATATATGAGGGAATACCTACAGTACGGTTAGAGTTGATCACCGGCCAAGTATTGCGGGTGTTATAGGAACCTACAACAATAACGTTCTTGCCACAGGCCATATCGTTGATAGTGCCGTTGGCTTCGCCCGACATCCATCCGTTATAGCCGCGGTTGCTGAACTGGGCTGTATATTTTCCGCGTGTGGTATTACCCGAGTTGGCATAGCCGCGCACGCTTTGGCCTTCCTGTCCTTCGATTGTTACGGCAACTACAGTACCTGTCACTTCCTTATCAATCGCAAATTGAGTAAACGACAGATTTGCATAATAGCAGTTATTGACCGTATTGACATTTGTCAAGGCCTTGATATATGCCTTATTACCTACAGCATATTCCCAGTCAACCAGAGGTTCGTATGCTGTCAACGAATTTGGGCTACCTCCGACGTATGTCGACTTTCCCGATGTCGATGAAGATATTACATACTCATCAAGAAGCTCGGGGGTGGCGGTATCGAAAGCCATTACCTGAATACGGACAGTGAAGGGACGGTCATCACTGGCATAGAACTCAAGTGTTCCATCCCATCCTGAGATATTGTTTATCTTGGCATTTGACTGATACTCTACAGGATAGAACGACGTCGTAAACGATTTGTCGTTAGCGGTGAATGTCTTGCCGACACCCATCAGAGTCTGAGCCTCATTGCCGGCAGACATCACGATAATTGCATCCTTGCCGTATTCGTCAAGCGTACGATTGAAATCCGACGTTCCGTCGTGAGTACCTACTGTAGAACCAATCGAGAGATTCACTACTGCAGGCTCTCCTACTTCTTTTGCATTATCAATCACATACTTAACGCCTGCCAAGATATTGGCGTCAAGAAGTGTACCACCGGTCATCACGATATCCGAACCGGTAGCCACTCCATAGTAGGGGTTGGCACCTGTAGTACCTGCATATTTTACATCGCCCTTATAGCTACCTGCCATAATGCCGAGCACGTGAGTGCCATGCGACTCATCCTTGGTATCGTATGTAGTCATTGTAGAAGGGCGACCATTGTTTACCTTTGCTGCGGCCAACACTCGAGTGTCATCCGGGTCTCCGTCCTTCATGAAGTTGATATGCTCCACATCAAGACCTGTATCGAAAAGACCGGTGACTATACCTGCACCGGTGTATGCACGTGGCAGATTTGTGCCGGTATGTACCTCGTCTACTTTTGAAGTGGCACGGGCGCGGTCCATCATCGGATATGCCATCTGGCCGAATGATATACTCTTCACGCACTCAAGAGCGGCAACTTCCTCCATCTTATCCATCGGGATATGGACAAGAAGATGGCCGTTGCGGTTATCAGTAATCTCAAGCCCGAGAGCCTCAAGCTGATCTGCTTCGGAAGCATTATTGAGTGTTACAATAGCAAATACCTCAGGAGTCTCGCCGCGGCTTGCGGGAGCTTCCTTATACTCTTCCATAAGAGCGATTGCTGCAGGAGACAGTTTATTTTGTGCACTGACATATCCTGCCGCCAGCAACATTACTGTTGCAAGAATGTATTTCTGAGTCATATTGATAAATCTTTGTGGCAAATTTAAGCATTTTTTCTTTATGCTCCAATAATTCATGCCATAAAGTATCTCATATTAACAAATAACTTTCATGTGTTGGTCAATTTAACAACTTTTAAAAAACAAAGCACCCCGACAAATGCCGGGGTGCTTATATAGAGTATTAAGAAATAATCAAGGACGCTCCATGCCTGTTACCATGTAGCTGTCAAGGATATACCAGCCTCCTGAATTGAAGAGGAAGCCCCACTCAGGTATAAGACCTTCTTCTACCTCATTCTCTACCTCCATTTTGCTGAATTCAGAGTCATAGTAGAATACAGTATTGCCTGTATTTGCGAGATAGCCGTCCGAAGTAAGCTGCATCAGGTAAATTGACTGCTCTCCGAAAGTAGAGTTAATCTCCATAGTACCACCAGACTGACCGTTGGCAATGGTGATATAACCATCCTTGGTCTCTTCATCATAGTAGAAGTAGGCACGGAATGCAAGTTCATCTGCACCACTTACAAGACCCTCAACTTTATAATACTTGTTATAGCCGGCCTGACCCTCGTCGTATGAAACGAGTGATATATACTGGCGAGAGAAACTCAAATCGCCTGACTGTGAAGCTTGGGCAGTGTTGAGAATCCATTCACCGGCACAGCGGTCGTAGGGTTCTGAGTCATTGTCTTTGATCTCGATAGTTGTATAACTCTGTGCTCCGATGGTTGCGCCTTCGGCAGAAGCTATCACAACATTGCAGAAGCGGGCTTCGTTCATATCCTTGTCGTCTACGATGCTTACTTCTACGTCGTAAGTATTGTCTTCGGGGAAGATGACAATAGTTTTGGTAGTGAGATAAAGGTGCTCCTCATCTTTTGCAGGATTCTCAAAATCCGACACGACATCGAGGGTCACTTTAATGTTACCATTTCGTTCGCCGCTTACTGTAAGAGGTATGCTTACCATGCCACGACCTTCTTTGGTCGAGAATGTAGCCTCACCCATCTGTACGGTTACGTCTGACTCGGTATTCCACGATGTATCATCGTCCGAGCACGAAGCCACAGAAAATGCAGCTACTGCAATCGCGAATATTTTTAAGAATTTCATATTTCGAAAATTACTTTTATATTATTAATTGCCGAATCAATAACCCGGATTCTGCTGGCCTGCAAGCTGAGGATTAACCTGAAGCTCATGGTCAGGAATAGGCCAAGTGTACTTGTAGCTGTCGGCGGGATAAGACATTGTGACTGTCGAAGGCCACAGGTAGCTTGCTACATCCTCCTGAGGATTGGAGCGGCTCATAGCGAGGTGCCAACGACGGAGGTCGCTCATGCGGAAGCCTTCGCCGATGAGCTCACGTGTACGCTCAAGCTGAATCTCCTCAAGAAGCTCCTCTCCTGAGAATGTCTCATCAGAGTGGCCGCGAAGACGAACGTTGCGGATTGCATTGAGGGCAGCATTGGCATCTCCTTCTTTACTGAGACGATAAGAAGCTTCGGCAACGATAAGATAAAGCTCGCTGGTGCGGAAAGGCTTAGCCATATTTACCAAGTTAGGCGATGAAGAGGGCTGGAGAGCCGGGTTACCGGGGAACTTGTTAAATGTAAAAGTTGTCACAACATCACCCTCGAAGTTAAGGTCGCGGGTATCGAAGTAGGCATTATAGCGGGCGTCAGTACGACGGCTATACATGTCAAGGCATGTCTGGGTCGGAACATAGTCAGACTGGTCATCATAGATCGACAACCAACGGCTACCGATGGCACTGCCAAGCTCATTAAGACTTTCGAAGGGGCGGAAGATAATTTCTGTACCCTCATCGTTGAGCCACATTTTGCTATAGTTGGCGTATGTGACAAGAGGATAGATTCCGGTATTGATGACTTCATTAGCCTTGCTCACTGCTGTGCTATAGTCGAGAGTAAGAAGGGCGATACGAGCCTGAAGTGCTTTTACAACATTTGAGTTGATGTAAGGCGCCATCGCTGTAAGACGTCCTGCGTCGGGTGAAGAAGCCTCGTATGCTACCATTGCATTGAGAGCGTCGGTGAGGTCTTGGTTGATAAACGCAAGGGTTTCGTTCATGGTCGAACGAGCAGGATAGGTAGAGCGGTCAGGCGAGGGGTTATAGTCTGAGAAAATCTGAACGCCAAGACCGGGTTTGTCGGCATTTGCCTCTGTATATTCGGGGCAGAAGCGGTCAAGAAGGAGGCTGTTATAGTATGCACGGGCAAACTTGGCCTCACCTACGAAACGATTATACGCAACCATATTGGCTTCATCTGTATCGATAGCCATAAGCTCCGACATCTTCTCGAGATAATAGTTGACTGAGGCAACCTGCATAAGCAGAGAACCATAGTATGTGCCTGTCTCACCGGTTGAAGCCAGAATGTCACCGCTTGCGAATACAATACCGCGGTTGCCCACCTGATTGGTTGCTTGGAACATATCCATCTGGATCTCCGGGTTGGTGAAGTATGCGCTTGTGGCCACTGCACGGATACCCGAGTAGATACCGTTGCGGTAACGGCTCGCGTCATTCATTCCCGCAAACGGATCCTCTCCATTGAGAGTTCCGTAAGGATTCTTATCCATGTCGCATGATGTGAGAACACCGGCGACAAGAAGAAGTGATAATAATATTTTTTTCATTGTTGTTTCGCTGTTTAGAATGTCACATCAATTCCGAACTCGTATTGACGGGTATTGGGATAGAAGAAGAATACTGATGTTGTCTCAGGCTCGGGATCTGAACCGGTAAAACCTGTAAAGGTAAGGAGGTTGCGGCCGGTGAAATGGAGCTGAAGGCCTTTAAGACCGGCTTTGCTCACGATATTCTGAGGAAGATTATAAGCGAGAGTCAAATTCTTCAGACGAAGATATGAAGCGTTTTCAAGCCAACGTGTATCAAACTGGCTGATGGTCTCACCTACCCTTGGGATATCGGTAATCTGACCCGGGGTTGTCCATGTGTTCAGCATGACTGTACGCTGGTTGTTAGTGGCCATGTTGTTATCTGTAACGAAGAAGAGATCTGAGTTACGCATCCATTTGTCAGCAGCCCATGTAAAGTCTGCACGGAGCGAGAGACCTTTCCAACGGAGGTCAGTGCCAAAACCACCATAAATTGGAGAGAGCGGGCTCTTGTTGATCCATACGCGGTCGCGGCTCAGGTCAATCTCCTTGGTAAGGTTACCTTCTTTGGTATACCACATCTGTTTACCATCGCGGGGGTCTACACCGGCATAGCGCACCATATAGTACTCGTATGCTTCGTGACCTACTTTGTAGCAGTTCAGGTTGCCCATAAGCATCTCATCTGCGCCGTCGTAGAGGTAAGTAATCTCATTATGGTTGTAGTTCATGTTGGCTGTGAGACCCCAGTACCAATCGCGGGTTTTGATAAGGTCAAGGTTGAAGTGGATATCAACACCGACGTTGCGCATTGAAGCCACGTTGCCCCAAGATTCTGACTCACCGGTTGTATAACTGTAGGGAATCTCTACAAGCATGTCATGAGTGCTCTTTACATAGAAGTCTACGTCAATGTTCAGGCGATTGAACAAGCCGGCGTTTACACCTACGTCAAACGAGCGTACGGTCTCCCATGAAAGGTTGTGGTTAGGCGACTGTGAAATGCCTATTGATGTAAGGCCATTGTAAAGCGAGCCTGAGCCCAAAAGCGACTGATATGCGTAATTTGAGAACGAAGAGTTACCGGTAGTACCGTAGCTTACGCGAAGTTTGGCGCTGTCGAGCCATGTCAGACCTTGCATAAACGATTCTTCTTTCGCATTCCACATCGCACCGACAGAGAAGAAGTTAGACCAACGATGTCCCGGTGCAAACATCGAGCTACCGTCGCGACGATAGTTTACGTCAAGGAAGTAGCGGTTGTCAAAGTCGTAGTTGGCGTTGGCAAACCATGAGTTCATCACACTCTCTGACAATGATTCAGACAAATCACCGATTGACACGGCTGTACCCTGTGAAAGGAGGAGCTGACGCTCGTCAGCCTGACCTTCGGTAAATACACCGAATGAATGAGTGCGGCCGATTATTGATTCCTGACCTACAAGTACACCGATATTATGAACATCATTCAATGAGAATTTGTATTCGGCGGTGTTGGTATATGTAAACTGATAATAGCGTCCGAAAGATTGCTGGGCATAACCGTATTCGGTTTCACCAAGAGCTACAGTTTTGGGGTATTGGTCACCCATAGGTGTCAACACCGCTGTCTCAGGAAGACCACGGTTGCTCACACGAGAATCGTATGCGTCAACAGACTGCTGTGCACGGATAGTAAGGCCTTTGATGGGACGGATCATTTCGTACATTGCGGCATTCAAAGTCACGCGGTTGCGGTTAACGGCGCGGTACTCATTAACATGTGCCGGAGTGGGATAACCTGAATAATGCAGATATCCGGCTTTTCCAAGCCAATTTATTGAGCCGTCCTCATTTACAGTATAGTAGTTAGGTGAGTCAAAAGGAAGAGCCAGCAACGCAAAAGCCATCGGGTTGGTGATATAGAAACTGCTTGAGCCCTGATACTGATTGTTTGATTCGTTATTGGTCTGATACTTGGTGTAGCCAAGGTTGGCCTGCAAACCGAAATACAACCAATTGTTAGCTCGGGTATCTATGCTGAAGCGAAGTGTCTCACGACGCATATCAGACTGATCGATGATACCGTCCTGATCGAGGTGGTTGAACGATACATAATATTTCGTATGCTCAGTACCGCCGGAAACTGATCCTTCAAGTGAGTATGTAGGAGCGTGATTATCGTACATCTGCTTTTCCCAATCAGTATTGATTCCGAGAACTTCCACTGCATTGCGGGCAGCGTCGGTAACGGGGTTGCCAATAAGGTCACGATACTGGACATATTGGGTAGCGTTCATCATCTCGATATTGTCGTAAGCGCGCTGCGACCAACCGTATTTTGCACGGATATTGATCTTGGCCTGCTCGCCATATTTACTTCTTTTAGAGGTAATCACGATAACACCGTTGGCAGCACGAGAACCGTAAAGAGCGACAGCAGAGGCGTCTTTAAGTACGGTAACACTCTCGATATCGTTGGGGTTGAGGGTTGAGAATACGGTTTGGGTAACCGGTGCGCCGTCAAGGATAAAGAGAGGGGTGTTCGACGAGTTGAGTGAGTTGAGACCACGGATACGGATTTCATTCTCTGTAGAAGAAGGGTCACCTGAAGATGAAGCGATCGAAAGACCGGCAACCTGACCTTGGAGAGCGTCTACGAAAGAAGGTGTGGTAATATTCTCGAGCTGTTTCTCACCTACTACCGAAACAGAACCCACAACAGAGCCAAGTTTCTTACCCGAGCCGTAGCCGGTAACGACTACTTGGTCGAGCATGGTAGATGATGTGGAGAGAGTGACAGTCATTTTGTCTGACACGGGCACTGTTTTAGTTTCCATGCCAACATAAGAAAACTCAAGTTCGGCAACGGAAGACGGAATCGTGATAGTGAATCGTCCATCGACGTTTGTAGCGACGCCGGTACCGCCTCCCACAGGTTTTACTGACGCACCGATCAACGGCTCATCAGTATCGGCATCGAGTACGACTCCGCTGACTGTGCGGTTCTGAGCGACTGCGCTCAGTGTTGTCGCAACAATTACCGCTAATAAGAATAACAGCTTTTTCATACTTTAATTTAATAAGACATAAAATGTTTGATTGATTGATTCTTAAGCGAATTATCTCTTCAGATACCCTAATGCAAGGATACAATGAGGGTATTGATTGCGCAAAGTTAATACATTTTTTTCAATTTACTAAACATTTGCCAAGAAAAAATCGACAATTTTAACATAAAGGATATAAACAATGGCCAAATACATCCTCCGGAAAGCAAATCGCCCCGCTTTGCCGGTGCAAAGCGGGGCGGATGGATATTTTTTTATATCAATTTTCAGAATTTATATGGATCATCGACCGATTCGGGGTCAAAGAGCGCATTGAGTATGCGGGCGAGGCGTAGTCCGCCGCGTAGCACCTGCTGCTCTATCACCGGAGTCCATTGTGCTATGTGGTTATAGCTCGCCTTGGTGCCTTTGGGAAAATAGTTGTAGACCCGGGTGGCGATATCGTAGGTCTGCCGCGCCCAGTCGTCCACATTTCCGGCCGTCTCTACAAGCTGCTCTTCAGGCGAGAGGCGGTCGAGCTGATCGGCCCATTCGGTATACGACCACGCATGACCGGAGTTCATAAGGCTGCCGTCCCATATAGAATGAAGGTTGGTGTCGCGGTCGAAGAATTTCACCGGAGTCTTGTTTCCGCCAAGATCCGACAGGTGCCCCATGTGCATTGGCTGGTGCATGTCGCCTACGATATGCACAAGTATACGAAGTGCCAGCACGCGCTGATTGCGCGGAGCGAGGCTGTCGGCGAGCACACGGATCTGCTCGCGTATGGCTGTCACGACATCTCCGGCAGGGTTAAGCGGTGCGTCTTCGTAGGCCACACCTTCGTCGATATTTTTATAATGCCATGTCTTGGTATAGGCATATTGGGGTGTATGGCTGGCATTGTCGAGCCAGTTGGCCCAATACACCGCCGACCGACCGTCGAACAACGACGCCACCGAATCGGCCGCAGCCTCACTGAGATGGCGCTCTGCGATATGGGCCACAGTGTCATGACCCTTTTGGCTCCAAGCAAAAGCTTGAGCAGCCGTAAATGCCACGGCAAGAAATAATGCAATCTTCTTCATAGTATGATAAAACAACAGCGGCGCGACGCCATCAAAGGCGCAACGCCGCTATAGATAAGGTTGATTTGAAGCTTATGCTTCAGCTACAGGTACAATGTTGATAAACTTGCGACCGTTGCGACCTTCGGTGAACTGAACAGTACCGTTGACAAGGGCATAGAGAGTGTGGTCTTTGCCAATGCCTACGTTGAGACCGGGATGGTGCACGGTGCCGCGCTGACGTTTGATGATGTTGCCGGCTTTGGCGAACTGACCGCCAAAAATCTTCACGCCGAGTCGTTTGCTTTCTGACTCACGGCCGTTCTTCGAACTACCGACGCCTTTTTTATGTGCCATAGTGTTTGATCTTGATTTGTGACGCTAATGCGACAGAGTGGAACGAATAGTTAGGCGATAATGTCTTTGATGACAATCTTGGTGAAGTACTGACGGTGACCGTTTTTACGACGGTAGTCATTACGACGTTTTTTCTTGAAGACGATTACCTTGTCGCCTTTAACGAGGGGTTTCTCTACCTCGCATACGACTTTGGCACCTTCTACAGTAGGAGCGCCTACTTTCACTGCGCCGTCATTGTCGGCAAGAAGAACGCGGTCGAATTCTACGCTGTCACCTTCTTTTACATTCTCACCAAGGTAGTGCACATACAAGAAGCGGTCTTTCTCGGCCTTGAACTGCTGTCCCTGGATTTCTACGATTACGTACATTTTATACGGTAATAATAAGTTAAGCCGCTGAGGCGTGCGGAGTTATGCTCACTCCGACATCTTAAAAATGCCTATTGCGGAAATTCAGCTCACAAAATTACAAATTTTTCTCGTCTCTGCAAAATATTCAGCAACATTTTTTTAATGTCGTATAACATGTTTTGCCAACATCTTTCTCTCATTTTTTTTGCGTATCTTTGCACCACACGCTAACCTATAGAACATGAAGAACAAACAACTGCTCCTCGGCGATGAGGCTTTCGCCTTAGGAGCGATAAATGCAGGTCTATCGGGAGCTTACGCCTATCCGGGCACTCCCTCTACAGAAATTCTGGAGTTTGTCCAGCAAAATGCTACGGCAACCAGCCGCGGGATACACTCGCATTGGTCGTCGAATGAAAAAACGGCTCTCGAAGAAGCGCTGGGCATGTCGTTCTGCGGCAAACGCTCCATCGTTTCGATGAAGCATGTCGGCCTCAATGTGGCCGCCGACCCCTTTGTCAACGCCGCAATGACCGGCGCCAACGGTGGTATGCTTGTCGTGGCTGCCGACGACCCCTCCATGCACTCGTCGCAGAATGAGCAGGACAGCCGTTTCTACGGCCAGTTCGCCATGATTCCGGTCCTCGAGCCATCGTCGCAGCAGGAGGCCTACGATATGGCGGCCTACGGTTTCAAGCTCTCTGAAGAATACGGCATACCCGTGATGGTGCGCATGGTCACACGCCTTGCCCACAGCCGTGCCAACGTGACTGTCGAGGATGAGCCGGCACCCGAAAACGAGCTCCACTACCCCAAGGAGCGCAACCGTGCCCAATGGGTGCTCATGCCCGGCAACTCGCGCCGGCGCTATCCCCAACTCATTGACACCTACGAACGCCTCCGCGGCGAGTCGGAGTGCAGCCACTACAATTTCCACACCGACGGCCGCGACAACTCGATAGGCATTATTGCCTGCGGCATAGGCTACAATTATGTAAGGGAAGCACTTGGCCCGGTAAGCCCCTATCCTATATATAAGATTTCGCAATATCCCTTCTCACTTCATCTGCTGTACCGTATCTATAAGGAATGCCGGCAGATATTGGTTGTCGAGGAAGGCCAGCCCTTCGTTGAGCAGCAGCTCCGCGGCCTCATGGGCGATATATGCGAGTTCAAAGACAAGGTGATAGGCCGCATGACAGGCCATCTGCCGCGTACAGGCGAATTGTCGCCCGAAGTTGTCGCCGAGGCTCTGGGATTGAAGCCCAAGGAGAGCCGTCAGCCGTCGGACCTCGTAGTGCCCCGTCCGCCGGCCTTGTGTCAGGGCTGCGGCCACCGCGATGTCTACAACGCCCTCAACCGCGCGCTCGCCGACTATGAATCGCCCAAGGTTTTCGGCGACGTCGGCTGCTATACCCTCGGCTATCTCGCGCCCTTCAATGCCATCGACACCGTAGTGGATATGGGTGCGTCGATTACTATGGCAAAAGGCGCCGCCGACGCCGGCCAGCACCCCGCCATCGCTGTAATCGGTGACTCTACTTTCACCCACAGCGGCATGACAGGCTTGCTCGACGCCATCAATGAAGACTCGCCTATCACGGTAATCATCAGCGACAACCTCACCACCGGCATGACAGGCGGACAAGACAGCCAAGGCACCGGCAAGCTGCGCGAGATATGCCTCGGCCTCGGCGCCGACCCCGCACATGTGCGCACCATCGACTCGCTGCCGAAGAATGTCGAGGAGATGTATAAGCTCTTCCGCGAAGAAATCGACCACAAAGGTCTGTCAATAATCATATCCGTGCGCGAGTGCATACAGACCGCGCGCCGACACAAAAAATAATCAGATTGCTATGAAAAAAGACATCATATTAGCCGGCGTCGGCGGTCAGGGTATTCTCACCATAGCCAAAGTGATAGGCTTGGCGGCCCTTGAGACAGGTCTAAACCTCAAACAGGCCGAAGTACACGGCATGAGTCAGCGCGGCGGCGACGTGCAGAGCGGCATGCGCTTGAGCGACAGCAGTGTATATTCCGACCTCATCCCGCGCGGACAGGCCGACGTGATAATCTCAATGGAGCCGATGGAAGCTCTCAGATATCTGCCTTGGCTCGCACCCGACGGACACATCGTCACCAATACCGTGCCTCTTGTCAACTGCGCCAACTACCCGTCCACCGAAGGCCTCGACGAAGCTTACGAGAAATTGGGCGAATGTGTGACGGCGTTCGACAGCGAGGAGGTGGCACGGCAGGCCGGAAGCCCGCGCTCGGCAAATATCGTCCTGCTCGGAGCAGCCGCACCATATATCGGCATTGACATCGAAGTGCTAAAAGACAGCGTGCGCAAACTCTTCGCAGCCAAGGGCGAAGCCGTCATCGAGGCAAACATCAAAGCTTTCGAGGCCGGCCATCATATCAGTAAACTTTAAAATCAACCATGTTACCCCTCAGCGACGATCAACTCTCGGGCATCATGGCCCGGCTAAACATCTCATCACTGACCACAGCCACGATCCGTCAGATTGTGGCTCTCACCTCGGCAGCACAAGAACTCTCCGGCGAAAATTTCGTGCAGCTCGAGCTCGGCAATCCCGGTCTGCCATCGCAGAAAATCGGCGTCGACGCCCAGACCAAGGCTCTTTCCGACGGTATTGCAAATAAATATCCGCCGGTAATGGGCACTACCCCGCTCAAAAATGCAGGAAGCAAGTTTGTAAAAGCTTTTCTAGACCTAGACATACCGGCTGAATGTATCGTACCGTCGGTCGGCTCTATGCAGGGAAGTTTCTCGCTCATGCTTCTGCTCGCAAAGCGCGACCCGGCCAAGGATACCATGCTTTATCTCGACCCCGGATTCGCGCCACAGCACCTGCAGGCACAGATAATCGGCATGAAGCAGACAAGTTTCGATATCTTCAACTACCGCGGCGACGCTCTGGCAGAGAAACTTGAAAGCATTCTCAAACATGGAAATATCACAGGCATACTCTACTCAAACCCCAACAACCCGGCTTGGACAAACTTCACCGAAGACGAGCTTGCCACAATCGGACGCCTCGCCACAAAATACGATGCAATCGTCATCGAAGACCTCGCTTATCTGGGCATGGACTTCCGCCACGACTGCGGCACTCCTTTCGAAGCACCGTTCATCCCCTCGATTGCCAAATACACCGATAATTACGTGCTGCTCATCTCGGCCTCAAAAATCTTCAGCTACGCCGGCGAGCGCATTGCTCTCGTGTGCATGAGCCCTACGGTATTCTCACGCACAGATCCGGGATTACAGCCCATTTTCGGAATGCCTAATTTCGGCAATGCCTTTATCTTCGGAGTGGTTTATTGCGTGTCATCCGGCGTAAGCCATTCCGCACAATGCGCCATGGCCGCCATGCTCGACGCAGCTGCCGCCGGTCAGATCAACTTCGTGCATGAATGTGAGGAATACAAACGCCGCTGCGAACGCGCGAAAAAACTTTTCACCGACGCAGGTTTCAACATCGTATATGCCGATGACGCAGGCACTCCCGTTTCCGACGGCTTCTTCTTCACTGCGACATTCGCCGACATGGACAGCGAGAGCCTGCAGCGCGCACTCATGCGGCATGGCATATCCACCATATCCCTACCCGGCACAGGAAGCACACGCCACGGCCTGAGAATATGCGTATCCAAACTCGAAGCAGAAAGCGACTTCACAACTCTTCAGCAACGACTTAAAGCCTTTACCGATGAGCAACATTAAATATATGTCGGCGGCCGACGCCGTAAAACTCATAAAGAGTGGTGACCATGTAGTGATTCAGGGCAGTACATCTATCCCTGAGACTCTCTTGGCAGCCATGGCCGACCGCGGCCATGAACTGCGCGACGTTGTGCTCTACACCGGATTTGCAGTCGCCAAAGGTCCGGCTCCATTCTGCAAGCCCGAATACAAAGATTCATTCCTCGTAGAAAGCATATTCATCTCCAACTCCATCCGCCGCTGGGTGGCCGAAGGGTATGGAACTATGATACCTCGCTTCCTCGGCGAAGTTCCGGCGCTCTTCCGCGACGGCACATGCCCCGTTGATGTCGCCCTTATCAACTGCTCTTTGCCCAACGAAGAAGGATATGTGAGCTTCGGCGTATCTGCCGACATCGCAACATCCGGCGTTGAATGTGCCAAGATTGTCATCGCTCAGATCAACCCTCACATGCCCTTCAGCTACGGCGACCCTGTGATTCACGTGTCACGTATCGACGCAGCTGTTGCCGTTGACGATCCACTTGTAGAAGTACCCACTGCAGAACCGACAGCCGACGAAATTGCCATCGGCAACTACATCGCTGAGCGTATCCCCGACGGCGCTACCCTACAGATCGGTGTCGGCGGTATTCCAAATGCCGTACTGCGTGCTCTTCACGACCATAAACACCTCGGCCTGCACACAGAGGCAATGACCGACGGAGTGCTGCCTCTTATAGAAGCCGGTATCATCGACAACTCGCTCAAGACAGTACTTCCCGGCAAAAGCGTAGCCTCACTTGCTCTCGGTTCACGACGTCTCTACGACATCATGGACTATAACAAAGACATGATATTCAAAGACGTCGCATGGACCAACGACCCTTTCCGCATAGCACAGAACCCGCGCGTTGCCTCAATCAACTCCTGCCTTGAAATCGACCTCACCGGACAGGTTTGCGCCGACAGCATAGGCACACAGATTTACAGCGGCGTCGGTGGACAGCACGACTTCGTCTACGGAGCCTCCCGAAGCGAAGGTGGTACATCATTCCTCGCCATGCTCTCAACAAGCAGTAAAGGAATAAACAAGATAAAGCCGGTACTGACACAAGGCGCCGGAGTAGTCACCACACGCTTCCAGACCCAATACGTAGTCACAGAGCACGGCATAGCCGACCTGCGCGGCCGCACACTTGCAGAGCGCGCAAAACTGCTCATCAACCTCGCAGCGCCACAGTTCCGCGAAGAACTCGACCGCGCGGCAGCCGAGCGCTTCGGCTACTCATACCTCCGCCTGCGATAAAATAACACCAATCCAAATCGAGTAGGAGGTGAACACTAATTGAGGTGTTCACCTCTTTCGTGTTCACTTG